>Ga0247742_10000185_pt1 | contig 53933 bp, 49 predicted proteins | sample UWRJL208509C2_FD_180944 | JGI IMG/M metagenome (GOLD analysis project Ga0247742, IMG submission 180944) | Plant litter microbial communities from Arlington Agricultural Research Station in Wisconsin, United States - UWRJ-L208-509C-2 | ecosystem: Environmental > Terrestrial > Plant litter >...
CGGCGTAGAGCCTTCGGTGGGCTTGGGCGTCGCGGCGCAGAGCCTTCGGCGGGCTTGGACTTCTCGGCGCAGAGCCTTCGGTGCCCACCCTCGCTGCTCAGACAGTCCTCCGCGTTCGGATCGGATGGCCGCTTCGCGGCCCATGTCTTATATGGCCTACGGCCGCTCACTTGTGCGGAACTCGCATCGAGGGTGGGCACCGAAGACTCTCCCGGACCCTGAGGTTCGCGTGGTCGAGCCAAAGCGCGGCAGCATCGTCCGCAGCTACGCCAGCATGCGGCACAGGCGCGAAGGTGTTCGGCAACCAGGCACCAGCGACCACTTCCGCATCGTCCCGGGGTTCCGGCAGCGGCCGGCGGCGACGACGGCACCACGCACCGGCTCTCCTTCCACTCCACCGTATCGTCGTGAGAGACCTTGGTGTCCACCCTCGAGGCGAGTTCCGCACAAGTGGAGCGGCCGTAGGCCAATAGGAACATGGGCCGCGGAGCGGCCTTTCCTTGTCGAACGCGGAGGACTGTCTGAGCAGCGAGGGTGGGCACCAAGGTCTCCCCGCGAGACGCCCAAGTGTAAAGAGCGATGGCGAAGCCGAGCCCGCGATGCCGAAGGCGAGCCATGCGCGAGGTGCGAGGTGCGAGGTGCTAAAGAATGCCGGCTCTGGAAGCGGACCGCCCGATCGCGTTTCTCCGCAATAAAAAAACCCCGCATTTCTGCGGGGTTTCTCTTCAACACATGGCGAACAACTTACGCCGCAGCGCGGAGCCGCTCGACGATCGCATCGCCGAAGGTATCCGTCGTACCGGTGCCGCCAACGTCCGGCGTGGTGCGGTCGCGGGCTTCCATCGTGTCGCGGATGGCCGCGCGCAAACGCGTGGCCTTGGCGACCATGTCCAGATGGTCGAGCATGTCGGCGGCGGCGAGCAGGAGCGCGCACGGGTTGGCCTTCTTCTGGCCGGCGATATCCGGCGCGGAACCGTGGACGGCTTCGAAAATCGCAGCGTCCTTGCCGATGTTGGCACCCGGGGCGAGGCCCAGGCCGCCGACGAGACCGGCGCAGAGATCGGAGAGGATGTCGCCGAACAGGTTCGTCGTGACAATCACGTCGAACTGGTACGGGTTCATCACCAGCTGCATGCAGGCGTTGTCGACGATCATCTCGCCGAACTCGATGTCCGGGTAATCCTTGGCCACTTCGCGCGCGACCGTCAGGAACAGGCCCGACGAGGTCTTCATGATATTGGCCTTGTGCACCGCCGTGACCTTCTTGCGACCCTTCTTGCGGGCCATCTCGAAGGCGTACTTGCAGATACGCTGCATGCCCGGGCGAGTATTGCGGATCATCGAGGTGGCAACTTCGGTGTCGCCCTCGCCCGTGGTGGTCTGGCCTTCGGCCAGGTACGCGCCCTCGGTGTTCTCACGCACGGTGATGATGTCGATGTTTTCGTAGCGTGCCTTGGTACCCGGGAAGCTGATCGCCGGACGCACGTTGGAGTAGAGGTCGAACTTGCGACGCAGGGTCACGTTGATCGAGGTGAAGCCGCCGCCGATCGGCGTGGTCAGCGGGCCCTTCAGCGCCACCTTGTGCTCGGCGATCTTGTCGATCGTATGCTGCGGCAGGAGATCGCCATGCTTCTCGAGGGCCACCACGCCCGCGTCGACGTAATCGTATTTCAGACCGCAGTCGAGGGCGTCGAGAACGCGAATGGTCGCGTCCATGATCTCGGGGCCGATGCCGTCGCCGGGGATCACGGCAATCGTCTTGCTCATGGGGGTAACTCCTGAAGGGAAGCGGGTCGCATGACACGCGCCGAAGGCGCGCGCGGGGAGAAAAATCGCCCAATTATCGGCGATCCTGCCCACTTCCTTCAAGGTTGCCGCCCCGATCGGGGTGGCAAGGGCGGCCGGTCAGGCCGCCGGGTGGTCCGCGCAGGCTTCCGCGTCGCTCGCCGTCTCGCCTTCCAGCGAGTCGAGGAAATCGACCGCACGGCGCAGGTGGGGGATAACGATGGAGCCACCGACCACGAGGCCCACGCTGAAAACCTCGAAGAATTCATCACGGTTGACCCCGGCTTCCTTGCACTGGGCCACGTGGTAGCTGATGCAGTCGTCGCAGCGCAGGACCATCGAGGCGACCAGGCCGAGCATCTCCTTGGTCTTCACGTCCAGGGCGCCCGCACGGTAGGTCTGGGTGTCCAAGGCAAAAAAACGGCGGACGACCTGGTTGTCCTCACCGAGGATGCGCTCGTTCATCCGCTTGCGGAATGCGGTGAACTCTTCGACGCGGTTATCGCCCATCAGTGTGCGGCCTCGAGGATTTCGGCCAGGCGGCCGCTACGGTCGGCTGCCGCGAGGTCGTCGAAGCCCCCGACGTGCGTGCCATTGATGAAGATCTGCGGCACGGTACGACGGCCGCCGCTCTTGGCAAGCATGAGGTCACGCTGGGCGGGATCCATGTCGATGCGGACCTCGTTCCAGCCCAGACCCTTGGCCTTGAGCAGGTTCTTGGCGGCGACGCAGTAAGGGCAGACCGCGGTCGAATAGATGGTGATATCGGGGGTGGACATGGAGGGAGTGCTCCGAATCGGAATGGCCAAAAGATGGCGTCGCGGGGCGAATTTTGCAAGACGGACGAACCCCGTCCCACCGGCGCGGTCTAAGGCGATCGGACTCCCACGGCCGTGGAAGTTATCTATCCGTTTGGTGATGGTATCGTCCCCGACCTATGCTCAAGCCCCTGCCCCGCCTCGCCCTGCTCGCCGCCAGCACTCTCGCCACGTTCGCCGTCGGTGCCCAGGACAATGTGCGCCTGCCTGACCTTGGTAGTTCGGCCGCGGGCCTGCTGAGCCCGCGTGAGGCGAACGAATATGGCGACCAGATGCTCCGCCAGATGCATACCCTGGGGCTCACCGTGGACGACGCCCTGGTCGACCAGTACATCAACGACCTCGGTTTCCGGCTCGTCGCGGCCAGCGACCGCCCGAAGGACCATTTCCAGTTCTTCATCGTCAACGACAGCCAGATCAACGCCTTTGCCGCTCCCGGAGGCTATATCGGGGTGAACGCCGGCCTGATCGACATCACCACCAGCGAAAGCGAGCTGGCGGGCGTCATCGCCCACGAAATCGGCCACATCACCCAGAACCACCTGTACCGTGCGTTCGAGGATTCCAAGAAGAACGCCCCGCTGATGGCTCTGGTCCTGCTCGGCGCGATCGCCGCCGGGGCCGGTGGCGGGGCCGGCGATGCCGCCCCCGCCGTGCTCATGGGCGGCCAGGGCCTGATCATGCAGCGCCAGATCAACTTCACCCGCAAGGACGAGATCGAGGCCGATCGCACCGGCATCCAGACCCTGGCCAATGCCGGCTACGACCCGGAAGCCATGGCGGAGTTCTTCGGCCGCATGCAGGACACCCTGCGCGTGGGCGAGGACGAAGAGGCGGCGCCCTCCCTGCTGCTGACCCACCCGGTGACCCTGGAGCGCATCAGCGATGCCAAAGGGCGTGCGCGGGCGATCGAACAGCGCAACGCCGGCAAACCGCGCCAGCCCACGCTGGACAAGGCCACCTGGGAAAAGAGCACGGCGCCCGTGCTCTTCGTCAAGGACAACACCCAACTGGCCCCGAATCGCAGCAAGATCGTTCCCGACAGCGCCGGCGACACCTACGCCCTGATGCGCGAACGCATCCGCGTGCTCTCCGGCGATGCCCGCAAACTCGCGGACATCTACGCCACCAACCTCAAGCGCAAGGACTTCGACACGGCGGCGAACCGATACGGCTACGCGATTGCCCTTATCCGCAGCGGCCACGGCATGCAGGCGGCGGAGCAGATCCAGCCGCTGCTGGCCACCCAGCCGGCCAGCGTGGTGCTCCGCCTGGCCCTGGCCGATGCCTATGTGGAAGCCGGGCGGCACGGCGATGCCATGGCGATCTATAAAGTCCTGCACGATAACTCGCCGCGAAACGGCGCCGTGACCCTCGGCTATGCCCGGGCCCTGACAGATACCGGGCGTGCCGATGAAGCCCGCGTCGCCGCGACCCTGCTCAGGCCCATGCTGGACGACAGCGAGGACCCGGAAATCTTCCGTACCTTCGCCCGCGCGAGCGAGCGCTCGGGCGATTCCGTGCGCGCGGCGGAAGCTTATGCCGATAGTGCGTACCTCGCGGGCCGCCCGTTCGACGCGATGGAGCAACTGCGCCGCCTGCTCAAACGTGACGACCTGGACTACTACCAGCGCTCCCGGATCCAGGCCCGAATCAGCGACCTGACGCCGCTCCTGCTGGAGTTGCGCAAGAAACGCGTGACCACGGACGACAACCCGGACGGGCGTAGCCAGTAATCCGATTCGCAAGAATCGGGAGACTTTCGTGACAATTGTCATTGCGGTGTAACACTGCACCGCTGCAATATGACCGTCACAGCCACCAGGCGGCCTTACGCGTGCATAAACGCATTCTCATCGTGGAAGACGAAGCATCGATTCGCGACATGGTCGCTTTCGCGCTTCGTAAGGCGGGTATGGACGCGGCTCACGCCGCGGACGCCCGCGCCGCACAGATGGCCATCTCCGAGCGTGTTCCGGACCTGATCCTGCTCGACTGGATGCTCCCGGGCACCAGCGGACTCGAACTCGCCCGCCGGTTGCGCCGCGAGGAACTCTCCCGGGAAATTCCGATCATCATGCTTACCGCCCGCGGTGAGGAGATGGATCGGGTGAACGGCCTGGAGGCCGGCGTCGACGACTACGTCATCAAGCCCTTCTCCACTCGCGAACTCATCGCCCGGATCAAGGCGGTGCTCCGCCGTAGCCAGGGCGACGACGGCTCCGGCATCGTCGAACTGGGCGGCCTGCGCATCGACGGACCCGCCCATCGCGTGTTCGCCGGCGAAGAAGCCGTGCCCATTGGCCCGACGGAATACCGCCTGTTGTTCTTCTTCATGACACACCCTGAGCGCGTGTACTCGCGCGCCCAGCTGCTCGACCACGTGTGGGGTGGCAGCGTGTACGTGGAGGAGCGCACGGTGGACGTGCACATCCGCCGCCTGCGCAAGACGCTGGAACCGTGGAAGCTTGACGACATGGTGCAGACCGTTCGCGGCGCGGGTTACCGCTTCTCCGCGAATACCTAGGCTAGCGCGGGGTAGCCGCGCTATCGTGGGCGCCATGCCACCTCGCATCCTTACTTCCTGGCGACTGCCCGCCACGTGCGCCGCCCTCCTTATCGCGGGCGGTGCCGTCGGCGCGCTCGTGGGTGCGATGCTGGCCGGCGTGACCGTCGTCGCGCTGGCGGAAATCGTCGTACTGCTGTCGCTGTTCCGTCACAAGTCGGGGCCAATGTTGCAATCGTCCGCAACGCCCCACCCCGAGTATGACCGTCTGATGACTCGCACCCGCCGTATCGCATCCCGCCTGCGTGATTTGCGCAGCGCGGCCGGGACCCTTCCCGATGCCGTGGTCCTCCTGGACCATTCGCTGCATGTCCGCTGGTTCAACCATGCGGCTGAGGAACTGCTCGGCCTGAAAAGGCCGCGCGATCGCGGCCGCCTGCTGGCCGACCTGCTACGCAACTCCGAACTGGCCGAGTGGCTCGCCGAAGGTGCGCGCGAACCGCTCAACGACGTGACGGCACCGGGTCATCCGAACCGCCACGTCACCGCCACGCTGCTGCCCTTCGGCAGCCGCCAGCGCCTGCTCCTGGCTCGCGACACCAGCCACCTCACCCGCCTCGAACAGATTCGCCGCGATTTCGTCGCGAACGTGTCGCACGAACTGCGCACGCCGCTGACAGTCATCCACGGCTACCTCGAGCTGCTGGACCCCGAAGACGTCCCCGAACTGGCACCCGTGCTGGACGAGATGCGCGCGCAGTCCAAGCGCATGGGCCAGATCGTCGAAGACCTGCTCACGCTATCGCGCCTTGAGACCCAGGACCACGTGGCCGATGAGCACGTGCAGATGGCCCCCTTGCTGGCCAGCCTGCGCAAGGAAGCCGAGGCATTGAGCCAGGGCCGGCACACCGTCTCGCTCGACATGGCCACGCCGTTCGACGTACTCGGCTCGCCGAAAGACCTGCACAGCGCCTTCTCCAACCTGGTCAGCAACGCGGTGCGCTACACGCCCACCGGCGGCCGCATCGCCATCCGCTGGGCCGAGGCCGAAGGCGGCGCCAAATTCTCGGTGCAGGATTCAGGCTTCGGCATTCCCGCGACGCACATTGCACGCCTGACCGAACGCTTCTACCGCGTGTCGTCCAGCCGCTCGCGCGATTCGGGCGGCACCGGCCTTGGCCTGTCGATCGTCAAGCACGTGCTCAACCTCCACCAGGCCCGCCTCGTGATCGAAAGCGAACCGGGCAAGGGCTCGACCTTCGCCTGCGTTTTCGGCAGCGACCGCCTGCTCGATGGCGCCAGGCTGCAGGAAGCCGCCGGCCTGCACCTGTAATCGATGGCAGGCAAGCGCCACCGGGTTGCTGCGATGCCGCTTTCCGGCATGATGACCGATAAGCCACCATCGGACGTCGTGAAAGGATCAGCCGAAAGCATGAGCGAGTCTGTCGACCTCGGCGCACCTGCGCTGTACATCAACCGCGAGCTGGCGGCACTGGAGTTCAACTTCCGTGTACTGGCCCAGGCGCGCGACCCGGATGTACCCGTCCTGGAGCGGCTGCGCTACCTGACGATCGTCAGCAACAACCTCGACGAGTTCTTCGAGGTGCGCGTCGCGGTGCTCAAGCACAAGCACGCGCTGGGTGCGGCCGCGCCAGGCGCCGATGGGCTGTCATCGACGGACATCCTCGCGCGCATTCGCGAGCGCACGCTCGAGCTGGTCGCGGAAATCTACGCCATCTGGCATGACGAACTCGGCCCCTCGCTCGGCGCGGAAGGCATTCGTTACCTTACGCGCGACAAGTGGACCGACAAGCAACGTCGCTGGCTGCTGGGCTATTTCCAGAACGAGATCCAGCCCGTACTGTCACCGCTGGGCCTGGATCCCTCGCATCCGTTCCCGCGCATTCTCAATAAGACGTTGAATCTGGCGGTCGTGCTCAAGGGCCGCGACGCGTTCGGCCGCGAAGGGCATATGGCCCTGGTGCGTGCACCGCGCTCATTGCCTCGCATCATCAAGCTGCCAGCCGAAGTGTCCGAGGACGATGGCGATTTCGTGTTCCTGGCCGAAGTACTCCAGGCCTTCGCGGACGAGATCTTCCCCGGCTTCGAGGTCTGCGCGTCGTATCAGTTCCGTGTTACGCGCAACAGCGAACTGGTGGTCGAAGAAGCGGAAGTCGAGAACCTGGCGCGCGCCCTCAGCGAGGAACTCGTCGGGCGCGGCTATGCGCGACCGGTGCGCCTCGAAGTCGGCGCGGATTGCCCGCGCGCGATCACCGACATGCTGATCGCGAACTTCCAGTTGGAAGAAGCCGATGTCTACCGTTGCGCTGGCCCGGTCAACATCATTCGCGCCAGCCTCATCTACGACCAGGTCGATCGTCCCGAACTGAAGTTCCCACGCTTCACGCCTCGCCTGTCGCCGGCGTTCGACAAGGGTGTGAACGAGTTCGACGTGCTCGGCGTGCGTGACGTGCTTCTTCACCACCCTTACGAGTCCTTCGCGTCGGTGGTCGAGCTGCTGCGCCGCGCCTCCCAGGATCCCGGCGTGCTGGCGATCAAGCAGACGCTGTATCGCGCCGGCAAGGATTCACCCCTGGTAGACCTCCTTGTGGAAGCCGCACGCAACGGCAAGGACGTCACCGTGGTCATCGAGCTGCGTGCGCGGTTCGATGAAGAGGCCAACATCGGCCTGGCCAACCGCCTCCAGGAAGCGGGTGTGCAGGTGGTCTACGGCGTGGTGGGCTACAAGACGCACGCCAAGATGCTGCTCATCGTGCGTCGCGAGGGGTCGGGCCTGCGGCGTTACGTGCACCTGTCCACGGGCAACTATCACCAGGGCAACAGCCGCGGCTATACCGACATCGGCCTGATGACCTCGCATCCGGAGATCGGCGAGGACATCCACAAGGTATTCCAGCAGCTCTCCGGCCTGGGCCCGATGATCCAGCTCAAGCGCCTGCTGCATTCGCCGTTCACGCTCTACAGCGGCGTCATGGCGCGCATCGAGCGCGAGATCGAGCACGCAAGCAATGGCCGTCCCGGCCGCATCGTCGCCAAGCTCAACGCGCTCAACGAAGCGCACGTGGTCGAAGCCTTGTACCGGGCTTCGGCGGCCGGCGTGCAGATCGACCTGATCATCCGTGGTGCGTGCACCCTACGTCCGGGCATTCCCGGCGTATCGGAGAATATCCGCGTGCGTTCGATCATCGGCCGCTTCCTCGAACACAGCCGCGTCTACTGGTTCGGCAACGACGGAGAGCCGGAACTGTTCTGCGCAAGCGCCGACTGGATGGAGCGCAACCTCATGCGTCGCATCGAAGTGGGCGTGCCCATCCTCGACCCCGAACTGGCCAGGCGCGTGTACAACGAAACCCTCGACAACTACCTGCGCGACAACACGCAAGCCTGGATGCTCGGCACCGACGGGCGTTACACGCGGCGTATACCGGCCACGGGCGAAGCCCCGTACAACGCGCAGCAAACGCTGCTGGCCGAATACTGCGCGTGACACGGCGCATCCTGCTCCTATCGGTTTCCGCGGGCGCCGGCCACGTTCGCGCCGCGGATGCGCTAGAGGCAACCATCGCCACGCTGGCGGCGGACGGCCTCGACGTGGAAGCGCGCCACCTCGACGTGATGGACTTCGTGCCGTCGCACTTCCGTCGCATTTACGCCGACTTCTACCTGAGCCTGATCACGAGTTACCCGCGCCTGTGGGGCATGCTCTACCGGATTACCGACGACGTGCGCCCGGAGGCCGTGACGCAGCGCATGCGCCGGACCATCGAGCGGCTGAACACGCGCCGGTTACGCGCCGCGATCAACGCCTTCGAGCCTGACGCCATCATCTGCACGCATTTCCTGCCTGCCGAGATGTTGATGCGGCAGATCCGCAAGGGTCGGGTCAACGCACCGGTCTATCTGCAGGTCACGGATTTCGACCTGCATCGCATGTGGGTGATCCCGGGAATGACCGGCTACTTCGCCGCCAGTCCGGAGATCGCTCATCGCATGCGTGCCGTCGGGCTGCCACCGGAACGCGTGCACGTGACCGGTATCCCGGTGATGCCGGCCTTCGGTCTCGTCCACGATCGTCTCGCGCTACGCGCAGAGCTGGGCCTGGACCCTGAGCGGCCCGCCTATCTCGTCATGGGCGGCGGTGCCGGCGTCGGCGCGCTGGATGAGCTGGCCGACGCGCTGCTGTCGGGTGGCGGCGATTTTCAGCTCCTGGTCCTGGCCGGGCGTAACGCGGAGATGCTGGAGCGACTGCAAACGCTGGCGAGCAACCGGTATGCGGGACGACTATTCCCGCACGGATACACTCGCCAGGTGGAACGGCTGATGGCCTGCTGCGACCTGGCGATCACCAAACCCGGCGGACTGACCACCTCCGAGTGCCTGGCCGTCGGCCTGCCGATGATCGTCAATGCGCCGATCCCGGGCCAGGAAGAACGCAACGCGGATTACCTGCTGGAACAGGGCGCCGCGTGGAAAGCCATCGACGCCGTGGCCCTGGCCTGGCGCATTCGCCAATTGCAGGAACATCCGGCACGCCTGGCCGCCATGGCCATCAACGCGCGAGCTATTGGCCGCCCTCATGCGGCCCGTGACGTGGTCGATACGGTGCTCGCCCTGCTGGATAGCCGATGAGTCATTCGCCGCGCCGCCGCCTCGTCGCCACCCTGGCGACCGCGGCGTTCACGTTCATGCTCGCCTTCATGTTCGCCCACGTCGAAGTCGAGATCGAAGGCCCCTACGGCTGGGCAACCAGCCTGCCCACCTGGCGCATCGAGAACCACTGGTTGCTCGACCTGCTCTGGGGGGGCCGGCCGATGACCGGCTATCACGCCTGGGTATTTCCCTTCATCGCCGTGTTCTTCCATTTTCCCATGGTGTTCCAGGGCTACTGGAGCTGGCGTGCACAGGTTCGCGTCATCGCCTGCGTCATGTTGTTCTGGGTCTCCGAGGATGGCCTGTGGTTCATCCTCAACCCGGCCTTCGGCCTGGCGCGCTTCGATCCGGTGAACGTGCCCTGGCATCGCCATTGGTGGGGGCCGGCACCAACGGATTACTGGGTCTTCGGCTTCCTTTGCATCGTGCTTTTCATTCTTTCGGCATTGCCGAAAAGCCGCGTCGGAAAGCCAGCCTGAGAAAAAGCGTTGCATGCAAGCCCCGGCACCATGCCAGAATCCCCCGATACGCCGCTGCGGACAGATCTCTTGCCGACCTCAGGTAAATCGCAGATCAACGAAGGCGAATTCCTCGCCGCCGTTGACCTCGGCTCCAACAGCTTCCACATGGTGGTGGCTCGCTATGAACACGGTGAGCCACGTGTCATCGATCGCCTGCGCGACTCCGTACGCATGGCCGTGGGCCTGCGCCCGGACGGTACGCTGGACGCGACCCATCGTTCCGCCGCGCTGGCCAGCCTCGCCCGCTTCGGCCAGCGCATTGCCGGTATTCCCGCCCTGCACGTGCGTGCCGTCGCGACCAACACGGTACGCCGCCTGGCCTCGCCGCATGCCTTCCTGTCCGCGGCGGAAGCCGCGCTCGGGCATCCGGTGGAAATCGTCTCGGGTCGTGAAGAAGGTCGCCTGATCTTCCTGGGTTCTTCACACGACCTGCCAGCCTCGCGTGACCATCGCCTGGTGATCGATATCGGCGGCGGCAGTACCGAATTCATCATCGGCCGCGGCACAGCTCCGGTGCTGACCGAAAGCGTGCAGGTGGGCTGCATCGCTTCCACGCTGCGCTTCTTCCCCGGCGGCAAGATCACCCGCAAGCGCTGGCAGAAGGCCCGTCGCGAAATCGGCGTGCTGCTCCAGCAGTTCTCCGAGGACTATCGCGAAGCGGGCTGGGCCGACGCCTATGGCTCTTCCGGCACGGCCAAGTCCATCGGCTCCGTCGTGCGCGCGATGAAACTCTCCGATGATGGCATCACGCCCGAGTCGCTGGCTGCCGTACGTGAAGCACTGATTGAACAAGGCTCGTCGGGTGCGCTCAAATTACCGGGACTGGCCGAGGATCGGGCTGAAGTGTTCGCCGGTGGCGTGGCAATCTTCGAAGCCGCGTTCGAAGCGCTGGGCATCGAGCGCCTGCGCGTGTCGGAAAGTTCGATGCGTGAAGGCCTGCTCTGGGATCTGATCGGCCGCTCCGCCGGTACCGACCCGCGCATGGCCAGCATCGACTCTCTGGCCAGCCGCTATGGCGTGGACCGCGCACAGGCGCGGCGCGTCGAAACCACGGCGCTAGGCCTGTTCGACCAGCTCGGCAAGGCCTGGAAGCTCGACGACGACGCACGTGAATGGCTTTCGTGGGCAGCACGAGTGCACGAGCTTGGGCTGGCCATCGCCCACAGCCAGCATCAGCGCCACGGCGGGTACATCCTCCGCCACGCCGATCTGGCCGGTTTCTCGCGCCAGGAACAGCAGCTACTCGCCGCTATCGTGGAATGTCATCGCCGCAAGCCGGAGAAATCGGTGATTTCGGCGCTGCCGTTGCGCTATCGCGTACTGGCCCGGCATATCACGGCGATCCTTCGCCTTGGGGTCCTGTTCCGCCGCGCCCGCCGTGCCGAAGCGCTGCCCCGCATCCGCGTGAGTGCATCTCGCCAGCGCCTGCGCCTGTCGCTGCCGGCGGACTGGCTGGACCAGCATCCGCTGACCGAAGCCGACCTCGACCAGGAGCGCGAGCCGCTGGCCGAGCTCGGGCTGGATCTGGAGATCGTCACCGAATGACTGCGATCCGCCCGGCGAACGGGCGTATCATGGCGCGATTGTTTCACCGTCACGACCGGTAACCCATGCTCAGAGCCGTCTTCGCCAGCCTCCTAATCGCCCTGCCCGCCGTCTCCATGGCCCAGGCGACCAAGCCGGCAGTGCCAGCGCCAGCGTCCGTCGACCACCCGCGCGTGGTGATGCACACCACCCAGGGCGACGTCACGCTCGAGTTGTTCCCGGATAAAGCGCCCAAGAGCGTGGCCAACTTCCTGCAGTACGTCCGCGACGGCTTCTACGACGGCACGGTGTTCCACCGCGTGGTCAACGGCTACATGGTCCAGGGCGGCCTTTACAGCCGTGACCTGACCCAGCGTCGTACTCGCGCCGCCATTCCCAGCGAAGCCGACAACGGCCTGTCCAATGCTCGCGGCACCATCGCCGTGGCGCGCGGCGGCGACCCGAACTCCGGTACCGCCCAGTTCTTCGTCAACCTGGTCGACAACCGCCGTCTCGATTACGTCAGCAACCAGAGTGGCCTGACCTGGGGCTTCGCCGTGTTCGGCAAGGTCGTCTCGGGCATGGACGTGGTCGACAAGATCGCCGCCCTGCCGACGCGCGCACAAGGTCCCTTCGTCGGCGACGTGCCCAACCCGATGGTTATCATCGACTCGGCCAATGTGGTCGGTGAAGAAAAAGCCCGCCCGGCGCCGGCGTCCGCGGCCAGCGCGCCAGCCGCGCCTTCGAAGGCTGCGCCGGAACCGGCCAAGCCAACCCCGCCGAAGAAGGGCGACAAAAAGACCGCCGCGCCGAAGGCTGCATGAGCACGCTGTTCATCGCCGACCTGCACCTCGACGAGGCGCGTCCCGAGATCACTGCCTTGTTCGAGCGCTTTCTTGCGTCGGACGAAGCGCGCTCGGCCACCGCCTTCTACATCCTCGGTGACCTCGTGGAAGCCTGGATCGGCGACGACGATGACGCCGAGCTACCCACGCGGATCGCCGTGGCGACGCGCGCCCTGAGCGAAAGCGGCGTACCGGTATATTTCATGGCCGGCAACCGCGACTTTCTGCTCGGCGAGCGTTTCGCCGAGCGCGCAGGCATGACGCTTCTCGATGACGGCGCCGTGCACGATATCGAAGGCACGCCGACCTTGCTGATGCATGGCGACGTGCTCTGCACCGACGACGTGGAATACCAGGCCGTACGCGCGCAGGTGCGCACGGATGCATGGAAACAGCAGATCCTGTCGATGCCCCTGGAAGCACGGCGCGCGTTTGCTGCCAAGGCACGCAGTGACAGCAAGGCACGTACGGGACAGACCGACGAGACGATCATGGACGTGAACCAGGGTGCCGTCGAGGCGGCCCTGCGCCATGCTGGCGTGCATCGACTCATCCACGGGCACACGCACCGTCCCGCCATCCACCCGTTTGCATTCGACCATGCGAATGCGGAGCGCATCGTGCTGGGCGACTGGTATGACCATGGGTCGGTGCTGGCGATCGACGGTGATCGGCTGGATCTGCGCGGGATCTGGCAGGTCTGAACCTGATTCGCGAGCACCCATCGCCGATGGATCGGCTCCCACACAATGCAGGCCGCCGTAAGCCCCCCCTCCCTTTAGGAGCCGATTCATCGGCGATCCCCGCGCAGCGATCCGCGAACGTTCACCTCACCCCAACGTCCGCAACCAAACCAGCTCGCTCTCCGAAAACCCGGCCGCACGCCGCGCTTCCAGATTGAACGGCCCTCTCAACGACCCATTCATATAGTCGTTGAGCAACGTAGCAAACGTCGCTTCCGGCTCGATCCCATCACGCTCGCAGCACCAATGAAACCAGCGCGTGCCCGCAGCCACGTGCGCCACCTCTTCGCGCAGGATCACCTCGAGAATGCCCACGGTGCGCTCGTCGTTCTGCCGACGCAGCCGCTCCATCATCCCCGGCGTCACGTCCAGACCGCGCGCTTCGAGCACGCGTGGCACCAGAGCCATGCGTGCGGTGTCGCTGTGCGCGGTTTTCTCGGCCATTTCCCACAGGCCGTTGTGCGCGTCGAAGTCGCCATAGGCGTGTCCGAGTTCGTCAAGACGACCTGCGAGCATTGTGAAATGACGCGCTTCGTCGTTCGCGCAGGATGCCCAGTCGCGGTAGTACGCGTCGGGCTTGCCGCGAAAGCGGTACACCGCATCCCAGGCAAGGTCGATCGCGTTGAATTCGATGTGTGCAATCGCATGCACGAGCGCCGCGCGCCCCTCCGCGGTGCCGAGGCCGCGCTGGGCCAGTTCACGCGAGGGCACCAGACGCGGGCGCCCAGGCCTCCCCGGCGGTCCGATGGGCAACGGCGGCGGTGACGTCGGATCGGGCGCAACCGAGCCCGCCCCCAGCGCCGCCCAGGCCTCGAAACTCAGGCGAACCTTCTCGGCGGGATCGGTCGCTTCGAGGCAGCGGCGCGCGGCGGCGTGGAGATCGTGCATGACGGCATGGCGGCGCGCCCAAGCGCGCCGCCGATCGCTCAGGCGCTACGGCGTTCGTTCTTGGCCGAATCCGACCGCATGGCTTCCTGCTGTTCGAGGAAGCCGGCGTCCACACCCGTGACGTACTCACCCGAGAAGCACGAGGTGTCGAAATGGGTCAGCGCTTCGTTGCCGTCGGCCACTGCCTGGATAAGGTCTTCCAGATCCTGGTAGACCAGCCAGTCGGCCCCGAGCGCCTTCTCCACTTCTTCCACGGTACGGCCCGCAGCCACCAGTTCGGACGCCGCCGGCATGTCGATGCCGTAGATGTTCGGGTAGCGCACCGGCGGTGCCGCGGAAGCGAAGTAGACGTTCTTTGCGCCGGCGTCGCGGGCCATCTGGATGATCTGGCGCGAGGTGGTGCCACGCACGATGGAGTCGTCTACCAGCAGCACGTTCTTCTTGCGGAATTCCAGGTCGATGGCGTTGAGCTTGCGACGCACGGATTTCACGCGCTCACCCTGCCCCGGCATGATGAAGGTGCGGCCGATGTAGTGGTTCTTGACCAGGCCTTCGCGCATCGGCACCCCGAGCGCCTGGGCCAGCGAGCTGGCTGCGGTGCGCGAGGTGTCGGGAATGGGAATGACCGCGTCGATGCCGTGATCCGGACCGCGCTCGCGCAGGATTTTCTCGGCGAGCTTCTCGCCCATGCGCAAGCGCGCCTTGTATACGGACACGTCCTCGATCATCGAGTCCGGGCGGGCGAGGTAAACGTACTCGAAGATGCAAGGTGCATGCACCGCGCCTTCGGCACACCGCTGCGTATGCAACTCGCCACCTTCGGTGACGATGACGGCTTCGCCGGGCTCGATGTCACGGATGCGCTTGAAGCCCAGCACGTCGAACGCGACGGACTCGGATGCGATGGCATATTCGTGACCCTGCGGCGTGATGCGCTCACCGAGGACCAGCGGGCGGATGCCGTTCGGGTCGCGGAAGGCGATGAGGCCGTAGCCGAGCACCAGGGCGATGCAGGCGTAACCGCCGCGGGCGCGCGCATGAACACCCGAGATCGCCTTGAAAACGTGTTCCGGAGTGAGGTCGCCGCGGTCGTCGACCTGCAACTCGTGCGCAAGCACGTTGAGCAGCACTTCGGAGTCGGAGTCCGTATCGATGTGGCGACGGTCGTCCTCGAACATCTCCTTGCGCAGGGCCTCGGTGTTGACGAGGTTACCGTTGTGCGCAAAGGCGATGCCGTAGGGCGAGTTCACGTAGAAGGGCTGGGCCTCATCCGTGCCTTCCGAGCCGGCGGTCGGATAGCGGCAATGGCCGATACCGATGCGGCCACGCAGCTTGCTGACACCCGCTGAATTGAAGACATCGCGAACCAGCCCGTTGCCCTTGTGCAGGCGCAGGCGCGCGCCGTCCACGGTGGCGATGCCGGCGGCATCCTGCCCGCGATGTTGCAGGACGGTCAGGCCGTCATACAGGGCCGACGCCACTTCCGTGGTGCCGACGATGCCGATGATTCCGCACATGGGTGTTGCCTTCTACGAAGTGGCCGCCGTGGTCGCGGCGGCAGGGTGAACGTTATCTTTGGTCGGCTGCGTGGTGGGGGAGACTTTGTCACGCAACTTCATGAGGTCGTCCTTGCTGGGCAGCTTTACGTCCGGCATCTTCAGGTTTTCCAGAGCGGCAGGCGGATGCATGTATCCGCGCACGTTCTCCGGTACCTGTTGACCCAGCCATTCGGCCGCGCCACGGAACTGCGGCATCATTGCCGACTCGCGCCACATGGGGGCGTTAGCCAGCGGCGTGAAGCCCACGACGAACACGACCAGCGCAACGATGAGCACGCCGCGAGCCAGGCCGAACAACATGCCGAACAACCGGTCGGTGCCACCCAGTCCCGTGCTCGCGATCAGGCGCGAGATCATGAACCGGATCAGCCCGCCCACCAGCAACACGGCGATGAAACACAACCCATAACCGATCGCCACGCGTGCCGAAGGCAGGGACACGCTGCTTTCGAAGTAATGCGCCAGCGAGGGGCCATACGTCCAGGCCACCCAGAATGCGGCGACCCAGATGACGAGCGAGAGCACTTCGGAAATGAGGCCGCGCATGAGGCCGATCAAGACCGAAATGAACAGGATCGCCAGGATGACGCAGTCGATCCAGTTCACGTGGCAGTCCCCGGTTTCACGTTGAGGGCGGGTCGCGGTGCCTTACGGCGCCGAAACGACCACACCGTCCAGGCCGACCTTGGCCTTGATCTGATCTTTCAGGCGTACCGCGTCGTCACGCTGGGTCTGCGGCCCGGCGCGAACGCGCCAGAGTTTGGCACCCGCGCTCGAGGCGACGCTGTCCACGTAACCAGCGATGCCCGCGCCGCGTAGCTTGTCGCGCAGGCGCGTGGCCTCGGCCTCGCTGCTCACCGCAGCGACCTGGACGGCAAACCCGCCCGCGTGCGGGGGGGCGGTCGGCACCGTGGCGCTTGCGGCGGCGGGAGCCGGGACGGCAACCGCCTTGGGCGGCGCCGGGACGTCGACCGTCTGCGTCTCAGCCTTCGACGAGAGCGTGGCGGGTGCACCGGGTGCGGCCGCCGTAATCTTGAGGCGAGCGGCCTCGGCGGCAGCACGCGATTCGAACGGACCGGCCGTCACGCGGGTCAGTGCCTTGCCGGCCTGGTTGGAAGCCGAGGTGTTGACCGGATACCCGAGCGCGCGGACCTTCTGCACCAGCGCGTCGGCCTTGCTGCGATCGGCGTAGGCGCTGAGGTTGATGGTGAAACTGCCACGCGCGGCGGTACCGGCAGGAAGAGCAGCCGCAGGGGGCGTCGCGGCCACGGGAGCCGGTGAAGGGATGGCGGCCGGCTTCACGGGCTTGCTCGCGGCGGGGGCCGCGGCCGTAGGAGCCGGGGTTGCGGCAGGTTTGTTACCGGCAGGCGCGTTGGCGAAGTCCTCCGGCAGGGCGTCCACCGGCTTGCGCGAGGCGATGTCCACCGAAGCAAGCTTGCTGCCACTGCCCGGCGTGACCGTGGCGGCCGGCGGGGTCGCGCCAGCCGGGCTGGCTGCCGGATGCACCGGGCCACCGGCGGCCTGCGGTCCACTGACCGAGGCGGGCGAGCCGTTCGGCGCCACGTCAAGCGTGCGCGTCTGCAGTTCACGATCCGGTGCCGGCGGAATCTCCAGGCTGACCGTCTGGTCGGCGTCGCTCTTGGGCGGTGTGTTGGAGAACATCATCGGCACGAAAAGGACCAACAGAGCAACCAGGACGGCGGCACCCAGCAGACGTGTTTTCAAGGAAAGCTCCATACGACCGACGCAATGCGAATCGCGGCGATTATAACCGGCAATCGACGGGCCCGCCGTCGCTCATGCGTCGGCGTTCACGTGCGGTGGGACAGCGCGGCGGCGGCTACGAAAAACGAACCGAACAGAAGCAACACGTCGTCCTCGCCGGCTTCGGCACGCGCGGCCTCCCAGGCCGAGCCGACATGCTCGAAGGAATGACCGAGGGCCGTCGGCCGTATTGCCGCCAACATGGCAGCCAGGGCGCCCGAAGGCAGGCCTCGTGGGGTGTCGCGCTCCAGTCCGGCGAGGTACCAATGGTCGACCCGGTCGACCAGCGCGTCGATGACGCCTCCGACGTCCTTGTCGGCCAGGGCGCCATACACCGCCCGCACCTGCCCCCGGCGCGGGGTGGCGTCGAGCCAGGCAGCCAGGGCGCGCGCGGCTTGCGGGTTATGCCCCACGTCCACCAGGGTCAGCGGATGCTCGGCGATTTGCTGCAGCCGGCCCGGGACACGAACCATCGCCAGCGCCTGCCGGATGGCGGCGGGAGGCACGTCGATACGCGACCCGAGCGCGTGGATCGCCGCGATCGCCGTGGCCGCGTTGTCTATCTGTACGGGCGCATCCAGCCGCGGGCGCGGAAGGTCCAGCACGGCCCCGTCGCGGTGCGACCAGTGCCAGTTGCCCTCCCCGTCCACAGGGCTGGCCGAAAACGCGTCGCCACTGGCCACCACGTCGGCGCCAATGCCCCCCAGGGCGTCCAACAGGCCCGCCGGCGGCTGACGCTCACCGACGATGGCAGGCCGGCCAGCCCTGGCGATACCTGCCTTCTCGCGACCGATGCTGTCGCGGTCGCCACCGAGCCAGTCCTGATGGTCCAGATCGATGGTGGTGATGACGGCGACGTCGGCATCGATGATATTCACGGCATCCAGGCGACCACCCAGGCCAACCTCGATGACGGCGATGTCCAGCGAGGCGCGGGACATCAGGTCGATGGCCGCAAGTGTGCCGAACTCGAAATAGGTCTGGGGAATGGCGCCCCGCGCCGTCTCAATGCGCTCGAACGATGTCACCAATGCCTCATCGGAGGCATCGTCGCCCTCGATGCGCACGCGCTCGTTATAGCGAAGCAGATGGGGAGAGGTGTAGCAGCCAACGCGATAGCCTGCTGCGCGCAGCATGCCTTCGAGGAAGGCGACAGTGGAGCCCTTCCCGTTGGTACCACCGACGGTGATGACGATGGGCGCCGGACGCGGCGCGCCCATCGCCTCCCATACGGCGCGAACGCGGTCCAGGCCGAGTTCGATGTCGCGCGGATGGGTGCGCTCCTGGTACGAAAGCCACTCGGCGAGAGTGCGCATGATAAAGACCATGTGGGAGCCGCTTCAGCGGCGAAAAGCCAACGAAGCGGCTTAGCTGCAGCCCCCATCGCCGGCATAGCCGGCTCCCACAAGGAGCCGGCTATCGCTACCGATCAGCAGTCTTCGCCGCCGAACGGGTCGTCGAGGATGATCGTGTCGTCACGGTCGGCGCCGGTGGCAACGAGCGCCAGCTTGCAGCCCGAGAGTTCCTCGACGGCGCGCAGGTAGGCACGAGCGGCCGGCGGCAGCTTGTTCCAGTCGCGGATACCCGCGGTGGACTCTTCCCAACCGGGGAACTCGAGATAGACCGGCTTGCACTCGGCCCAGCCGTCCGCGTCCAGCGGCGCCAGCTCGCGACGCTTGCCGCGGTATTCGTACGCGATGCAGACCTTGATGCTTTCCAGGCCGTCGAGCACGTCGAGCTTGGTGATGGCCAGGCCGTCGATGCCGTTGATCTGCACGGCGCGCTTGAGCGCGACGAGGTCGATCCAGCCGCAACGGCGCGGACGACCCGTGCTGGCGCCGAACTCGTTGCCCTTCTTGCGCAGCAGCTCGCCCATCTCGTCGTTGAGCTCGGTCGGGAATGGACCGCCACCGACGCGCGTGGCGTAGGCCTTGCAGATGCCCAGCACGTAGTCGATGTCGCGCGCGCCCACGCCGGTACCTGCGAGCGCGCCACCGACTGTGGTGTTGGACGAAGTGACGTAGGGATAGGTGCCATGGTCGATATCGAGCAGCGCGCCCTGCGCGCCCTCGAACAGGATGTTGCCGCCTTCCTTGCGCACGTCGTGCAGGATCGTGGCGACGTCGTCGACCATCGGACGCAGGTACTCGCCCCAGGTGAGGGCTTCGTCGAGGACGGTCTGGTAGTCGACCGGCTCGGCCTTCAGCCACTGGGTGAGCACGAAGTTGTGGTACTCGACCGCGGCCTGCACCTTCTCGGGCAGTTCGTGCGGGTACATGAGGTCGGCCACGCGGATCGAGCGACGGGCAACCTTGTCTTCGTATGCCGGGCCGATACCACGACCGGTGGTGCCGATGGCCTTGGCACCGGAGGCGACTTCGCGCGCCTTATCGACAGCGATATGGTACGGCATGATCAGCGGCGTCGCCGGCGAGATCTTCAGGCGCGGACGGACGTCCACGCCCTGGGCCTCGAGCTCGGCGATTTCGCTCATCAGCGCGGCCGGCGAGAGGACCACGCCATTACCGATAAGGCAGAGCGCGTCGTCGCGCAGGATGCCCGAGGGAATCAGGTGCAGGACGGTCTTCTTGCCCTTGATCACCAGCGTGTGGCCCGCGTTATGGCCACCCTGGAAACGCGCGACGGCACCGACGCGCTCGGTCAGAAGATCGACGATCTTGCCCTTGCCCTCGTCGCCCCATTGCGCGCCCAGAATTACGACTGACTTACCCATTTTACGGCTCTCTTTAGTTGCGTGGCCCGCGAGGGCTGATGTGGATCTTGTTTAGCGCTGGCGGCCGGGGCCGTCGTTGAGATAGCGCAGGAATTCGGAATCGGGCTTGAGCACAAGCACGCCCTTGCCGTCGGCGAAGGATTTACGGTACGCCGCGAGGCTGCGATAGAACGAGAAGAACTCGGGGTCCTGGCTGTAGGCCTGGGCGTAGATGGCGGCGGCCTGCGCGTCGCCGTCGCCCTTGACCTTGGTCGCGTCGCGGTTGGCGTCGGCGAGCAGCACCACCTTCTGGCGGTCGGCATCGGCGCGAATCTTCTCGGCGCTTTCCTGCCCGGTGTAACGCAGTTCGTTGGCAAGCTGAAGGCGCTCGTTGCGCATGCGCTTGTATACCGAGCCACTGACTTCGTCGGGCAGGTCGATGCGCTTGATGCGTACGTCGACAATGGCGATGCCGAGGTTCTTGCGCGACGCGACATCGGTGTCCTTGCGCACCTGACCGGTGATGTCCTCGCGACCGCCGGCAATCAGGTCTTCGAGTTTGCGTGAGTTGAACTCGTGGCGCAGCGCATCCTTCACGATCGGCGTGAGGCGCTGGATAGCCTGTGTCTGCTCGCCCGACGTGGCACGGTAGTACGCCGCGTTGTCGGCAATGCGCCACTTCACGTAGAAGTCGACGTTGACGCTCTTCTTTTCGAGCGTGAAGTAACGCTCAGGCTGCGCATCAAGGCCGAGGATGCGGTTGTCGAAGCGCATCACCTGCTGCACCACGGGAATCTTGAAGTGCAGGCCGGGCTGGTAGTCGGCACGCACGATGCGGCCGAACTGCAGCAGGAGGGCATTCTCGCCTTCCTTCACGACAAACGCGCTGTTGAAGCCCAGCAGGACGACAATGAGGACGATGAGGCCGGAAATGTATTTCACTGTGCATTCCCCTGCGGATTCGGGTTCGCGTCAGTCGTGGCCGACTGAATGACCGGACCCACGCCCGGCACGTTGCGAACCGTGCCGCCGTTCGACTCGACCGGAAGCTGGATGATGTTCTTGCCGTTGGTGCCATCGACGACCTTCGGGTTGCCGGCCATGACTTCCTCGACGGTTTCCAGCCACAGGCGACGACGCGTGACTTCCGGCGCGGCGCGATATTCCTTCAGCAGCGCGTTGAAGCGGTCGGCGTCACCATTGGCGCGGGCGACGCGCTCGACGCGCTCACCCTGGGCTTCGGCGGCGATACGCGACGCATCGCCACGAGCCACGGGCACGACCTGGCTCTCGTAGGCACGGGCCTTGTTCTCTTCGCTCTGCTTGTCTTCGCGGGCAGCGTTGACGTCGTCGAAGGCGTCCTTCACTTCTTTCGGCGGCGATACGTTCTGGAAGCTCACACCCGTGACCAGGATGCCTGCGTCGTATTTGTCGAGCGTGGCCTGGAGGATGTCGCGCGTCTGCTGCTGCAGGGTTTCCTTCGCCGCCGGGGCGACGCCCGCCACAGGCGCCTGCGCCGGCGTGGGCGTATCCACGCCCGGCGTGGTCAGGATGTTGTCCATGATATTGGCGCCGACCACGGAGCGGACGGCCGCTTCGGAGGCGTTCTTCATCGTGCCGTTTTCAATGTCGTTGTTCGAATACAGGAACTTACGCGCATCGGAAACCTGGTACTGCACGTTGAAGTCGATCGCGATGATGTTCTCGTCGCGGGTCAGCATCGACACGTTGTCGGAGATGGAACGGACCTGGGTCATCTCGACCTTGGTGACCGTCTCGACCGGGCTCGGCGCCTTCAGGTGAAACCCGGGCGGCAGCACGCGTGAGAACTGGCCGAAGCGCAGCACCACACCTACCTGCCGGGCGTCGATCACCGTGTAGCTGCTGACCAGCAGCCAGGCAACGACGAAGACCACGACGATAGCGAGAACGCCGCCGCTTCCCGCGCCGAACTTGCCGAAGCGGGCCTTGAGGCTCTTGATGATGCCGTCGAGGTCGGGCTTGCGCCCGCTCGACCGGTTGCGGTTCCAGGGATCCTTCTGGCCGTTACCGGGTTCGTTCCAAGCCATGGTCGACAGTCTCCTTGGGGGACCGGAGGGTGGGCGGCTGGCAAGCCTTCAGGTGAACCCAAACGACGGGGATGGACGGCGGGCGTGGTGACGCCCGTCGCCGCGCCGAATGAGCACGCAAACGTTGTGAATTCTAGCAGACGGGGGCGGATCGGTGCTCGGCGGCGACCGATCAGAACTCCGCGTGGGGTGGGTCGATGAGGTCGCGAAGCGGTCTGGCGTTGGTGTCGTCGCCGATAAGCGGGGCCAGGACCGAGCGTGGCGCGTCGATGTCGAGGTGCCAGCCGTGCTCGTCGATGGCCTCGCCGGCAATGGCGCCAGCCGCTTTGAGACGGGCATGCAGACGTCCGGCCGTGAGAGGAAGCTCAAGACCCGCACGAATGCGGTCACCACCAAGCAACTCGCCCAGCGCCTCACGCAGTCCGTCCAGGCCGGCACCGGTCGCCGCCGAAAGCCAGACCTGACGCGGCTTGCCGTCTTCACCACGCTCCACGCGCGGGTCGGCGTCGATCAGGTCGACCTTGTTCATGACCGACAACTGGGGCACATCGCCGGCGCCGATCTCCTCGAGCACCTCATTGACCACGCGGCGGAGGATTTCACGCTCCTCATCGGCGGCGTCACTGACATGGATGAGCAGGTCGGCGTCACGCGCCTCGGCCAGTGTGGCGCGGAAGGCGGCGACGAGATCGTGAGGCAGCTCGCGGATGAAGCCAACCGTATCGGCGATGACAGCGGGGCCGCAGGCCAGGCCGTCGATCTTGCGCACGGTGGGATCCAGCGTGGCGAACAGCTGGTCGGCCACATACACGCCGCCGGTGGTCAACGCGTTAAACAACGTGGACTTGCCTGCGTTGGTGTAGCCGACCAGGGCCACGCGCGGCACCGTGTTGCGCAGGCGCGAGCGGCGCTGCTGGTTGCGCTGGGTCTGCACCTTCTCCAGACGCTTGCTCAGCATCTTCACCCGCTCAGCCAGCAGGCGGCGGTCGGTTTCCAGCTGGGTTTCACCCGGGCCGCGGTTGCCGATGGCACCGCCGCGCTGGGCATCCAGATGGGTCCAGCCGCGAACCAGGCGGGTCGCCACGTGCTTGAGCTGGGCCAGCTCGACTTCGAGCTTGCCCTCGTGGGAACGGGCGCGCTGGGCGAAGATGTCGAGAATCAGCCCCGCGCGGTCGACGACACGCGTCCCCAGGTGCTTTTCGAGGTTGCGTTCCTGCACGGGCGTAAGCTCGTGGTCGACGAGAACCAGATCAGCCTCGAGCGCACGCACCGCCTCGGCGACCTCGTCGGCCTTGCCGCTGCCGATATAAAAACGGGGATTGGGTGTTGCCACCCGGGCCGGGATGCTGGCCAGGACTTCGGCACCGGCCGAAGCGACCAGTTCGGCGAATTCCTCGCCACGGCGGATCGCGTCGCTGTCGCCACGCGAATGCGGCAGGACCAGCACGGCCCGCTCGCCTTTCTTTTGCCTATCGAACACTTAGGGGGATGACCTCATGAAGAAGAAGGGGTGCGCGATGCCAAAGCATACGCGCACCCGTCCTACTACATATGGGTTGCTACCGGGGCCCCTCAACCCTCGGCGTCGCCCGCACCCGATTCCGGATGATTCTCGTGGCCACCGACCCGCACATTGCGGCTCGGCACGACCGTGGAGATAGCGTGCTTGTAAACCATCTGGCTCACCTGATTGCGCAGCAGGACCACGAACTGGTCGAATGACTCGATCGTGCCCTGCAGCTTGATACCGTTCACCAGGTAAATGGCGACCGGCACGCGCTCACGGCGAAGCGCATTCAAAAACGGATCCTGCAACGACTGCCCTTTGGACATTTCTTCTTCTCCCCTACGCCTTTCGTACGGGTCCGGGTAAAAAAACGCCTAACGGCGCCCCAGCCCAAGTGTCTTGAATCTTAACTGCTTTTAAACGCCAGCAGGAAGCACCGGACGTGACGACATCGGCATTCCCAGGAACTGCCCGAGGGCCTTGTCCACTTCCGGCAACGGATCCCCGCGGTCCGGGTCGAACGTGCGTGCGTCGAGCTCGCTGCGCAACCAGGTGATCTGGCGCTTGGCGAGCTGCCGCGTTGCATAGATACCACGGTCGCGAAGGTTCGTGGCATCGCCCTGCCCGTCCAGGTGCTCCCAGGCCTGCCGATAGCCCACGGCGCGGATCGCCGGGAGGTCCGCGTGGAGATCGCCACGCACCTTCAGCGCCCTGACTTCGTCAAGGAATCCGTCGGCCAGCATGGCGTCGAAACGGGTGGCGATCCTCTCGTGAAGGGCTTTGCGGTCTTCCGGCAGGAGGGCTAGCTTGAGGACTCGCCACGGCAATCTGTCCCCGACCGCCTGCTTTTGCAGGTCGGTCAGTCGTTGCCCAGTGAGTTCCATGACCTCGAGGGCACGCTGGATGCGCTGGGCGTCGCCCGGCCGGATGCGCTCACCCGCCACGGGATCGCGTGCGGCCATGCGCGCATGCATCGTCGCCCAGCCGACGGTCGCAGCTTCGGCACCCAGGCGCTCGCGGAGCACGGGATCCGCCTCCGGCAGGTCGGACAAGCCTCGCTGCAACGCGCGAAAGTACAGGCCGGTGCCACCGACCAGGAGCGGCACCCTGCCCGCCTCTCGCACCCGGGTCATCGCGGCGAGGGCGTCGCTGCGAAAATCCGCCGCCGAATAAGGCTGGGCCGGATCGCGGATGTCGACGAGCTCGTGCGGGTAGCGCGCCAACGTCGCGGCGTCGGGCTTGGCCGAGCCGATATCCAGCCCGCGATAGACCAGTGCCGAATCCACGCTGATCAGGCCCACCGGATAGCGATCGGCCATGGCGCAGGCAAGCGCTGTCTTGCCCGATGCGGTCGGGCCCATCAGGAAGATGGCGAGGGGGCGGGTGTCGACAGACATGGGTTCGGCGATCGATCAGGCAATCGCAAGGTTAGCGCACGCCGTGCATCCGTGTGGCCAGGAAGTGACCAACACAATGCAAGTGCGTGCTGCGTAAGGGCGAAGCGGACTTATGCACATGGTTATGCAACGCGTATCCACACAGGCTGTGGATATCGTGCTTGCCCGGTTGTCGTCGAACGCTTGGTCACTACGTGATCAGCACAACGCAAGTGCATGGTGGCAAAGGCGGGAACGAACTTGTCCACAGGCTTATGCATGCACTGTCCACACAACCTGTGGATATCGCGAGGGCCGTTTTCAGGGCGTGGTCACGGAGTGAGCAGCACAACGCAAGTGCATGCTCGTGAAAGCCTAATCGGAGTTGTCCACATGGTTATGCAGGCGCTGTCCACATTCCCTGTGGATATCACGCGCATGAGAATCAGAGACGCCTGACCGCGCGCTATCCGCAAGCTGCGTTAGGCTTCCCGAAACGCTGGAGTTCGTTCGATGACAACCGCACACGCCCGTTCAACTGGCCACGCGGAGCACGACGCCACCGAGCGCGAGACGTTCTACGCCGAGCTGAGGAAGCTGAGCATGCTGTCATCCGCTCGTTTGGCCTCGCGTGGCTTGGCGTCGGTGCAGCCTTGATCACCGCATTGATCAAGCTGTTCGCCCTGTAGGGCCAGATGCTCGGATCGTGATCAGTCAGTGACCAGCACAACGCAAGACCTTGCTTGTTAAGGCGCAATCGTACTTATCCACACGTTTATGCAGGTCGTATCCACAATCCGTGTGGATAACAACCGACTTCCGGCCTGGGCTTACTTCGCTGGAACACCCAGCTCCTTGAGCAGCGCCGGCGAGGGGTACACCTTGTCCATCAGCCAACGCATGTAGCGCATGTCCACATGGATGGCGCGCTTGTAGCGCGGGTCGTACATCCAGCTGGCGCTGACAGCTTCCCAGTTGCTGTCGAAGTTCAGGCCAACCAGTTCGCCCTTTGCGTTGAGTACAGGCGAGCCCGAGTTGCCGCCGGTCGTGTCCAGGTTGCTGAGGAAATCCACTGGCATGGCGCCGGACTTCGGATCGGCATAGCCCGCGAAGTCACCCTTGTGGATCGCATCGAGCAGCGGCTTCGGCGCGTCGAACGGTGCCACGCCGGTGTTCTTCTCGACGATGCCCTGCACGGTGGTCAGCGGCGCGTAGGTCACCGCGTCGCGCGCCTTCAGCGGCGTGACCTTGCCGTAGCTCACGCGCAGCGTCGAGTTCGCGTCCGGATAGACGGCCTTGCCCTGCTTCTCCCGATAGGCGATGAGCGCCTGCATGTAGGAAGGACGCAGGCGCAGGAGATCGCCTTCACGTGTCTTGCGCTCGTCTTCGATACGCAGCAGCGCGGGGCGCAGGGTGCGCGCCGCGACCAGCAACGCATCGTCACTCTTTTCGATATCGGCCGGCGCCGCAGCGAACAGGCGCGTGCGCTCGGCTTCATCGCCGAACTTCGTCGTGCTGTAGATGTGATCGAGCGCCTTGGCAAGATCGGCCGATGTCCGGCCGAAGACCTTGTCGAGTTCGGGCAGGCGTTGTGCATCCGGCAACTTCTGGTACCGCGTAACCAGCGACGTGACCAGCGCCTTCTCCACACGCGGGTCGTAACGACGTTGGATCTGCTTCAACTGGCTCTGGATCAGCTCTTCGTCGCGCTTCTGGTAGCCGGACTCGCGCTCGGCGTCCGCTTTCGGACGCTCGACGGCCAGCCGATCGACCGAAAGTGCGCCGCGCATCAGCTGCGTCTGGCTCGACAGCAGACCGACGAGCAGATCGCGTTCGCGAACGTCCTTACCTTGCGCAATGAGCGCCATGGCCTGGTCGATCTGCGGCTTGAGCGTCTTCGCATCCGGCTGCGTGGCCAACCACGCCAGCATGGCGGTCTCGTCCTCACGACGGACCGTGACCGCGTCGCTGCGCTCCAGGCCTTCCAGCTCGCCGCTGAAACGCTTGATGCCGTTCTTCAGTGTCTGCAACTGGGACGCATAGCGGATACCGGCCTCCTTGTCGGCCTTGCCCTCGGCTTCGATCACGTCCTGCAGGGCCTTCAGTACCGCCACCGAGGTTGGCAGGCGCCACTGGACCTGGTCGGCGAATTCAGCCGCGGTGCGATGGCGGTAGGTGATGCCCGGGTATCCCGCGAGCATGACGAAATCACCCTCGGCCACGCCGCTGGTGGCGACATGCAGATGCGATGGCGGGTGGTAGGGCACGTTGTCCGGCGAGAAGTCGGCGGGCTTGCCGTTCTTGTCCACATACGCGCGCAGGATGGTGAAATCGCCCGCGTGGCGCGGCCAGACGAAGTTGTCGATCTCGTCGCCGTAGTTCCCGATGGCGCGGGGCGGCGCGTAGACCAGACGTATGTCGCGCAGCTCGAGCTGGCGGACCAGGTAGAAATCGCGGCCGTAGAACATGTTGGCCACACTGCATTTGATGCCGTCTTCCTTCTCGCACTCGGCAACCAGGGCCTTGCTCGCCGCATCGACTGCGTCGTAATAAGCCCTGCCCGTCTTACCCCTGGCGCCTGCGAGCACGCGGTCGGTGACCTTGTCGAAGCCGACGGTGACGCGAAGGCGGTAGTCGGGATTGGCAGGCAACTCGCCAGCGCGGTCTGCCGCCACGTAGCCGTTGGTAATCAGGTCGCGGTCGGGCCTGGAGTTGTACTGGATGACCCCGAAGGCCACGTGGTGGTTGGTCACTACCAGGCCGTCCGCCGAGACGAAGGAGCCGGTTCCGCCGCCGATGCGGACCACCGCGTTCAGGGGCGCGCGGGTGAGGTCGGCGAGATCCTTCGGGTCGCCGCGGAAGCCGGCGTCCTTGAGATTCTTCGCAATTCCGGGCAACTGTGAGGGCAGCCACATGCCCTCGTCTGCCTTCGCGTCCAGCGCCAGCGCCATGGCTGCTCCCAGCATCATCGTACGGATTCGCATTGTGTTCGTTGCCCCTGTCGGCCGTGCAGTGCGCCCGACCATAGAGGTCTCGTCCGGGGCTGGCAATGCCGCGCCGCACAAGCCCCCACGGGGCGTCGCGGGACTATAATGCCGGTTTGGGTCCGCGCCGCGGACCGTCCCCAAGCCAATCCTGGATAACCATGCAGCAGACGATGAGAGCGCTGGTCAAGCGCAAGCCGGAACAGGGCATCTGGATGGAAGAAGTGCCGGTGCCGCAGGTCGGCCCGAACGAAGTCCTGATCAAGGTCGAGAAAACCGCCATCTGCGGCACGGACCTGCACATCTACAAGTGGGACGAATGGTCCCAGCGCACGATCACGCCAGGCCTGACCATCGGCCACGAGTTCGTCGGCCGCGTGGTCGACATGGGCCCCGGCGTCACCGGCTACAAGATCGGCGACCGCGTCTCGGCGGAAGGCCATATCGTCTGCGGTCATTGCCGCAACTGTCGCGCCGGCCGCCAGCACCTGTGCCCGAACACCGTCGGCATCGGCGTGAACCGTAACGGCGCCTTCGCCGAATACATGACCATGCCGGCCTCGAACCTGTGGCCGATCCCGGACCAGATCCCGTCCGAGCTCGCCGCGTTCTTCGACCCGTATGGCAACGCCGCCCACTGCGCGCTGGAGTTCGACCTGATCGGCGAAGACGTGCTGATCACCGGCGCGGGCCCGATCGGCATCATCGCCGCCGGCATCGCCAAGCACATCGGCGCGCGCAACGTCGTCGTGACCGATGTCAACGACTACCGCCTCAAGCTGGCCGCCGACATGGGCGCCACGCGGGTCGTCAACGTCGCGAACCAGTCGCTCAAGGACGTGGTCAAGGACCTGCACATCGAAGGCTTCGACGTGGGCCTGGAAATGAGCGGCAACCCGCGCGCCTTCGGCGACATGCTCGACTGCATGTATCACGGCGGCAAGATCGCCATGCTCGGCATCATGCCGCGCGGTGCCGGCATCGACTGGGATAAGGTCATTTTCAAGGGCCTCACCCTGCAGGGCATCTACGGCCGCCGCATGTACGAGACCTGGTACAAGATGACCCAGATGGTGCTGACGGGCTTTCCGCTGCAGAAGGTGCTTACCCATCAGATCGCCATCGACGACTTCCAGAAGGGTTTCGACCTGATGGACGCGGGCCAGTGCGGCAAGGTCGTCTGCTCCTGGACCTGATCCACCGGGGTCGATGACCCCCGCCCACGTGTGCCTCCGACGAGTACACTTTCCGTCGGGGGCAACGCGGTAATAGGGGCGGCAGTATGGATACTCGCAAGGCGTGGCGGAACATCCGCTGGGACAAGGGCCGCGATCAGGCCCTTGCCGTCTACCGGTCGCGCCGCGGCCGACGCGTCGGGTTCGGCGTCTTCATCGCCATCGTGCTGTTCGGCTTGCTCGGCTTCCTGGCCGCGCCCTCGCTGATTCGTTCGCAGATTGCCACGCGCGCCAGCACGGCACTCGGCCGTCCGGTCACTGTTGGCGATGTCAGCCTGAATCCCTTCACCCTGAAGCTGGTCATCGAGCGTCTGCACATCGGCGAGCCGGACGGCCATACGGCCTTTGTCGACGTCGATCGGCTCACCGCCAACGCTTCATGGGCGTCGCTCTTCCGGGCAGCTCCGATTCTCGACGAGCTGCGTATAGAAGGTCCGCGCGTTCGCATCCAGCGAACCGCGCCGCAGCGCTTCAACTTCACCGACATCCTCGAACGCCTGGCGAGCAAACCGACGGCGCCGGATACCGGCCCGGCGCGTTTTGCGGTGTCGAACATCGCCTTGCACGGGGGCCAGGTCGACTTCGACGACCGCGTGCTCAACGCGACGCATCGCATCGATCACCTCGAGCTCGGCATCCCCTTCATCGCCAGCCTGCCCAGCGCCACCGATATCTTCGTGCAGCCGCTTCTGGCGATGAATATCGACGGTAGTCCGCTGAACGCGCGGGGCCAGACCAAGCCCTTCGCCAGCAGCCGCGAATCCTCGATCACCTTCCGTTTCGATCACCTGGACCTGGCTCGTTACGTCGGCTTCGCACCAACGCCGCTACCGGTGGCCGTGCCGAGCGGAAAGGTCACGGGCTTGCTGGCGCTCAACTTCGTGATGACCGAAGCCCAGCCCAGCATCCGTCTCAACGGCAGGCTGGCGCTCGACGAACTGAAGGTGACCGGCAAGGACGGCGGGGCATTACTCGAGCTAGGCCACGGAGACGCCGACCTGACCGTGCTCGAGCCGCTCACTTCCCGCTACCGGCTCGGCGCGGTGATGCTCGAGCGCGCATCGGTGCGCTATGCGCGCCTGCCGGGCGGCAAGAGCAACGTCGATGCACTCATGGCGCCGGGGCCGGCCGCGAACGCGACGCCGCCCGATGCGAAAGCGGCGCCGATGGACGTGCGCATCGACAGCCTCACGCTCAAGGATTCGCATATCGAGTATGCGGACCTCGCAGCGCCCTCGCCGGCTCACCTGAACCTGGAACACTTGCAGGGCACCCTGCGAGGACTCAGCACGGTAAAGGCGCAGGCGGCGGTACTGGACGCCTCGGCGCAGATGGCCGGTGGTTCGGTGTCGACCCAGGGGAAGGTGGATCTTCCTGACGGCAACTACACAGGCAAGCTCGCCCTAAAGGAGGTGTCCTTGCCGGCCCTGATGCCGCTGGTACCGCCACTTCTCAACGCCGACATCACCGGCGGCAAGGTCGGGGCGGAAGGCACGCTGGCACTCGACTGGCACGACGGTGCAAAGCTGCGCCTCACGAACACCAAGGCACGTCTGGACGGCTTTACGCTCGTGCCGCATGGCGGTCGCGCCTCGCCCGTCACCTGGACGTCGCTGTCGGCGGGCATCGCGCTGGTCGACCTCACCACTCGCGAAGCCCGCGTGGACGAAATGTTGCTGGGCGGCCTGAGCCTCGACGTGCAGCGCCTGGCCAACGGCAACGTCGACCTGGCCAGCGTCATGCCACCTTCGTCGACAGCAGCGCACCCCGCCGGTTCGGACTGGCACTGGAGCGTCGCTCACCTCGGGCTGAACGATGGCAAGGTCACGTTGCGCGACGCGAAGGCACCGGGCAAGCGCAACGTCGTGGCGATGACCGCGAGCGCCTTCAGTGTCGACGGGCTATCCGACGACCTCCGTAAACCGCTGAAGCTGGACCTGAACGGTTCGCTCGGTGAAGGCGCCTTTGCCGTGGCGGGTACGGTCAGGCCCGATCCGCTGGACGCCGACCTGAAGATCCAGACCACCCGCATCGATGTGGCACCCCTGCAGACGCTGGTCACCGTGCCTCTCAACGTGCGCGTAAGCAGCGGCCTGCTCAGTCTCGACGGCCAGGCGCGTTACAGCGCGCAGGGTAAGGACACGCCACGCATCGGCTATCGCGGAAAGGCCACGCTCGGCCGCGTGCGCGTGCTCGACAAGGTTACCAATGACGACTTTCTCCGCTGGACATCTCTCAGCGCCAGCAACATGGTGGTGGCCATGGGCCAGGGCGTCCCTCGTCTCGCGATCGGCGGTCTGGCGCTGGACGACTTCTATGCCCGCGTCATCATCAATGCGACCGGACGCCTCAACCTGCAGGATGTGGTCGCCAGCCCGCAAGCACCGGGCGCCGTGTCGGTCACCCAGGCCCAGGCCAATCCTGCGCCCAAGGCTACCCCTGACACCGCTCCGGCCGCGGTTCCCGCCGCCAGCGGCCCCGAGGCCGACATACGTATCGGCCAGATTACCCTGACCCGCGGCCAGCTGAACTACACCGACAACTTCATCAAGCCCAACTACACCGCGGATGTCACCCAACTCACCGGCAAGATCGGTGCGTTCGGTACCGCCGGAGGCGCGCCACCTGCCGCGCTCACCCTGCAAGGCCAGCTGGATAGCAATGCGCCTGTCGATATCGAAGGCACGATCAATCCGCTCGCGCCGGTGGCCTTCCTCGACATCACGGCCAAGGCCGAAGGCATCCAGCTCACCAATCTCTCGCCCTACTCCGGCAAGTACGCGGGTTATCCGATCGCCAGCGGCCGGCTCAACGTCGATGTGCACTACACGCTCGACCAGCGCAAGCTGAACGCGGACAACCACATCTTCATCGACCAACTCACGTTCGGCGACCGCATGGAAGGGCCGGGCATCAGCCATCTTCCTGTCAAGCTCGCCGTGGCGCTGCTCAAGGATAGCCAGGGACGGATAGACGTCCATGTACCCGTGTCAGGCTCGCTCGACGACCCGCACTTCAGTGTCGGCGGGCTCGTCTGGCGCGCCATCGGCAACCTCATCGTCAAGGCAGTGACCTCGCCCTTCCGGCTGCTCGCGTCCATCGGCGGCGGCCGCGAAGACCTGGGTTACGTCGAATTCGCGCCGGGCTCGGATGTGCTCGACGGAGCGGCGCAGGACAAGCTCGGCCAGATCGTCAAGGTTCTGGGCGACAAGCCCTCAGTCAGCCTCGACATCATCGGACGCATCGACAGCAGCAAGGACGAGTCGGGTCTGCGCAAGGTCATGGTCGAAGATCTCATTCATAAAGAGCAGGTCAACGCCAAGGGCGACGACACCACCGCGCCCACCGCCGAAGAGCAGGACAAGTACCTCGAGCGTGCTTATCGCCACGCCGACTTCCCCAAGCCGAAAAACGTGATCGGCCTGACCAAATCGCAGCCTCCCGATGAGATGCGCACGCTGATGGAGACCAACATGCCGGTCGATGCGGATGCCTTGCGGCACCTGGCTGAGCGGCGGGCAAACGCGGTGCGACAGTGGTTGCAGGGGAAAGTCGACGACAAACGTGTGTTTGTCCTGGCGCCGAAGCTCGATCTGAAGGGGATCGATGACGGCGGGAAGACCACCCGCGTGGAATTCGGCCTTCACTGACACATTTGGGCGAATGTCGGGTTTTCTCATTCGGCGGGAGGCCTCACAATTGAGAAATCCTCCCACCCCTGGACTTCCCACCATGACCTATCCGGGCCAGACGCGCTTCGCCAGCGAACTCGACTCCATTCGCGAACAGGGATTGTTCAAGAGCGAGCGCATCATCGTTTCGCCGCAGTCCGCCGAGATCGAACTCGAAGGCGGCCGCAAGGTGCTCAACTTCTGCGCGAACAACTACCTGGGCCTGGCGGATCATCCCGACGTGATCCAGGCGGCCAAGGATGCCCTGGACACCCACGGCTTCGGCATGGCGAGCGTGCGCTTCATCTGCGGCACGCAGGACCTCCACAAGGAACTGGAAGCGAAGATCGCGGGATTCTTCGGCAAGGAAGACACCATCCTTTATGCCGCGTGCTTCGATGCCAACGGCGGCCTGTTCGAGCCGCTGCTCGGCGAAGAGGACGCCATCATTTCCGACGCGCTCAACCACGCGTCGATTATCGACGGCATTCGCCTGTGCAAGGCCAAGCGCTTCCGCTACGCCAACTGCGACATGGCCGACCTCGAGGCCCAGCTGCAGGCTGCCGATGCCGCCGGCGCGCGCACCAAGCTGATCACCACCGATGGAGCCTTCTCGATGGACGGCTTCGTGGCGCCGCTCGCCGAGATCACCGCGCTGGCAAAGAAGTACAACGCGCTCGTCCACATCGATGAATGCCATTGCACCGGGTTCCTCGGTGACACGGGCCGCGGCTCCGCCGAAGTGCACGGCGTGCTCGACAGGATCGACATCATCACCGGCACCCTCGGCAAGGCCCTCGGTGGCGCGCTGGGCGGTTTCACCACGGGCCGTCGCGAGGTCATCGAACTGTTGCGCCAGCGCTCGCGCCCGTATCTCTTCTCGAACTCGCTACCGCCGCACGTCGTCGCAGCGGGCAGCAAGGTGTTCGACATGCTGGCCGCCGCCGGGGACCTCCGCGACAAGGTGAAGGAGAACACCCGTTACTTCCGCGAGAAGATGACCGAAGCCGGTTTCGACATCCGTCCGGGCCAGCATCCGATCGTCCCGGTAATGATCTATGACGCGAAGCAGGCACAGGCCATGGCCACCGCCCTGCTCGACGAAGGCATCTACGTTACCGGCTTCTTCTTCCCCGTCGTGCCGCAGGGCAAGGCGCGCATTCGTACGCAGATGAGCGCTGGGCACACGCGTGAGCATCTGGACAAGGCGATTGCGGCGTTCACGAAGGTGGGAAAGCAGTTGGGGATTTTGAAGAACTGACGGTTGAGGTAAGCGGGCCGCGCTGTCGCGCGGATCGCCGATGAATCGGCTCCCACGCAGAGCTGCGTCGCTCTTGTAGGAGCCGATTCATCGGCGAAGTGTGCTCGCCTCACCGCCGCCTGAGCGCCGCGACCTCGGCGTCCGTCAGGTACCGCCACTGCCCCTTGGCCAGTTCACCCAGCACCAGATCCCCGATAGCCGTGCGAAGCAGCCGCCGCACGTCGAAACCCAACGCAGCCAACAGCCGGCGAATGTGCCGGTTGCGGCCCTCGTCGAGGGTCACTTCCAACCAGGCGTTGCGCTCACCCTGCCGTAATAGCGAAACGGCCATGGCACGCAGGGTCTCGCCCGCGTCGACGACTCCTTCCCGCATGACGGCAACGGTCGCCTCATCCGGCCGCCCCTCGACCTGCACGTGATAGGTCTTCGGCACATGCGTGGCGGGCTCGGTGATGCCCGCAGCCCACACCGTGTCGTTACTCATCAGCAGGAGCCCTTCGCTTGCCTTGTCGAGCCGACCCACCGGACCAAGCCACGGCAGACCCGCGCCTTCGAGCAGCGAATACACCGTGTCGCGCCCACGCTCGTCCGCCGCCGTGACGACCACTCCCCGCGGCTTGTTCATGGCGACGTAAACGGGAGCGGCTGCTGTCGCGCCGTCGCCGTCGATATCGATCCGCTCGTGTCCGGCTATCGGGAACTCTGGGTCGCGGACGATCTTGCCGTCCACGCGCACCCTGCCCTCACGAGCCAGTTTTTCACCCTGGCTGCGCGAACAGATACCGCGCTTGGAGAGCACGCGTGCGAGGCCGAAAACGGGTGTCGGGGGGCTGCGCGGCCGGGGGCGAGGCGCGCGAGGAGGCTGGAATGGCATCGGTAGAGGATAACGCCCCGCCGTATGGAGGTGAGAGTCGGCCCAGCTGACAGGAAGGCGGCGACCGGCTTTTCGCCGCTGAAGCGACTCCCACAGACACCCAAAAAAAAACGGCATGCCGAAGCACGCCGTTTCGGAAATAGTCGTTGAAGGGCTTCCGTCAGATCTTTGCGATGCCTTCGGGACGCTTGGCGCCGACGAAGTGCTGGGCCCAGTAGGCCTCGTTGAGGCTATCCACGCGCACCGTCTTGCCAGCCGACGGGGAATGGATGAATTGACCGTTGTCGATGTAGATGCCGACGTGCGAAATGGCCTTGCCGCGGGTGCGGAAGAAGACCAGGTCGCCCGTCTTCATTTCGTTGCGCTTGACCTTCAGGCCGGCGAGGAACTGGCTGGCGGAGTTGGTCGGAAGATCGAGGCCGATGCTGTGGATGAACACGTAGCGGACGAAGCCGCTGCAATCGAAGCCGGTGGACGGGGCGCGGCCACCGCGGTGGTAACGAATGTCGCGGAGCTTCATGGCAAAGGCCAGAAGGGACTCACGGGCATGACCGTCGACGTGACCGGCCAGCTTGGCGGTAGCGGCGGCGACGAGACTGTCGTCGTCGTCATCGGCCTGGTTGTCGGTATCGGTGGAAGCGACCTGCGCGGCGGCGGTGGCGGTGGCCGGCGCCTTGGGCGCGGTCAGCGCAGCAAGGTCGGGAATGGTCGACTGGGCGAGCGCCGCAGCCGGAGCAAACACCGGCAGATCAGTCAACAAGAGCGAAGCAGACTGGTCCAGGCCTTGCGAAGGCGTGACGGAATCGGCAAAGACAGGTGTTACGGCGGCGATACAAGTGGTGGCTAACGCGAGAGCGGTCAGTCGCTTTAAAAGCATGAGCGAGAAGGCCTTTTCATCGGAAAGTTAAGCCGCCAAAGTGTGGGACGACCGTGAACGAGGAGTGAAGTTAGCAAACCCCATCCAATTAGTTGTTGGCATAAAGTTAAAAAATGCCATTCCTAGGAAATATTCAGAGAAGTCGCAGTAACTTGCGGGCTGTGGCAGGGAATTCTGAATAGATATAAGGGGTTGCTTTCACATATGTGACCGGATATGGGCGTCGTCACGACGGCCAGACCGGTTATTACCCTTGTTGGACACCGCTAGGGCTTGTAGTTCCTTGCCCCGAAGATGGCACTGCCGATTCGCACTTCGGTACTGCCCTCACTAATCGCGAGGGCGAAGTCGCTACTCATGCCCATGGATAGCCGCTCTAGCGGAAATCCCGCCTCACGGGCCCTGTTACGCCACTGATACAGGGTCCGAAAACAGCCCCGCACGACAGCTTCGTCGTCCGAAGCCTCGGCGAGGGTCATCAACCCTCGCACTCGCAGCGACGAAAAAGCCCGCATCTGCTCCAGGAACCCGGGCAGGTCCTCCGGGGCGAGCCCGAACTTGCTCTCTTCACGCGAGGTCTTCAGCTGGACCAGCACGTCGATGCCCCTGCCCTGGGCTTGCAATGCCTTGTCCAGGGCCACGGCGAGGTCGAGGCGGTCGAGGGACTGCACTTCGCTGGCGATCGCCGCCACGGGCTTCGCCTTGTTGGTTTGCAGGTGGCCAATGACGACCCAGTCGAGCCCCTCGTCCGCCAGGGCCACCGCCTTCGCCTGGATTTCCTGCACCTTGTTCTCGCCGAAGCGGCGCAGGCCCAGGCACACCGCCTCGCGGACGACCTGGGCGTCGAAGGTCTTGCTCACCGGCAGCAGGTTCACCTCTGCCGGATCGCGACCCGCCTGTGCGCAGGCCACCTCGATCGCCGCCCGCACGGCCGCCAGGCGGCCGCCCAGCGTGGCGACGTCGGCGGTCATGCCTTCGACGCTTCCTGGAAGTGTCGGGCCACCACGTCGGCTACCACCATGCTCACCCGCTTGCCGGTGGGGATGTGCAGGAACTCATTCGGCCCGTGCGCGTTGGAGTGCGGGCCGAGCACGCCGGTGATCAGGAACTGTGCCTGCGGGAACTTCTCGCCAAGCATACCCATGAAAGGAATGCTGCCTCCCTCACCCATGTAGGCGGCCGGCGCGCCGAAATAATGCTCGGAGGCCTTGGCCACTGCCTCTTCAAGCCAGGGCGAGAGCGCCGGGGCGTTCCAGCCGCTGCCGTCCTTCTCGAGGTCGAAGGTCACCCTGGCGCCGTACGGCGGGTCCTTCTCGAGCAGCTGCTTGAGGAACTTGCCCGCCTCGGCGCCCGAAAGCGTCGGCGGCACCCGCAGGCTCAACTTCACCGCCGTCTTCGGACGCAGCACGTTGCCCGCACTGTCGAGGGCCGGCATGCCGCCGACACCGGTCACGGCGAGCTGCGGACGCCAGGTCCGGTTGAGCACGAGTTCGGTGAGATCGTCGGTGACCGGCTTCATGCCTTCGACGAACGGGAATTTGTCGTAGATGTCGTTACCCAGCACCTCGGCTGAACGACGCGCCTGGTCGACGCGCTGCGCCGGGATATCGACGTAGAGCTCCGGCGGTACGATGGCGCCCGTTTGAGGGTTCTCCAGGCGACTCAGGAGATCGCGCAGGATGCGGAAGCTCGACGGCACCACGCCGGAGGCGTCGCCCGAGTGCACGCCTTCTTCCAGCACCTGTACCGTGAGGTTGCCGCCGGTCATGCCGCGCAGCGACGTAGTCAGCCAGAGCTGGTCGTAATTGCCACAGCCGGAGTCGAGGCAGACCACCAGGGCGGGGTTCCCGATGCGCTCGGCGAGGTGGTCGACGTAGTACGGCAGGTCGTAGCTGCCCGATTCTTCGCAGGCCTCGATCATGATCACGCAGCGGGCGTGGGGTACGCCCTGGTCACGCAAGGCCAGCAACGCTGCGACCGATCCGAAGATGGCGTAGCCGTCATCCGCACCACCGCGACCGTAAAGCTTGTCGCCCTTGATCACCGGCGTCCACGGACCGAGGTCCTCGGCCCAGCCTGTCATCTCCGGCTGCTTGTCGAGATGGCCGTAGAGCACGACGGTTTCATCCGTACCCGCGCCCTGCACGCCCTGCGCCGGCACGTCGATGTAGATCAGCGGCGTGCGGTCTTCCAGGCGCACTACCTCCAGCGAAGCACCTTCAAGAGCACCGAGCTTCGAGCGCGCCCAGGTTTCCATGAGCGCCACAGCCTGGTCCATGTAGCCATGCTCGCGCCACTTCGTATCGAACATCGGCGACTTGTTCGGAATGCGGATGTACTCGACCAGCTGCGGGACGATTTCCGCGTCCCAAAGGCCGCTGACGAAGGAGGAAATGCGAGAGGTATCCATGGCGGGGAGGACTCATGAGGTCAAAGGGCGATTGTACCAGCGCCTCATCATGGCGCCTCAGTACAGCGACAGCGCACGCCGACGCGAGGTAGGCGCGCGGCCCGGTCGCGCCGCGTCAGAGGCGCACACCGAGCGCATCGCCTCACCGGTTCGCCAGCGCCCGAGTGCGGGGCAGAGTGCTTCGGCGTCATCCGGCGCGCCCAACCAGGAGGCCTCATGAAACCGCTCGTCCTCGCCCTTTCCGCCCTGCTCTTCGCCGCACCCGCCATGGCCGGTGCACCCGTGAACATCAACACGGCCGACGCCAACGCCCTCGCCCAGGCCCTCGATGGCGTCGGGCTCGCCAAGGCCCAGGCCATCGTTGCCTGGCGCGAGGCGAACGGCGACTTCGACAGTGCCGACCAGCTCACCTCGGTCAAGGGCATCGGCCAGTCGCTGGTAGACCGTAACCGCGAGTCCATCCAGGTCGATGGCGCCAAAGACACCGCCAAGCCAGCGAAAAAGGCCCGCCTGTCCCGCCCGGCGAAGGCCCGCGGCGCCGACGCAGAGGACTGACCACCCACCCCCTTCCGTCGCCGGCCGAACGCGCTACACTCGCGCCCCGTGCCGGCGGCGCTTTTCTCGCGCCCTGCCGGCGGGAACAGGGGCCTGATGATCCAATGATCCTGCCGCGTTACCGTATCGCCGCTTCGGGAATTCCCGGGGCTGGCAAGGGCTTGTTCGTCGACGAAGCAGTCGACGCCGGACGCATCGTCACTGCGCCCGATGCCATCGACCGTACCCATTCCTGGGCCGAGATCCTCGCCACGCCGGCACTGGCCGCCAATCAGTACGCCGCAGCCCGCTGGTTCGAGGACCGCTACACCGTTTCGCCCGAGTGGCCGGACGAGTGCTACGTCAATCACAGCTTCGAACCCACCGGGATCTGGCACCTGGGATTTATTTTTGCCGCGAAGAACCTGCCGCAAGGCACTGAAATTACAGTCGATTACCGGCATCTCCTTCCGCCAGATGAGAACGAGAGCTTTAATGACGCGGCAACTGGTGAGAAAATAACCGGCTTGTCCTGGCAGGACAGTCTCGCGCTAAGTACGCGCGCCCTCGCCGCCCTGCTCGGCTGATACCTTGGTCACTTCGATGGCAATGTCCGATATCCCTGTTCTGGAAACGCCGCGCCTGCGGCTTACAGCCCTCACCGAACGCCACTTCGACGATTACGCGAGAATGCTCGCGGACGCCGAAAGCACGCGCTGGATCGGTGACGGCCAGCCACTCGATCGCATGAACGCGTGGCGCTCCATGGCCATGCTGCTCGGCCATTGGGCTCTGCGCGGTTGCGGCATGTGGGCGATCGAGTTGAAGGACAGCGGTGAGTTCATCGGCCGCGCCGGCCTGATGAAACCGGAAGGTTGGCCCGACCTCGAGCTCGGCTGGATGCTCAAGCCGGAACATCGTCATCACGGCTATGCCACCGAGGCCGGCGAAGCCATCCTCGCCTTTGCCTGGAACGAGATGCACGCGCAGCGTGTCATCAGCCTCGTCCGCATCGGCAATGAGGCGTCCGACCACGTGGCCGAACGTCTCGGCGGCGAACATATCGACAACATCGATTTCCTCGGCGGCGCGACGCACCTGTTCGCCTACTACCCGCCGCATCGCGAAGTCCGCCGCGCGAGCTGATCGCCGGCACGGCGGAAACGCAAGCCATCAAAGCGCTGGCGCGAAATCCGTACGACGACGACGGTGTGCGGGACTGACCGCCGCAATGCCGGCAAGGGCCAGCAAGCGCGCCGTACGCATCCAGGCGATCGCCACCACACCCAACTGCACGATCAGGAACGCGACCAACAGGCCGCTTCCCACTGCGACGGTGTGGCCACGCCACGCCGCGATCAGTGCGACTAATGCCGTGCCAACCAGCGTGATCGTGAAATACACCATCAGGGTCGCGAACGGGCGCCGCACGAACTGCATGAGTCCGCGGCCCAGTGCGCGAAAAGCCGAACGCAACCCGATATCCGCAACGAACTGCGCGCGTGCCGACTCTACGACCGCCTGGGCGATCGCGAAGAACAGCAGCGCGACGGCGAGTGCGCCGTAGGTGTACATGTCCGCTGTCGCCGGAAGCAGCGCCGCATCGGTCTTGTCATCCGCCAATGACGACGCCGCCTTGGCTACCAGACCGAACAGCGCATAGGGAATCAACGCCAGCAGCAACAGGCGCAGCATGCGCCCGTATTCGACCGCACCACCCTGCAACAGGCCACCGAATCCCAGCGCGCGCCCGGCACGCCCACCGGCCACAGCCATGCCGGTGAGGAAGGGCGAGATGGTGAGTGTCAGGAGCAAGCCCGCGACGAAGGCCATACCCATCCACGGATTGTCGCGTCCGAGCGCGACGAACACGTCGCCGAACATCAGGCCGTCAAAATGCTTCGACCAGGCCTCCGCGTGCACCGAATGACCCAGAAGAGCATCCAGCGTGCTCCACAGCGGCAATGCGACAACGATGGTGGGTAGGAGGGAAATGAGGATCCACAGCAGGAGTAGCCGCCATTGCAGGCCGCCTACCACGCCGCTGCCGATGGCCGCGAAGGCCGAGCGTTTGGAATGGCTGTTCATAGCGTCCCCATCATGGCGTAGATACCCTGAAACAGGGCGGCGAAATCGGAACCCCAGCGATTCGACGCGGCGTGGTTCTCCTCAACGGCGCGGCTGTCGTTGAGCTTGTTGGCGTCGAGGTAGATCTTCCGCTCCGGATCCAGTTCGGCCGAGGTGGCCTTGACCGGCTTGGTGAAGACGAAACGCGCCCAGCGACGGTCGTCATCCCAGCGCACCGTTTCCACCGAGCCGTCGGAGAAGGTCACTTTCAGCGTCTGCGGAACCGGCGAACCGTCGCGGCGCACGGTGACCGTGGTTTTCCAGGGGAAAGGACCGGTGCCCGGCTTCGCGTCCGGATGGGCCTTTTCCCACGCCTTGCGTTGCTTCTCGACGGCATCGTCGTTGTCGTCGTTGCTCACCTCGACGCGTTTGCCGTCCTTGATCGAGGTGCCTGCGAGGGGGAGCACTTCGTCACTCACGATCTCGCTGATGCGATCGTCGACTGTGTCGGTGCCGTACACATACTGATTGAATACCTGGGCCACCACGGCCGGCTTGCCCGACGATTCGGCGAGGCTCGCCTGCAGATCGGCGATGGATGGATGACGGAAATGCCACGTGGTGTAGTAGTCGCGGAAGGCTTTCTCCATCACCGGCTTGCCGAGGCGTTCCTCGAGATCGTGCATGGCCGTGGCCGTGCGCGAATACACGGTGCCGTAAGCCGAACTGGACAGGCGGTCCCACGCGTTCTGGCCAAGCGGATCGGCCGGGTGCGCCAGCGTCGACAGCATGCGCTCCAGCATGAAGGTTCCCAGGGGAGCCTCGACGCCGAAGTACGTCCAGATCGGCTTGGTGAGGTAAACCAGCTGGTTGCGTTCGCGCAACATGCGGTCATCCCAGTACTCGTTAAGTCCTTCGTCGAGCATCGGTTCCTCGAACTCGTTCGACGCAAGCAGCCCGTAGAAATAGCCGTGGCCAAACTCATGGATGGTCACGAAGTCGATGAAGAACTCATTTAACGTCTTCGGCGTCACCTCGCTGGCGTTATCGGCCGTGAAGAACGTCGGGTATTCCATGCCACCGGCCTCACTCGCGTTGAACGGCGGCACGATGGCGGTCAGCGTCTTGTACGGATAGGGACCCAGTGTTTGCGAGAAGTAGGCGATCGAGTCGATCGATGCCTTCAGCACGGGCTTCGCATCCACCTCGAATTCCTCAGGGTAGATGACGCGGACCTTGACCTTCGGGCTGCCAGGGCCGGTGTATTCGCCGTCCAGGGTCTTGTAGCCGGGGGCCGCCATCCAGGCGAAGTCATGCACGTCGGCCTGGACGAAGTGCCACGTGAGATCGTTGCCTTCGGGCGTGGGGTCGCCTTGCTGCTCACCCACGGCGCCGACGACGTAGTCCCTGGGCACCGTCATGCGTACGTCGTACTCGCCGAAGTCCGCGTAAAACTCGCTGTTGAAGTGGAACTCGTGCACGTTCCACCGTGGCTCCGTCGCCCCGCGCTCGCCCGGCAGTTCCAGAACGCCGATCTTGGGAAACCACTGGCCGACCAGATGGAACTTGCCCACGTAGCCTGTGCGTTCGATCACGCGCGGCAGCTGGCTGTGGAAGTTCATGTCGAGGGTCACGCTGCCGCCGGCGGGCACGGGTTGCGCCAGATCGATGCGAACGACCGTGTGGTCGGTGGCCGGGCCACCGTCCGGATGCACGTAGCGCCACTTCAGGGAGGCCCCGTCCTGCTCGACGTTACCGAGGTCGATGTGGCCCCATTCACCCTTCTTGACTTCGGCGATGCCACGCGAGCCGCCATGGGCGGCGAGCACGCTGCGCTCGGTGAAGAAGGTGCTGCCCTGCCCTTCGAACGCATTGAGGTAGAGGTGGAGGAACACCGCGCTCACCGGACGGTCGCTACGGTTGCGCCAGGTCAGCTGCTGCTGGCCGTCGACCGTGTGCTTGACCGGATCCAGGCGTGCCTGGATTCGGTACGACACCACCCGGTCGGACAGCGTCGCTTCGCTGCCTGTGCGGGGACCACCCCAAGCCGTTGCCGCGCTGGGCGTCCTGACGAAGGCGGCGTGCGGCGAGGCAAATGGAATGTCGGCGGGCACCGGTGTGGGCACGGGAGTGGGGATGGGAGGCGGTACGCCATCCTGGGCCCAGGCCGTAGCGGCGCATAACAACACTCCCGCCGCGACGCAACGAACGACTCTGGCTGCCTTACGGCGCATGGATCCACCCTCCCCTGTAGTCCCGCGAGATTGCTGGCTCCGACCCCCGCCCGATATAGGCCAGAGGTCACGGTCGGGGGTGAAATTTCAACCCGGAAAGGCGCGCTCGCGCATCCACTTCGTCACGATCCACTTCTCGCCTTTTGCGACGGGAGCGCCGCCATGCAGGGACAGTGGATCGAGGGACCCATCGGCCGCCGTGTATTCGAAATACAACGCCTGGCCTTTACGCGGCACGTAACTGAAATCGATGCGCGGGAAGATGGTTTCCCCGCCGGCTTCGACGTCGTCCAGATACATGATCAGGGTCGAGACACGTTGACCACCAGTGGCAAGATGCGGCTGGCTGCCTTTCTCGTCCGGTTCGAAGTAATCGAAGTGCGGCAGGTACTCGCCGCCCACGCCGTAGCGCATGACCTGGAGCCCCTCACCATGGTCTTCGGGCAAGCGCATGATCGCCGTCGCACGCGCGTCGATCCGATGAATCAGCTCGTTTTCGGACCGCTGGAAATACGCGCCGTCGCTGGTGCGGATGTCCATGACCGTGTTCGCACCATCGGCCACGCCGACGACAGCCGAGCGCTCGAGCCGAGGCACGGCCATGCGCATCAGCGCATCGCACTCGTCGGCACCGAGCACGTTGTCCAGCACGGCGATGGTGGGCCGGGCGATACGCAGCAGAACGCGAACGTCGCGGTCGGGCGTGTGCAATACGTGACCGTCGCCCAGCCGACCATGGAAGGGTGTCAGCGCGGAGGCGTGCGCGGCCACGGGCGCGACCATGCTGCCGAACAGCGCCGTGACGATGGCCTCGCGGGCCACGCCTTCCTCGAACTGGTTTTCCTTCATGGTCAGCAAGAGGTCGGCAGGCGCACTCCCGGCGGCCAGGGCGTCGCGGATCCAGTCCTGCCAGTCCTGGGTGACCTTGGTGTGGAAGCGCGTATCCAAATACCTTGCCTGTGTCGTTGCGGTGCTATCGCTCACATTGTGCCGCTATCGGAGGTTTCCTGCAGCCAGGCGAGCTTTCTCGCCCTGGGCAGGCGCTTCACCGCCCACTCGGCCTTCGAGGCTGCGGAGCGGTCGGCGAACGCACGCGAGCCAAGCAGACGCACCGGCGGATTGGCCCGCGTGTAGCGGGCGCCCTTGCCGGCCACGTGCGCGGCATAGCGCGCCGGCAGATCGTTGGTGATCCCTGCGTACCAGGCGCCATTACTGCATTCGATGAGATAGACGCACCACATGGCGTAAGGGTACCCGCTGCCGCCTACAATGGCTCGATGAACGTCCTCTACGATCTGGCCGTCAATCTTCCGCTGCGCGGACTCGTTGCGGAACATATGGCGCTGGCCCTGGCTGCCTTCCCCGTCGGCCCGGACCTGCTTGCCTATCCGTCGATGGAAGGCAGCCTGGGCACGCGCGAAGCGATCGCCGGATGGATGCGCCGACGTGGTGGCCACGTGGTCGTCGATCCCCGCCGGCTGGTCGTCACGCTCGGTGCGCGGCATGCGTTGTCACTCGCGCTGGACGAAACCTGCGCCCCTGGCGACACGTTGCTCGTGGAATCGTCGACCTACCATGGGTTTCGCGCCAGCGCCGAGGCGCGTGGTATCCGCGTCGCCGGTGTCGGCATGGACAGCGAGGGCATGCTGGCCGACGAGCTGGATCGCATCGCCGCGACGACAGGTGCGCGCTGTGTCTATCTTCAACCTACCCTGCAGAACCCGACCACATCGACGATGCCGTTGGCGCGTCGGCGCGAGATCGCGGCAGTGGCGACGGAACGCGACCTCACCATCATCGAAGGCGACGTCTATTCCCCCCTGGCGTGGCACGGGGGCGACGGACTCCCGCCCTTGGTCGAACTCGTCCCCGATCGCTGCCTGCATGCCGGTGGTATCGGTAAGGTGCTCGGGCCCGGACTTCGCGTGGGTTGGCTGCTTCTTCCCGACGAGGCGAGCCATCAGCGCGCGGCATCGGCGATCCGTCTCACCACCGATGGGCTACCTGCCCTGTTCCCGTCCATCGTCGCGGCGTGGATGGCGAACGGCCTTGCTGACGAGCTGCTCGCCAACCTCGCCGAACGCATGGTCGAGCGCAATCGTCTCGCCCGCGCCATCCTCGGGGCCGACCTGATCACCGCGAACGGACTGCATGCGTGGCTACCCGGTGCGGACCCCGCTGGGCTGGAAGCGCGAGCACTCGAGCGAGGCGTGCGAATCACGCCATCGAAACCGCTCGCCGCCGACGGGGAGCACGCCGCAGGCGTGCGGCTATGTCTCGGCGCCGAGGAAGACATCGTCCGGCTCGAGACCGCCTTGCGGATCGTCGCCGAGGTGCGCTGAGCGTCAGCCTTTCGGGGAAGTCAGCTTCTCGAGGGCCTTGCCGACCGCGGCGAAAGCGAACGCACCGGTGACATGGGTGGCCGCACCGAGGCCGCCACCACAGTCGAGTTTCAAGGCGTCGCTGCCCGGCGGCCGCACGCCGCAGACACTGCCATCGGCCTGCGGGTACTGCACGTTCTGCATCGAATAGACCGCCGACACGCCGAAGAAACGATCGGGATTGCGCGGAAACCCATGCTCCTGGCGGAGCTTCTTCCGGATCATGCTGAGCATGGCGTCGTGTTCGGTGCGCGAGAGGTCGCGCACCCGGATAAGGGTCGGATCGGTGCGACCGCCGGCGGCGCCCACCGTAATCAGGGGCACCTTGCGCCGCCGACACCACACCACCGTCTCCAGCTTGACCTTGAGCGCGTCGCAGGCGTCGATCACCACGTCGTATTTGCGGTCGAGCAGCTCGTCCAGCGTGGATGGCGTGAGGAAGCGCTCCATGGCCTCCAGACGGATGGTCGGGCTGATGGCGTGCGCCCGCTCGGCGACCACGCCGACCTTGGGCTTGCCGTACTGCCCGTCCAGGGCGTGCATCTGCCGGTTGGTATTGGAGAGGCAGACATCGTCGCCATCGATCAGCGTGAGCCGGCCGATACCGCTACGTGCCAGTGCTTCGGCCGCCCACGAGCCCACCCCACCCACGCCGATGACGCACACGTGCGCGTCGGCGAGGCGGTCCAGGGTGCCGCGGCCATAGAGCCGCTCGATGCCGGCGAAACGTTCGGCCTGGGCCGTACTCACGGAGATCTCGGGGAGGGGAACTGTGCTCATTGTCTCATATTGAAAGAATGGGACCGTCCGCTATGCTGACAGTCCGGAAAGCCATGGATCACCGATGCGCGCGCTGCTTCTCGTCATCCTGGGACTGGCCGTTGGCGCCATGGGCGCCACGTTCGCCCTGTCGGCCCTTCGCCAGGGCACACCTTTTCATAGTGGCGTGATGGCCGTGATGCAGCACCACATGGGCGCACTGCGGGCGAACGTGCGGGCGAAACAGTGCGATGCCAAGGGCAACGCCGGCCATCTGGCCCGTATGCGCGAGACCGCCGGCGACATCCGCGACGCTTTCCCGGAGATGGAAGCCTCGTTTTTCCAGGTGGACGATACCCTGCTCAAGGCGCTCGATGGCGCCGTCGCCGCTGCGCCGGCGACCTGCGAGGCCCTGGTCGCCGCGCTGAAACCGGTAGGCGACGCCTGCCAGTCCTGCCACCAGCAGTTCCGCTGACATGACGGCGTTACCGCCAGACAGGCCGACCGGTTTCATGCGCATGCGATGGTGGCTGCTCGTACGCGCCATGGCACGCTTCGAAACCACCATGTTCCTGCGCACCCGTTATTCGCAGCCGAAGATGGTCGCGATCGGCGTGGTGGGCAGCTTTTGCCTCGCCGTCTACTACCCCGTCTGGGCCTACCTTTTTCCGCAGCCCTACGAAAACCTGCCCATGCGGCTGGTTTGCAGCGCCACCTTCATTCCCCTGGCGTTGCTGCCCTGGTGGCCGCGCCGCCTGCGTACGCACCTGCCCACGTACTGGTACTTCGCCATGACAGTGGCGATGCCCTTCTTCGTCGGCTACATGACCCTGCGCAACGCCACGCCGGCCTGGCTGATGACCCACCTGGCCTGCGTGATGTTGCTGATGATGCTTTTCGACATCGTCAGTTTCCTGCTCGTCTTCAGCATCGGCAGCTTGCTCGCCGGCGTGGTCTTCGTGCTTTCCCCCGAGGCGCACCTGCATACGCAGACGATGCTCGAGTACATTCCACTGCTGTTGTTCGGCATGGTCGGCGGCGCCACCTGCACGGTGTCCGCGACAATGGCCGAGCAATCGCGCATCGAAGCCCTGACCGCCGCCTCGAACAATATCGCCCACGAGCTGCGCACGCCGCTCGGCTCGCTGCGTATCGCCGCACGCGCCGTGGCGCGCTTCATGCCTGACCTGATCCGCAGCCACCGCCTCGCCGAGGGCCAGGGTCTGCCCGTACCGGAACTTCGCGCGCAGAACCTGCATGCGCTGGAACGCAGCATCGGCGTCATGGAGCGCGAGGTCACCTACGCCAACACCATCATCGACATGCTGCTTCTCTCCGCCCGTCCGATCGGTGAAGTGCCGCTGATTCCACTTACCGCTCGTGAATGCGTGGAGCAGGCCTTGCGCCGTTTTCCCTATGGCTCACGCGCCGAACGCGAGCGGATCACCCTGTCGGCCACCGGCGACTTTCGCCTGCTCGGCGAAGAGAGCCTGGTGGTCCACGTGCTGTTCAATCTTCTGCGTAATGCACTTTTTCATACCGATCGGGCAGGCAAGGGTGACATCGGCGTGTTCATCGAACCCGGCGAACGGGCCAGCCGCATTCGCGTCTACGACACCGGTCCAGGCATCCCGCCGGACGTAGTTCCCCGTATTTTCAACCGTTTCTACTCGTATTCGAGCGACAGCCCGGGCACCGGTTCGATCACCGGGCTAGGAATAGGTCTCGCTTTTTGCCGCGCGGCGATGGAGCATATGGGAGGTGGCATCGTCTGCCGAACCAATCTGGGTGAATTTACCGAGTTCACCCTAACCTTTCCGCATGCGGAGACCGGGGACCGGCAGTGATGACGTTGAACTCGCAGGGCGATATCCAGCCCTTCCACTTTCCAACGACGACGTTCCTCGTGGACGACCACGAGGAATACCTCGACGTCGTGCCGCTCCTGCTCGATCCGATGGTCCGCGTGCGCACCTTCAGTTCGCCGCGCAGCGCGCTGGCCACCCTGGGGAACAACGGCAGCCGCCCGGTCCCTGGCGGCGGCTGGCTGTACCGCTGGAAGGATCGCCCGTCCGAGACGCAGGAGCTGGTGGCCCTCGATATCGACTCGATCCACCGCGTGGTCTATGACCCCGAGCGCTTCGCGGAGATTTCCGTGGTCGTGGTGGACCAGGCCATGCCGGAGATGGATGGCATCACTTTTTGCAAGCGCTTGCCGAATCCGCATATCGGCAAGATCCTCCTGACCGGCCGTGCGGACGACGCCACAGCCATCGACGCCTTCAATTCGGGCGTCATCGACCGGTTCATCCGCAAGAACGACCCCCTGGCGATCGAAAAACTGCAAACGGCGATCACCGAACTGCAGCGTCGTTACTTCGAGCGGGCCAGCGCCTTCGTCGCCGAAACCCTGGCGCTGGGCAATTTCCGCTTCCTCCGTGACCCGGCGTTCCGCGAAGTCCTGCAGAGCGTCACGGCGACGTTCCAGCCGGTGGAGTGCTACGTGCACTGCAACCCCACCGGCCTTCTTCTGATCGACGCCTGGGGTATCGGGCGCTTCCTCCTCGTCCAGACCGACGAGGACCTGCGTACCCACTATGAAATTGCGGCAGATCTGGGCGCCCCCCAGACCGTGCTCGACGCCCTCCGCGGCGGCGAGGCACTGCCCTGGTTCCGCTCCCGGGACGGCTTCTACCACAAGGGCGTGGAGAATCCGGAAGCCCACATGTATCCCGCCACGGCGGTTTCCGGCGAACAGTGGTACTACTACGCCCTGATCGACGACGTGGAGCGCTTCCGGCTGCAACACATCAAGTCGTACCGGAGCTGGCTGCGCGAGCAAGACCTGAGCCTCTCTGCCGACAGCAGGCCGCGTTTCATCTAATCGGGCTCATTTCTCAATCTGGAGGACGCCTTCGTACCGGACCATCCGGTATGCCAGGCGTCCTTTGTCGTGCGTGGCTCCGCGGTCGTTCCGACGCCGGGGCCTGGCGACGTCTCTCTTAGCAATGGCACGAGGCCGAAGTCTGTTCGCGGACTTCGCAGGACGCCTCTCTCATCTTCATGCGTCTGCCTGGGCGAGGCCGACGTGCGTGCGCCGTCCGCTTGGGCGGCGCCGTGGATATCGCCCATCCCCTTGCCAGAGAGAGAGGTCACCATGGAAAACGTTTCCGTCCTGCATCCTATTGCCCGCGCACCGGCACTTCCCGAGTTCGTTCAACGCAGGGTCGACAAATTTCACAACGAACGGGTTGCCATCGACTGGGGTGGCCGTCACATTTTGCGGGGACGGAAGGCGACCGACGCCGACCTGATGCTGCAGAGCAACGATTACCTGGCCGTCGCAGGACATCCCGCCATCGTGGAAGCCCAGCGCGAGGCACTGGCCAATGGCGGCCTCGGCATGATGATGTCGGCCTTGTTCCAGCAGCACGCTGACGATCCGCTACACCGCGTGGAGGGTGAACTCGCACGTGCCGTGGGCAGCGAGGATGGCATCCTCGCGCAGTCCGGATTTGCCGCCAATGTGGGGCTTATCCAGTCGATCGCAGGCGAACGCGTGCCGGTTTACGTCGACATGCTGGCTCATGCCTCGCTATGGGAAGGGATCCGTAGCGCTGGCGCCAGGGCGGTGTCCGTCCTGCACAACGACATGACCCATCTGGAACGCCAGGTGATGCGCAACGGACCTGGGGTCATCGTCGTCGATGCCGTGTACAGCACCAATGGCAGCGTGGCACCGCTGGTCGAAATTGCCCGGCTTGCCCATGAGCACGGCTGCGTGCTGGTCGTCGACGAGTCACACTCGCTGGGCACGCATGGCGCGCGAGGCGAAGGCCTGGTGGCCAGCCTGGGCCTCAACCACCGTGTCCACTTCATCACGGCGAGCCTGGCCAAGGCCTATTGCTCGCGCGCCGGCCTCATCGCCTGCACCACCGCCTTCAAGGACTACTTCGGCTGCGAGGCACTCCCGGCGATCTTCAGCTCATCGCTCCTTCCGCACGAACTGGCCGGCCTGTCCGCTTCGCACCGGGTGATCCAGTCCGAAGGTTGGCGACGCCAGCGCCTGAGGCAGGTAACGCGTCACGTGCGCAGTGAACTCACTGAACTGGGCTACCCCATCGCTGACGGTACCGAACAGATCGTGGCGTTCGAGGCCGGGGTGGAGATTCTTACCGGCCACGTACGCGACGTGATGGAGCGTCATGGGGTGTTCGGCTCGGTGTTCAGCGCACCCGCAACCACGGCCAACCGTTCACTGCTGCGCCTGACCCTCAATGCGGGCATGAGCGACGCCGACGTGGAACGCCTGATCGAGGTGTGCCGCGTGGCACGCGGTGAGATGGACTTGCCGTCGTGGAGCGCGACGCGCCGATCCACCCGGGACGCGGCACGCTCGCCCTCCGTGGAAGTGGCCTGACCTCGCCGCGCGCGCTGCTCAGCGCAACGAGACGCGCCCGCGCAGGATGTCCCAGAACATCGCCCAGTCACCCATCAGGCTATAGAGGGGATAGCGGAAGGTGGCTGGGCGATTCTTCTCAAACACGAAATGTCCCACCCATGCGAAGCCGTAGCCACCGACCAGCGCCAGCAGCAACCAACGTAGCTGGCCGGTGGCGACGAGCATCGCCAGCGCGGCGAGCACGACCCAGCTACCCGCGAAATGCAGCCGCCGGCAGCGGGCGTCCGCATGCTCGCCCAGGTAATAGGGATAGAAATCACGGAAGCTGGCAAAGCGTGCCATCACGGGCTCCGTTCAATAAGCAGGCAGGGGAATCCGCTCGTACTCGTCGTCGGGAACGATCGGAAAACGGCCTTCCGACCACTCGACCTTGGCCGCTTCGATCATCTCAGGCGAGCTCGCGACGAAATTCCACCACAAATGGCGCTCGCCATCGAGTGGTGCGCCCCCGAAGAGCATGACCAGCGACGGTTCGCGAGCAGTGAGAACCGGCGGCTCACCATCGTAAGCCACGCCCATGTCCAGCGCGCCCAGTTCGAGGTCGCCAAAGCGGGCGGCACCTTCAACCACGTAGGCACCCCACTCCGCGTGCTGCTCAGGCATGGTCAGCGTTGCACCGGCCTCGAGGCGCGCTTCGACGAAGAACATCGGTGCGTAGACGCGCACCGGCGACGTCGCACCGAAGGCATCGCCGGCGATGACCACCAGGCTGGCGCCATCGTGCGTCACCTTGGGCAAGGTGTCTGCTCCGTGGTGGTGAAATTCGGGGTCGATACGCTCGTGCGACCTGGGCAGGGCCACCCATACCTGGATGCCATGCAGGTTCTGCCCCTGATGGCGCTCGTCTGGCGGCGTGCGTTCGGAATGCACGATGCCCTTGCCCGCCGTCATCCAGTTCACGTCGCCGGGATGGATGTCGACCGCACTGCCCAGGCTGTCCCGGTGGCGGATCGCACCGGCGAACAGCCAGGTCACCGTGGCGAGGCCGATATGCGGGTGCGGACGCACGTCCATGCCCGTGTCCTCGCCAAACGCGGCCGGACCCATCTGGTCGAAGAAGACAAACGGCCCGACGTGCCGGGCCTTCAGGTGCGGCAGCATGCGGCGCACGACGAAGCCGCCACCCAGATCGCGCTGCTTGCCGTCGATGGAGACTGTCGTCATGGGGATTCTCCGCGTGTCCTAAACGTCAAGCGTAGCCGATGCGCGAATCTCGGCGCTTGTCACTCCCTGGCGTTCTAGCGGGGCTGCATCCACTGGGCGAGTCGGAGCGCAATCTCCGCCGGCACTTTCATCCAGGCGAAATGGTCGGCGGCCGCGCCACCAAGGTCCTCCGGAGCCATCACTTCGCTACGCCGGGGCGCATCCGGCATCTTGCCGAGCAGGAACGCCAGCGACGCCTCGGGCCCGAACCAGTCGTCACGCAGGCGCAGCGCGAGTACCGGCGCGCGTTGCGTGCGCAGGGCGGCTTCCAGGTCCACGTCGATGCCACGACCGGCATAGCGCCCGGTCCGACCCGTGCGTGACCAGTCGCCGATGACGCCGCGGGCTTCGTTGCCGCCGAAGCCCAGACGGCGTCCCGGTAACCATCCCACCAGATTGGCAAGCAGAGGCGCGGCGACCAGGGCCAGTCCGACCCACGGCTTGAAGCAACGCCAATAGGGTGAGCCGCTGCCGACGAGCGCCACACCCGCCAAAGGCAATGGCGCGGTTGCGGCCAGGAGGGTCGCCAGTTGTCCGCCCAGGCTGTGCCCGCCCACGTACGCAGGCACCGAAGGCAGAGCCTCGCGCAGGGCACGCAGGCTGGTCGGCAGGTCGTCAGTGATGAGTTCGCGGTAGCCCCAGTCGGAGCGTCGGCCGGCCCGGCGGTCACTGGACCCGATGCCACGCCATTCGTGGACGGCAACGGCGATACCGCGACTGGCCAGGGCGAGAGCGAGGGGTTCGTAGTGTCGGGCCGCCACGCCGAGCGCGGGCACCCAGAGCAAGGCGGCGAGTTCGCCCCCATCGGGACGGTAGAGAACCAGATCGGCGGATGCGCCGTCGGCCATGTGCAGCGGAATCGCCTCACGTGGAGAACGGTTCAGCGTCGCTGAGTGCGTAGAACTATCAGTCATGCAGCCAAAAGCTCTCTCGGCGCAGATGCACCGAGAGAGCAGAAGTCTTGCAAGAACGAGCGGCGCTAGCCAGCCCGAACAGAGTTACTTCGGATTGACGTTATCCGCCTGCGGGCCCTTCTGGCCCTGGGTCACGGTGTACTCAACCTTCTGACCTTCCTGCAGCGACTTGAAGCCGTTGCCCTGGATCGAACGGAAATGGACGAACACGTCCGGGCCGCCCTCATCCTGAGTGATGAAGCCAAAGCCCTTTGCATCGTTGAACCACTTAACAGTACCAGTTGCCATCACACACACCTCTATCCAACACTCGAAAACCCGGCTCGCGAGCCGGCGACTTACTGGGAATGCAGGACCGGGTGAGGCGATGGAGCGTAAACTTCGCGCTTACATCGGGCCACTCGCGTGACCGCGCAGACACAGTAAGGTGGATGATAACCATATTTGGCGCGAGTTATGTAGGGGAATGCCTACATAGGACGATTTTTTGACGTCTATCACGACTTTTTTTCGTGAAGAAATCCATTTTCTTAGGAATTTTTCGGCTTAACGCCGTTTATGAGGCTTTTCTTAGGCATGAAAAAAGCCGGGCGTTGCCGCCCGGCTTTTCATGCAGCGAGATGTCAGAAGGCTTATGCCTTGTTGACTTCTTCAGCCTGCAGACCCTTCTGGCCGTTGACGACCTTGAAGGAGACCTTCTCGCCTTCGGCGAGGGACTTGAAGCCGTTGCCCTGGATGGCGCGGAAGTGAACAAACACGTCCGGGCCGTTCTCACGGG
>Ga0247742_10000186_pt1 | contig 53924 bp, 51 predicted proteins | sample UWRJL208509C2_FD_180944 | JGI IMG/M metagenome (GOLD analysis project Ga0247742, IMG submission 180944) | Plant litter microbial communities from Arlington Agricultural Research Station in Wisconsin, United States - UWRJ-L208-509C-2 | ecosystem: Environmental > Terrestrial > Plant litter >...
CTTGCATACTGTCCTGGGACGAGAATACGGCATGCTGATGCGGCGTTTGGCTTTTGCTGGAATCGATCCAGATGAATGTCAGACTTTGGATGTTATCTGGTACGAACGCTGTTCGAACAAATCTCGATACAATGAACCACACAGCCACAACCGGTGAATCGGGCACCGGAAACAATATGTCGAAAAAACCGAGAAAAACATATACGCGCTAATATGTTCCCATAAGTACATATAAGGCGATAAGTTTAGCGGGTCAGGTATCAAAGCCAGAAGTTTGCTATACATACGGTGAGCACTATCCATTGGATAAGTAATAGCCGTGATTATCAAACATTTCTATGTTGAAAGGGTGGATCGGTGATTAACCTCGACATCCTGTTGATCAGCTTTGATACAAGGCGATATATTGAACAACCCTTTCTTCATTGCTAGCAGGTCTTGGTACAGTAGTGGCGTTCAAAATTAGACACCGAAAGGAAGTAAAATTATGATATTCCGAACTATACATAGACTACTATGTAAATATTCCCATTCCTTGATTATTTCTATCATTTTTATCTGGATATCAAGATCAAAATTCACTAGTACTAGATCTCACTGACCACTTGTGCCAACGCCCTCAAATCCAATGATCATCAGAGTAAATGTCAGCAATAAACTTGAAGAGATATTAATCACGCGCCTTGAAGTTCACCGGACAAAATGCGACCCAGCTTTTGCGATGTAATTAATTCAACCCTCTCGAGCACAAATGTGAACTTACCTTTAAGACCGCTGATGATACGAGCTCGGGAATGTGTGTGATGATAAAGTGGGAGTTCGTGGGGTAGGATGGATCCCTATAAAGTGCCCTTTATATATTGCACAAACCGCCCCACCTGGACTGCCAGAAAGTGGGGCTTTTGTGGGGCTCCCCACATTACTCCAAGTTCCTGACAGCATTACTACATCGATGCTGCATCGATTGGGCAGTTTCCCGACACTTGCGTCTACTCTTCAATATGCGTTCGTTGCTCCGGTTCTTCCCTCTCCCGTAATTCTAGTCACCTTAAATGTATACAATGACCAGGTATATTGGATATTAGCAGACAAGATATAACCTATAAGAACCTGATATGCTTGCCAGTGGAAGCGTATAGTATATGTACCAGCGCTTAGCATGAGATTATGTGACCTGATAACGTTGACAATAGATGATAGTATTCAAAGGGGATACATGAGATTAGCGTAATGGATGCAACCTTATATGCTTACTCGAGGATACTTGTCAGCACTCGCCATAGGTACAAGTGCTTAGCGCAAGGTTAGATGGCCTGATAAATTACTGATATATCTTCCCGCGGAAACTGATAAGTTCCTGTAAGTCCGTGAGCTGCCGCAAGTACTTATACGCTCACGGGGATTTTTCCGACATATGGGGAAAGCCCCCGATAAATATGTCGCCCAGACATATTTTGCGGTGTAAAATTATTATTATGCTGCACATTAAAGCTGTCTGGAAACATATCGGATGGGCTTCTAAACCTTTATAGATTCGACTTCTCCATTGAAAGCTTCAGGTCACCATACTTGTGATCAAGTTTTTCTCCACAACCTGTCTAATCATATAGAATGGAATGGCGCTCGACTGCCCATTTGAAAGCCCGTCGTCTATAGGGCTCACTGGGCACGGTCGCAACTTGTAAGGACCATGGTGTATTCCTCGGGGTGCAGGTAACAATCGGTGTGCAGTAGGTGAGCGTATTCTAGGAAGGAAGCATGTGATAGTACTAAAGTGTCCGAACGCGATTCGTAAGACTGGGCGCCAGGAGGCAATTTACTCCCAGAGGAATTGATCAGTCGAAACATTGACCTTCAATTTAAGAATAATATCCCCGAAGGTAAATAGTAATCTCAAAGGGCAGAAAAATGGATTGATGTTAGCCAAAGCGTAGAAAAATCAACCTTCAAGTTCAAGGCTCCAATTTGATCGTGTAGCGCATGTAGAGCAGGTGCACCTCAAGGATAGACCTTTGGATCTGCACGCGCCCCAGTGCATGGAAGAGTAAAAAACCACAATCTCTGTCTTGACAGGCTTGACGCTCTGCTGGTCGTTTATTCGGACCGGAACGGACCGTTCATCCGCTGTCCAGAATCTAAGCATAAAACCGCGACGTGCTGTTTTGTTCACAACCTCGTTCATTTTTTGGGTCAGAATAACGTTCGTCCCCTCGTCTTTTGGGGCGTTATGAGATAGGTGAGGTGCTACGAACAGCCACGACCCATTTACGACCATCACGACAGTGCATAGAACAGAGAATAAACCAGGATTTCCTAGGACTACAAGGCAAGAGCGACTACAGCGAAGGAATGTGACGTGTTGTTGTATAAACCTCAAGAACGGCTTCTCCGATTTCGCTTCTTCGCCTTGGGCGTTCCTCACACTGATAGACGATAGTCTTGGCGAAAACATGGCTTACACCACTCGCCTCTGCGTCGTCCTCATCCACACTCATAGACCGGCTGGCCAGAGCGTCATCATAGTCCACTCTCGACCTTAACCTCAAGGAGCATACATAACCTCCCTCGTCCTCGAATCGCCCGCACTAGCATCGAACTCACAATCCGTTGACGATAGGCGATAGCTGGGCGCACTGTTCCTTCTCTCTCAGATGGGCTCGAGTCAGATTCAAGCAGACAACACCCCCCCTCCATGCTCGCCCCTCCTTCAGTTGCAGTCGCAGATGATGTACGTGATGCCGACGACAAACTCCTCCCAATCCTCGCCATGAGTTTCACTATGGAGCTTATGGACGCCATCCAATGCCGCTACTCAGCCTCAGGCCTCAGGTGTGAAAGTTTTGGGTTTAGCATTGTCGCCGTCGCTGGTGCTGCAGATACCTCCCACTCAAACCGTAAACATTCACACTATCCAACGCGAACGAAAACGCAAATGCCAAGGTCAACACAGATTGACCAGTCGACACAGAGGTTCTGGGATGGGGTATATGCGTTGGTGCATTTGGGAAAGGCAGACAGGGTGAGGTGATGGAGGACGAGTGGAGGTTGGATCTTTGGATGATGAGTTCGATTTCGAGGAAGTGAAGGGAGGTAGGGAGGGGAGGTCTATGTGCTGCTGCGAGCCATCTATCCAAAGCCTGGTAGGATGGACAATCCGGCGACGAAGAAGACGGGGAGGGACCTGACTTTTCCAGCTCCATCAGCTTCGACAGCATTCTCAACATCCGAATCTGGATCACCGTCGTAACTTCTCTAGAGGAACCCCTGGAGGAATCTTCTGAATAATCCTCCTCTGAGCCATTATTTGGACCCAGAAGCGATCGTCCTCCCCATCTTGATTCTCTGGCTTACGGCCCTCTTTCCTTTATCATCGTCTTCACCCATGTCTTCTCCACCATCACTATCGACTTGGTCAAAAATCCGTTCAGGATTACGGCCGTAGCCAACGACGCTCAAACTTGTCCTAGCAAACCCCTTTGGACAAGGCATATGACTACATCGAGGCTACATATACTCTGTCAGATGAACGGATCAAGGAGGTATGGAGTTTATGACAGGTTGGACGACCCCGAAGTGGGGCGCAGGCGGACGCTTGCGTTGTAAGGGAAGGGGAGGAGGGTACCAGGCTTGAGGCGAACTGAACCGTGGTGCTGGCAGGACAAGGATGCGCGTTCTTTCATCCAAAAAGGAAGCTACTTTTGTGCTGAGTTTATGTTGTCTTGCGTAGGGTGGACTGATGACCATCACAATAGCCACTCGGCGTCGATGTATCTGTATCGACATCGTACGCAATTACTACAACAATGAGGGCCGTGACGAGCTCGTTGCCTATTCTATCAACCCATATCCCCTTCGAATTTTAATCATTGGCTCACTCGTAGCTGCAGTCCGCCGACTATACTTATCCAAGAGCAGCGCGACTACTGTGCACACGCGAGTGCCGGATGTGAATGTGTATTTCAAGTTTACTTTGATATCACGACTGAGATGAAGCACGAGTACGACGCTTTGGATACGGTGTCTATCATCAACTTGCCCCGTGTCGAAGACCACGAAACCCAACCACCATCCTCGTCCAGGAACTCGTATAAAAACCCCAGCTCCTTCTACCACCCACCATATATCTACACCTTCTCGCACTTTTATCCATGATGTTTATGATCTTTCTAAGTCTGACGGTACTGGCGCAAGTTCAGATATCGAGGCAGATGGCCTATCACCAAACTTTCTGGTATCGGGACGGGTGGGTTGGGACCCCACAAGACAGAGAAGGATACGGACACAGTGTTCGACCACAAGCACTCCCGCCGGCGCTGCTTGCTCGATTCATATATAAACATTCCCTCCGTGGTTTATATCACAGACCACCCCTTTTACGCTCAGCCATTATGCCTTCTTCCGACATGTGAAGGAACGAGATGCGAGGAGGGAGGAGAGGCCGAGGAACTAGGATGCGAGAGAGAAGCTGATGTGGAAGGGGCTTAGAATGAGTGGAAGGTAGAGTGTGCTTTTGGTTGAAGGTGTGCATGAGTTGATGAATTTTCGGCCTTCAGGGGATGAGAGACCGTGCCAGTTTGATTTCGACACTGAATGATTAATGCTAGAGCCTTCGAAATCTTCACTGCTTTATTTTTAGACCCATTTGGTTTTAAAAATATTGCTACTGCTGCCATTGCCACTGTTACTCATATACATATATCACACGCGGAGGCGCACATACGCATATAGTGTATTTTTAGATGCACACTGCCAGTTTTTCCTAGTGATTTGGCAAATAACGCGTAAGTTAGATCATAGAAAGCTAGGCCTAGTCACTGAATTGAATGGGGTACAATTTACGATGGGTGAATCTCTTGAGCCGAGAGACTTGGTGGAACAGGTAGATGCTGAAGCTTTCAAGCTCACGGCTGAAACGATGAATACGCTCAGGGTGTACGCGATCATCTCGGACTTTGTTTACTTTGAGTCACCTGTCTTAGCCTCAGTCAATAGTATAGACAATCGTCGCTAGCAAAAGACAAGAGACCTATAATTATGTCAGATATCACTATTAAATTGGTAACAAATGGAATACCAAGCGAAGAAAACTTCAATATGGACCTCAAAATACTGTCAAAAATGAAATTTAGGAAGCAAAATAACTTAGAATTAAGGGGGATTTGGAGGGATTAGTAGCTTGCGCACACATATGTTTTTGCGCTGCACATCTGTTTGCGCGCGGAAACTTTTTCCCATTTGGACAAGCATATAGCAGTGCAGGAGACACTCGCGCAAATTCCTAGTCACCTGATTACCGCGTCCCAGATCTGCAGATACTGCTCATCGCCTCAATCTCCCATATAGACCGTAAGGTGTGCAATCCACTCTTCCTTGGGGGCAGCTACTCCTGCTATCAATGTCTCCTGATTACTAAAATGGATCAACCCATATGATCGGATTCCTACGGCATCGTCATGTCGTGTTGCCAATACCACCATCGCTCTAAACCTTGATTATTGTGGCCATGGAGGCTCCATTGACAGCCTGATCGCACGTTTACGGAGGCGGACAGTGGATCGTTTTGGACCGTCTCCCTTCTTTTCCGGCGCCATATCACAGGTGTACAAGTCTCTGATTGTCATCTTAATCTGCTGCCCTCATTTGCCGCTGATTCGTGTATATGGTCTGAGCCCTCAACCTCAAATCCTACATATTCTATGAGTTTCTGGAACTCGTGCAATCAGTTGTATTTCGTAATACCGCCTTTTCATACGGTGGGAATGCACGTAAGATATTCGCGCGACTGACAGTCAATTTCGTGGAATTCTCTGCTGTGCGCCCCCTGGTGTACATCAACGAGTTGCGCGCACCACTCGAAAAAGTGGCGGGGTCACCCGATCCCGGACGTCAATCCTACGGAGTAGGATTCCCCACGCCTTCTGCTGAGAGTTTGAATCCATCACCTATTTATTTGTAACCACCTCCCTAACGATCCGCGCTCATAAGAAGGCGAATCACAAGATACGAGAGCGTAGTTTTAGGGGACTGTCGGCCGTAGATCTCGGTGATCATTCTTTCCAGCACTGATGGGCCGAAGACTGATGTCGTCTTTGCTAGTGACTACTTGATCAATGTCCTATGTACATCCCGGTTTAACCGACTTTTTATCCAATTATGGGCCGCTATTTAATCTCTGTGATGACTGAATTAGTGCTGGTGAGGTGATCAGCTCCCAGACAGACGTCCTGAAACATGGATAGCACGTCGAAAGAGTTGTTCACTAGCCCGGGTCAAAGGCGTGGCCGCAGCGCCTGGATGCTCCCGGACCCCGGTGTTCAGCAATGGGCCGTACTGGTTAACACCTTACCTGTATGCGTTCCTGGCTTGCGTGGTGAGATCCGATCGATCGATCGAACTCTCCGGCGCTTCCCAATGCGTTCGCTCCACAACGCCTTCGCTCCACAACGCCTTCGCTCCACAACGCCTTCACTCCACAACGCTTTCACTCCACAATCTTCTCCAATGGCTGTGCGCGACTTGTCCTCTCCGTGTGAGGGCCTCGAGTTTTAATCATACTGTTCCTTTCTAGGAACCTGCCTCACTATAAAATGCCAGCGTTCGGATTTCAAACCCCTACGCAGCCAACGAATCCTTTCATCCACTTGCTATGAGTTCTGGATCCAATTTCGACCTCTCGTGTCTTGTGTACGTCGCCCCGCTACATACATTTCTACAAAACTTATATCCTAGCCTGGCCACCTCCTCATAGGCACCTTCACCCGCTCGCTGATCGCTTGATTATGCGCATCCACAAACTGACAGGTCTTGGAATGCCTGGACTCTTGTCCAGGTTCTATATCACAAACGACCTCAATCCGGACTAATGGAGTTAAGTCACATGCCCTGTCAAGCCACAATGACGAAATTGAAAGAAAAAGAATGTCTGTGGAAGCTGTATACGTACATGTATTATTAGTCAGATTCAGATTAGATGCGGTCTTTGTATATCTATATATCTCCAATCTATCTCTGTATAGCGTCACTGGAGGCAGGCTATTATATGTGCAAGCAATGTGGATAATGATGTGACATCGTCGAAATGGACTAACGCAGTGGCAGCGCGCATGGGGGGGTTTTGGCTCCACATTTCGTATTTCGTATGTTTACAGTCGACTCGTACGGGGAGTTGTGCCGATACCACGTGGAAGATGGGGAATCTGGGAATTGGTGTAATTGAACATATCGAGTGCTTGAATCGGATTCGTGGAAGGGATTGGTGCGAACGTGGGTGGGTCTGGCCGGTATGTGGGCATTATTGTATGATGAGCAGCTTGAGTATCCGTGCTTGGGTGAGTCTGAGGGCGTGGTGGCTGACCGTTACCACATAAGATGAATGGTAGATGTATGTCTGTGGGTTTGCGTTGGTTATTATTGCCGTTCGTCAGGAAGCTCAAGCTTACTTGGTCCTCCGTTAGGCATCGGCCCGGTCATATCACCCGTTGGTATCGTTAGTGTCGATATGTGGTCCTGTGACCGCCTCTCAGGACTGTGCATCGGGTGGTGGCTTGGATACGGTTGTAGGACGTTTGCCTGTGCAGACGAGCTGGGGCGTACAGGGCTCGCTGTTCGGAGATCGTCCGTGACTGTTGGCTTATGAGGCATTGGCCCACTCACCTGAGTTCCCCCACCGCCCCTGGCAACCTTCTTGACTTGTGTCTGGTATAAAATACTGGGGTGTACTACTGTTAAACGCGGTAAGAATGGCGCTTATCGGAGGCAGTGTCACATTCTTACGTGTTCCGCTGGTTAAGCCAAGCACTGAAGTCGAACGTGGGATGCGGTGTTTCCTCATTCCGTGGAATTTGTGTGGGTCGGTCATGGTGTAAGTGGTCATCATTATTGTTCCCCCCATACTCTGTCCTGCTCTTCGTTCTGCGCGGCTGATTGCGGGGAGAACGGCTGATCGTTCGAGTAGGTCGCTCTCTTTTTCTTCTTGTGAATATCGGGCGTCCTTATTATTAAACAAATGTCAGCTGAATTAATCCGGAATATTTAATACGGTGCCTCACCTGCTCCTGGAGAGTGATCGCCATCGGATTCCCATTCATCTTTATATTCACATTGACAGTGTTTGATCATGAGAGGTTGATCGTCTCCAGTACCAGAAGCAGGGGGACCTTTGTCCTTGATATTACTGTCGAGGTCTAAGTCCATTGAGTTCTCCTGTTCCTGATTAATATTCTGTCGGTATGATGCGTAGATTTAGGGCAAGCGGTAAATACTTGAAAGTTTGGGATTGTATAACCCTGTGGCTAGCGTGTCAGTGACTTGAGATATATGTGCATAAAGCTGGAATTTACTGGATGAGCCCGTAGGGACGACGATGCATTTGTAAAAAGCGTCTCGAGAAGTTTCGCATACTGTGCCCTGTGGGCGAATTCTTCTTCCCGTGTGAGTTCACGGTACGTCGACGTCGTATTTATCCTGGGAGATAACTAGTAACGAGTTCTTTGTGAATAGGAGAGCTAGCGGTGCTTACACGCTCATAGTCTCGGCTGTGAGCGAATGTTGGTGAATATGGGGGCTCCAGGTTACGGTTGACTAACTTGAGTACTTCTCCGGATTTAGGTCCTTAAATATCTGACTGATGAGTACGGGTGGCGTCGAGCATGAAGGTTTAGTGTGGGATACCGTTGGAAAGCATGCATACCGAAAGACGAAGCAAACTATGAGTCTATGAATGCACGCACGTCGCGATCTCATCTAGATTATGATCCCCACGGGTGTTCTGTACTAATGCAACTTTAAGCACCATATAACATATCTCATCGGGTGGTGTTTTCAAATGGATGGATCTTAGATTTCAGATCTATCCGTTAGAGGATGAGAAGGCGAAACTAGATAGAGAGTGAAATTTATTCAATGTCGGAGGCATCATTTAAAGGCCAAACCTTCAATTAGTTGGAGAAGAAAAAGACTTTTACCACAAAAAGTGATTAACAAGTGCAATATGTCGTCTTCAGTAAATACCAAGATCGAGACTACCGAGGTCGGTCACGGCGCAGGTGAGCGTCGATTTACTAATAAAAGACCTTTGACTTAGTCCAACTTTTCAGCTGTTATTGATTCGGTTCCTCAGTGGCAAACGTTGGACGCACATGCAAGTGTTGAAGTTGAAATGGGTATGTTCCTCTGTATTGGCCAGAGCAAAATCAAACCGAAAATTTCCAGAGGGTGGTGGAGGCAATCATTACAATTGCTGCGAGTGCGAAGGTTGCACGGAATGCGATTCGGAGTCGAATGATGAAGTTGATGATTATTCTGTGGAGGCCATAATTCAGGCAAAGGCCCCTTCGCCTACCCTTTTGCTGCAGCCTCGCCCTGCGTCTACTCCTGCAATCATCCAAAACGGCTTCTCTTCGGCCACTGGCGACAGTTTGGACCTCTCATCTGAAGCCGCTTCTCGTGAAGTACGCACCATGCGCGCCATGGAATTAATTAACAAACTACGACACGACATAGAGGAAGCTCGAAATGATAGGATTTCTGCCGATTCCTCCCTGCGCCTTATTCTGGCGGACCACAAACAGAAGATTGATCAACTCATGGGCGTAGTAACAGAGTGTCAAGAGAACCTCAAAGGACTTATACAGTTCGTCAACCAGTCCAACGCCGCTCACGAGCGAGCATTGTACTCCCTCAGAAATCCCATCCAGTCGTCGCGTGCAGGTTCTCAGTTGGGGGAGAGGGTGCAGCCAGGCTCTGGCGTAAGTTGTCATATTATACGACGAGTTTGGATCTGACATTTCCCCAGGGTAATCAGACTAGGGTATCTACAAGCGCAGAGCGTCTTCAGTCGGCTGCTGAAGATGTTTTATTGGGGCCAGTAGACTGCGACGCTGGAGGGCTTCGAGCTCTTGTGGACAACGTTGTCGTCAGCGTCGGGCTAACCCCGCACATGATTAGACACATTGGCTATTATCCAAATAATCCGGATTTTGTCCGAATTCGCTTCTTGAATGTTGAATATGCGCAGAAGTTTGTATCTCTCGTGGCATTTAAAGGGACGACGGCTGGAGTTCGCGCCTCGATTGCCGTCATGGAAAACGAGTGGTCTAGGCATGCCGCGGATATTACAGATGCCAGGTTTCCATGTTGGCTGGTGTAAAACGCAGGAGGCAGGAGGGCCGGAGAATACAGCAGCGGTGATTTATTGTGCGTCCATGAGACATGCCGTCTTCTTTATCGCTTTAACTGAGTTACATTCAGATCCAACGTCAGGAAATGAGCATCGGACTCAACAAAGCATTTATTACTCACCACGGCATTTATAAAAATAAAAATAAAAATTCTGTTGTAGTAATATTGGAATATAGTTTGGTTGCAGAGCGTCATATTTCTTTTGCTTCGTGAGTCCTGGTCGCCGTGGTACACAGAGGAGCGAATAATCGGATATAATGATCAACGTAAACTGACCTGGGGATGAGACTAAGAAGACGAGACTTTTCACCTCGTTTCCAAATATTCTTGACTCGCACTTGGAACCTAGTCGTTCAGGCCGTGATATCGTTGATTAGCGCCCAAGCCGTGGGCGGATCCGTTCCGTACGTAATGTTTAGATTGTGTCCCTGTTTTCTGTCTTAGCTCCAGTGTGTTATGTATTTAGCATCGAGTTCCAGCTGGTTGTAAGATGCTTCCACTTGCAGTACTATTATGAAAACACAAGTAACAACGTGGGTGTATAGTTATGCAGGTAGTTTTTATCAGATGTCTTCCTGATTTCGGCCCTATTTCTTTAATACGCCACCGTATTTATTTTGTCTAATAACTCCAAAAAACCTGTGTTGAAGGCAGCTGGTTGCGCTGACTCGCTTGATAGGGTCCAGCATCAGAGTCTTGACAAGAAGATCTACTAGATCAGGTCGTATAACTCTGGTCTGAGGATGGAGTCATATTATGCCCGATGCGTTAAAACCTGCCATCTTACAGATAGCGGAGCAGCTCCGTCGAACTTGGCCACAGAAATTTCTTCCTGGATCATCCATTCTGGAAAGTTGATTCTTCGTGGGTTCGTGTTGGCGAATAATCTTGGATACGACTGATCAAATTTGTCTGCGTACACCCTGTCGAAACGCCCTATGATTTTTTCCATCATTGCGAAGAGAAAAAAGATATCTGATGTATCCGGAAGAAGTGGGATCCCGGTGTAAAGCTCGTAAAGGACGCATCCTGCAGAGAAGACGTCAACGCCCATTCCCCATCCAAAGCCTAGATAATCAGTTAGACACTAAAGTTATTCCGGAAGCTGTATGCACCTCCATATATTTCGGGAGCTTGATAGCGCCTGCTACCAGCTATGAAATACTTGGGTGTATCTATAGGCTGCGCATCGTCGAGGTCAATTATCACGATCCTAGGATCTCTTATAACAGACTATGCCTTTGTTTAACATCATATTACCACAGATGCTTAAATCCACTTACTTTCTCCTCAAAGTTGGCTTTCTCGTTCATTTCGATGATCTTGACGAAGTCATCATTTCGTAGTAGAATATTATCCGGTTTAATGTCTGTATGAGCGATCCCAATCTCGTGAAGGACTGTAATTCAAACATTCGAATTTTGTAACATCAAACATATGTCGCTGATGTTACATTGTAATCCACAAAAAATTTGCCATGCTATCCATTTAACTTGCGGAAAGGATACGCTGTGCGCGAATCTCTGGCTGATGAGAGTCCGCAGGTTCATGCCGTAAGCATTGAAGACCAGGCATTGCCTATTGTGGAAGCTGGTTGTCTGAAGGGTTTGTGCGAACAATCTTCGATAGGTGCTATGATCAGGAGACAGATTGATAAAATTGAGCAATATTACCTGGATCTTTCCAAGCCATTAGACTTCAGGATGTCCGTCAACAACGCTACTCGCGTCGCCGTGTCGTTGTAGTTGTCAGAATGGTAGATCTTGATGGCTACCATTTTTCCAGTACTGACTGTATTTGCAGTCCACACGTTTGACGACGCTCCTCGACCCAGTATGTCTTTCAAAATGTCTGATGGTATTTAGGTCCGATTTTTCAACGGTACTAGGGAGATGCGGTTAGGCTTACATCCATTCCCGATTTCCATTCCAGGTATGAGTTCCAGAATGCTTGTTGGAGGAGTTTCAGTTCCTGATGTCATCGTCTACTTGAGTAAATTTTTTCATTATGCTTTTAAACTAGCTGGCTGCCTATAAAGCAATATAGGATCTAGATCCAATTATATCGGCGATCAGATTTCTCCAAAATGAATCAGTCATCGTATTCATGTATAGAGCCGCCACACGATGTCTAGGCGCAAGATTAGGCGTTCGAGAGATATGAAGGGAGAATGTGTGTCAACACTTGTCATTAGGTTCGTACATTGTCAAACTAGCGTAAGATTTCGATAAGTCGACAAATGAGTGCGAGATTATATCGACCACGGTTCCATCAAACGATGCTAGACTGCGGCTGTTGATCCAAATGTGCAGATCAAGTTTAGCTTGAGATGACATGATAGCAGTGGTTATGAGTTCAAGTTATATTGATTTTTTTGGTTTAAAAACTCACTCTGTGGGCGGTTGGAGGCTAAAAAATGCCCATCCCATTGCGGTCTGTCGCCCACAGTTTAGTGTGCGTCTTTCTTAAATTTCCAACTGACATCACCCCTAATACAGTTTTCCGCAGTTACTTGGTTGGAGACGTTATACGGAGAAATCGTTTGTCTCGAATTTCCTCGTATATGGATTTATTACTTATACTCCACAGTTACAGTAACAGAGGTGGTACAGAATGGAGCAAGCGACTCTCACGTTTTGAAGGTCCGGTCGTCGTTACGTCCTGGAGGTCGTGTATCTCTCGTAAGAGTGTTTGGGGATGCTAGTAGAAGGTCTCGTAGTATTGAAGAGGAGGTTCTTTGGTTCAAAGAAACCTATCCTTTTCATCCCATGTGATAAAAGGTTCTCACTTACGGCGATCATGGCTGACTGCGAACAAAGGTTATTTTCAATTGCGGAGGATTTTTACATGGGGGGCAAACGATACTTGGTATTCAACATGCCAAACCCATCCAGCACACTTGAACATCTGATTGGACAAGAAATTTGGCCACTTCCTCGAATACACGTTCGAGAGATTGCTCTACAGCTGGTGACGGCTGTACAAGGTCAGAAAATTTATCTAATGAATACACTTTGTTCTGAATCCCTGCAGCTCTCCATAATGAAGGTCGAATAGTCGGTGATATTTCACCCTGCAACATCGAGTTTGTGGACCCTAGAGTGACGACCAGGCGTTTTTACGACCTGCATTCCCGTTCATTCCATCAGCGAGTGCGTAACTCCCACGATCTATTTTTATGACCATATAGGCGCTCGCTGACATATGATATATATAGAAGGTACTCGTGTCTACTGAAGTCCGGCTGGTCTACTACGGTACATTTGATATGAAAAATACGAACCTCGTGGAAAACGATATATGGCGGGCGCCAGAAGTCGTGCTTGGTAGGAATCTTTATATTAAATAACTTTCCCACATTGAATTTTATCCCAGGGTGGTTCTCCGATAAGGCAACTGACGCCTTCTCCGTTGGATGCTTGATAGCCCTTTTGACTACAGGACGCCCACTTTTTGTAAAATCTCCACCTGGACCTACCTATCTGAAGGAGATGTTGTACCAGTATAACACGGTACTCGGGCCATTCCCTCGGCATTATGTTCATAAACTACGACATGTGGACGAGTTGGTATTCATTGGCTCCTCCGAGTCTGACTGCGACATAGAGCCCATTGGATCGCCATTGTCCCCTGCTGTGGGCATATTTACGGGAGATTTGCGTCGATTAGCGGTAGGCATGCTTGCTGCTTGGGTGATTGGCATATTACTCATCGGACTGTTCTGAATCCTGAAGTATCAAGTCCGGGATCATGATGCGCTCCAAGTTATACAAGAACTTACTTGCGTAGATGCAGAACACCGTATGTCTATCGATCACGTAGACTGCTTGCCATTCTTTGCTCCGTTGGGGGACCGAGCCTCATGGTAGGCATTGTACTGTTGCCGCTTCAAGGTCAATATGGACAATTTAATTTATGAAATTCCGGGTACTGCGGATTCAAATTTGTCGAACGGAATTTATGGACGCGGTACATAATATGCGAATCAATAACGTAGGAATAAAATTTTGAACAAGATGTTTTTTATGACGTCGATGCGGTTTGAGATCCTCTGGTGAAGCTGTAATATTTATCTCGCAACACTTCAAACTTTGAGCGGTCAACTTTCATCAATACATTTAGGTCTCTGTGATCTCACCTTCTCTTCCGCCGCCGCCAAATTTTGATCGCTCGTTTCGAGCTGATGTTGCATGTAATGGAAGAGATTCTGTGCAGATTTAGAACGCGTAACACATTTCTCGGTCGGAATACTTACTGCAGCTATGTCATTTCTCCACGACTGAGGCTCAGAGGAAGCAGCAACGAGGGGTGGAATAGCGATTTTATGGGCAATAAGAACTCGACGCAAGTGAGCGGTGTAGTTCTCGAGGACTAACAAATAGTTCACCGCTTTCCAACTATCGGTTCTCTTGGATCTAGAACGCGCTATTAGTTAACTAACGTATCCTAAGATGCTGCATATTTTGGACTTACTTGATGCTCCGTACTTGAACTCTTTCCAGAGGAATGCCGCATACAGTAGATCGATTGGTGCAGTGTTTTTCTTTCCTAAAACTCGGTTGAGTGATGATTACGCTCGTTCGTAGTCGCCACTCCCAGTACTGTTTGTTTGGACTCGTGACGTCGCTTACAGGTACTAGGATATGCTTGTGGCCTGGCTGGTTGTAATCGAAGTTGTTGGAAGAGCGTGGGGCGGGCGCGACTGGTTTAGGAACGACGGGAGAGGTGAAAATTATTCTTTTCAAGGGCTCGATCCCCATCTCCAAAGTTCCAGAGTGGGGAGGGAAGTAAGCCGAGGCGTCCGTCCTATCTATTGTTGACGAGAGATCGCGTCGGGATGCATATGGTGAATACCTGTGTGCCCCGCGAGAATTATCTCCTGCGTTTCCTTCCTCTCTGGCCCCCGTCGCAGGAGAAGCGGCAGTAGAGATTTTTCGTGCCATGTTTTCAAGCTGATGGGATGGCAAAGGCTCGAAGAGCGCTGCAGCTTCTCCCTTGGGACACAATGCGTAAACGTGTGGTGCCACCACTGGTGTAGTTGAGGAGTGGTTATTTGGACTGTCGATGTGGTCCATCACCCCAATGGCGGGAAGCGGAGTGCAGCCAGTATCAAGTGGCGAAGGGTTGACCCTGGTCAGGTCACTCTGGGACTGTACGATGGTTGAAGATGAGGTTTGGATATCCTCCTCCTGTACGCCTGCGTTCTCTGCACCTGGCAAATTGTGGGTTTCGCGTTGATGTATGGCAGACGCCGCGTATCTCACAAGGGCTTTTGTGTATTCGTGGTCGGTAATGGAATTTTTCCTTTGATCCATAGCGAGCGCGTCATCGCACATTGGGGTGGCTTCTGGTTGGAGCAAGGCCTGCGATGCGGATAAGGGGATATTTGTGGGTCTATACACATGTGGGTCGTGTCGGAAGGGGGTGATGCCGTGCTCTTGGTCCACAGGCGGGCCTGCACGGTTGTAAGACTCAGAGAATAATAATCTGTAGAAGAAAACCTACTTTCTTCTTTATCAGTATAATTTTGACAGATATTTGTGGACTGGGGCAGGGGATATACGTTGTTTTTCTCGCTCGTAAATTGATCCAAGAGAGACGGATGTTGTGAAAATGAGTTATAGAAACCTGGCTCATCTTCAATCGATATACGGGCGGTACTATACGCAGAGTGATCTTGTTCGCCGCTGCATTCTAGGCAATAAGTTTTATAAATGTTGTAAAATAAGTTCTCTATGATGGAATATACTCACCGTCCTGTGGAATGTACATATCGAAGGCCCCCAACGTCACCAAGGCCTCACTGAGGTTAAGGTCCACCTCTCCAACAGCGCTATTGGATCCTGAAGTAGCCTCAGTCGAACAATAAAAGTTGTTCTGATACAGGCTGCTAGATAGGGCGTCCGCGTAACTCGGGCCATTCGAGGTATCCTCTCGGAGGGTCTCGTCTACGGTGGGGAGGTGACCGTTCTGGTCGACGAACAGTCGGTCTTTGAAGTAGAGGTTGTTATGCGAGTTGGATTGAGTGGCTGTATTATATTGCACCGTGCTCAGGTGTTGATAGGTAGAAGCATTTGTGTTGGAGCTGCGCAGGGAGTGGGACGCACCGCATGCTTGGGAAATGTTATGAGCATCGAGAACGGTTGTTCCTATCCAGAGCTCACAAGGTTTGAATCCGAACGCCTGATGGCTTAAGGGGTACTGCTGACTTAGGCCGACGTTGTCCCAGCGCATTACGCTGTCTCTTTCGGTTATTTGCAGTTGAGGACCGTCGTCTACGAGAACCCCACCGACGCCCTAGGAGAAGACGTTTAGTGATTCAGACGGTGTTCTGAGGTAGTCGTGTATTGCTCACCCCCTCAAACGATAAAAAATGCCTGTCAGGTATCCCGGTTGTTGCGCGATTTTGTTCGTGGAAGCTGCTGGAAACAAACGGGATGCCAGGAGGGACGTCAAAGTCCGTAAGCGTTGTACCCTCGTCGACGCCCAGAAAGTAACGCTCTTGAAAAAGGTTGAGCGCGGTTTGTACAGTGTAAAATGTACGCCTACCTGATAACTCGTTGCTGCTACCCTGGGCGTTGTGTTCCAATCCAAATGGGAGGTGGTTGTGAGTTTCCGGATCATGGTTCTGAGGTAGTACTTCGACGGTGGTAGGAAGGTACTGAGACTCAATGATTGACGGTTCGTGTTGGGCCCTCATCTCTTGCTGGGTACAGACAGCGAAATCTTCATAGACCATGCTGTGGGAGACAGGGGAATCGTTGAGCCGTTTCCTGGAGACCGAGTAGGGATTTGAGAGCATGGTCAGTTGGTGACTGGATAAGTCATATACAATTCCGGGTGTTATGGATAACCCTTCTCGTTTTTCTGTATTTATCTTATGCGTAGCGGCCAGACTCCGAGATATTCTTTCAGCGGTCTCACAAACATTATTATTTTCGAGATTAAGAATTCGTCGGATATCGGAGGCGTTGCTGAAAATTCTTTATTTAAATCCTTTTTGGTTTATGCGCATGAAAGCACTACTTTATAAAATTCCCTCACATTTTACCTACGTACGCAAAATCTGGTACGAGCTGAATGTCTCTAAGAGAATACCCGGATGTTTATGTGTTGTTTGGTCTTGCACCTTTGTTTTCTCCATTAAGCGTTTGCATGTACCGTAAATGGGCTAGTGGCGTTTTCCCTCGATTGGCGTTCACGCTGTCTCTTGAGATACTTTCCCGTTCATGTTTCAAACCTGGTAGTTATTGCCCATCCCATACCCAGCACCCAAGATACCCATATTCCGCGAAACATGTCTACTGGAATGAACACCGTCGATGAAGAGTCCCCTGTTGATCATCCCGATTGCATTGCCGTTGAGGAGGTGAGTCAAACTCGCTATGGGAGTTGTTCGTATCAGTCCTCTTACTCCTGTGTATCATAAGGCCATTAGAAACGCGGAAGCTATTCAAACTACTCCGGAACGCTACACAGCATACCCTTGCGAGTTCGAGCGGGAATTATTGGTATCAGCTGAGCGTAAGTGGGAGGATCCGGCACCGCTGAAGCAAGCACATTTTTATGCGCGTGCGCTTGAGGCGCATATAAATGAGATCCATGCTTCATTAAGACGGTGAGGACACACCACTTTATTTCTTGTACCATGCTGAACTCGTGTTATTAGAGTAAATTGTTACTTCCCTCCTGCTCCAGATGTTTCACGTTATGAGGTGCAGTCATTTTTACACAATAACCAAACCACTAAGGTGTGTATGCTCGGGTGCATCTATCAACTCTGACCGTACTTTCTTCTGATCCTGTGGCCTTTCCATGCACTACCAGTCATATTGCTATGACATGCAATCTCTCCTTTTGTTAAACGCCAGAAAGCAGGCTGCAGTTGAAAAAGCAGTGAGTCGCACCGGTTTTCATCTGAGGGCTATGTTACTAATCATTTGGTCTACCCTGTACATAGAATACCATCCTTGAAAAATTTTTTGACAGCGAAAAGGAGCGTAGTAGATACAGAGATACGCCCAAGCCTCACAATGAGTAAAGCAGCCAGGCGTGCATGCCGGTTATTTTTTGACATACAGAATGGAAGGTTGCTAGATAAGATTACCCAACATAGATGATCCTATATCATGTGAGCTAATTTTGACATGTGGAATGGAAGGTTGAGGAACGATGTAGGGTTGAGGGTTTCGGCATATGGCACAAAGTCGGTCCTTCGGCCCATTACTTATCAGTAGCTTGAGCGTTCAGAGTTTTACTGCGTAATACCCCCTTGCTCGATCAAACAAGAAATATGCATCAGGATGCCCTGAAGACTTTGGTTGCCGCGCGCTGCACGGAATTGTTTACAATGCTACCTATACTACTACCTAGCACAGTATGGGAAAGTGGCGCATTGACTGCCTTGTTGGCGTTGTATCAGATAGGTCTCCTCTCCACACTGACAGGACCCTGACACTACGATGACCTCTTCTTCGCTTTCCGGACTCTTGCTCCACGACGTGGTTTGGGGTTAGATGATTTGGCAGGACCTTCTTCCACGACCATAATAAAGCCATCGGTGTCGATTTCGCCCTCGCCGGATACAATTGAATAGTCAGGCGATCCATCTTGGGGAGCGCTTCCTGCTGGGATGATATGCTTGGGATCCGGAGTTGTGGCAGGCGCGGATTGACGCTCCTTTGTCGCTTGTTCCTGGGAACTTTCTTTCTTAGTGACTTCCTGAATAGGTATTCTGTGAGTCTCAAACCATATATGTGTCAAGGGCGAGATATATTACGATTATGTGGTCCGTTGGTCCATCCCGGGCTACCGCATATGCCGTAGTGTTGGCGCGCTTAGTTCCCACTACCGCCGACTTGTTGATAGTCCTCCCATCTTCCGAAATCGTTGCTTCTTCTCTCTTCGGATTGCCGTTCTCGTGAACCACACTGTTTTGGATCATTTCATCGTCCGTGTTGATAACCAGTCCTGTCGCACGCCGACGACTCCTCTTCTGTTTAGTCTGGCGTGTGCGAGAACTTTGCACTCCGTCCTGTTCACTGGCATCGTCTACTTCCATTGCGACATCGACATAGTCATCGTCTTCTTGTTCGTAGGCAGAAACCGAATGGTCGACATCAACATCGTTCTCGCTGTTGCTTTCTTCCTCGCTGTTGCTTTCTTCCTCGCTACTGCTTTCTTCCTCGCTATTACTTTCTTCCTCGCTATTTTCCTCTTTGCTGGAGTCAGTTTCATCGGCCTCGTCGGTGTCGGTTTCGTCATCTGACAATGTTGACGTGGTGTTAGAATCACTGGACTGAGTCCTAGCTCTGTCTGGATCCGAAGCCATATGTTCATCTTCGTCTGCCTCTGTGTTGCTCTTGGAGATGGTCCTCATCTGCGCCGTCTCACGCATTACCGTCTTCTGTGGCTGGGTTATCTTCACCGATACCTTTCCAGGCTTTAGGGATTGCTGTTCCTCAGGTTCTTCACTGTTCTTCCGACCAGGACGTGAAGTGCGATCTAGGCGTACAGGATGAAGAGTGACATTCACCATGTGAGATGTGAAACACTTACCACTGTAAGTTGGAGCTAGTTTACCTGTCGGGAGCCGTCTGACAGAATTCGAAATGGGGTGGTAAGATGAGGTCTCAGGAAGAGCCGTATATTGGATCAGTTTGTCGGATAAGCGCCCAACACGGACGAGCTCGATGGGAATAATATCGGGTCCCCAGATCCCATTGACAATGGTAAAACCGACTGCGAACGACAGCCAAATGATATCCCCCACTTCAAATTTTGGACGCGTAGAACGGCACAGATCTATGAGGGACGTTCCTGCGCGCTCGTAGTATGTGGGTCTGTCGGGATTGGGTATGTATTTGAAGTCTGATTCCCTACATGCCATTTCGATCCAAGGGTGAGTGTCAGGACCTATATAGTTTTCGTTGTCCGTAGTACTTCTAGGTTTGATGGCGAACAATTTTGATACGATCGTATAACGGTCTCGTTCACCGGGGTCACCGTTTTGCCATGGACGACGAGATCGTGCCCATTTCTTGAAGGTGGGCTGTTTCATGAGATCATCTTCAATGGACTGTAGAATCGACATCAGAGATTCGGTTTCATTTGTGAATACAACCTCGTCACCTTCATGTATTTGTAGAAAGAGTCATCCATCCTTGTGTTCAGCATGTATGTAACTTCGCACTTTAAGGAAGGAGTCTCCTGTCTGTGCGATTCAAATTGTAGTTGGTACAGGAATGATTAATAGTTCATTCCACAGCTCGAATTAATCAACTTACTTCCGACTGGCAGGAATGGAATTGCTCGACATCATTCCTTGAGGAACAAAGTTACCGGTGTCAAAGTCCGAGCCCCATTGCCAGACGGCTGCGTGAGTGACCATCGCTACTTCGTTCGTCCTCACATCGTATAGCTTGGAGAATGTTTTAATTAGTAACAAAAAAAAAATGAATATCGTACCATCCATTTATAATTCGAACTGCAAGGGCGCGGTTCTACAAGACGTTGCTTTGTGCCGATCCATGTAGCCGCGTCAGATAGCGTGACGCTAGAGTCCTGGTGAAACGTTTTGTGTTGCCACGGCTTAACTTGCCTGATGAAGTCTGTTTCTTCACCCATCAAAGCCTTGTATCGGAAGTACTACACAAGGCAAGCCCTCTTTATGCATTGTGGTTCTCTACGTTTTGTTTTACCAGCATGTTGCGTAGTGAATCGGTGATCTTTAGATCAAACATCTATATCAGATCTGAGATCGGTCTAGATTATGGACCAATCGAGCTCATGATATCGATTGGCAGGTAGTAGTATTCGGAGTGCCTTATATAGACAGTAGCTCTTCCTGTGAGTGTCAGTATAGCACCAACATGTCTGGCACCTACGACCGACCCTATTCTTTCTCGGATTCCTCTCAAACCATCAATAACCAACTTTCTGGCTTCGAGTACTTCATCTATATCAGCTCGACTCAGCTTCTCCACTACGTGATGTCTTTTTGGAGCACGACGTCCATCTTGAGGGTCAGGAAGACAAATCGACAAGTTAGACACGTGTGCGGGTCCTATATGCGGGTTGCATGGGACCTCAATGCTTACTTCCGGGATTGGTTCGATACGAAGGAACTCCGTTCCATTTTGCATAGGTGCAACGCCATTATATCAGGCTCGCAGGCCCTCAGCTTCTTCAACAGGGAGCGGTACCCCGACAGCGACCTCGATTTCTTTGTCCGCCTTGGTGGTGTTCAGGAGTTGACAGATTGGTTGGAACGACAAGGTTATGTGGAATGTATGGTTGAAGCAGTGGATACGTACGATGTTGTGACGGATAGAGTCACGGAGATTGCAACTAAGTGCGTCGGCAACCACTCGTCTCCGGATCATACTTTACTCGGCGTCGTCAATTTCCTGAAAGTGAGGGATCCTGGACGCGTCGAATATCGAGTTCAAGTTGTTATAGTGGACACAGAACCGATCGAGCATGTCCTCTTTGACTTCCATTCGAGTGAGTCAATTTCAATTACTTAGCCACCTACAGTCTTACAATTGAGTTTCCAGCCGTTGTCATGAACTACATATCGTCGATGATGGCGGTTTCTGTGTTCCCAAGGTCAACGGTCATTGATCGCATTTCATTTGTGACCAAGATTCGCATTGAGTCCGAAGAACGCACGAAACGTTGGAAGAGGAAATACGAAGATCGAGGATTCAGTATTATAGATGGCGAAAGTGATGCTCCCCTATGGCTCGAGAATAGTTTAGTGTGCGGACGAAGGGATGCGATGGACTCTCTTTGCTGGAAGATATACCTCGATGGTAAGTGGTCGATTCTGATTCTCAAACGACATGTCTGAGGTGGAGTTTTTCAGTTCAATACTTTCCACGTAGTGTTTTCGGCCCAATGCGCCATAAGGTGGCATTTGATGTAATGCCGCGAGCTACTGGCGTTGTCTGCGAAGGTGCTTATGTACGAATTGCAGAGCCTGTAATATGGCGGTAGGTTCTTCAGTCTCCTTCATAGTGCGTTTATTCCTGACATATGCGACGCAGGATGATGGCATTACACCCTGCGAAGCCTCAGGGAGGGGAGGTTGATCGAGTACCACTGTAATAGAGATACAACGTAGACAGGAGATGTGTCCCTGTTTACAGGGGATTTGAAGTCCTCCAATTCTATATTTCGTTTGTACTGTTGGTATTATATGATGAGCGCTTATTTTGAGTTAGGGGTTCTCGAGCATGGGTCGCCTGTATGGCGGTTCTTGGTATTCCAATTTGCAGAGTTGAATGAGGATATGGTGCTTTTCCGGTGCTCTTACAAACACCCTCCAGCATCAACTTCGACCATTGACGACGTTCTTGTCTACATAATTGACTGCAAATTGCCAATTCATTGGCATTAGATCTCAATAAGGCACATTTACCGCAGTCTTCGCATCTCAGCAGGATATTTAACTAGTCTAAGTATCTCACTTGATGTTAAGTAGACATTTACTTGAGGATTCAAATAAACTGAATCCCAAAATCCATACGCTTGTAAGATCAAAAGCGAGCGAGTGCCGGCATCTGCAGTAAGCGTGAGATATTCGGATGCTTGCGATAGAGTTCCGTGCCGCGGTCTCGAATAGCGGCAATCTCCGGCGTCCTTCTTTGGAGGTGACTCCACTACTAATTCAGGCGATAAGCGCACAAAAGACCACGTATGGTAAATAAATGTAGATCAAGAGTTTTATCATCCGTTCGTTGAACGAAAGGTCATTTTAGGACATTAAAACCTAGGTTCCAGCCTCCTGTTATCACAACTTGATGGAGTATTTTGAAGAGATAGAATACTCTTGTCAATATTACGCGCACTAGAATCCCAAGGTAACAGCTTACCTACTTCTTAGACAACAGAAGTCGTTGATGACCATGATGTGTGGGGTTATATTCTCATAGGATTATCATAATTGATAGGGCGTACCCGAAACTCAAAATTGTATTTCCGAAATCTAAGGGAAGTTTAGATGTGAGCCTCGTTTAGACATATTTATTGTGGGAGCCAGTGCGTATGTGCCTCTTCCTTGGTTCTGGGAAAATGTGGATAATCGACGGGAGATTGGGAAATCTTGCTCCTCAGATTCGAATGATTTCCCTTGTGGATTGAGACCCGTGTCAGTGGGCAATCATTGGTTATCAAAGTCTGCAACGCGTGTTTCAAGCTAGGCTACTGCATGCCAATTCATCTGGTTCAAGGGTTCCGTCGGGGAATTCCTTAGTGTGCCGAATCCTACGTCCGACGGCTTCGATCCTGGGCGACATGCGAAATTCTCCATGTGAGGCGGTCCTTGTCTTGACTTGTTTTCAACTCGTTTATATCGACCAAAGACCACCATCAATTTGGAGAATAATCTGGCCGTCACCCACCAGCGTACAATCCTATCCATCCAACGAGAAAAGCCCTCCAACGTCTACATTTCCTTTTTTAAGTTCAGCCTGCAACTCTTCTTCGACTGTATCGGAATGCACGTCCCCCAATGTTGGTCTGGTTTATTACCACCTCTGAACGGGTATGGAGGCTCGTGTGCTTCTATCGACGACGTTCTCCATGAACCCATTCAGCAAGGGAACCCGGAAAACGTCGACCAAAATTTAGCGACCTGCCGGGAAAGTCAGAAGGCCCTCAAGAGCACACGCAAAAACCTTTGGACGCCATTGCTGTGAGTACTATTCAACTGCTCACGCCGTCAGATAGCTCACTCTCAAAACAGCGACTCTGCTTTGCTAGAAGGTTGCTCTTTCTGTATTGTACTGAGTCAGGTTCTAACGTCTATTATTCCAGCCCTCAGAAAATACTATACTATGGTCGACCAGGCTGGGCGACCTACACGGATGCCGCCGCAAAATGTGTATATCTCAAATTACATATATGCTGCCACTGGCGAAGAAAGAAGCAATAAGCAGGTCAGCAACCGTATCCAAACGCTGAAGTTCCAAAGCTGGAGGGGTGACAGTGAGTCCTTCTATTTTTCCCCATCGCTCAATACTAAGTTTTTACGAGTTCTTTCGCGCCAAATGCCTAGGATGCACACCTCTTTAGAGAACACATGCTCCCAGTTTTATCAGGTTTTCAGAGTTCAATATCCCCCCCTTGACCTGGAAACGCTTCAACCTACCCCTACCGACCAGGAAAATGTCCGGTCCTTCTCTCCTAACCAGGACGCACTCCAATTCTCCTCTACCAACCAGGAAGCACTCCAACGCCCCTCTCTTACTCAAGAGATAACAACGACGCCATATTTATCACCCGTAGCGACCACTGAAAAATCGTTTGTCACGCATATCCTGATCAATTTGGTCGATGATACCTCACCAGTGCCGATCCCGGTGGTTTATTTTATTGAAAACTCTGCCTACAATCCTCAACATATTTTTCTACCTACCGCTCCGGGTACACCTGTTCGATTCCTCTCGACGGCGCCGCTCTTTCTTCAGTCGACCTTCACAATGTTCGTTTCTAGTTCCAACATTCCAATATGCACTCAAACCGCTCTGCTCAAGTGCCTTACGCCTCCCGCGGATAATTCGTCAGCCATGCTTTATGAATCGGATATACTTCCTGCCTTCTGGTCTCATTTTTTCATGAGTCGAGGTGAGTGCTACGCTACAGTTCAAATTTTTATGACCGATTGCCATCTACCATAGAGTTGTCAAATTATACGATGACTCAGACACTCCGACAAGTTAATTACGGCAAGCAAGATAATTCGAACTTGGAGGAGTCTACATTCCAGTTCATCTCCGAAACAATAGTTGTCTATCGGTTTGTTGCTCTACGGTCTACTCCAACATTGACACGGTCGGAGATTCCTAGCCTAGATGATTTACCTGCATCGGCTACTACGCAGGTAAGTCCAACAACAATTTTCCGTCGCTAGCAAGTCGCTTATATTTCGTGCAGTCTCTTTTCAGGCAGAGTGCTCTAATACAAGAGACGACGCGGGGAGGGGACAGCTGGGATGGTCCATTTACGGAACACCAGGGTCCTGGGTCCATCCCAGAATGGACCTCGCGTCCACCCCTGCCGTATGGCGTTATGGACGGTAGCATTTGCCCGGCCTATCACGATATAACTCTAAACGACGGACTCATCTCGCCTGAGCTATATGGTGCCTCTTCTTCAAGGGGTTTAAGTATCCAAGGCGAGTTTTTTTTTAACGCTTGCTCAGATACACGTACTAGTAATTCTTATATCTTGGCTTCAGGGGGGGATGTGCGTCACACACACTGATCTGCAGTGGGCCACTCCTGCGGTCAGTCAAAGCGTATATTTATTCACGGCTTCATGAATTAGACGCTTTGAGGGAGCGAAATTGGTACGGAGCGGCGTAGTGTTGCGTTTCTTAGGTGAATAGACTACTCTTCGTACATGAATTAACCATCGACTTGTAATATAAAATTTCTTGTAGTAAGAATCCTCCCTACATGAAGAATATGTTGAAGCCAGCATTTCTCCAGGTACGTGGTCCTTTGTATACCGATTAGCTTGGTTTATCGTGCTACCTAGTAGCAGTACATACCCGATATCTTATATTCTGGGAACGAGTCTCTCATTGCGGAAAATTCGATGAATAGCCTGAATGTGGGCCGAGCGATGGGTGGGGACATTATTTGTTGGAATTTTGTATGTGTTCAAAAAAGTTTCACTTACGCGTTGAGCAAGCTGTAGGCCATCGCCCTGTCTTCGTCTTCGACATTTTCTAACTTCCCCGGCTCTACAGTACCATATTTGACGAGGATAATGTTGCCAAACCATTCTCGCCCAAATTTTGCTTGGACGGCCATGTTTCGAGGAGAGTGTGCTTTGTCATTTGATAAGAATAGTCTCCAATCACCGACGTTCCTTGTCCTTGTACAGGGCCAGTTGAATATTCGGTAGCTCAAAGCACCGTTCGGGAAAATATTGGCAACTTCAATGTCCTCTGGGAACGAGTTATGGTTTAGTCTGAGCAAGACTTGAGAATGTGTTCCATCGGTGGCCAAAATAAACGCGTTTAAGGAATGATGAGGATGTTCCTAGACAGTTTAATTCAATCAAAGCTTTGACGACAAGTCTTGACCAACCTCTTTCAGGCGTTTATTGATCATCTTGATCGATTCTTCTCCGAACGGTGCCTCGACGACGGTGCCTTTACCACTCTCGATAGGGTGCTGTACGGTACGTCGCCGGTCAGTACTGGTAGGGGTGAAAAAAATAGGGTTTCCCTGACGTTCAGGAACAGCCCAAGATGGCTACTGTCGGGGGTGGAAACCTGACTCGTGGAGGCTTGCATCGTGGTGATGAAGGCGATATCCCTCGAAAAAATTTCAAGGTTTAAGAGGAATTCGTAGTAGACAGGTTGCTCAAATTCTTGACAATTTGACTTGAGTTCGAGTGCAATGATATCGTTAGATTTTGATGAATATTTGCCGATGCCAGTCAATGAGTATGTGAATTGGTTAAGCGCTAAGCGCGATTGGACCCGGCATCACGCGTTTCCCTCAAGTAGTTTACGACATTAATTATGAGACATCAAATTTCGTGTTTATATTCCTTCGATAGTCTTCGAGTTTAGTGTGTCTCCTACGTCCGACCGATATGCTTAAGATGCGAATAAGTACTATATTCCAGCATTAGTGATGCCACAGTTTTTACTTCATATTGAGACCCACCTCCATATAGCGGGTTCACCGATGCGTAGATATGCGTTCGGTTGAGACGTATAGGAACTCCAGTCAAGAACTTCAAACGTCTGACCGGAGGGTCTTAAACTTATGCGAGAGTGATCTAATGTTCTGATGGCTTCAGTATAGTCATCGGCCTGAAATCCGAGCATAGATACCGAACCTTTCCTTATGCATGATATAGACCAGCATTGAGGATCGCCCACAAAACGGGTGCCCAACTCGACTCCGGAAAGTTTCTTGTGGCACATTCCGATCGAGGTCAATCTATTATTTACCATAGAGTATCTGGCTAACCGAGCCTTTGGTCCATCTTCGTCGTAGTCTGATAAAACTTCCTCCTGTCTGGCGACAAAACTTCGTCGATACAAGAACGTGGATTTGGGAAACAGGCAAATGACATGCGTGCTAGACACCACATTCATCAAGCCAGCTACATCACGCAACCGGATTTTTTATTAAAATTATTCCTTGAACTTGGTAGGTTATGGCACTCACTTCCATATAGGGATAGCAAATGCGAGAAGGGATCACATCGGACCACGTGAATATTGACGGCGCCGGCTGCCATTGGCGGCTTTCTGAACCTCAGCACAATGGAATCGCGATCTGTTTGGCTAGAGTTTCTTTCTCCACTGGACCGTACTTTATTTTTTGGTAAACGCCGTGTCTTGATCGCAAGGGCCTCGATCCATCGTGATCCTCCATTTTCCCCATCCCCAATGAAATGATAGCTTTGTCTCCGAAGAAACTTGACTATCTCCGACACCCCATCATATCGGACGCATATATCTAGTGGGGTTTTAGGGCCAGATGACCTATCGAAGAACCTGAGGATTTCGACGCCAAATGCAATGGCTTCTGCACCTTTCAAGATTTCGAAGAAACCAGATGTGTCCCGAAAGTGACACGACATGAAGGATTTGATATCCCAGGTTTGTGAGCAATAGATGCGGACAGCGGCGTCAATAATTTTGCTGGTTTGGCGTAAGCGGTGTATTACTATGGGGTCGCAGAATGAAAGGAGGGCATTGAGAGCCGACAAGTCGACATCCACAAGGACGAATTTCTCGAACGGAGAAAGCATCATACCCTGCTGGTGTCCAACTTTGTCGTCTAGGATGGTGTCTTCCATGATCGAGGGCTCGCACAATACTGCTCTGCTCTAAGTTTGGCTTTCTTTTGAGTATCATGATCAATGCGTCGTTTGTTACATCATCACCAAAGCATGTGGTCGATCAAGATTGGAGATCCTATTGTCAGATCGGGCCTAGCTCGAGATCGCAGATCTGAATTCGCCTTGTATGTGGATCTACGGATAATAGCTTAAAGCACTAGACCTTGCACTACGATAGGATTTCCCATCACCTTTGAGCCAACTCGCAGGCGTCGACACAAGGAGACCGCTCCAGGGTGATTCAAGCTAACGCCCACAGGAGGCTTATGGTAGGTGGTTGACCCAGATATATGTGCTCTACTCAAACGACGTCATAGTGTTGCCAGAGACATGGATAATTTTACACCAGAAACGGTACACCATACCTCTATTTTCTATGGCTCTTGCTCATCAGTATATAATATTTTGTCGTCAGGTCACCCATGTTGTGGAGAGCGTATGCAGTTGTCCGAAAGCTCTGGGTGGTAGGTAACTGACGTTGATACCAGGTTCTACAGGATGGCGAAGGCGACCTTGTCAATATTAATATGTACGTCTTGCAATTATTTCAGAATTCATTTTCGCTACTGATGTGTGATTTCAATGAAGGATCGAGCGGATGGTTGCTAGTAGTATTGGTGACAACTGGAACCTGAGCGCAAGCGACTTCCTGGTACATTGCTACAGAGCAGTGAAATATATGGCCTTCTCACCTATACTACTTACAGACCATCATTGCGGAATCAACGGTACTCCTATCTATTGTCCATCCCATCTACGAGCTTGTTGCTGGCCGGATCGAACTCAGGCGTCTATATGGTTCTACCGCCCAGAGATTCTCGGCGTATGTTGGAGGGATTGAGAATAGTTCAGTGAACGAATCCTTCTCACTGCGAAGTGAACTGACCAGCCTATTTGATAAATTATTACAGAACATGTGTTTACGGATAGTTTTATCGAAGTGAATAGAAGGTGTGGCGATATCCTCGATGGTATGATTGATGAATCCGCCGACCTTCGACTCAACTTGTGCGTAATTCATTTTTTCACATGCAGCCCCATTTATACGTACATCTCCTGCGATCTCTGCTCTACCTATAGCTCCAATATCCGATCCATGATAGACTTGTGCTTACTCAAGGTAGACTATGTAGTAAAGGAACGTCCCCAGTACCTTTTCATGAGGGTGGCAGTTGCCCTCCATGGGTTTGACCTCTCTCGCGTAAAGGAAACGTATTCCTTGCTCTCAAGAGGGCTGTATATTCACGACATCGCTACATTACGCCATGCCGGTACAATAAATGGGCTATTGTGCACATCGTATATCGAGACACTCGACCTCCGTCGGGTAGACGGAACGTACCAAGCACTTGCTCGATGTGTGCAGGTAACCCAAGATGCAGCGCACGTCGGACTGAATGTCACCCAGTTCCCCGCTTCAAGGTGAGATTTTCTTGGCTATTGTGCTGGTTTCGGGCCACTTGCTAATCGTTACATCAGGTCAAGAAGTCGAGGTCTCATTGGAGGTCTTGCCGCAGTGGCAAACCTCTTCGACGCAGCGCTCCAATTCACTGAAGATGAAGAGGTTGGGGCAGGTGTAGTCACACTGTACTGCGATGTCTGGCACAGTGACATTGTCTACGTCTTGGAGCGTATGTGCACAACAAACGGACTAAGACGCCCAAGCCGCTTGAAATTAGGCATCTGGATACCTGACCTATTGTACGTGGCCTCAATCGCATCGAGATACTGAGCTCTCATTTCCTAATACTAGCATGCAACGCGTGGAGGATGCAGGAAAATGGTGTCTGTTCGATCCATCCGTGGCATCTGGATTGATTTTCAGATACGGAGGCGAATTCGAGGACCTGTACAGAAAGCTCGAAAACGACCACAAAATTCCAAGAAAGACGATGGAGGCGCGTTCACTGTGGACTACTATTCTGAAATGTCAGATCGAGACCGGCTTCCCTTTCATTTCATTCAAAGATTCAATTAACCGTGCGTATATGTACCGCCTAGTGCCTCTGAAGTCTTTGAATTTATGTTTTCAATATATAGGCAAAAGTAATCAGCGAAACTTGGGTGCTATCACTCATTCCAACTCGTACGGCATACTCCAGCCTTCTTCCGCCAGCGAGACAGGTGTATGTTCTACAGCGTCCCTTGTCCTGCCAGCATTCGTTTCAGTTAGCGGGGGTTTCGACTTCGTTCGCCTCCGCGAGGTAGTCCGAGCCGTAGTGAAAAACCTTGACCGTGTTATCCAGATCACTCGGGTTATGGATCGGCAATCTTGGGAAAGTAATCACGCACATCGTACTATTGGCGTCGGGTTCCAAGGCCTCTCCGACACCTTTACAAAGCTTGGGATTGCGTTCGATAGCGACATAGCGAAAGACCTGAACATCAAGGTTGCACAATCCATCTATTTTGCTGCCTTGGAGGCAAGCATAGAGCTCGCCGCTGTAGATGGCTACTATTCCTCTTTCCCATCATCTCCTACTGCCAGTTGTATGCTTCAATTCGACCTTTGGGGTGAACCCCAACCAGACGGGTTAGATTGGGACCTGTTGAAGAGGAAACTCAGATCTTGTGGGCTTGCAAACTCCCAGCTCGTCGCACTTACACCAACATATTTGACCTCGTTATTGACTGGATGCAGCGAATCTTTTCATCCACACTTTAGGTGCGTCCGCATTTGGTTCGTTATTCCAACGTTTTAACTCAGGTTCGGAATATAAGCAATATCCACATTCGGTCAAGCCTGTCTGGTGGACTCACTTATGAAGCGTTATCGCCCATGCTTGTTGGCGCACTATCGGAAGATGGCTTATGGGACGAGGAGATGCGTCTACGTATTATGGCAGCACACGGTACGTCCAAGCGTTCTATTCATTGAATCGTTTCACGATCAAAATTTATTCACATTCGGTCGCTTCGTGATAGGCTCTGTCCAGGAAATAGAGCGCATTCCTGCCTATATCAAGGATAAATTCAAGACGGCCTGGGAGATAGGTCCTGAAAGCCTCATCAGTCAGGCTGTAGACCGGGCACCCTACGTGTGCCAATCTCAGAGTATTACACTCTCCATACAAGATCCTACTCCTGAAGAAATTGTAAGTGTCTTTAAACTGCCTTCCTAGACGTATATGGACTCATCAGCGAGTATGCATTGCGTAATAGGGAGACCTTCTTACACAGAGCTGGAAAGGCGGTCTGAAAACAGGATTGCACCGACTGAGAACAAATCCCTCGGACACTCATCTGGCATCGTAGCTTAGAGGACTCTCGCACAATGTATGTGGCGCACCTAGCGCTTTCGATACATGGTCTTCCTTGTCAGCATCAATATTCTCCAAGTTTTATCATTTTTCTGGTTTATCATTACCGATGTCTATTCTTTGTCTAGTTCGCATTGTTTGCTCTTTTGATAAAATCTATATAAGTGTTGGATGTTCCTTCTATCTTTTTGAATGGATTTGGGTTAGTGACTAGCATTATATTATAAGTTCAATGAACCACGGCTTTATATCAGAACACGCAAAATAAGGACATGAACAGCTATAGAATATTCTTATTTGAGCTTGCCGTGTGAAGATTAGCCTGTAGGACCTGCCTTCTACTTCGCTGGTCGGAACGAAGTGGTCAGCTGCATCGATGGGTCGATCTACAGACAATGAAGTTCTGGAGTCTAAAATCTTCCCCCTTGAAACATGTTTTAGTCCAATTTGATAGCAGGATGTCATATCCAAATTACATCGAGCAGTAGCGTTCGTAAAAAATCAAAATCAAATTGTTAGTAAACCGCGTCAGTTCAAGTAATGGAAGGTGAGATAACTCGATTCGACCTTATCAAGAAACATGCTTTCGATTTTTATCTTGGATGCGGTAAACTAGACTTGATTTGATAGCTTAGATTGGAAATCCGAGATATTTCATGTTCAGTATACCGATGGTAGTACAATCTTGATGGCGTCACCAACATTACATTCATCATGACGACCACAAATCTTAGATCTGAGATCTGAGATCCATTTGGGCCATATATGAAGTCGGATCATGGTGCGGAGTCATCATCCACTTGACACATGTCAGCCATTTTTGACGCAGTAATCGATAGTGTGGGTTCTTTCCAAAATGTCGTGGACGGTATGTCTCTCCGAGTTTCTGCACACACGACATTGACATTTTTCAGCGTTGATACGATTTGGCCATGCTGTCTGCATGGAATGTAGTAACGAGGGCATAACCTTGAACTGCGTTTCGAGTGATTGCGCGGTTTTCATTTCGTCGAGAATGCCTTCCTCATGCTTCTCGCGGCTCCAATCGCAACATCCAGTGAAGTTCGGAGTCGATCTTTTCCACCTGAGAGCGGTACTCCAATCTGCAGGTAGCGAGGATGGCTGCATGGTGAGATTGCCTGGGGATTTCGCATCACTGGAGATAGTGTTCATCGAGGAGCGTATGTAATTTTTTGTGCCAGTCTATTTGGGATACTGACTAGAATTTGCATGCAATTTCGGCTTCTAGGCAGCCTAGAAATTTCAGAACATAGTTTCCGTGTCAGCGAACTATACAGCGGAGAGGTTTCATTGGAACCACGTTTGGAATGTGACGCTACAATCTTCCTGCCGTCATCGGAGTTCTTCCGAGTAGTCAAGTGCTTGTACAGGATGTCTCCTACGATCCGAATTGAGGCCAATGGGGAAGGACTGTCTTTCTCCGTTGACAACTGCTGGTGGACCGGTAGAATCGTCCTCCAGGGAGGTTCTAGAGAGCCACCTCTTGTCAAGACTGGTAATGGCAAGGAGGCTATCGCTTGGAGTTCCAAGGTGGGTCCCCAGTAGTAATCCGAACTGGCCCGTTCAATTTACTGTATTTTTCCCTATCGAAGCGGTATCATTCTGGGCCTAGGGCTGGGCTTCCTGCGACCCTGGAGTTAAAGAAATGTGTCGTCAGCTACTACTCTTCGAAGCCGTTGTATAAAATTTCGAAAGGAAAGAAACTTTCAGGTACAGTCAAACTAGAGCTTTCAGACCGGGGTACATTGACGGTAAGAATTTTGCGGGGAACATATTCTACAACGGAATGTGCTAATTCTCTCTCTCATATAGGTGTTCTACTCGCTCGAGGGTGGTGATGTCTGTTTTCATCTTGCTCCTGTAGTGTACATGTAGCAATGATTTCGGATTTCTTAAACATTATTTTCTGGAAAAAAATCCAGACAATCCACCTCCAGACAGTCAAGAAATGCATAAGTTAATCCGATACCAAAGGATTTTATGAGTTCGGCATAAAATTAGCTTAAAAACTGGCCAATGTATACCATTAATAGTACTAGACAAATTCACGGGTTTAGTGGAGGTAGACGACGCTACTAGAGATATCCAAGAATAGAGAAAGGACGCTTCCATCCCTCACCCCCTGCGTCGGGGATCTCCACTCGCTTTTGTGGTAAAATAATAGCAATTGGCGGCCAGGATACTGACATTTCAGGTTCCCAATTCCAGAGTGCGTCGAAGGCGATGGCTTCAACATAGACGTTGTCACCAATAGTGGTCCGCTTGCGCGTGAAGAAATATCGAAAAGAAGTGTTGCGTATCCCATGCAGAATGACTTGCGTGCCTCGGTGTACAACGCCCTGAAATCGCTGCAAGCATTCCTTGCCTGGATCAATGGCCCACGCTATTCCATGGAGTTCCGGTGGAAAGGTGAACGTGATTAGATCTGTGGATTCCAACTCGAGAGGGATGGAGGTGAGAGCTCTCTCTCGCTCTTTTTTGGTGAAGACACCAGGAGGTATGAATTTGTGGGCGATCGGAAGAGCGTCGTAATCGAAGGGAGTTGTTCTCCAAAAAGATTTGGAGGGAAAGCGTGCTGCAGCAGCAATATCGCTCTCTACATCGTCGTTGATGCGCTCTTGGCATGCGTCCTCGTTCGCTGTGCCCGACGGTGTAGCCGCATATTGGAGCAAGTTGGTATGACCATACGACCTGTGTGCCCCTACAAGGTCGCGTCCCACGTCCATGGCGTCTAAGGCAGAATAAGGCGGTGGAATGCAGTCATTGAGCCCCTCAGGGGAAGTGGCTCTAAAATTAGGCGTCGATGGAGATGTTGAGGGAGAGGGATGTAGATCCAGTGTTGAGGGTTGGGCATTGGCGTTGTCTATGTAGAACGTACAGTGCCTGCCTGAGTAGACATCGTCTCCTGGTGTTTGTGCCATACAAGAGTGTGCTGCGCAAGACTGAAGATTGAATTGAGCAACCACACGGGATGCGTATGAGTGTCGTATATCTGTTTTTCTTAAGGCTTTGCCTGCAGACCGCAGTCTTTACCAGGGAATCAGATGAATTATATTAAGCGGTTGGCTGGTGGTCGCTTGGATATACGATGTCACTTTACACGATTAGAACGAACTAGATTTCAAGCGAATTCCGCTTATGGCATCGCTAGATAGACCGAAACCTGTAGCGGCGATCTCATGTGCAGGGCCCCTACTCCTGTGCCTTTCCCTTTCTAATTTCAGCGTTTTGAGTTGAACAACTCGGCTTCCTATTACGGAGCAGCTTACATCTTTCTGTGAAAACTGTGAGAACAACGACAAATATGCGACTGAGCGCACTTGTTTTCCTGCCAGTGGGAAGAACGTGTTTGCCTTATTACTTGTACATAAGAATAGGCTGTCAGTGAACGTAAAACCTAATTCCAGCTAGACTCATACTGACTCATCATATTCCTTGCAAATCTATAACGCAGTGAATTTCGCTTTCTCTCCGTTCCAAAAACGTTATCGCTCACCAGAGTCCGATTCTGCCAGTGTGTTTCGGAACAATAAATCATGTCAAAAGGGGTTAATGCGTCGATCCCACGTTCCTTCAATTGCCCGATCTGATCGTTCTTCATAGATAGATTTGTTGAAGATCAGCAGCACCTCTATGGGATGGTTTGAATTTGTTCATGGACACCAGCCCTAGCTCGCACAAACATCTCCCCCGTCACCGTACAAAGTTTCGCCTTTCTAAACAAATCCTCACCTCCCGTCAGACCTACAGTCGCGATTCCCATCTGGTGACAGCCTCCTCGCACATACCGTCGCAATGTCCATCTCCCGACTGCAGTCTCTCCCCTTGACTTCTTCCTCAAAGCAAGATGTTTTTTTTGACTCCACCACTATCGACGATCTATCGTACACACCTTCCATGCAGGAGAAGTCGAGAGATGCTGCCCAATTTTCTGTAACTGGGCGACGAAGTTGGAAGACACTGAAGAATAAAGGCGAGGCCGTTTGGCCGCCCTCTCTGTAGGTACCTATCTCCTAATTCCAGCTGAGCTGATAACTGACTCTACTTCAGCGAAGCTGCTTTACTTGAAGGTAATACTTATTCAAGCGAAGCTACCCCATACTAAGATATTCCTTTCAGCACTCGAGAAGTTCAGCCCGAGGACCACAGCGAATACAAAATCCCTCACGAGGAACATATTCATTGCGGACTATATTTTCAACGTCACTGGCAAGAGAAGGACTCCGAAGCAGGTCGGCAGCCGCATCCAACAACTGAGGGAGACGTGCACAGGAGGCAAGAGTGAGTTTTTATCGTCACTTTAGGCCGCCCTTGATTTATTTCTCCTCAGTCCTTGACTTAATTTCTTACCGAAACATCCCGGTGACTTCTACCAACTCACAGTCGGAATACAGTCAGACCGCTTCACCATCTCCCCCTGCTGATCAGCACACTCCACTCACGTCTTCTGCAAACGGGCGGCCATCCCTTTCAACCCCACTCACAGTTTACGTCCAGATAACTTTAGGATTCAATACCTTGCCAAAACTCGCTCCTGTTGTTCACCTTGCGAGAAATTCTGTCCAAAATCCTCAAAGTATCCATCTGTCCGCACTCTCCGGCGCATCAATCGTATTTATTTCACCAGCTGCGCTCTCCCTTCAGTCGAAATTCACGGTCTATAAAAACGGCTCGAACATACCTATTCATACTGAAGTTGTTCCTATGACGTTTATCTCATCTCCTAGGCAGAGATCGGGTTGGCTCTTTCGTTCCCAGATTCTCCCTGCCTTCTGGACCAGATGGTTCTCAAGTCAAAGTAAGCATAGTTTCATATTTATTCAAGCTTCGATAGCTGAACTATCTATATAGACTTATCTAAATACACAATTTTCCAGGCGGTCGAGCCAATCGGACCGCGCACACAAGATGCGTCCAGTACTCACATTGTGTCAAACGCTTGTGAAATCACTGTTGTATATAAATTCAACACTCTCTGCCCTGCGCCGATGCAGAGGCAGCCAAATACGCTTCTCCCCGGCTGTCAAGTATCTGAATTATCCATGCGCGTAAGTCCAACCACCATCAGAGTACACTGTCAATTTTCTCATACGCTATGCAGCCTATTCCAACTTCAGGCGCTACGATTCCAATCATTCCCATGAGTGAGTGGCTGCAGCCATTAATCGTGGATGGCTTGAGCGACAACCTTTGGTCGCCGCTCTCTCCGAATACTCTCCAGAACGACCCGCCTCTCGACATGTCTCTTCCTCAGATTCCTGTGTATTCCGAGCCTTGTGAACGACATGAGGCGAGACCCACTACTCTCAATGCCTACGGTGAGATACAGCCGACCTCGTTCGATTCCTATTTCTCAGCAACCCCGATGAATCAAAATATCTGTCCTTCAGCACACTCGCTCGATGCACAACAGTCTGGCTTCTGGGCATATTAACCTAGAAGAGTCATCACGATTATATGTATATGTGCATGCTCGCAAATATAACTTTTAATTGAAAAAGAATGCATCAACGGCGGTATATACTCTAGCACTCGTAGGGCAGAATTTGCCAGCTGGTATCTGATATCGCTCATGTAGAACGACAGTGCGTACTGTTATATTATAAATACGCTCATCTACTGTACACTGATTGTTACCTGCACCCCGAGGAAATCACCATGGTCCTTACAAGCTGCGATCGTGCCCAATGAGTCCTAAGACTGCGGGCTTTTAATAGCCTCAATTTACACTATTAAGGTTAGCCGTTGGACGCTTTGACTATCCGATTCCGCTTTACAATGTAGATTTCAAACAAATTCTGCTCATAGATAGAGCAAAACCTATGACGGCGATCTCATGTGGAGGCCTCCCTACTACACTATTTGTTTGTTCAGTTTCAGAAACTCGACCTTGAGAAGCTTATAAATGTTAAAGTTCAAATCCCATGGAAGTGTAGTACGAGGTATTCATAAAATCTGTTTTATATGTAGGTCTCCATATTTACAACGTCATTCTTGGTACCTGAATTGATTTAGTTCTCGAAAGAAGTTCGTGTCTAAGAGGGCATTAATATCTATGCGCTCGTCTGGTTCGAAGTAGGTCATGGTGGTAATGACCTCCAGGGCATCCAGGTCATCGATTCGATCCTAAAAACCATGATTTACCATTCAATGCAAATAATATTAGCGCATCTTACATGGAATCCACAAGGCCCGTTTATAAAGTCGATGAATTCGAGATTATTGGCTCCCATCCGTTCAATACTGACTTTGGATGTGTGTTTGCCTGGGGAGGATTCGTCGGAATCACTCGATGATGGTTGGAGAGCGAGGATTTTTTTGTACTGCACCATCATGAGGGTTTTGTATTCGAGTCCTTGCGAGCACTTGAAGAAAACTGGGCATCGAGTAATAAGCTCTGCGGTAACGCATCCGATGGAAAAAATGTCACTAGCTCTTTCAGCAAACAGTCCTAAAGTCGTTTCTGTGTTATAATTGGGTGACAAAGAGAGTGTAGGACATCCATACCAAAAACGACTTCCGGGGCTCTGTACTGGTCATGTTTAAACATTGATGGGCAATTGATATCGAACGACCCATCGTACGCCAGCTTCAATTCGGTCGAGACTAATACCCGCTAGATATTTCTGAATTAACAGGATATAAAAATTTGAACCGTGAAGCTCACTCTAGACGCCATTCGTCCTTTGTTTATGTCCCAGAACATCTCAGAGGTCATATGACAACTCATGAATTCGATACATTCTGGGTATATGTTCCCTACCACCCGACCAGCTTTATGAATAGCTGACATTTTAGATCGTTAGCTCGAATGTAGCAATTGTACATGGGAAGCTTACCCCTAACCGCCAGAGTGATCTGCAGCGCGATCTCTCTAACATGGCGCCTTGGGAGGGGCCATAACTCAGAGCATGCCAAAACATGCGAGAGCGTGGAACGCTGGGACGGTAAATTGAATACAAGCCACCAGTTTCCTCGATACTCGTATTCACGGCTAAAGGAGAAATCCCTGTAGATAGCCACTAGTTAGTAAATGACAATAGACCTGCGAAGGATAATCTCACCAAGCGTTTGGTGGATATTGGTCCTTAAACCACTGTATTTCTCGAGAAACCCATGACCGCCTTGGCGCTGCCCTATTAAAGACTCTGTATAAAACCGGTCTACCCTTATTCGCAGAGTTCAGAGAGGAGACAACAAAGAAGTCTGAACCAGAATCTGTTATCTCAAGGTGAAGACCTGTTGGCGAGTTACTATACTGTGGGAAAAATCGAAGCGTAGTCCTTACATCGCAAAAGGTGAGCAGGCGCCTTGCCCCTAAGAAGTCTGTGTTGGTGCGATGAGAAATTGGGAGAAATGGTGCAGTATCTTTGAGTCGTTGCTCACCTCTGCGCTTCCCCGGGAAGCAGCATGGTTGACATGGGCAGAATGGGCGTTCGATAGACTTGGTGGAATGTGAGTCGGTGGCCTGGGGCGCCGAAGTTCGCTTCTCGCCACTTTAAGGTTATGGACGCTCCTATCGGGATATCCCGATCAGGTAGATCTCGATCCGTGCAGGCTCTGAACGAAGATCATTGGACGTAGAAACCGCAACGCAAGACTGCAAAATTTAGACCAGATTTGATAAGGAAAACCTCGGCCGTTATGCAAATATCGACTTCACGTATTGTAGGGGAAATCTGGCATGAATCCTAGAGGGCCAACCGATGTTGTGAACTTCGCGCTGGCGTCAATCATCGACGATCCCTTGATGATCACTGATTGGCAGCTGCGCGTCCATTGACACGGCCCGGGATCGCATCGGACGTTGTGGAAGTCGATTCTAGAAACCCGTGAGGTTGAACTTCATTAGAGATTTCACACGCGTGCCATGCTCTTGATTCGGTTAGTCAAGGCTTTCAGTCAGCGGTGTGTCAAGTTATTCGATTTATTAGTGATTCGATATAGACACCTCGCATATACACTCAGCCCTTCGGTCATAACATCCGAATCTATCAGGAATTTGGGAAGTTTGAGTGCGAGAAATCAGTCACGATCCAGTACCACGACAAAAGCGAGCGCGCCATGAGAACAAGAACCATGACTGTTGTATCACCGATCAACCGCCTCGTGCCAAAGACCAGACACGCTCAGAGCCATTCCAGTGGCAGGATAACCACCAGGGCTTGACAGTTTCGTCAATGTACCATGGCGAGATGTCAGTCATCTGCAAGACACGCCGCTTGGGACCTCTTGAATGCCCGTTACTCTGGTTTCCGCGTCAAGGGAATGGTAAATATTTCGACGCCGTCAACCGCACTGGCAGGTAGCACATGGTCCAAAATCGTATCTCACTCAAATGTACCCAAGTTCGTCAAAAAGGTGCAGCTAGTGGCTTATGACAGTCATGTACTAGCCACATAATATCATTCGAATATAGCTTCAACGAAACCGAGACGTGTGATACTGTAGAATTGTTTGAGACTGTACTAAATGATTTCCGCAACTGTCTTTGTTATATCCGGATTAAAAGACCAATAATCCATTTGCTGCTAATTTTCGACCGCGTTGTACCTTCACTCACTTTCTGCATTCAATTGGTGGACAATCAGTGATGAGATGCATCATTTTTATTCCTTAGACTTACCGGACTCGCTACTCTCCCCGTCAATAACTGAATATAGTTCCTGGCTAGACCAACTGATGGCCGGTGGATCCATTGGTACATCGTGAGGCCTGGGGTCCATCAGTGTTAGGGTTTCTCCCCAACTAATAGTTCCACAGAATGGATCATCCCTTATGGGCAACGCGATCAAGGGCCTAGCAGCGCCAACGTCATCAAACGCCCCACGGGTAAATCCAGGCCCTGTAGCTGTATTAGGGTAGGTGTAAGCCGCACCAAGCGTGGCCGAAGTCGCAGATCTAGCAGAGCTAGCTGTCATATCCGCTGTGTTCGGTTGAACAACTGCGGCCTCCGTGGTAACATGTCGCGGTATCTCTCGGCCGCGGAGGCGGGGAGGTAAAGAACCCATGCCGTTAAAACTACGATGACTAAACATTTTGGAGAAATCCTTGATTTCTGACGCTATCTTCGCATCAATCGTGGTCTTTTCGTCTTGAAAGAACGCATCAAAAAACCAAATATATAAAGAATTGGCTTTGATCAGCCACTTACCGCTTGGGATACGCTTGCCATACATGCAAAAATCAGCTTGAGAGTCCCCCTCTAAGAAATCGTCCAAGAATACTAGAGAAGTCTAAGTCTCCCAGCAGTTGCTCCTCACAGAAAAGTGCGCACCAATGAAAGAACATTCCGGATAGGTTTTATTTAAGACGACGTCTGCAGACTCCACGTCGATCAGTGGGCACACGAGACATACTCTTTTCTTTCTGGCGGTTGACTCCTCCAAGATATATAATTTCGCCTCGTGTGAGTGATAGCACCTCGGCATATCAAAAGAATAGTTTCGCGCATATTCAGTTAGCTCATGTGGCTTCACGGGTTTGCCCATCCTATCCAGAGGACTAGTAGTGATCGTAAAGTAAGTTTCAAAGCGATCACCAGAAGAACATCGATCACTTACTAGGGAATTTCAACTAACCTTCCTGGCATTGGGTAAGGACGATAGGTTGTCAAATTTCGGGCGAACTGTTGTTGTTTAAATAGGGAATGCTCAAGCGAGATGCCAGCATTCCAATTATTCTCCATTTTTGAAGGAGTTTACGGTCTATGTGGAAGGAAGAACCGATAATGGGAAAAAAATATGGCTGTGAGAGTAAGTGCCGACCCAGTCGCTTTATGTACCAGCTTCAACGCGCTGAGGACAGAAATCGACGCGTGAGAAGTCATTTCTTGCACTACGACTTCATCGGCGCCCGAGATCTCATGTTAAAATATCGGTATTCAGTTCGTCTTGGAGAGAAAGAGAGAGATCTTTCCCAGTGAGTAGATTATCGATCAAGATTCATCTCGGTTTGATCTTACTATTCTAGCCAACCCTGTTACTCGCTTAGGGAATGTTATGCCTTGTATTGGATGACAGAGGCCAAAAAATTGTACTTAAGAGCTCCGTCAGAGCTGGAACACTAACACATATACAGAAGTCAGCGAATATGTAAGTACAACTTTCCTTGTTTTCTCGTGTATCTGGACTCTAATTCTTTCACAGGGAGGTTCCAGGCGACGACCTGATGGGAAAGCTCGCGACGGAAACTATATTCCAAATTCTGGTCGATCTATCACCAAAAGCCCTTGCATTATCTGCATGTCTTTCTTGGCGTTTGCATGATATTGCTACGAGCATTCTGTATCGTGACGTCCAGGTCTTCGGTGTCCAAGCTCGCCGATTCTTCATCACTCTCCAGTCCAACACAGCAACCGCACGTTTCTACGCAAAATACGTACGCAGACTCGCGTATTCAGCTCAACCACAAGAGCATGCATGCCTTGGATTCCCCCTTCTCTGTCGCGCCTTGAGAAAAACAGTGAACGTGACGTCACTTTCCTTATCCATCCCTCCCAAGTGCTCGGATGTCCTCGTTACACGTTTCGTCGAACATGGACTCATTCGAGAAGCAAGCAATCTGTTTGATGCGTTGGAATCAATGGCTGAAGGTGTATCGGCATTAACACCCCACCTGCTCCCAAGGCTGAACGAGTTGAATATCCGCGGAGAGCTCGACCTATCAAGATTGTGCCTTTTTAGGCGAATCAGGACACTCAAGCTCATCGAGCCGATGCAGTACAGTGACCTGGCGGCATTTTATAACAATTTCCCCGATGGAGGGAGCAGCAAAGCAGCTCTCAAACACCTTGACCTCGTCCTATCATTTGAAAGGTCCTCCGACATCATTCGCGCTATGACAGGGATCTCGGAAGCGTTTCCAGGTCTGCTCTTCGTTGGCATTCAGGTGCCATTAGTCAATGCGCTGGTCAGTCAATATCAAACTCGTTGTTTTGAAATATTCTAAACGTGTGGAATTACTAGGTAATGTCAAGCGCACTAAAATGCACGTCACTTTTTGCTTCTGCGTCCTGTATCTCCTTCAACAGGTGTTCCACGTTACCCTGTCACTTCAAGTCTCAGAGAGACGCCTGTCTCACACTCCAAGAACGTCATTCAGTTTATGTAGGACGATCCAGGGAATCCCTCAATATTTTGCAGTTTGGTAATATACGCTGGGCAAGACGAGGCGGTACCGGTGATAAATGGGATCTCAAAGAACTCGACCCCGTACCTTCGGATACAGACTTACTCAATGACGAGGTCGCATGGCCTAACGGATATAGTACTTACTACTCCTTTGGGAGGGCTTAGTAGCAGATGTTAGAAGGGATGATCCCAGAAAGCAATTGACCCTTGAGCTTCATTCATGAATTGTTATAAATCGCCAAGGCGCCAGCTATAACCCAATTCGGTAAGATGAAATGAACTAGGACGATCACACGACTCGAATATACATTTGGAAGTTGCACATGGGTACGAAGGTACAAGACTACCGCCTCCCTCCGCATCGGCGCCTCATTTAAGTCGATGTACCACTATCAACTGAGATGTTTGGGAAACAATTATTCTGGAGGCTCCCACCCACAATGGAGAAGTAAGGGTCTTTAGTTATCGACGACCCGCCCGGCTTGCGGTTATGTCGTTTTTCGTGGGTGATCTATGGGCCATGACCTTAGCGAAGACGTGGGCTGTGTGAAAATAAATGGTATACCGATTTCAATATATTCAATATGGAGCCGAATGGCACAACGAAAGAATAAAAATTGGGACCGCCAAGATGACCGCTAAACAGAAGAAGGAACTTGTATTCCTTTACTTTGGTACACAATGTTCCAAACATTGAATCGACAGTCACTCAAGACCCTGACGCCCGGTATTTTGAACGAATGTAGAATTTATTGCAAAGTCCGAAAACTGAAAGGTGTACCATGAGCCACTGCAAATGTGCGATAGGCGCTGGTAGCTACATTGTTCCATGGTTGAAGCTAATATTCTAAATGCGAGTTTAGCTTTAACATGAGGATCAAGTAGTATTATTCTTTCACGCAGATCTAAGATATGCGTACGTAGACTTAAAAAATCTGAAGCGGTAGATTTGTACGGTACATGCTGCATTTTCATCCTCGCTACCCATTTCGACTCCCCATCATGCAGACGGGGCTCGTGCGTTGACTTTCGTCAATGGGCTGGCACAGATTTGGACCAGTCCAGATGTATAGGTATCTATTTCTTGTTGGAGTGAATCTCCTTCGTTAGTCGGATATCTAAAATTCGAGGTCATCAGAGATCCCTTGATCCAACAAAACTGGGGCTTAGACTCAACGACTCACAGATCAACCATACTGAACACAAACGGCTGACCTCCATCCGTCGGCCACAGAGCCGGATAGTTGAACTGCGGCTCGCGGATGTATCAGATGATTTACATGATTAGGACGGGGAGGAACCCAGGGTGCGTGGAGGGACAGCTGGCACCGAAGAAGGGGATATCGCTGGAGGAGGTGGTAAGTTGCATGGGTGTGGATTGGAAAGAGCCAGTAGAACGTAGGGAGGGGATTATTCTTCAACACTCAGGCTTTGGAAATGACGATAGCGATATAAGAATTGAAGATCAGGGGAGGGAGTGGTTTGGAGTAGCAATATACGATGATGTCGGCAATTATGTCGTCGGAGTACGCTAGGAAGGGATTGCAGTCCAGCCGTCGGTAAGGGAAAAGTATCCAACAATGGCGCACGAGAAGGCGGGTGGAAAGAGGAGAAAGTGGGTTGGAATTGGATTGAGACTGGGGAACTTTACGGGGAATTTATGGACGGAGCAAAAGGAAAAGAGAACTAAGATGTATGAATCGGTCATGAGACAAAGATCGAGCGAGCAATAGTCCAATTTGGAAACAGGCGGGGTCGCCAAGGAACCCCGAAGACAAAAGGTTTGGTGCCAAGAGGCGCGGAACACAAAAAAAGAGCATAATATAGGCAATGAAACAAACACGTGCAAGCGAAATGGGGGGATCGGCTTAATAGTACTAGTAGAGCTATATTGTATCAATGTCTTGGAACCATCGACAAAAAAATAAGTGTCCTGAGTCCTAGCAAATCCACGAGCGTTAAGCAAAATTCATCCAATTGGAACTCGTAGCATTCACAAAAAAACAACCACTGAAAGACAGATAGACCCTATGATCCAAACTGTATTGTACATGAACTGTACACTACGCCTTTTGCGCCATGTTTCTTTGAGAAATTGGCCCTGGTTGAGCTGTGCTGGGTCGATCAAAAATCGGCGTTCTTGGTGCTATTTCTAGTTAGAATAATACTAAATTAGACATTCAAGGTACTTACAATTCAAATCTAGAGGTGTTAACCCCCTCGATGTCGCAGCTAACATGAGACTTTTTGTATGATGACACGCGCCGCTCAAAAAAATTGGTCTTTCCTTCCATGGAGATAAACTCCATGAAAGGGAACTGTACAAACGTGTAAATATATGAAGTGATGTATAAACAGAGAGCGATATTTGAGGGACTACTTACAGGATTTATGGCTTCGTAGTGCTTTAGAAAGCCCAGCATCTCCAGCAGCCTGTCAGCAACAAATTCGATGTACTGACACATCAACAGAGAATTCATTCCAAGCAGCGGTACGGGAAGCGCGTCTGCCCAAAGAATATGTATAACGATTAACGATTAGGCCTTAGGGACCAGCATGAGAAACTGACTGCTGCCTTACCTTTTACAAATGCTTTCTCTAGCTCTACCGCACTTAGTACAACTCCCAATACCTCCTCTTGACTTGGACGGCGTTTTAGAGTCTGGAAAACCAAGCATGCAAACTCCATGTGCATCCCCTCATCACGCGAGATGAGTTCATTGGAGAAACAGAGACCGTGCATGATCCCCTTTCCTTTGAGCCAAAAAATTGAGGCAAACGAGGATGAGAAAAATATGCCCTCAACTGCTGCAAAAGCAACAAGTCGCAGTGCAAATGTCGTTGAGCAACCATCTATCCAACGAAGCGTCCATTCCGCTTTTGCCCTAACGCATGGAATTGTTTCGATTGCATTGAACAAGTTATATTGCTCGACTGAGTCTGTGATCAACGTTGAAATTAGTGCAGCATACATTTCCGAGTGTATGTTTTCCCTAGTTCGTAAATTGTGAGCAAGGCCCACGACAATATGCGTTGGTGATTTCCTTACATCATAATTTGGAAACCATAGAAGCACCTCGCTTCTGGGACCTTTACCTCCCTATAAAACCTGCTAGCAAGATTCTCGTTGACGATACCATCCGACCCCGCGAAGAAAGCAAGTACGATCGAGATGAATTGCCTTTCCTCCTGGGACAGTCGATCTTTCCAGTCGCTGACGTCGCTTGAGAGGTCGACCTCCTCTACCGTCCAGAACGATGCTTTCGCATTCTTGTAAAACGACCACAACTAAGGATAAGTAAAGTTACTAAGTAGGGGTGTATTAATTGAATCTGCTTGAAACTCCGTTCACCTTTGGATATTTTATAGGGAATAGGACAAATCTTCTGGGGTTGTCTTTGAGAATAGGATCCAACTCGACTTCAGAGGGGGGACTGTTTTCTTGGCTCATTATTCCAATGATTGAATATTTTCCACTGGTCCAAAGACTTAGAGGCTTTTTTTTATACATCATTGTATAGCAAATCGTCGGATGGGGATCTAGGTATTGATCTCTGATTGCCACATTCGGCGCTTATCATGAAATTTCATACTCAGATCGATCCATTTCCGTTTGTGGTCTGTGGCGAGAGATCTCAGATCAGATTTGCGTCGACTTCCTACTAGTAATCAACGAGAATGGCGATTTTATTCCTAAAAGACCATGTATGCGTTGGCGCTGCAGCTCAAGCCATACATATAGCCGCTGTCCGTTGCAAATTGTACCACGGCATGGATCCTTCTATATTCGAAGATTCGATTTCGACGGAGATAGACATCACACTGGTCTTCTATATACCAAGGGGCAAAAGGCTTCGGAGTTTTGAGAGAGATATGTTCCATGTATATGTTCCTTTCTTTGTCTTCCCTGCATGTTGGCGCTGATCATATTATTATATTTACTCGTACAGGGCATGAAGAAATACAGGACCGACCTCGGAACGCTAGCCGTCAACAAGACACTTTTCTACCCCTTCTATGAATGTCGCATCACATCGTGGTCTAACTTGAAGGAATATGTATCGATGACATCAACTGCTCCGTGGATTGCTCTTGTCCGTCAGAGCCTGCCAAGCAACCTAGCAACCCCTGGGATGTCCTACAGGGTGTGTCCACGGTTCGAAAACGCGATACTGGATCCCAATATGCGAGTGGCGTCTGTTGTAGATTTTGCAATTTTCTGCCGTGATGTAAGAGGAACAGCAGATGTGAGTATCATTTCCCTCTAATAGTCGGTTTTGCCTCGAACACTGCCTTTCAGGAAGAAATTGCTGTAGGCGACGGTACATGGTACTGGACTGCTGGTGTTTACCATGGTTGTATAGAAGCATTCAAGGCGCTTCCCTGGCAGAGTTTCGTGGGGACGGATAACATTCTTCTTTGTGGTTCGACGGGAATAATGGCAGGGGCGTGCCTCTGATCCAACGAAAACCTGTACTTCTAGATATTTAGGGGAAAATATAGTATTATGGTTGTGAATTATCGTAACAAACATTATAAGTCCTCTTCTGTAAATCTTGCGTCTCTCTCAAATGCTGAGTACATAATGACGATGGAGGCTCTCCTATGGTGCTGTCTGTGCTTAATTATTGGTAGCTAATATACAGAGGTATTTGTAAGGCAATAAATAAAGACTCGGCAAGAAATAAAATCATGACTTGATCAACCTGGTGGTACGACACAGGTATTAGCAAAAAATTGAATTCTTCTTTTCACCCAAGCAGCAAGCCTTACTTGCGGCTTTTGTCGTTTGGTAAATACGATCCACTAGTAATACGCAAATGATTTTTTCAGTGTCATCGGGAGGATCTTATGTGCCTTGTCGACCTGGATGACTGCCTGATGTAGTTTTCAGCGATCATAAAAATCTAGATATATCTTGCACTAGCCTCGGCGCCAAACAGCTGCTCATGTTGGCTGTCGTAATGCACGATTCAACGGACGTTATTTTCTTCGACATTTGATGGCTCAGACACACAATTTAGTTCAGAACTCTTGTCAATCGCGATCCTCTCCGATCTGCCGATGACAAATCGCAAATCTAACAAGATTCGACAGCTTAGTACATTCACCCTCTCTATGTTAAGATCTGTATGGTAAGTGTCCCATTAACCGCAAGTATTATGCATACTTCTGCGACTAACGTCGCAAATCGGAGCCTATTAATACACAGCGAGTTGGATTTCTGCTTGTCATCTTCCCTTCATTTTCGTGAATACATTATATATCTAAAGAAGTCATGTCGGCCGATGTCTTTTCGATGAATTCGGGTAAGCTGTGTATTCAACCTGTCTCACCCGAATAACCATCCGTTTCCGGAAACACCAGTACTTCAGGTACTAAAATATGACCCCCAAAATTCACATGGAGCTGTCGATTTTATCTCAATCGTCGACCTCAACTGTCGCTTTGCCCTGGTGGATATTATTGACACTTATGATCACAATTCAAGCGCCAGCAAAAGTCGGCACGGACCCGGGCTCAACTTATCACTCGACCTATCCTCACTGCTCACATGGTTTAAATCACTTACCGCTTCTAATCTTCGCAAAATTGCGGTTGCACATCGGCTTGTCGTCGCATCCTCTGCAACAAAGGCATCTCTGACACAGACCTTGGTGGGTCACGAGTGCGACTTGCCCTGTCAGGCCTTGTGTTATGTTTTCGCCTCAGTACAGCCGAGGAACCTGTCCTCTACGATCGGCAAGTTCGGGCCTCTCATTGTCAACACACCTGTCATGATACCCTGCACATTCCTTTCTCGATCTTCCCGCTCTGAAGGTCAATCTCTCATCCCGATGACGAATGTCTTGTTGGAGCCTCCCTTTGATCCATTGCGGGTCCTTGATAGGTCCACGAAGGCGATGATTATAAAGGAATGGCAATCCAAGACAAGCACACAGGCGCTGAAACCACTCGCGTGTGCCTCTTGTGCGATCTGCGTAACAGAACCCGATTCGACTCTGGTGCACGCATCAGCTGCCAATCTAGGTCTCCTTTGTAACAACGACCTTCCCGAGCACTTGCAACCGAACGACTATGATTTCCATCTATACGGACGAGCTATTCTGTGCGCGCAGGCAATGGAGAATACTCATGCGCTGGGAAGGTTGCGCATCTGTAAACGCTGCTGGCACGCCCTATCAAACGAACGGATGCCCAAATTTGCTCTGGCGAATTGGTTATACTACGGACAATGCAGGCTTCCCGTTGACGTGAAAGAGGCGTTCGAAAGCTCGAGTATGTTTGATCGGATGTTGATAGCCCGTGCTCGCAGCAACAGCATATGCTGCAGGTTCGCCGCTCGAGAAAATGACTTGGTCGTGCCAGGCGATGAAATGCGCGTTCGAGACATTCTGGGCAACATCAGAAAGGGCATCCGAGGGAATATCATCGTATCTCCGCTTGATACTGTCAAAATGAACACTGTCATACCCCCGGGTCCTACAACCATTAAGGATACGATGTGCACTATCTTTGTCGGTAAAGATCTTCCTCATAGGAACACGATGCACAAATATAGCCCTGTGCTAGTCAGACGATCCAGGGTGAAGTTGATGATCCGTTTTCTGCTGGAGAACAACGACCACTACAAAGAAGACGAAACATTCTCCTTCAGTCCATCGAACCTCGATTCTCTCTTTGAATCTTCGGTGGACGAAGATCTTCCCAGCTCCGTCTATGTAGGAACTTTGGAGGCGAATGACGCTCTTGCAGTATCGACCTCTGACTACACCGAACGTAATGCCGACGCACTTGGACAGGAATGCGACGAGCTTCTCATGGAAAACGTTGGCTACACTGACGGGGACGATACCCCAGCAAATTATCGTGCAATGAAGACAAGCGCTCTAGAACACTGTCTAGCTGGAAAACCATTCGTTGCATCGGGCCGTGGAGGGACGCTCATACCCGACTTTAACAATCCTTCTATCATGACTTGGTTGTTTCCCCACCTCGATCCTTGGGGAATTGGGGGTTTTCATCACCCCAATCGCAAAGTCCCAATCTCGATGGAAGAGCACCTTTCTCATCTCCTGAAGTTGTACAACAGTTCGTTCCAACGAGATCCCGAATTTGCATTCGTCTTCTTCAATGTAACACGCAAAGCTCTGGTTTCTCAAGGTCTCAGATTTGCCGTTCCGATGCATACCCACAGGGAGGTCATTTCGAATCTATTGGGATTATCGCCCACAGTACTCGAAGGCTTGAATAAAGCGTGCACCGAGGATCCACTTTATCGACCTACAGACGACGCTGAGCGGAGAGCGTTCAAACTACTCTCATCCTTGGCTATGGTCGCTAGACATGTTCCTGGGAGTGACGGCTACAAAGCGATGCTCAGAAATGAAATTCGTGGACTTATCAACCGGCTGGGCTCCCCAGTCCTATTCATTACACTCAACCCATCCGATGTCGACAACCCCATAGTCCGTCTCTTAAGTGGCGAAGACGTTGATCTGGAAGACATTACTCGTGGGGAAGACTTGAGCGAATGGAAAAGAAAGATCCTAGCTGCTAAAAACCCTGCTGCATGCGCACTCTTCTTTGACCATATGGTTACCAAATTCATTGACATCATCCTACGTTATGGACGAAAAGACGCAGGCGCATTTGGCAGGTGTACTGCTTACTATGGGACAGTCGAAGCACAGGGCAAGGGAACATTGCATTGCCACATGCTGGTCTGGTTGGAAGGCCATTTGCCTCCAGAACTTTTACGAAACGAGCTCTCTGCTAACTCCGAGTACAAGGAGAAGTATGTCCATTGGCTAGAGTCTGTCGTTCAATGCGAGTTTCCTCTTCAAACTGAAGTGTCCACCGGAGCTGGGGGCTTATATTCCACACGGACGAGAGCCAAGGATCTCGGACACCCTCATCCCGGAACGATCCCCTCACCATCGATAGAACGTTACGGTCATGACAGCGATACCTTTTGGGACCTGTACTACAGCTCTGTGGAAAGTTTACTTCACGAGTATAACTGGCATATACACCAGCACACCTGCTGGAAGAATCTGAAAAGGGGGGAAGAGAAGTCCGATGCCAATTGCCGAATGGGAATGGACGGGACAACTCGACCGAAGACAGTTCTGGATGAGGAAACCTCAGCTGTTCTACTCCGCCGTCTACATCCCTTCATCGCATCCTACAACGACCTTCCCACGTTCTTGCTACGATGTAACCTCAATTTCCAGGTGATCTGCTCCGGAGAGGCAGCGAAAGCGTTTGTCTATTATGTTACGGACTACATCACAAAGAATACGATTCCGACACATGTGGGGATGGCCGCAATTCTTCATGCTCTCCAACGGACAAATGCTAAGCTAGAAGATAGCCTCAGCCTGACCGACAAGCAACAAATAGGAGCAGTAACGACTGCAGTCAATAGCATGATGGGCAAACTTGAGATCTCCCATCAACAAGTCATGAGCTACCTTATTGGAGGTGGGGACCATTATACGTCACACCGGTTTCAAGTCGTACACTGGGGCTCTATCTGCAGATTCGTCGAATCCAAGCTGCCTGACGATGACCATTCGAATGACTACACATCCGAATCTACACCACAAAATGTTGGACTTACACTCGGGGTCCAACAAATACACGCCACAAGCCAGCTTCTTGATTTCATTTACAGAGGTACAGCCCACGAGTACGAACACCTGTGCCTCTACGAGTTCTTTGCGAGCACAAAGAAACGTAAGATAGGCACCGACATCGACGTCCAGTCTTCTCGCCCTGGTTTTTTCAGCAGCTGGGATCATCCACAACGCGCGACCCATGAGATTCACTTTGCCAGGCAAGATTCTGTACCGGTGTTACTCGGGCCCTCTATCCCGAATCGGAGATCCTCACCTGCCGCAGAAGAACTATGGGCTAAATACATGCTCATTCTGTTCAAACCTTGGAGAGACCCTACCACTCTTAAGGATGCGGGAGAGGCTTGGCTTTCGGCATATTCACGATACGAGAGCTTTATCGACCCTCCCTTGCGCAAGATAATTGATAATATGACGGTATTGTCAGAGTCCAAAGATGCCAGGGATGCACACGCTAGTCACAGGCGACACGCTGAAGATCAACTCGAGGAAATGATAGCCCATCCCTCTCCACGACCATCGGTCGTAGATGATGCAAATGTTGAAGACGACGACGACGACGACGACGATCAATGCAATTCCTATACCCACACGACGAGCAACGTTTTCCAGTTACTTTCCAACATGGAATCTAACCCAGCCCTAACGTCGAGACTACTGGCCTCATATGTTGATCAACAAGGTGGCCGAAATGCTTCCCATTTGCTGGATATGTGCACGTCGTCTTCTGGTGCTGATGGTCAGCTCGCTCTTGTAGAAGGGGATGCGACTATTATGTCTACAGACGACGGCGCCATTATTCAGAAGCACTCTCAGATAATGAAGAGGGCCAAGAAGCGATTAAGATCATCCGAAGATAGCATGGACGACGAAGCTGGCATGCCAAGTAGACGCAGGAGACGCATCGACGACGCCCCTATAGCAGAGCGCACTGTCCTGCAAACAACCTCCATTTCGTGGAAGCTAAAGTGCTCAGAGCACGAAGCTGGTCTTATTGCATCTATCATAGCTGATTTCAACCTAGCGGACAATTCAGAACAGCTTCGCGCCTTCAAAATTATCGCTAACAAGGTTTTATCGACGTCACAAGAGCAGCTTTTGCTCTATGTCTCGGGCGTCGGAGGCACCGGGAAATCGCACGTTATCAAAGCTATTGTTGCCCTCTTCAGCAGACTCGAGCGGAGAGAAGAACTATTTCTAGCAGCACCAACTGGTATTGCCGCAGTCTTAATTGGTGGACAAACTCTCCATTCCTTGGTCATGATGTGTCCTAATGAACGCGCTTCCGTCGATAAAACCCGTTTGACTGCCAACTTTCGGTATGCTTCGACTATTGTGGTGGACGAAGTCTCAATGATCGATGCTCGCTTCATGAACGCCTTTTCTCAAAGATTACGTCTATCCAAGGGGGAGGATCTCTCTGTAGCAGGACGTCCTTTCGGTGGACTTGACGTAATCTTCATGGGTGACTTCGCACAGCTGAAACCCCCAATCGAGCAGTCCTTATATTCCTACAAAATAGTGTCTTGCCCATCCTTTCCCGAAGCAAATATACGAGGCCAGCAAGCCATGAATGGAATCTGCTTGTGGCGCCAGGTCACAAATGTCGTCGAGCTGGTACGCAATCAGAGGCACGCCGCAGACCCGCCGTATGCGCAGTTCCTAAAGCGCCTCAGAGTCGGTCAGTGCATTTCAAGATCTCACGCTCAGGACTCAGGATTAGACGACTTTCAATACCTACAACCTCGCTTGCTGTCGAATTTGGCAAAACAACCGGAGGTCATAAAACAATTTCACGACGCACCTGTCATTGTAGGGAGCAAAATGCTTCGGGATGTCCTGAACGCAAAGCTCCTTGTCAGACATGCCTCGAGGGTTAAACAAAAGGTCAACGTATATTACTCTACCGACACCAGCTTCGGAAAGCCAATCAAAAAATCGCTTCGAGCAAAGTTGTGGAATCTCCCTGCATCTTACTGCCAGGACTCACTTGGATGTCTGCCCATGTTCCCAGGAATGAAGGTCATGATCACGGAGAATCTCGCTTTCGATCACCAAATTGTCAATGGAAAGGAAGGAACTATACGCAGGATCAAATACAACGTGGATGGGCGCGGTCGAAGATCAGCGACAGTAGTTTACGTCCATATCGAAGGATGTGGCATCAACCTAACCGGAAACGACGAAGACATAGATGTAGCCCCCATTTTCCCCACTTCCAAATCAGTCAGATCCAAAGCCGTTTCTCGAGTTTCGGGCCTAGGATCCTTTAGGCGGAATCAGATGCCATTTCTTCCTGCTTACTCCTACACCGATTATAAGGGTCAAGGGAGATCGTTGACTACAGTAATGGTCGACCTATTCACTGCCAGGGGACAAAGTGCTTACGTCATGTTGTCCCGCGTGCGGACGCTCTCTGGATTAGCAATCTTACGCCCTTTCCCAGAGTCGAAAATTACTGCCAAGCTATCGGAGGAGCTGAGGGCGGAGATTACACGCCTTGACAGGCTTAACTCAGCCACCTATGCATCGATGGAGGGAATACTTGGAGGGACGAGCAATGCGTAAATACATACACATACATACACAATGGTCCGCCTACCGAACTGTATCAACTAACAACATTTATATATGGCCCTTATGGCGGGAAGTTCGTTATAATGAGTTTGAGCGGTTTGCGATGAATTGCCCTTGCTATCGACTTGAAATGGACCCTTGAATCTTGGTATTGCGGCCAGTTTCCTTCGAAAACCTCAGCTTTCCCTCCCACGAGTCCAGGCCCTGCCCCGCCCCGCGAGGGCCATGTCTAT
>Ga0247742_10000188_pt1 | contig 52503 bp, 86 predicted proteins | sample UWRJL208509C2_FD_180944 | JGI IMG/M metagenome (GOLD analysis project Ga0247742, IMG submission 180944) | Plant litter microbial communities from Arlington Agricultural Research Station in Wisconsin, United States - UWRJ-L208-509C-2 | ecosystem: Environmental > Terrestrial > Plant litter >...
AAGGTTGGGGCATTTCTAATTGGTCTTTTTAAAGACTAGAAATTATAAACTCTTGTTTTGAGGAAGAGTAGGGTTAGAAGGACATGGGCCGGGAGCGTAAAGGTAAGCGTCATAAATATTAACACCGCAATATTGGCAACGTTCACCGTGATACCAGTGGCCATCCTGCCCGCGATTACGAATGTTATCAGGAATTGCTACTAACTCCATAGCCACATAATCAAGAAGAACATATAGCTCTTCAATAGTTGGATAATCCTCCTCGTCAAGGATAGTGTTAATGCGAGTGATATCTAAACCACGAAAGTAAAGACCTTTCGCCATCTGCTGGCGAGAAAGCTGTAATTCATCTAAACGACGAATGATAGTTTCGGTGGGACGCTCCCTCATCATAATATCATTAGCTGCTTGATCCCCAGCATCCTGCTCCGGGTAGAGAGGTTTAGTTACTACGGTTACTGTCTCCGTAGAGTCTGGTTTAATAGTCATTTATTTACCTTCGATTTTATAGCCCGTGATAGTGAATGGTTCAACCGGTAAGAAAACATAAGGATTAGGGTAATAGTCTTCATTCCAGTCGTAATCATCTGGGATATCCCAATCAAAGCCGTTGCTATCACCATTAGACTCAACTTGAGCTTCCCCATGTTTTGATACGGGTGTCCAATAGTTGAATCCAAAAAGACGACTATCAGATTTGCGGCGGATAACTATCATTACTTCAATACCTTGATAGAAATCTTCGTTTGGGTTGGCCATCCAATATCTGCGAGGTTCAACTATTTCAAATAGTTCCTGAAACGCTTGGACTCGTTCAGGTATCTCGGAATACTCAAGTTGATCCCAGATAACATCTTCTCCAAGAGAATCATAAATGATTACTCGATCTTGCTCTACAACAAGAGCGTTACGGGTGGATTCATCAATCTTCATTATGGTTCCTCGGCTATAGTGTCTCACTGTCTTTGAACCATAAATTTAATTTACTGATTGAAGACATTACTTACCATTATATCTGAAGTTCCGTTGTTAGTCAATAGAGAGTTAATGGTATTAGTTAACTTCGAAAATAATTAACTAATACCATTAATATTATAGGTTTAATGGTAATATTGTGGTATGACTGCTTTTGCTGTATTGGACTTCGAAACCACGGGTTTGGACACTGCTCATGATCGTATTATTGAGATAGGTGTTGTTGTTATTGATCCTGTTCAAGGCATCCTTGGCGAGTTTGAAACTTTAGTAAATCCGGGACGCTTACCGGGTGCCACACATATTCATGGGATTAGTTCCCGTCATCTGAATAACGCGCCAACATTTGAAGTTGTCGCGCAGCATTTAAGTGATTTCCTTCATGGTAATTTCCTTGTCGCTCATAATAACCGTTATGACATTAATATTCTTCAGGCAGAGTTTGAACGGTTGAATTTATCTTTCCCCGTTTCATTAAATGAAACCATTTGTACTATGACAGTGGGGCGAACATTAGGGTTAACTGGTAATCTGGCAGCAATGTATGAAGCTAAGAACCTTGGTAAGTTTATTGATTCTCATCGTGCTTTGAATGACGCGAAAGCTGCTGCTGAATTATTGTTAGCTTTTGGTCAAACATATCCTTCTGCTAAAGCTTGGGATACCCGAAAGATATATGACACTCCTCCTACGTCACGACCTGTGTTTGTGACGCGTGATAATTATCTTCAGGTTGAAGCTTATGCTCCTAAACCATCACATGCCTTAGTTATTGAGAATGACACCATTTTAAATTTGGAGATGGGTGATGAGATTGTTTTAACTTCTGACCGTAGCGCAGATTCTGTTACAGCAGGGCAAGTTTTTGCGGGGAAGGTTAGAAGTCTTGGTTTGACTTTTAACGAGAGTCTCCGTAAAGCGACATCTGTTCTTGTCACTGCTGACCGTTACAGTACTTCAACGAAGGTTCAGAATGCGGTTAAGTTAGGTGTTCCTATTATTGCTTTAGAGGATTGGGTTAAAGCTTTAGAGTCTGGCCGTATCGTTATCCAACGTAGGGCTACATTAGAGGATGTTCCGGATGATAAGGTGCGTCAGGCTCTAGCGGAATACTTAACTAATCCTGAAAGAGTTAAACTTATCACTTCTGATTTGAATTCTCGTTTTGGTGTTAATGGTTCTGATGCTGAGGTGACAGCTTTGGTTGAACGTTTCCTCAACTAATTTTTATCGTGTCACCTCATTCATCTGGAAGGTGATATGTCGAACAAATTGTTTTACTTTTGTTACGCCATATGGTAAGCTTATTTTATTATAATGGTTCGATGAAAGGTTCTACAATTGTTTGAGTTTCTTATTGGTCTTGTCACTCTTGTGACAGTCCTTGTTATTGTTGCTCTGGCGTTCTTCGGGGTGGGTACTCTTTTCGCAACTGGGTTCCTTATCGTTGATCGTTTCCGTTTCGATGCTGATGGTCTTACGACTGCTCAGTATGCGGGTAAGGTTTCAAAGATTTTCGCTGCTGGCATGCTGGCTTTCGGGCTGGTTGTTGGTCTGACTGCTATCGTTGGGCCGCTTGCTCGCTAAGTTTTACTTTAAATGGTGTGAATGACATTTAGTTTTGTCATTCACACCATTTTGTTTATAGTAAGCTATTGCTTTTGTCAGGGACGAAAGGTATACTTATATTATGACTATTGAAGGGTTTCCCACAAGATACAGCAAAACTGTAACTACAGTTGATGAGGGTGAGTTCACTGTTGCTCCTAAACCCATTAGCTATGGACAAGCGGGACATATTGCCCCTTCAACTTGGAGCCTAACAACTACCAAAACTATTCGCGCTACCGCTGATGAGAAAGATGACGTTGTAGAGAATGTTTCTTACAAATTAAACCTTGTTGGTAAGAAGCTTATCGGGGTTGACCGTTGGAACACTTTCAATGCTTCCTTTAGCTATCCTTATGCGGGTAAGGTTGCTGACTATGATTACGGTTATGGTTATGCTGGGCTTATCTCTGACGCGCCGAAAGACCTGATTGTTTTCATTTCCGAAATCACAGGGGTGAATCTTATTCCGTATCTTTCTCCTGTGTTGAACGTTAAACGCGTTGCTGGTTAAGGCAGAGCAAATTCAAATACGTTAATTGGTTCAATAAAAGAAGTCCCCTAGGCTGGAGTAGTGTCTAGGGGACTTCTTAGTACTTGGGGCTTAAACGAGTTGTGCGGTAACAACCTGAGTCTGAAGCTCAAACTGTTCGATAACTTCTGCGTCTGATGAATACTCGACAACACTGATTTGTGTTTTGCTGAACGGGCGGCCACAGACGATAATTTCGAAGTTATCGAAACCGTTGGCGCGGTCAACGAACGCAAGTTCAATGAGCTTGTCAACGATAATGTTTGCCTGAGGCATTTTTCTTTTCCTTCTGCTAATTCGGCAAATGCTTTGTTGTTTATAACTCTACCTGCTGGTGGCTGGTTTAGCAAGTCCTAAGGAAAGAAACATTATCCTATGTTTTTTGTTAAGTATTAGGCTGGGATGATAGACAACCTATAGGTATAAAAGAGTAAGATGATAGAATTTATTTTATCGAAGGAGATAGATGTTAGATTTCAAAGCAATCCGTTTGAATGGGACAACTTTAGAGAATGTTGTTTATGATTGGCTTGAGGAGAATCTTGCTGACTGGGAAGAACTTTCCGATGGTAAACGTAAATATTTTTTCGGATTCCTACGTGACCAGCTAGAGTTAGCTGCTGAGAATGGTTCCGAAAATCAATCTGCTTTAATCACTTCTTCATATAGTGGTAATTATAACTGTCCTGTTGATTTGCGCTCCTATATTATTTAGTCCTTTGAAAGACGTTATCTATTGATAATGTCAGCCATATTTGATATACTTTATGTATGACCACCTATTCACCTAACGCTGTAACAATCTTTGATGTTAGCGATCATTCTCCTCTTTCGTTGGCGAAGGTAGCCACTGAGGTTTATGGACGGGACTATAAACCTGACTATGGAATTTATGAAGTGAATAATGATTCCATTTATGAATTCCGTTTCAATAATGAGGATGATGTCAAACGGGGTCTTGATTCCACATGGAACCAGTCCACTATTGCGAAATGGCTGGCCGTGGATGATACTCCTCCTGAAGATGTTACTTCTTATTTTCAGAAGCCTTCATTTAATGCCACTCCTGACCCTAGCGAGGTTATCGCAGATCTTATCAGTAAGGGTCATCTTCCTTATGGCATTTACCAGATTCATGTCAGTTACTAAGAGAGAATAACCTAATGAGAAAAATGTTTATTAGTGTCGCTGTAATGAGTGTTCTGGTTCTTACTGGATGCGCTTCTCCTACGACCCCTGAGAATCCATCTGCGGTTGGTCAGGATCGATATAGCCTTGATTATGTTCAAGTAGGAGAAAAAATTATCACTTGTCTTTTTAAGAGTAAAAACACTAATCAGCAAACTCTGTCTTGTGATTGGAATAATACAGTTACTTCTTCTGAGGCTCCTGAGAAGGTAACTCCTGTTGGTGAAGGAGGCTATCGACTTGAATATATTAAGGTTGATGGACGGGTTATTGGATGCCTATTCAAAAATAAGAATACGAATCAACAGGTTATGTCTTGCGATTGGGATAGTTCTGTAATTTAATTACGTTGAAAGTTTATCAATTATATGTTAAACTAAAGGCTATGACTGATGTAAAGACAATCCTTGAAGGATTCCCCTTTCTTAAGGATAGGGATAATGATGATTACGATTATTATGGGGCTAAAAGAATAATTATAGATAATGTGGTTTTGCCAGCCTTCTATACTTTTAATGATCCTACGCCAGTCTACACTCTAAAGATTGACTCCACTAATGGTATTAGGGTAACTATCCTTGATGCCAATGAGAACCAAATTGGTGATCCTTACACTGACATTGTTAAAGCATACGATTATGTAGGTAACATCCTTAAAGGTGATGTTGTTTTCTCCGGAGATTTGAAAGCTATAACTGGGTCTGACCGAAACTCCCTAGTTACAGTTCCCACTAAGGACACCAATGGTAGAGAGTTCCATCGTCTATTACTTTCCCATACGGACGATGATGAAATTTATCTCGCTAAATCAAGTTACCTTTATTGGCTGGAATCCACCTTAGCATATGAGGCTAATCCTAACGATTTTATGACAGCTTGGTATTGGGTGGATTCACATCCTGCTTTCTGGAGCCGCTATAAAGAAGGCTCTAACGACTGGAGCATGAATAATAACTCCAATGTCTGGGTTGGAGTGACCGCGAAAGATACTGGAGAGACAGTTATCATGCTGGAGACTGGTGCTGCTATTGAACCAGCCCGAACAAGTCACTACCATGATTTGCGTTTAGATGTTTACGCTCCGACCTATGAGGAAGCTTTTGTTAAGCTTGCGGCTCTTGTCCATAAGTTCTTCGACATTGATGGTAGTGAACGTGAGAATGTTTCTTATGAGAAAAGTAAGCTAGAGCTTCTCTTGGATGAGCGTATGAAGGAAGCGAATATTGTTCCTTTGGATGTTGAATCATTCCTAGCTGATGATCACACGCCGTAGGGGACGGACATTATTAATAGTTAAGCCTTAAACAGTTAATGCCCAACTATTAAATCTAGTTGGGCATTAACTGTTTAGCTTTATTACTTTATCTTCTTAGCCTGCTGCTGAGTTACCCTATCCATCTGTTTGGTAAGCTCAGCCATCTTCTTTTCAAGCTCACGCTTCTGCGCGGCGAGTGAACGAGCCTCGCTAGCTTCCTGCTCACGAGCATAAGCCTTACAAATGTTTCGCACATACTGGGCAACAGCGATGGGATCATTGTTTAGAAGGCGAACGGGTAGCTCACCATCATAGGTCTTGCCGTAGTAAACAATCTGGAATCGCACTGTATCATGTTGGTTAACAGTTAGCTTACCTGAGGCAATACGACTAAGGATATTCTCAGGCTTGGCATTATAGCCACCCATTGTACGGTAGATACCTGTGATACGAATATCATGTGCGGGGATGTTAGCCCATTGAAGGCTCTCAGGGAAACCATGCGTCATCTTCTTGAGAGTGTTATGCGCTACCTCATGAGCAAAGCGGATACGCTCGGTAAAGTTGTTACTCTCGACAGCATAATTGGTAACAAGCTCTTTCACGGGGATACGCTTACGAGTTTGTGTTGCCTGCTGCCATGTAGCTTCAATAAGCTTGCGGTAGGTTTCCTCTGTAGAGGTTGAACCTTCAGTGGCGGTGTTGATAAGATAATTTGCGAGCTTCTCAGGTACAGTCTGTACATCTGTAGTAGCTTCAATTGTTGCAGTGGTGCTTTCCATTTTGGATTCCTTTTCTAAAGTGTTTAAGTGGTTGATTGTTTTACGGGTTTGCTTTTTGATAAGTAACCCTCCACTTAAGAGGAATCTAGGTAGGGAACCTAGGTGTGAGCGTTGAACGCCATATCTGTAATCATCATAATATTAGTCTAACATACAGTGAACACTTTTGTAAAGTTTTATTTGAAGAATAAATTTTTACGGTATTATTAGATTTATGGCAATCAGAACATTCTATAAACAGAAGGACAATGCTGGTTGGCTAACTGCGAAACAAGCTATTGAAGAATATGTAACTTATTATGGTGATTGGGTTTATCGCGAAGAGCTTATCAAATTAGCGACATATATGGCGCATGTAGATAAGGAAGTTGCTGAGGAAGCATTAGAGTATATTGTTAATAGAAATAAACTCTACTATTACCATCCTGAGCATGGGTTAATCATGGTTAAAGATATCAAGCTAGTTTAGTCCTTTAAAAGACAGAATTATGAACGACGCTTTTTCATCTCTTTAATCTTGTATGTGATATCTGGAGTGGTTTTCATAACATAAGCCATATATTTTTCTGCGCCTTTGACAGTTTCAAATGCGATAGCTAAGTTCTGGTCATGAGTGTGCGCGACTGGATATCCGGGATTTGTCATCCACCGTTTAATACCATGCTCAAGAGTGAGCTTAATCCCAAAAGTCCTATACTTCATGTTCTCTCCTAAATATTATATTAATTCTACCTTAATTGACTAGTTTTATCAAGTGTTTGACATAGTTAACGCATGGGAGTAAGATTAATTATGTAGTAAAAGTCGGGGTTTCTTGAACGCCCGCTAATAACAACAAGAAAAGAGTTAAAGAAATGAATCTTCAGACAAAAGCTGATGAGTTAAGAAATGAACTAGCTGAAACGGAAAGGCTTATTGATGAGTTCAAAGCCCTGCCGGAGGAGCATCGACTAGCGACACTGTTACATTCGAAGTTTTGCCACTGGAACCATACTGATGGTTGTAGTTGGTATTATGCGGAGAAGGACTGGACGGAATACTCACACAAGATGTGGGCCGAAAAAGCCGCTAAAGTGTTAGCTGTTAGCGATTATGCGGCAGCGGAAGCTATTATCGAAGTTCTGTAAGTGAATGGTTATGGCAACCAATAGTTTGGTTGCCATAACCATTCTTGCTTTATGCTGGGATTCCTGATAATCTTTATACTATGACTACTATAGCTAAAGCCTACCCTGACATCCTTGCGGTAGATCCATACAACTGTGGCTGTACTGAATGTATCATTGGCGAGTATGTTAATGAGAACGTTTGGGTTAAGAATGCTACTGCCGCTGATGTAGCTGCTGTTCTTTCTGGGGATGTTCGCAATAACACCTATTCTTCGCTTTTCGATCTTGTGTTCACTAGTTCATTCAGTGATAGTTCCGCTACTGATTTTGTTCGTAGGCTGAAGGTTGAGTTTGAGAACGAGCTTGAAGCCGTCGCAAAACGCTGGGATCTTGATGAGATCGTGAATCGTTCATATTAAAGCATCTTTGAAATAAGAGAACCCCATCTTTAATTTGCTAGATGGGGTTCTCTTATTTCAATCTTTCAAAGGACGAAGAAAAGACTGATGAAGATTGCGATCCACATGGTTATACCGGAGAACTCCATCATCTCAGGGAATACGTTGCTTATAGCATCCCTGAACGTGAAGTCTGTGTTCACCTGAATCTGCTTGCGGTATTCCACAATATAACCAATAAGGTTAGTGAAAATGAAAGCCCCGGAAGCCGCACTTACGACAACGATAAACTGTAACTCTGAAGACATTTACCTATACCTTTCGTTCTATAAACTCAATTATATATGTTATCTTTTTATGTGTCAATTACTCATATTGTGAGTTATATGACTCATCTTATGAGTAATTGGGATGATGGTAAGAGTAGTGAATTAATTTAATGAAAAAGGTTTAGTCTTTTTCATTAAATGTTTGATACCATAGAGATATGATTCAATATAAAGTGGGGGGGAGGGTTTAGTTTATGGATTTCGATAATGCTATGATGATATGGACGCTCTTCTCTGGGCCGGTTCTAATGTTCCTTGCCATAATGTATCTGAGCAAGGAAGCTAGAAATAAAGTTCTTCTTAAAATTGTGTATCCTATCAAAAGACTTTTTATGTTGAATCCTGAACGTGGGTATTATAAAGTCATGTTAACAACATATGATGAAGATAAGCTTGAAGAGGCAACTGAGGCTTATATGAAAGCTAAAGCTAGACGTAAGTTCATCCGTGAACATCGCGAGTTCCGGAAAGTCCCTCATGAATGGGTTGAAACCCTCCTGCCCGATAGTGAGGCGAAGTAATTGGATAACGTTATATGGAATTTGATAATGTGGCCGTTAGGTGTTGCCGCTGCTGTTATCCTGTTACTCCTCTCTGAAAGACGCGAGAAAGTTGCTATAAAGTTTTTATATCCCCTTAAAGCTTATTTCTTGTTGAACCCTGAGCGGGAACTTTATAGGGCTATGATAAGGGCAGACAATTCTTTTACTCGGGAGGCGGCAACTGAAGAATATATTAAAGCAAAGATAAGACGGAAGTTTATTCGTCAGCACCGCGAGTTCCGCAAAGCCCCTCATGAATGGGTTGAAACTTTACTACCTCGTCAAAAGAATGCGAAAAGGTATTTGAAGCTGAAAGCTTGATATAAAGTGAATTACCCTCCAAATAATTTGGAGGGTAATTCACTTTAGGAGGAACAAACAATGTTTTATAGATTTAAATTAATCCTCGTAGTTTAGCTTCAACTTTTAAAGCATCTACGGCTTCTGAGGCACCATTGCCTGAGAGAGCATTCCACATTAAAGCGTTCGCAAGCAAAGCGTCAATCTGTTGATTTGTCTTACCTGAGTAAGGATTAATAGTTTCTTCTTTACTTGTGGTGCTCATAGTTTTATTCTAACACATTTGAAAGATCCTAATTGTAACCATTATGGGTTACATGACTTTTATGAATGAAAGTATCTGATGCTTGACATCTTTTATTAAACGGTTGTAGAATGTCTTTAAATGTTATTTAATCCAAAGAAAAGGTTCTCATATTATGAGTATCATTAGTTTCAACGAAGTAAAACGAAGCTTCCTTAGTAAGATGGACTGGATGGATGGCGTTGGTGGGCTTTTGTTCGCTATCGGTGGCATTCTGGTTGTTTTCGCTTCTGGTGTTCCCGGAGGCATGATGCTCACTTACGGCATTCTTCCAGTACTGGCAGTGGTTCTACTTTTGGTAGCACTCGGAGGTATCGTTATGATGGTTTCTGGCATACTTCTCGCGGTAAGAAATTTTTAGAGCTTAACGGCGAACGTATTAAGGGGCCTAATGCCTACTATGTTCGGCATTAACTCAATTTCATACTCCTAGTTGTACCCCAAAGGAGCCATAGCCGTTTATAGCAGTTACATTGAACACCTTTTAGCTTACTGGGCTTAAAACCTCTGAGGGAGGCGTACACGGCGTTTTAAGGGCTTTTCTGCCATTGTTATGGCCTGTTAGGACTCTGATTTAGAGATCTCCGGTCTGATAAGTAGATTTTAATGGTTTTGTTGCGTTTACTCAGGTTGAATGTTACTATTATTTTATTGTAATAAGGCCGTTATTGATCTGAGAGATGAAATATCATGAGTAAGCTAAACAAGCTAGTTGTTATTCCTGTGATGGTTGCTATCACGCTTCTTCTTAGCGCTTGTGGTATTACTTCTGGCACTGTCACGGAAAAGACCATTGATGAAGGTCATTACGTTTACCCCGGAATTTGTGTTTCTTACAACAAGAACGGTGTTTGTACTCTTCATGTTCCAACATGGGATGACACAGATTATCTTATCCGTATCGAAGAGGATGAGGATAGTAACCGTATTGAGATTTCTCAGGAAGAGTATGAAACCATTAACGTTGGTGATTACTACACTGACCCTGAGGGGCGGAATTAAAAAGTTTTTATGTAACCTAAAAAAGAACCCCAACCTAATTTCTTCGGTTGGGGTTCTTTTAATATATAAATATATAGATTTACCAGTCTTGAACTGTGATACCAGCTTCGTTAACTTTAGCTGTTAACCAGCTTTCTGACCATCCTGCTGCGTCACAATCTTCAGCGCGCCCCGGATCTGTAGCACGTAAAGCGCTATAACCCCAAGTGTTAAAGACTCGACATGAAGCGTCAAGTTCCATGTCCTGATTCAATGAATCGCCACCAGAACCTACTTTGGCATCGACCATGCTCCATTGAAGGTCAAAAGTATCATGCCATTGGATATAATGGGAATACTCATGAAGGAGCATATATTGGCGTTGGTCTTCTGTCGTACTTGCGTTCCACCAAAGGAATATTGTATTACTGTATTTTGGTAGATAACAACCAGCTATTAGCTGATCGGGGCTGCTATAGGCACAGTTATATGCTGGGTCATTAGTTAAGAAGATTTGAACATTAGGATCAACATCTTTTTGAGTTTTAAGCCAAGTTAAAGCATCAGCGTTAGCGGTGAACGGAACAAGCTGAACATTATCCGTAATAGGTGGTTGCTCTGTGGTATTATTCAACCACCAGCTTTCTACCGCGCCAACATCACCTGAAGCAGTAGCTTCTTCCAAATTAGAGTTACCTTCACCGTTGAAGAATCCGTGGACTCCTTCTTCCCAACCCCAACCGGCTGTGTCATCAGGCATAACTGTTGTAGAAGGTGGTGGAGTATAACCATCATGAGGTTCATCCAACTCTGGCATAATAATACTACAACCGGTAAGGACTGTCATAGTTAACGCTACTGTAGTAACGGCAATAATTTTTTTAAACATGTTTTCCTTTAAATATTTGTAGAAAGATTTCGGTTTATAAGTTAGGTAAAGCTAAACCATCAACAGGTGAGGTTGAAGCTCGGTATTCATCAACAGAATCAAAGGTGATCCAATCACTTTGACGATCCATACCGGTTGTGCGGTAGACCATAATTACATGAAGAGAATCTGAGGTTCCAGCAACAATATAAGAATCTTCATTACCTGTAGTAGCTAAATAAACTCCTTCTTCCCAGCCATCAGCCATAGGGAATCCTTCAGCGGTTCTAGCATCAATGAAAGCTTGTAGCTCTTCCATTGAACCAGCATAACCTTCTGTTAAGTTGTTGAAGGACTCTTGGGCTGCGGCACCATCAGTTACATCATCATAAACTAACTCGTCAAGTTTTCCGTTAGTTCCTTCTTGATTAGCCATGTCAACCCATGATTGTTCAATTCCGCAACCAGAAAGCATGGTTCCAACAACTAGGAAAGCTCCTATAGTTGCTGCTATTTTTGTTTTAATCTTCATTATTTTCCTTGGATAAAGTTTTAGGTAAATCTCATATAGAATTATCGGCTTTGATGAGGTTATTTCGATAAAACCAGTTACCCCATTTAAGGATGATAAATGTTATTGACTTTACTATATGTTTGATGATATGTTATTGGTGAGAGAGAAAAGGGAAAGCAAATGACTACTGTTCATCTTACGAAAGTTTTTTACGCAATCATTAATAACACGTTTAATGGTTTTCAGCACACTCGTCAGAACCATGAGGCTCTTTCGGCTCATCTGGCTTCAGGTGATGACCGTTATTCGTTCGTTGGTAAGGACGGGGTGACGTATGACCTTGTTCGTGTTTACTACTTCAGCACGGGTAAGCATGGTTTCCGTCTGATGAAGCCCACTGCTCCTTACATGGATGTAGTTGTTGAGAAGACTAACGCGGAGTTGGAGACTCTGGACACTGAGTATGCGGATTGGATTAACGCCGCGTAAACAAAGCTGAAATAAAAATGGGAATTGTCCAATTACGGATGATTCCCATTTTTATTAGACCAGCCTTATTTATTAGATTGTTTGGTAAGATAATAGATAAGATGAGCGATTCAAATCATATAACCTTACAGTCCTACGAGGAAAATATAGAAGAGTATATTAAACAAACACCTCATAAGTTATCAAATGATGTTAAAAAGTGGATTAGTGACACAATTAATGGCTTACTGCTTGAAGCGCGCATCCTTGAGATTGGGTCAGGCTTCGGAAGAGATGCTGATTATATAGAAGAACAAGGTTATAAAGTTGAATGAACTGATGCTGCTCATGGGTTTGTAAACTTATTGAAAACAAAAGGGTTTCCCGCTAGAAACTTTAATTTATTAACTGATGAGTTAAGTCATAAATATGACCTAATTTTTGCTAATGCTGTTCTTCTTCATTTTAATAAAGAGGAACTGGATCTTTCCCTTTTTAAAGTTTATGGTGCGCTGAAACCTGAAGGGGTCTTCTCTTTTTCCTTAAAAGAGGGGATTGGAGAAACATGGTTGAAAAATAAGTTAAATGCTCAACGTTTCTTCCATTATTGGACGGAAGATGAAATATATGAAACTTTAAATAAGGTAGGATTTAAGAAAATTTCTATTGCTAAAAGTACAACTGATGGAACAAAATGGTTGTGTATTATCGCAAGAAAATCATAGGTTTTAAAGATCAAACAGCGGTTGGATTTCCTCTTTAGGCTCTGTTTTAGCTACAGCAAGTAATTCTCTTTTAAGCTTCCTCATAGTTGCCATCTCTTTAGAACCATATTCAACGGCTTCAGCCCCTAAACGTATGGCTTTCTCCCTATATGGGTCGGTAACATCATAATGTTCTTTCCATGTTCCGGGGTATTGTATCCATCTTGGGTTTAAACCAAGTTTAGCGGCGAAGGCTTCAAGCTCTTCTGTTGTGTCCGCCATAAGATGTGACCAGTTAGCTTGTATGCGTCCTACTTTAGCTGGCATGCGCATATCATCAACATAGACACCCATCAGGCTTGAAGTTCCGGAATTAACACGGCTGTGATCATTATAATTGCGCCAAGAATTACTATGCCTGTTCCGATGGTGGCATATCGTTTCATCCGTTCAGCGCTGTGGGCGAATAAAGATAATGGGGTTGTTAAACACCCGGCTCCGTAAATGACTAAACCAACTATTTCCATATAGCTATTGTATCGCAGAAATGCTGTTAAGGCTTTGCCTAAAATTGTTTACACATAACTTTATCTGTATACAGTTCAGTGTCGCTTAGGGGGCCGGACAATGTTTAATAGTTTTTAGTGTTGATACTTCATCTGAGGTTATCAAAAGCTGTATGGTAAACTGTATTTATGAGTGATCCTTTTACCGGTTTGAAGAACCCAATTAGAATGCCTCATCAACAATATTCTAATTATCATTATTGGTTGATGGATGAACTTAAAGCTGCTTTACCATCTGAAGAATTTGAAGCGGTTAAGGACGCTCCATTAAATTGGATTGAAACTCTTTACCCTCATGTTAAGAAATTTGGTGGTGAGATTATTCATGTTATTAGACTTTTTGAATCTTGGGTGGATCGCCCTGATGATGCAAAAGCTTTAATTAACTTAGCGGCTGAAGCTGAACATAGAAGAATCATGGCTTTTACTGATACATCTATAGGTAGAGTCCTTGCTGGTGATGCTAGAAGGCTACTAGCACGGGAAGAGATTACATTAAATCTGATTAATATGTTTTTGAATGAGGATCTTACGAGCATGGTTAAGTTCTCTGTTGTCGAGGACGGGTTATATGCGTTACAGGTTCGCTCCGCTATTAAAGATAAAAGATTGCGGTTCTCTCAGGAGGATTATGATTTTATGACAAGGTTCTTAAGAACTAATTGGGGGCGCATTCACCCTGATGATGAAGACCTTATGTAACTTATAAAGATTTTTTGCTTTAGTGTCCAAAATGCGTTATACTGTTACTAAGTAATTAAATGATAATTAATGTTAGGGAGTAATCAAAATGCGTGTAATCTTCGGTTTCATCTGGATGATTTACATGATTGGCGCTATTGTTGCTAACGCGATTTCCGCCTTGTTCCGCACAATGTTCTTCGGAATGGCCCAAGAGTTTAAGGCTGGACGTATCAAGAACTTCCTTCTTCTACCTTTCTACGCCATCTATTTTCTTTTCAGAATTATTGGTGGACTAATTTTCCGCCGCTAAAGTTCTGGTAAGGTAGGCCACCCATTATTTTCATGGGTGGCCTACCTTATTTAGTTGACGGCATAGTATTAATGATGGTAATATTGTAGGATGACTACCTCAACCATTAAACGTTCGTTGTTAGACGATCTTAAAATGGTTTTACCCGCACATGAGTTTGAGCAAATCGAAGACGCTCCTTATGAATGGTTAGCTCCCCTATACCCAGATATTAATCGTTTTGGTGTTAACGGCGACCACATCCATAATATGATGGCGGGTATCTCTGGAATTGTTGGGTTTGAGGCAAAGGGTGACTTTGTTAAGGAATTAACAAATGAGATTCTCAGGTTAAGGGCTGAAGCTCAGATGGCGGATCTTCATGATGAGAGCATTGTTAATGTTGTAACTGCTCTTGATGTACTTGGTTTAAGACCTGTGAATTCTGATTATATTTTAGATAATCATTTCAGTACGGTAGTTTCAACAAATGTAGTTATGAATACTATCACTGCTTTACAGGTGCGTGATGCTATTACAAATAATGCTTGTAGGTTCAGTCAAGAAAATTATGATGAGCTAACACATTTTGTTCGTACTCGTTGGGGGCGGATTCACCCTGATGATGAAGACCTTATGGGTGGTAACTGATGGATAGAACTACTTATTCTTATATTCCTGAGTATAAACTTCGGGAGATCCTTAAAACTATTGTCGAACCTGATATGTATGAAGCTTTAGAGGATGTTCCATTTGAATGGTTAGAGGTTTTATATCTTGATCGTATTCGCTTTGGTGAGAAATATGAGGAAGTAAAACAGTTTTTGGATAGGTTGCTTGCTGACTGGTCTAATTCTTTGTCTGTGTTTGCGGAGAAAGATTATCAACGTATTAATAAAAGTGATGAGGTTGCTAGTGGGATGATTAAATCTCGCACTTTTATACACTCTAACGGAGTTACAAGTTATCTCATGGATCATGGTATTCGTGGTGGGATTATCCTTAGTTATATTAAAACTGTTTGTGCTGCTATTCAGGGAAAAGAAAATTTAACTGCTGATGAGTATCATCATATGACTGTGGGTTTAAGAACATTTTGGCCAAAGTTTGATTCGGAGGCAGAGAATGTTCAGACGTAAACTTTCACCTGTGCTACTTACGGATGAGCAAGTTATTTTAAATCAGTTAAAAGATATGCTTCCTTCAGAAGAGTTCATCTCGATTCAAACTGCTCCTTATGAGTGGTTGAATATTATGTATGGGGATATGGTGGTTCTGGGTGAAAATTATCATTTGATTAATGATTTCCTTTTTGAAGTTGTGGATAAATTGGAGACTCATAATTTAAGTGATATTTTTTCTAGAGAAATGTTTAATTCTTATAGCGATGATTACAGGTCTGTTTTAGCTCGGTTGGGGCAGGATGAGCCGGTTAATAAATATGTTGAGACGTTCTTAAGATCTAGAGGAAGCATAAGTCATACGGTAATTCAATACAGCGCTATAGTTGCGAATTCGCTTAAGAGGAAAAACACTGGGTTAAGTGAATCTGATTTTATCTTTTTAACTAATACTGCTTTGACCTGTCTAGATCAAATATATTCTTATGATGCTTTCTTTGGGTTGGACACCAAATGAGTTACCAAAAGGTTGATAACAGTTTACTTGATGATATTCGCCAGCTTATTCCTTATGTTGAGTTTGAACAGATTAAGGACGCTCCTAAGGAATGGCTAGAAGTCATATATGGAGATCTGGTTCTCTGGGGTGAAGATTTTTTGGTAATCAAAGACTTTCTTGAACGAGCCATTATTTCTTACCAGAATCGTGTACCTTCTTTTCAAGAGATTATTAGTGCTGACTATAGTGATTCTTTTGGCGACTATTTTTATGATATGGCTAACAGGTTAACCGCAAGGGATCTGTTGAATGATAATTACCCCGTTAAAGACTTCCTCGGGAAGCATAATATTACCCATGTGGCTACTATTTCACATCTTGATTTGGTTGTTAAAGCCTTACAATACCGTAAGTTTATTAGTAATCATTCTGGTTCTTTCTTCAGTCAAGCTGATTATGATCTCATAACTGGACGGTTGAGAACTGGCTGGGGAAGCATTCATCCAGATGATAAAGACTTGGAACTCCCTTATGGGTGATTTTAATGTTGATGAGCGTAGTTTACAGGTTGGTCTTAAGAGGGCGCTTTCTCCTGAAGAGTATCAGGATGTGAAGGATGCCCCTTATGAATGGTTAGTGGTTATGTATTCAGATAGAATCCGTTTTGGTGTTAACCACCATGATGTTAAAAGCTTCCTAGAAAAAGTAATACCTGAATATAGAACTCTTCGGTTCCTTTTTGAAAGTGAATATTATCGTGTTGCTAAGAATGAGCATATAACTTTATTACTTGAGAGATTAAGAAATAACGGGAAGGCTAATCCACCTGTGAATCCCGCGAAGACTCTTCTGTTAGAGGCTGGGATTTTTGATATTTATGGGATTACTTGGCTTTCCAATATGGTTACTCTCTTACAGAATAGACACCATATTGCTGATGGAACTTCTTACCTTAAACAGGAAGATTATGATTTCTTATCAAGTGGGTTAAGAACTCATTGGGGTAGGATTCACCCGGATGATAAGGAAATTTTACAGAACGGTTAGCCAGTCAATAAAATAAGGAAGGCCACCTTTGCGGGGTGGCCTTCTGTTAGATGGTTTCGGTGTTGCGCTTCCAGCGCTGGTTCTCCGCACGCTTGTTACGGCGACGGAGGGACTTGATACGACGGGGAGCCATGTTCGGGTCACAGTCGTCATGGCAGTAGATGATTCCGTTAACCGCAGCACGAGTGCGGCGGCTGAGGAGCATACGTCCCATTTTTCTCCTTGTTGAATTTTTGTATATTACTTATATAGGTAAGTATATGGTTACGGTAAATAAAAGTCAACAACATTCTTTTAGTCTTTTATAAGACGGACATATTTCTTATGCGATGGTTAGTAAGCTTATGTTAAACTTGATTTTTATAAGTATGTGGGGATAAGCCCACATTGAACGAAGTGGGAATAAACCCACAAAGGAATCCCTGATGTCTGATAAAAGTTTAAGTATGATAGATGAATTACGTTTAAGTGGTTTGCATGAAAACGTTGAGTTAACTACTGCTCATTTTAACCTTCAGGTTGAGGGACTCATTGAGAAAGCTTTTCTGGACTCTGGAATGACTGAGCAAGAGGTTGCTGATGCTTTGGATATAACTGTTGAGCGTGCTCATCATCTTTTACATAGTGAAGGAGATCTTCATATGAATTCTTTCTCTAGATTAATGCGTGTTCTTGGTTATGTAGTTAAATTAACTCCTTTTAAGGAAGATATAACTGATGAGGGGAAAGCTATTCTTTCTCCTGCTGATTTCAAATAATTTGTTTTAGTTTTCTCTTCTGTGCGACTTGACTTTTATCAGTGGTGAGCTATAGACTGTTCATATAATGATTCATCGGTAAACTTCAGCAAAGGAAAAGTCTTATGACTACCAAGGTTGTTCTACTCCAGAAGGTTCGTCGGAACCGTGCTGGCTGGAACTACATGGCTGACCGTGAAAAGTTTTCCTTCCAGAGTGAAGGAACTATTGTTGACCAAATCATTGATGTTGTGATTGACATTCAGAAGAATGTTGCTCCGAACGGTGAGAAGCTTTTCATTATTTCTCATTCCATCATTTCGATTGTGGATGCTATCGCTAAGGACTTGTTCCCTGAGATTACCTTTATGAAGCTTTCAGACGCGAACCTTATTGCGGCTTTCGCTAACGCGTTCGTGGTTCCTTCTTACAAGAAGAGCAACGACCAGAAGACGTTGTTTATTGGTTCGGATGCTTCTGGTGGTCATCATGAGACTATTTCCGCGTGGGCGTGGGCTACTGAGAGTAGCTACAGCATGGGTGTTTGTGAGTTCCGTGATGTTAACATTTCTGAGTTTGAGGGTATTCTTCGGGCTATCATTGAGAACCGTGAGAATGCGGCAACTAAGTTCCATGTTTACTCTGACTCGACTTGCGCTATTGCTTACTTCACTGCTGCTGTTCTGGGTGATGAGGAGCTTGAGTTTGTTAAAGGAACTTACTTTGTTGACCTTATTTCTGAGGTTAAGGAAATCCTTTCCCTGAAGACGGTTAAGGTTGAGTGGGTTCGTAGTCACAAGACGCATCGTTTGAATGGTGCTGCTGATTGCCTTTCTCGTCATGCTCGTCGTTCGGCTCAGGGTGGTAAGAGCCTGAAGACTACAGTTGTTGAGGCTGACGCTATGTTCACCATGTTCTCTCGTTAAGTCTTTTATAAGACGTTAAATAAAAGTAACCCCCGCCAAGTTCAGCTAGTGGCGGGGGTTACTTTTTGGTATAAATTTAGCCCCACCAGACGTAGACTCTGGTGGGGCTAAATAGTGTTAGCAGGTTACTTCGTAACTGCTGCGATAACTGCCTTGGTGTACTCGGCAAGCTCTGTGTAGTAGTTGAGGACGGAGTAGTAACCGTTGGAGTGACCATCGCTCCATGCGCTGTTCCAGATCTTCTCCTGAATCTCAGCGGGGATATCCTCTGCGTACTCGTTCTCAAGCCATTCGCGCCACTGGTTCTCCAGTGCGCTAATCTCGGCGCGGTAAGCATTCTTCTGCTCAAGGGTCGCCTTCTGCGGCCAAACGACAGCGTTGGTTGCGGCCTCAAGCTCATCAGTGTTAAGCATAATAATTGCTCTTTCTTACGTTTCTAATGCTCTCTATGTCATTAGCTAATAACTATTCTATTACAATCAATCTATTTTGTCAATCAACAATCAAATCAAAAATAGCTATTCCCGATACTTTTAAGTATGGAAGCAGCATATAATCAGTTTAGAATACTAGAAAAAGACTTTTCTGAGGAACGCACTTTTTTGCTAATGCCAAGCATAGTAGGCTACATAGCTTTTTACGTTGGGTTTATTATATTTGGGTTTGGCTTTTGGACGGACGAACCACTTCTATTGATTCGTAATTTCTTTTTTAGTCTAGTTGGTGCGGTAGGTGGCTTATTTATAGGGCTAGTTGGGTTGTTAATATCTAGAATTTTTCTAAAATTTAAATATAAAAGAACTGTGGAACTCATACTAGTAAGTGTAGTTATTTTTACTATTTGTTTGGTTTCAGGTCATATTTCTGCTTTAACGGCAGATCCAGACAAAATAATATTTGCTCCCAGCTTACCTAGCAACACCGAAATTACTCAGATTGGCACTTATGTAAATGATAAAAACGAAATAGTTTTAGTCTTCCCTACTTGTGGATCTACCATCGGAACAATATCAGCAGAAATTATTGATTATGGTGGCGAAGGTATTCACGAGAGAATTTGGACAGGAGCAGGGTTTAGAGAATCTATCCAAAAAGGAGATACCGTTACAATGATTATTAGTAATTCAGATGATTGGATGATGAGTTCTCCTGATATAACTATCTCTACTCTACCTGAAACTATTTTAATAAGGGTAAGGGGAGTGGAAGAAGAGATGATCACTAGTGTTATTTCTATTAAAGATATACCTAGAAAAGGTCGAGGGTATTTGTTAGACGGAGGATATAAAATTATTCAGGAGAAAGAAGAGCTTCTTTCTTGGTGTGATCCCCGTTGGGACGAGAAATAAAATGAGAATAATTTCTATTTTTTAGTAAATTATTCTCATTTTTGTCGATATTTATTTGTAACACTTTAAGGGGACATGGATGTTTAAGAGAATCATATCAACGGTTGCTATATTAGGTTTAGTTTTAACTATTGTCCCTTCCAGTTTTAATCCAACTCCCTCAGCTAATGCGGCTGAGGGAGTTTCTTCTTTACCGGCTCCTGCTGCGATTATCAAGAAAGAAATTCCAATCACTCCTTCTTTAACAAGTTTATCTCTTACTTATGCTGAGGAGGCTGAAGGATTACTTGTTGCAGTCACAGGTGATGTAGAGGAAGTCCCTTATGATTCTCCTGTAGCTATTATTGATTCTGATACGTTTGAGGTTTTACAGGTATGTACTAGTCTTCTTGATTGTACGGTTCTGTTGCCTTTGGATGAGCATGAAAGTATTTATGCTAGGTCAGGTGAGATTATCTCTGAACTTTTAGCACTTCCTTATACAGAATCTCCTGTTGAAAAACCTGAGACTCAAGAGCCTGAGACAAATAGCTTAACCTCATATTCAATAAGTTTAGCGATAACTAACTCAACATTTAATCTTAGTCAAACAGTTGGTTTAACTGCTACGCCTAGCCCAAGTGTTGGTTCAGGTTATGCTGTATATATTTTTGATGTCACAACTGATACTTTACTAAACTATAGTTATTATTGTGTAAATTGTAACTCTGTTAATACTAGGTTTAATACTGGCGGGCCACATGAGTACGCTGCCTATATTGCTGATTCCTCTAACGCTTCAACGGTTGATGATGTCAGTGATTTATTAGATATTCAAGCGACTAGTGATTCTGTTTATGCTACTCGTGCGGCATGGACAGTTTCCATCACGACCAGTGCTTTGGGGACTTTTAGTGAACGCGGTAATGGCCTAGTTATGGCAGATTTTTATATTGACTTTACCTCAAACCAAAATGTTGATTTACCTAACTCAGGTTACCGATGGGTTCTTCATTCAATAACTGACAATAGATGGTCTGTTGGCCCTTCCTCTTTCGGTGGTTGGACTAACAGACAAGTCGTAGAAGGTGGAGCTAACCAAGTAGTAGGTTATGTTGGTATTCCCGTTATAGTTTCTGGGGTTGTGGTCGGAGTTACGGATATTCAAGCTACTTCTAATCTTATCAATGTTGACGATCCGAAAATGCAACCTATTACTATTGCCGCTGGTTCAAACCCCTCCCAAGTTTGTTCTACCGCATGTGAAGGTGACCCTATTAATACCTTAACCCAAGAGTTTTTCGAGAATAGTACTGATTTAAAGAATTTCTCTACTGCGGGGCCACCTTTACAGTTCATTAGAACATATTCAGGGATGCGAAGTAATGAAAGTATCTCTGGTATGGCTTCAGGCTGGACTCATAACTACAATATGTTTATAACAGAATTTGAGGGCGCAGCGTCTTCAGGAGGAACAGATCTTCCAGATCTAAACGGAATCACTATAACACAGGAAAATAGTTCAATTGTTAATTTTTTCAAAGACGTTAACGGTAACTATTATGCTAAGAATGGGGTAAAAGCGACTCTTGAATATGATCCTATCAATGATGAGTTTATTTTTATTAGAGACAAAAATTCCATCTTTGTTTTCTCCGGAGATACGGGACTTCTTATCGGAGAAAAAGACAGCAACAATAACTCTCTAACCTTAATTTACGACATATCATCTCATTTGACTGATGTTATAAATGATAAAGGTCAGGGTATCTCCCTTACATGGACAGGAGAAGCGATAACTGGAGTTGAAAATTCTGCCGGGCAGGAAGTAGCTTACGGCTACAGTTATTCAGGCAGCGTCACGAATAACTTAACCTCGGTAACTCATGTTAATGGTGAAGATACCCTATACGGATACTCATCTCATAGAATAACAACTATAACTAGACCTAATGGCGGGATTGTAACAAATACATATAGTGGTTCGACTACTAAGGTTACATCTCAAGAGGATGAGCTAGGGAATCTAACTACTTTTAGTTTTTCATCTAATGTTGCTACCGTTACATATGCTAATGGGATGGTTAAAAAACAAACATATTCTAATGGAAGACTTACTGAGGAAATATCTGCTTATGGAACTGCTGAAGCTATAACAACCAGTTTCGCTTACGACGCTGATGGGAATATAACACAACGAACTAATCCGGATACTTCTACGGTGGAATATACCTATGACGATTCTGGAAACATTTTAACTTATACGGATGAGTTAAACCGAACTACAACGCTAACTTATAACATTTTAAATAAACCTCTTACTATCATTGATCCATCAGGAAGAGCAACTATCTTTACATATGACGTTGACGGTAATACTTTGACTCTAGAGGACGGAGAAGAAAATATAATCAACTATACTCATAATTCTGATGGTACAGTTTCTTCCATAGTGGCCCCATCGGGAGCCGAAATAGAATACGGATATAACGTTGATGGCTTTTTAATATCTGTGACTAATGATCTGGATGAAGAAACTGATTTTATTGTAAATGATTTAGGTTTACCAATTGAAACTACAGATGCCAATAATAATTCAACGTATGCTAACTATGATGATATGGGACAAGTTCTATCTCGCACGGATGCTCAAGGTAGCGAAACCATTTTTGAATACGATGAAATGGGGCGATTAGTATCAACAACAGATGAAGACCTAAATACTAATCTTATTGAGTATGACCTGTTCGGAAATATCATAAAAAAGACAGATGCTAATTCAGTTGAAGAAATTTTTGAATATGATGAAATGAATCGCGTCCTTAGGGATTCCTACTTAGGTAGTGGTAAAAATCGCTATTTTGCTTATGACTTATTAGGAAGAATGATTATTAAATCTCCTGCTCCAAACTTTTATATTCCAACTAATTACGAATATAACTGGCGAGGGCAATTAACTAAAACTACTTTACCCGAAGGAGGAGAATATGTGACTAATTATGATGCAGCAGGACAGGTAGTGTCTACCCAACTTCCGGATTTAACCTCTACGACTTATACTTATACTTCTTCTGGTGAGGTAGCTAGTATAACTGATGCGGAAGGTCGTATCAATAGTTTTGAATATGATGAAAATGGTCGTGTTACAGTCCTAACTAGACCGGACTTGAATATCGAGACTATCGGATATGATGAAGACGGTAACAAAATAAGTTACACTGACGCTGATGCTAACATAAGCACATATGCTTACGATAGCGCACGACGACTTATAAGTACTTCAGAATATAATATAGAAAAAACGTATAATTATGACTCGGTTGGCAATTTGATAAAAATAAAGGATTTAGCAGATGATTCTTTTGTAGAGTATGAATATGATTCTCGTAACTCAATAGTTAGTATTTCTTCTTCAGATATTAATGTAAATGACATTGACTTCACTTATAATGACTTAAATCAAAAAGAAACTATGAGTGATAGTAACGGAACTACCACATATTCTTATACCCCTACAGGACAATTATCCTTAGTTGATAACTCGGTTGATGGTGCAGTGGAATATGGTTATACTAATCTTGGAGACGTTAATTATATAGAATACCCAAATGGAAATGAAGTTTTTTATCAATATGATTATGTTGTAACCGAAGGGGCTATAAGACAAGTAAGTGAAAGTACTTCCGGATTATACTACTCGATTAGCCTAAATGGTGATGGTATACCCGAAGCTTCATCCATTTATAATGGAACTCCTATCTTCACTAACTATACCTATGACGTTAATAACAACCTCGAAGGAATTATAGTAAACACAGGTATGGATGATAACCCATACCTTGGCCCTGTCATTGAGATACTTAACATAAACTACAATTATGATGATACAGGATTAATTACTCTTAAAGATAGTGTTACTCCTACTGATTCTTCTAGTACAGAGTATAGTTATGATTCTCTTTCAAGGATGAATCAACTTACTACAGATACTATAACAACAGGTGATTACGTTTTCGATGATATCAATAATATAACTGGTAATCCTTATGGAGATACGTTTACATATAATTCTTCTAATGAAGTGACAAATAGGTCTAATTCTTCAGCTACTGATATAGATTATACCTATGATCTACGAGGCAATAGAGTTAGTCAAGATGTTATCACCGGCTCAGAAGATTCTTCAGATTATGTTTACAATGGGGCTAATCAATTAACTAACGTAGCTATTGATTCAGCCCCTTACTCTACTGATATTTCTTATTCTTATGATGGCAATGGATTAAGAAATGAAAAAACAAAAACTGTTAATTCTGTAACTACCACAAATAAGTATATTTGGGATACTAATACTTCTGTTCCTAAATTACTTGAAAATTCAAATACTGTTTATATATATGGAGCAGGATCGGCACCGATAGCTCAAATAAATAAATCTACCGGAGATATCACATTCTTATTTACAGACAAAATTGGTTCAGTAAGAATAACAACGGATACTACTGGGGCTGTAACTAGTGAATTAGAATACGATGAATATGGAACCATAATTAGTGGAGCACCATTAAGCGCATTCGGTTTTGCGGGAGAATATAAAGATGCTGATACTGATTTCTACTACTTACGTTCTCGTTGGTATGATCCTTCAACAGCACAATTTATTTCAGTAGATCCAATTCTAAATAAAACCCATCTAGCTTACGGATACACTCAAGGCAACCCTCTATCATATACCGATCCTACAGGGTTAATAACTTCACCACCACAACCTGTTGGTGGGTGGTCTATTACTGATGCTTTAACCGCATGGATTAGTGGAGCCTATCATACGGAATTATGCAACAGGGTAGTATGGGCCACCAGCTATAGTTATGTAGAAAACTGGGTGGTGGCTGATTCTAGTGAAATAACTGCTATAGAAGCCATGTCTATTTTTAAAGAAAATCCGGGAAAAATCTTTCCCTTCGAGATTGACAACTGTAACGAATTAAAATCAGGAAACATATGTACTTTACATGCCTTTAAAGGGACTCAGTATGGATGGGCGAATGATTTACTTAATGGAAATGGAGATGTTTACGTAAGTACTACTCCCAATTCTGTTTCATTTACCGTAGTATCCGATGGATATTTTGATCCTAAGGGTTCCCAAGTTACCTTTTCTACTAGAACTGAGAACGGTAAGATTATATTAACTCAAACAGCGAGTGCGCAAAATGCTTTTATTCCAGTAAGATTAGGTATCTGGGCAGGGCAATCTAGGGCGCTCTGGGAAGAGCAGGCCGATAATCTCAGTGAGATGATAAAAAATGATTAACCAAGATAAACACTTAGACCCTCTAAAGCAAAAAATTCTGCTTATCTTCTTTCCATTTGCTTGGCAATGGAGTGTTTTTTTATTTTCATTTATTGTAGGATCATTAACATCTAAATATTACAATTCTTATATAGATTTTCTCTTAGGTATTTTTGTATTCATAGTTGGTTTAGTAGTTGCCGCTACTGGGGTGGCATTAACTAATATTTCTTATTTTAAAAAATATTCTAAGTTTAAGCAATTCCTAATATTACCAATAACCTCCATAATATACTCTGCCGTTATTTGGTTATTTTTTGAATTAGCTTATCCTCTATCAGATTTTTGGTATCCAGCCATAATTATGATCATTTCAGGTATTATAATTATGGCTATAATAAATATGCTTTCTTTAACGAGAATAAAGAACTAATATCTTTCAACTTGAGTTAACTCTGGTGAACCATCAGAGTTACTGAGCGTTTCGTCAACATATCTAGACCAAGCCTAATCTACGATCTTGTTTAGGGTGCTGGTTTCAAATTTTACATCCACCCGATAGCTTCTTTGTCCCATAAGTGAGGAGTTGTGGCGTTTGGTGTTAGTGGATGACATTAGAACCCCTTTCAAATTACATAAATGCATCTGGTTATAAAAAGCTAATTAAATTAAATGATCTGCTTACATTTATGTTATTGATTTACTTAACCCTTTGATGTTAGACTGGTCTTTTCAAAAGACTTAAGTATTTTTATCTGAAGGAGGCGGGGAATGTCGTTACTTTTGCGTAGCATCGCGGGTTCATATCTTTATGGTCTTTCCCGCCCGGATTCAGATAGGGACTTCTATGAAGTCCATTCAGAACCTTTAGAGAATACTTTAGGTCACCGCGAACGTAAAACAGTTCAAACCATTGTGGATGGTGTTGACATTACTGCTGTGGGTTTATCCCATTTTGTTGAGTTAGCTTCTTCCGGTTCGCATCAAGCTTTAGATGCTATGTTCTCGGAACGAACTGAGGTTGATTCGTTAACAGGTCTGCGTAGAGGTTTCCGTACTGGTTGGAACGTTATCCCAGTGTATTCGGGTACTATTGTTGAAATAGCGGCGAAGCCTGACCCGCGTAAGAGAAAACATGCTGTCCGTTTAGCATATAACCTTCATGATATGGTGGAGACAGGTCGTTTCAACCCTACTCTGTCAGTAAAACGTGCAGCTCATGTTCTTACTGTTGCTTCTTTATCTGATGATGATTTTTATGCTGAGTTGGATGCTATTACTCCTTATTTTAAGCATTGGTCAAAAAGGTAAGGGTGTCTTTACTTTTTTGGGTGGACAAGCGCTTACATGTGTAGTATGATTAAATTTATGGACAACAATTCAATCACTCCTTGCCCTATTTGCGGGGAAGCTGCTGGTTTTCACTCTAGCATTTGCTACACCTATTCAAGGGTGCCTAAATATCTTACGCGGCCTTCAGGTAAGGAAGCTTTTGAGCAGTGGTTGGAAGCGGTTCGTGGCGAAGACAATCAACTAAAGAAAAGGTACTGAAATAACATGAGTAACATCAACAAGAACAATCTGGGTGAGTTTCTTGCTGCGGGGGATGATATTTTTATTATCGAAGAGCAACTGATGGCTAAGGTCATCGAAATCAACGATGGTGTTATCACTGCTATGGTCAATGATGATGAGGGCATGGTTGGGGTGGGAACCTACACTGTTAAGGACATTATGTTCTTTGAGAAGAAGTAATCTTTTGAAATAACCAAAAAATTTTCAGCACGAATATTAGGGCCATCTTTTTAGGATGGCCTTTCGTGTTTCATAAATGTGTTAGATATTGTTTAACACAATCTTTATGGAGTTTTTATGTCTGGTCATGCTGTTATAACTTTCACTGATGGAACCAAATGCTATAGCGGCCCTGATTGTTCCCGTCATTCCAGAAAGACTGTAGCTGAATCGAAAAATCTTAACCCTAAGGATTTCTCTGAAGGTCTTGAGAAAACGTTAGCTGCGAAACAAGCTGAGCAGGCTGCTGCTTGGGATACTATCCAAAGTTTACAGAATATCTCCAAAAAACTTAATGAGGAGATTGAAGAGTTAAACACAGCAAAGTTTGTGGCTTTAGGTGATCAAGATTATGAACATGATCTACCTGCTTTACAGGAACTTGTTCGTTTAGCTCGTCATACTGCTATAGCTTATAAAAGAGAGAATGATTGGGTTGATTCTTTCACCCCTAACGCCCATTTACGTAAATATGGGTATGTTATTGAACATGATGTTCCTCTAGGTCGTTTAGCTTTCCAATATAGGGAACCTATTACACGTAAGATTGTAGATGGTGTTAGCCGTTTTGCTAAAGCTACGGCTGCTGGTCGTGAAGAGGTAGAAATCCATGTTATTGATGCTTCAGGTGGTTTGTCTGGGGTTGTAACAGTTAGGGTATCAGGGACGGACTTTACTCAAGGGCAGGTAGCTGTTGAGCGTTATAAACGAGTGACTCTTGAGACTGAAGTTATTCCGTTGAAAGAAGCTTTAGAGCATGTTGCTACATATTATTCTTCAGGTGGTGGGGATGATTCTGAAGATGATTTTGATTCTCATGATTGGGGTTCAGATCATCCCTGAGCTTAACATTTTTCTCCGATATAATTATTAATCAACCCGAAGGAGATTAATATGGCTAACCAAGCTGATTATGATAAAGCTTTACTTAAACTTGAAGCAGGTTTGGCTTTAACTAAAGAGCAGCAGGAACTTATGGTTAAAGCCGCTAAACAAGCTGGTTCTTTTGGTAACCGTGTCCGCGCAGCATTAAACAAATAAATTATCGTTTAAACTTTAACTCTGTTTGTTTCGCATACTCCGCAGTGAACTTATCATCATAAGGTGTAAGTAATTCAAAAAGCGCTGTGTTTGGTACACTACGTGGTGTTCCAATAATGGGTTCGTTATCATCTGCATAAACCCAACCTTTACCACCTGAAGCTACAGGAGTGGTAAATACTACTTTACGGTTAGTTTCGGAACAAACACTATCGAGACGCTGACGCATAGGAATATCATCAGGGACAATATCACCTGTGTCTCCTAAAGCATAAGCAGTACCGGAGGAACCACCCGTGTTCCACTCATATTCTGTATCCAAATATTTACTGGCAAACTTCAGACGAATACCGATGAAACCTTGTGTGGTTTCGTTCCATACACCCACAAAAAGGTTACGGGAACGAATCTTGTAGATATGACGATGAACCAGATCCTCAAGGGGAATCCCATCTTCAGGGGAAGGCCATGTGTTCTCAGTCATAGTTACTATTCTAACCTATTTTAGGGTTTAGAACAAGGGTGTAAATTCTCGTTTAGCTGCTGCTGTGTTGTGTATATGATCATCGTGCTTATAATGTTGAAAAGAAAAAGAAAATACTTTTTAATCGTAATTTTAAATACCTCACTGGCCCAAGCTCTGCTACAAGTGAAGTGATCGTTCAAGCTTTGAAGTACATCCTTGGCCTTCGTCCAGATTTTTATGAGTTATTAGATATAGAAAACTTTAAACCAACCAAAAAGAAACTGTTAAAAAATTTCTTCCCTGAGTATTATCCTATGGATGGTTCAACTCCCGCGACTGAAAGATAAGTTACACACCAAAGGGATTTCTCTTTACTCCATTTTGATATCATGCTAAGCTTGTAAACATGAATATATCACCATACCTGTTTATTGACTTTGATGGAGTTGTTAACTTCTTCTCGTCCAAAACAGCTTACCGTAAGCGCGGTGATACTTTCGGGTACACAAAAAGAATTGACATCTATGATGGTGAAAGTTTTTATGCTGTTAACTGGTCATCAGATTTGGTTAAGAAACTTAATGCTTTAAAGGAAGCTACAGGTTTCACTTGGCTTTGGCATACTACATGGTTGAATAAATCTGTTGAGCTTGTTGACCCTAGACTTGAGACAAACTCTGATGGATTTGTTGATTGGGACGCTTGGGGTGATATCACTAAAGAAGTTGGTGGAGGAGGTTGGAGTGCTCCGCGTAAAGTCTTTACTGTTACTGATGATGAGTTGGATGAGATCCGGGACAGCCGTAAATATGCCGCTCTGAAAGCTTATGTTGCTGCGAACCCGGCTCCTTTTGTTTGGGTTGATGATAGTGCTACCAGAAAATATGACCCAGCAGATTTTGTTGGTGTGTTAGATGTTCCTCATCTGGTTATCCGTCCATCAGAGGATACAGGTATTGTTCATTGGGAGTATGAGAAAATGGTTAAGTTCTTTACAGAGCATTCTGTGAAATAGATGCTGATAGCATCCAACGAATATTATCTATAAGAATAAGTTGGTCTTTTTTAAGACCTATTGAAGCCCATATGGTTTGGTGGATATTACCTGTACCTATCTCCTCTGTGTTAGTACAGGAATGTATCTCTCCCGTGAGTTGCTCAAGTATGTATAAACCAGCTAACTCTTTACCGCCAGTTAAAATATCATGAACAGCATGATGACCATAATCATTTGGTGGGTCAAGGATGAACTCTAAAGCCAAATCGCCAATTTTTATTACCTCTTCAGAAGCAACAAAGGTTTCTCCTTTTTTATAAGGAAAGAATTCTTCTGCGGACATAGGAACATCATGAACCACTTTATACAGTTCTTGAAAACCACTTAAAGGAGTATCTCCAGCAGAAATGATATTAGATTTAATCATCTCCGCTAAAACAATACAACCAGCTATCATTGGGATAGTCTGTTCAGTAACTTTTGGGTCATCATGATTCAGATTTTGGGCAAGCGAACTTAACACGGTGACACCGCTGAAGTTAACTGTTGGTTTGGTTTTAAATAATCCCATAACTCTAATATCGGGTTTAGGTTAAGATCTTAGATCTTTCTGACGGGTGCAAACGTAAAGCCCCAAACCTGAAAGGCTGGGGCTTTACTACACATTACACACAAAGAAAGAACCACCGGAGTAATTCTGTAGAAGGAACTTCACCAAGTTCATCTAATTATTATAATACACGGTTTTCTAGAAAACACCAACTTATTTTGGACTTTTTTCGAAAAAACTTACGATTTTGCTTAAAATAGGGTCTTTTTAGTGGTTTTCGGACTTAATAAAGTTCTGTTAACCACTCTGAAGGGGTATTACGGATATAGTTAACAGCTTCCGTAACTGTGTTACATTGGCTATTAGTGATAGCTGTAACGGTTCTCACAAACCCTAAAGTTTTCACAGACTGAAGACGTGTAAGCCACATGAAAGGTAGAATGTCTTCATCAAAATGTGTCGCAAGCTGCCACAACCAACTATCCTGTACCGCCCCATGAGGGGTGTAATTAAGTTGCTTAGCAATCTCTTGCGCAATACGATAATTCTTAATTTCCTCAATTAAAGGCAACGGGTACTCTTCAGCATAATATCTATGGTAAGTGCTGATAGCATCTAAAGATTCGGTTAGGGTAACTTTGTTCATTCGAACATCCGCTGCGATGCTGTAGAAAACATTCTCAACAGTTTCATCTTTTAACATATCTGTTAGTAAACCAGATTTTGCTTCACGTTCAGTTTCTAAAGTTTTCTCTAAAGTAAAAGTGTCAAGATCGAACCGTGTCGCAATTGCGATAGCTAGAATATCCTCCCGTGCGGAGAAAGACGTTATCTCATGGATACGGAAAATATCTGAGTTAACAGTCTCAACCATAGAACTGAAAGCTCCAGCGAGATAAAGATTATCTGATTTACCTTTATAGTTGGAGGGGATGTACCCTTCATGGCAGGTAAGTAGCTCCTCTAAGGGGAAGTCTGATTTTTCAAGCACGACAACATGTGACCCTCTACGGGTGGCATCAAGTCGGATTCTCATTAACCTAGTTTAGCAGCAGTTTTGCAATAAGTAAAGCACCCAGCTTTTGTGAGCCGGGTGCTTTTGTCTTAGGTTTACTACTGGACGATACCAGCAGCCGAACCGCCCTGAACAGTGAAGTCAAGAGCAGCAGAAGTAACATCCGTGATGGTGTTACCAGAGCCGAGAAGCAGCACACTCACAAGTGCGATGCTAACCTTTGCGATGGTGAACATTATGTTTCCTTAACTGCTTAGGTTTCAGAACCGGTTGGTTCCTTCTTCCTAAAACACAATGTAGCAGCTACCACTGTCATTAGTCAAGTCAAATCTAAAACTTTTCTAAAAAAGTTTTAGGACGGATCTTCATCCTTTTTGTACATCATAAGTAACCAATCTAAAGGGGTTTCTTTAACATATTTGATGAGTTCAGCCACTGTAGTGGTTTCACTTTTACTGATGAGTTCAATGACCTCTTCGAATGTTAAAGCTTTCTTCAACTCGTCATAAAATTTGAAAGTATTGAAAAGTTCATCTAATCGTTCATCCTTATACCTGTTAACAATATCCCAAATAACGCTAGAGTTCTCGACAATATGGTTTTTGTTTATTTCGGATGCGATATCAAGAACATATCTGTAATTGCTGAGTTCCTCCAAAGAAGGTAGCACACCTTCGGGGAAGTTTTTCTGATATGACAGCACTTGCTCTAATGTGGTTTGATACATTTGTGTTGGGTTACGGAATTTACCATCAATCATTAGCAAATGATCTGCTACAAGATAATAACCGAATTCTTCAGGAGTGATTTTCTTCTTAATTCTCGCTAACATAGCTTGATGCGGATAATTCTCTAAAAAGCTTTTATATGTTTCCCCTCCACCCCAAAAACGTTCTATGGCTGCGGCTGTTTTAACATATTTTCTTTTAGGGACATTAACTGAAACAAAATTTTCAGTATTGAAACTTAACTTATTTGATAAGTTATTCAAAATTATGTAAAGGTAATAACTGTCAGAGGTTCCGAATAGTCGCCCTAACTTTTTGTTTTCTTTATTCTTAATGAAAGTTCTGGGTAGGTAATCTCTGTTCGTGAAGAATACTGTATGGGTGGCCACACCATAAATGTAGTAACCATGCTCGTAGGTGTATTTCCTTACCTTCATATATTAAGTTTAACAGTAATATATATTTTAGGTAGTTTGTATGTTAGAATTATATTCTCGTATGATTTAAAGGTTTATTATGTCTCAAAAAATTGCTATTGGGTTCGTTTGTGAAAAAGGTAACGGCCATTTCGAGTTTATTGGCGATCCCGATAACGGTGGTTGTGGGAGCCATAATGTGGCGAATATCTATATTGAGATAGATGATGAGCTTGTTGGTGATGCTGAGGTTCAACGTGCTGTTAAGGGTGCGCATGAGGGTTTTATTAAACGCCTTGTTGAGGATTCTGAAAGACGTGCTGTTGAGACTGCTGAGTTCTTCCGCCGTAAAGCGGAAGAGGATAAAGCTAACGGTGGACAAGCCGAAGTTACGAAACGTATTATTGATCGTAGCCGTAGAGCTAACATTATTGCTTTAACTGATGGGACTATTGCGAGCACTGATAATTATCCTGTTGACCCGGAACTTAATTCTGTTGTTTATGGTGAGGTTCCTTTGGTTGATGATGAAAATAAAAAGAGTGCTTTACGCAATGAACTTATAGCGGGTGAAGCTAGTGGAGAACCCGAAGTTTTTGATTTCGATACGTTCATCCAAAATAAAAATGTTGAAAATGGACGTTTTGAACGCTCGACTCATGCGGATCGTGCTCTGGAGAGGGTACAGGAGATTCGAGATAAAGCTGCTCGTGGGGAGATTAGTCAACGTCAACATATTGTTGCTGATTTCCCTACAGATTTTGATGCGTTCGAAAGTCTTTAAAATAAATGATTGATGTTTTATTATCTAAAAAAATTTCTCATGCTTTAAGGCATCATCCTACGGATTTCGGTTTAACATTGGATGCTCAAGGTTGGGTTCCTGTTGAAGATCTTATTGCTGGTCTTACAGCTAAAGGATGGGTTATTGATATTACTATTCTTGAAGAGATTGTATCGGAAGATGATAGGGGAAGATATACCATCCGTGAGGGTATGATTCGTGCTAACCAAGGTCATAGTGTTGTTATCTCTTTGGGTCTTGAACCAGTTGAGCCTCCTGAGTTTCTTTTTCATGGGACAATACAGCCATTTGTTGATTCCATACGAGTGCAGGGGTTGCTTCCGATGAATTTGCATGCTGTTCATCTTTCTGAGAACCGTGGTTTAGCTGAGGAAGTAGGACAACGGAATGGTAAGCCGGTTGTTCTTAGAGTTAATTCTGGGTTGATGTTCGCAGCAGGTTATGAGTTCACGCGGACTGAGAATAATGTCTGGTTAACTAATACTGTCCCTCCTGAATTCATTATCTTTGATTGAATTAGTAGCATCCTTTAATCTTTGAATGTATTTGCTTTTTGTCACCCGTTGTGCGATAATTAAGGTAATAACAAATCTGTTAAACTATTTTATTGGAAGGATGTGACTCAAATGGCTGGACAGTTATCTAAGACGATTGCTTACGCGTTGAGGCATAAGCCTTCTGAGTTTGGGCTAACTCTTAACGCTGAGGGCTGGGTTTCTGTTGAGGAGCTTCTTGCTGGACTTGCTGTTAAGGGTTGGAACGTTAGTCTTCAGACTCTGGAGGAGGTTGTAGCTGGTGACAACAAGGGCCGTTATAGCATCCGTGAGGGTATGATTCGTGCTAACCAAGGTCATAGTGTTGTTATCTCTTTGGGTCTTGAGCCGGTTAAACCTCCTGAGTTCCTTTTTCATGGGACGGTTGAGCGTTTCATTAACTCAATTAGAGTTCAGGGGTTGCTTCCGATGCAACGTCATGCTGTTCATCTTTCTGAGAACCGTGGAGTGGCTCAAGAGGTTGCTCGTCGTCGGGGTGCGCCTGTCATTCTTAAGGTTCATTCAGGTCGTATGTTTGCTGAGGGTTACGAGTTCACGCTGAGTGAGAACAACGTTTGGCTGACAGACAAAGTTCCTTCCAACTTCATCACTTTCTAAAACTCATAAAGGGTATAACCACTAGCTTACTTAGTGGTTATACCCTTTATTGTCTTCTTTTATCTGATTAACTTGTAATAGGAAAGGCCCAACCTAGTAATTTAAGGTTGAGCCTTTACTATTATGGTTTACGCGGCGAGCTTCACCAGAACTGCTTGTCCCTCAGTTCCGTCCCACTCAACTTCGAAGCCCTGAGCGGTGAAAGCATCCTTCGCAACCTCAGCAACAGAAATGTCGGTGAAGTAGAAGTAAACATCCTTCAGCGGCTTCGTGGGACGACGGTAGTAGTCCTTTGCCTTCTTGATAGCGGAACGGTCGTAAGCTTCACCCTCGAACCAACCGAAAGCATTGTCCTGTCCACCAAAAGTCCAGATGTAAGGCTTCGTGTCAGGAATCTGGGCGCAACCACGGCAGCAGGACATGACGTTCACACGCACACCGAACTGGACACGGTTATCGATCTTGATACTGCGGATACCCTTGATAGCATCCTTGAAACGAGTTTCGGTAGTCATTAGATTCTCTCCTAAATAATTACTGCGAACTAACTTGATAGCTTCATACTACACATAGCTACTGTCATTAGTCAAGTATTTAACCAATAATTATTTGAACTTTTTATTAACAGAACCTCGTCTTAAGAAAGACTAAAAGTTAGCGTGTGATTTTCATTGCGTTACGGTAAGCGTTAACTACGCGTGCTACAACTTCCTCCTCCGTGTAGACGGTAGGAACAGGAAGTTCCTTCATTCCCATACGCTTACGCCAAACATTTTTCAGAAGAATCTTCTTCGCCTCAATGCGAGCTTGTGATGTTGCGACAAGGTAGTTAACAATGTCACGCTTCTGTTGGATAGCAGCAAGCTCATGGAGTTCCTTGCCGTTACGTGCGGTAATGGTGAACTTTATGGTCATGTTTGTGTAATCCGGGATGGTCGTGTAGGACAGCCCGGAACGCTTGAGGAAGTTGTTGAGTTCATCGGAGTAAGACTGAGTGTAAGAGATGTATTCACGGGTAATAGGGTAGTGAACGTTCTGAGTGTTACCGTTCTCCGCTTTCAGCAAGTCAATCATTGCTGTAACCATAATGTCTCTCCTCATCTGGGTTATGAACTAATTAATATTAGTGTAATTGAAGAGAGTTGATATTGTCAATAAATATTTTTAATTGGTGTAAATCCCGTAGACCAAAGATCCGGTAGTTTTACCCGCAACAATCTTATTACCATCTGGAGTAGCTGCGATAGCATCCCATTGCCCTATCTCGCTCGTTGTGATAGTCCAAGTGGCTCCAGCATCTGTAGAAGCCCAGATTCGTCCAGTTCGTCCTGCGGCTAATAACTTATTACCATTAGCAGAAACATCTACTGAGGCGAAACCATTAGCAGGGACGGATGTAACTTTACTAAAGGTAGCTCCACCATTTGATGATTGCCATAAACCTCCGGGAGTGGACGATCCAGAGCTTATGGCGCTAGCTAAGATTACTTGATTGTTTGATGATAGGTTAATATCATTCCAATAAGAACCATCCGTAAGAATAGTCTGCTGAGTCCAAGTGAAGCCTCCATCAGTTGATACACGTAAGGACTTAGAGCCACCCGTAATTATAGTCTGACCATTATCAGATATTGCTACTTTACCTATAGCATCCAAAGCTGAGCTTCCTGTTACGGTTCTAGTTGTAAATGTTATTCCGTAATCAGTAGATACACTAATGTTAGCCGCATTATTGGCCCTAGCTACATATTGTCCATTCGCTGAAACAGCTATATCTCCCTTACCGGCACCAGTGACTACAGCCCAGTTCGAACCACCATCAGCGGAACGATAAACAGTTCCATAGTCAGCTTCACTTACATACATATATTGTCCATTATCCGAAATGGCAGCAGTTTTCCACGCACGAGACACGGTTCCGGGAACATTAACCCATGTACTACCTCCGTCAAGGGAATAACGAGGAATACGTCCCTCACCAGCGGCGACAATTTTTTGCCCGTCAGAGCTTATTGCCAGATCCCGCCATAAATAATTCTCTGAAATTCCATTCGTCCATGTAAGAGTTAATGGTTCAGGAGCGGAAGATCCTGATGAAGTAGTTTCCCCTGAACTATATTTACCAGTTAACGAATTAAATTCATACCAGTAACCAGTTAATGGTGACTCAGCATGAACAACATAACCATCCCATGCTCCATTAGATCCAGCCGAATAAGCCGCTATTGCATTATCACCTTTATCTACTGGATCTACTACAACTACTTGGTTTTCTGATGTAGATACTACATAAACAGGGGTTTCATTGGGGAGGACACTGGGTACAGAATTAGTTTGAGTATAAGTAACAAAACCTTGCGTACTAGGTTTATGGGTTAAAGCATCATGAACCTCTGTTACTGTATTCCTAGCATCAGATTGAACTGTCGCATTAATAGCAGCAATACGCTGGTTATTAAAGATTGGTAGAGCTATAGCAGCTAGAATACCAATAATAACTATAACAACAAGTAACTCAATAAGAGTAAACCCTGACTCTTTATCACTAAATTTTTTCTTCTTTGATTTTATAAACATTTTAGCGCATCTTTCAGGGCTTACCCGAATAAGTCCTGTTTATAAAATCGGTCAACCGGTTAATTGACTAAAAAGTGAGCATTTATATTGGTTTTTATAATTTTACAAAAAGGTAACGCCCCGAGGATCTAGTCACCCAAGGCGTTACCTACTTTATTCTAAACCTACAAAGTCAATCTGTCAACAATTCTATTGTTGTTTTTGTCATAAAAGTAGACTATACTTGATCTTATGTTAGGTTTCATAGGTCAGTTACGAGGGCATAAGCCTGTTTATACTCGACCTATGGTTAGGACAGACAGTTATCTTCATCCAACAAATGATTTGGGTAAGAAAATACTTGAAGCTGTAGCGCCGGGGTTAACCGGTGAAGAAATTTTAGCATTAGAACATGCGCCTACTGAATGGCTCCAAACCTTATACCCTGAAGCTTTAACTTGGGGACATAACCTTGAAGGTATAGTTAACGTTCTTGATAAAGCAATCTCCGTGTATGAAGACGATCCAGCTATATTAGATGCTTATCTAAGTGGAGTTCTCCAGAAATCAAAGTTTATTCCTAATCGGAATCTTCTTACTAAACTTTCTGGAGATAGACTCCAGAGGGCATATTTTCATGCTAGAGATAGTATTAATGAAGCTAAATGGTCACAGCGTATTGGTAGATACTCTTGGCAAGGTAACAGGTTCGAGCATTTCGAGGCACTGAATGATAGAATTTATGATTATATTTTCTCTTTGGATGCCGCTAGATACCAAAGTTCACCTAACCCTCCTATTATGGCAAGATTAGAGCATAATAATGAAGAACTACTTTATGCCCTAACTTTCGTTGTTGTAGCTGAATATTGTAAGGACAGAAAAGGTAAATTGTTTTCTCCTTACACAAATAAGGATTACTGGGTATTAACTAAAGATTTCTACGCTTTGTGATTAGAATAAAATAGTAATGCCCGCCAGATTACATTCAATCTGGCGGGCATTACTATTTACTTTATTTTAGTAAGAGCTACGGTAAATATCGATCTTCCGGATATTCTCCGCAACCTTCTTAGTCTTGGTGTTATAAACCTTCCTGCCTGCTATTTCCAGCCAGACACCTTTCTCGCGAAGGTAACCAAGCTCGCGGCTGGTCACTCCCAAGTCAGTAAAAGAACGGTCGTCAAGTTTAAAGGTAACCTGAACTCGGCTGGTGAGGATATATGGTGCGTTCTGAATCTTCTCGTTAAGTGTCTTCAGATGCGCAAGAGTGCGCTTACGGTTTTCCTTCCTGTCCATTTCAGCGGCAGCTTCAGGGTTAAGGAAACGGAAAGCAATCAAATCCCATTCCTTTGCTTCCTTGGCATTCCCAGCATACTTCATGATGGTGGTGCTACCGGGGTTGGCGTTATTGTAGCAGTAAGCGGCCATAGCTGCTTCAGGGGTTTTGAAACCAGTACGGCACCACCAGAAGGATGACTGGTCGTAATCAACATCCCATTCGAAGTCGTAGTCTTCATCATTGGTATCGCCCGTGTTGTAGAAGGTGTAGAAGCCAATGCTCCAGCTTCCATCCTTGGACTGCCAAGTGATGTTATCGCGATTGACACTCATTTTGTTTCTCTCCTAGATTCAAAATCAATACTCTAATTCTATAGAGTATTGAAGCTAAAGTCAAGCGTTAGCGGTCTGCTTACGCAGTTCGGAAAGCTCAAAAAGCATGGCTTTGATAAGGTCAGGGGAGAAGGTAGTGATGAAACGCCTGTCATAAGTGGGACGAACGTTATCCTCTGCGATTTCAATATCAACCCAGCCAGCGTTGTATTCCTTACCGATGAGGGCGGTGCTGTGTCCAGCAGCGGCGGCGATGGAATGAAGCTGCTCAAGATTCTGAAGCTTAGCAATACTCTCAGCATCATGGTGCTGATTGAACTGGGGGTCAAGTGCGCTACGTGTTTCAGCCATAATATTAGTTCCTTAATTAATTTTATATGTTACTTAATTATAGCCTGTTGTGGTGGGAGAGTCAACAGTTCGTTGTTGTGTGGTAAAATGATGTTATGGATGTTCCTGAGAATTTTGTTTACCATGATGGTGATATGTTCACATCTTCGATGCCTGCTTTGGGGCATGGTGTTAATACTCAAGGACTTATGGGTGCTGGTGTTGCGGTTCCTATGAAAAATCGTTATTTGGATATGTATAAGAAGTATCGTGAGTTGTGTTTAGAAGGGAAGTTTCTTCCCGGTATGGTTTTCCCTTACCATGCGGATGATGGTAAGTGGGTTTTTAATTTAGCTACTCAGGATCGTATTGGGCCGCATGCTAGGTTGGAATGGGTGGAGACTACTTTTAGGAAGACTCTTGATTTTATGGTTGAACGTAATATTGAAGGGATCGCTTTACCTAGGATTGGTTCTGGTTATGGGGCTTTAAGGTGGCCTGAGGTTGAGGTTCTAATTTTTGAACAAGTGATAGCTCATCCTTCTGTTCAGGTTGAAGTTTGGGTTCAGTAGTTAAAAGGTTTTGCAAATAGTTATGCCCCGCAACTAGGTTCAGTTGCGGGGCATAACTTGTGTGGGTTAAGCGTAAGCCAGTTCCATTTCCATCCACTTCGCAACCACGATGCTGATGTGGTCGAAGGGGTGAACGGTAACAGAATCAACGAACTCACCCTCAGTGTCCAGAATGTCCCAAACAGTCTCGCCGTTCTGCTCCCAGCCAGCGTCCGTAGCAGTGAACGCCTTGCCGTTGAAGTCGAAGTTGAAGTCCATTTTGTTCTCCTTAGATTGTGAAGCTCTCTATTGGGTTGTTGTTATAAGTAAAGCATACCGAAAAATAAAAAGCAAGTTGTGGAGCAAACTTTTTTAAAAAATTTTTATCCGATAAATGGTAGAAGAATATAAGGAATATTTATGAGAAAAAGTTCTCCATTAGCTTTGGGTGTTATTATCCTGATTTTAGGTTTGATACCTTTTGCGTTTTCATTTATTGGGATAACTTTAGATTCTCGTTTCCAAACACATGGTGTGGGACAGTTGGCTTCTATTGAGGTAACTACTGATGGGGCTAAGTTGGTTTCCTATAAAATAGCTGAGGATACTTACTCTAAAGTTGTTTATGATTCTGATTTGGATTCGTTAACTACTGGGGATACGGTGGGGATTATTTATGATAAGGATAGACCTGAATCATTTATTATTGCTTCAGAGTTGGATGGGGTTGTAAGTAAGGATCTTTTGTTTAAAGGTATTGGTGGTCTTCTTCTGTTCGGAAGTGTTGTTTTATTCCTTGTTGCTGCCAGTAGGAAAATTAAAGAATTATAATGACAGATCCTTCCCCGCTTGAACAAAATTATTTGAAAGCTAAGAAAATTATTTTACGTAGCTTCATATTTATTCTTGTTATTATTTTAGGAGATCTTGGTATAGCTATTGCTAGTTATGTGACTGGTGGTACACAGCAGGCTGGGATATGGGTTTTATTCTCCGCAGTATGGTTTTTCTTCGCAGCTAAGAATCGAAATGATGCTAAGAAATTAGAACATTTCCATGAGCATCATTCGGCAGAATAATAACCTTCTATTAGTGTTTTGTATATAAGTGCTATAATTTCAAGTAATTACTTGGAGGTGAGCATTAATGGAGATTATCATTGTGATAGGTCTTATAGTTGCTTATGCTGTGTTTATTCGCCGTAAGCAGAACAACCAGCTTTAGATTTCACCTGATGGATGCAATTTCTCTTACCTAACCCGTTGGCCAGTAAGAGAAATTAGGGCGATTACGGTAGATGTTCAGACAGTCCAAAACTTGTGTATCTGAGGTTCAATATCGTGTGAATATCGCCCTGATGGTTCGGTGTGTCTTTCTTTGTGTGTATATTAATTGTAACATAAGTTCCCAGTAAATACAAGGGATAATTACATATTTTAACCAAAACTTGGTCTTTTTCCAGACAAGAATAGTAGACAAATAAAGTTAATTATGATACTCTTTAAATAGACTTAAACCGAGGTAAAAATGTTAACTAATCTAACTCCTGAGGAAGACCAAATCTTCCGTTCAGCGCCCCTCTATCTCATTTTTAACAGAACTCCAGCCGTTTATCTGGGAGAGGGACTCCTTCTTGCTGGAGTTAACGCAGATAACGCATTATCTCCTTTCATTAAAACAAACTCTCCTTTTGCGGATATCAGACGTATCCGTTATAACGAGATGGATAAATATGAATGGGGTTCTCCGGAAGCTGCAGCTTTCAGAGCGGAACGAGACGCAGCAGAGGAAAATCTTCCTGAGGAATACGGCGTTTGTGACTACCCTTACCAAATCATTGATACTTGGCCTACTCTCGTCAGTGACCCTGACCATCGTTATATTGTTACTTTAGATGAAATACGTAAAGACGAACAACCCTCTGATGGCGGATGGCGTTGGCATAAATGGGGAACCTATATTGGTGATAGGGAACCTCTTTGTGAATACCTTTACGATGAACCAGAGATTGATAACGTTTATGTTTTTCATATCCATGAATTAAACTTCTCTGAGTAATCAAAAAGAACAGTATACTTGGATTATGGCAAATAATCTTGGTGACACGAACTTCAAAGGGGAGAAACTTTCGGACTGCCCCATTGGTGGGTATCTTGTCCATAGTATTCCTTACACAGGCGTTTATCTTCTTAAACGCATAAGTGAAACGGAATGGGTTTCTGTTAATGAAAAAGATTATAGAATAACCACAACGGAAACATTATTAAACGCATATGATGATATGTGGTGGAGTTGGGGCGACAACTGGGATGGTATCGAGAAAGGATAATCAGGTATGTCAAGTAATGTAGCCACTGGTCACTACGGGACACTTGTTTTTAACCCTAGCGAGCGAAACCATCTTCCCGCTCGTATCGCTTCAGTTTATAAAGACCGTTTCGATCCTGAAATTCTTTCCACAATAAGGGATACACCTATTGAATGGCTGGAAATCATAGCCCCTAACCTACTTGAGTATGGTTTCCAACATAAAGCCATTACTAGACTGGTAGGACAACTGGAAGAGCTTAACGATATGGGTGAAGCAGAATCTTTAAATGCTGAAATGAGAAGGTTGGAACCAGATAATCATCCTGACTATAGGCAAATGGTTGATCGTATTTCCTTAGCGAGAGACAGGGCTTATGGTTCTCAAGGGAAGGATAGCGCCAGTAGATGGGTCAAAGATCGTATCTATACTATATTTAAAGGGTACCGGCGTTATGGTTATCATCTAGGGAATACAACATCTAATGCTTTAATTGCTTTATTAGCTTACGATAGAATCGGTCAGGGCATCTTCACTCAAGAAGATTATGATCTACTGGTTAAGTCTTGGGAAGCGCATTTAGGTAAAATTATTCTAGACGATTCCCCTCTTTGATCTGCTTGTAATTATGCTTTAATCAGGCTATAATATAAGTTATGGGATCTCTGTTAACACCTGAACAAGTTACAGAGCTAAACCGTATCAAAAATCTTAACCCAGCTACTATGCAACTTATAGGTTACGAAGCTAACAGAGATCTTCATCTTTATAACATTCTCTATTTCGCGTCCGATGAAACTGCTCAATCTTTCATTGGTGCTCCACAGGAATGGTTGGATGCTTTATATCCTGATGCTGGAATTTTTGGCCCGCATTTTAGGACCATCGAAGACCTTACAGAAAAGATTGGGTCAATCGGTCATTACCATCCCCGAGCTAAAATCTTTCTTGATAAAGTAGATGTTAATGATCCGGTGTATATGGCAAGTTACAATAAAGCCCATATGAGTATGAGTCGAGCACAGAGACAAAATGCTGGAGATATTTTTCTTGGTGATGAAAGAATTAATTGTCTTCAGAATAAAAAAGGAACTGATAAGTGGACTGATGCTATCTACGGGTTGATGATTGGTCTTCTTGTTCGTGATCTTATTGATATGGAGCAAGGTCACGTTGATGGGAGTGAAATCTATCGTATGGAAGATTATAATAATCTTACCTATGCTTGGCGTGAAACTTTTGGTTCTATTTGCGATTTAGATGAACCTATTGAAGGAGCAGACTGGTGACTTTTACATCTGCGGATGTTCGTGAACTTCGATCTATCCGAAACTTTAACATTCTTGACCCGGAACGCAACAGAAGCCAAGAGGAAAGAGATAAACTCCTTCATAATGCTTTTATGTATGCTTCTGCTGAAGAAGTTGAAACTTACATAAAGGATGGTATTCCTCAGGAGTGGTTAGACGCTGTGTACTCTGATGCGAAACTTTTTGGCCCACGATTTAGGGAAATAGTTAGAACTCTTGAAATGTTCACGGTAGCAAAACATGATCCTAAGGTTGTAAAAGCTTTCGGTGAAAACCCTCCTCTTGGAGATCACAGATACAAGAGGGCTGTGGAAAGTTTTCAAGCTGCTGGGTATGCTGCTAAGTTAGAGGAACTCCCTCTGTTTCTTACTAAAAAGCACTCACGTTGGGATATCACCCCGGATGAACCTTCTCCAAAATGGGAGACATCAATTTTAAGCATTATTAAGACTATGGCAGCGCAACCGTATATTGGGCAACATATGGGTTGTACTATATTTTCTTATAGAAGAGCCATGAAACCTTATTATAAAGTTTTTGGTAAGGAAATTAAAAACATCAACTCCGGCCAATGGGGTATGTGGCTTTAAAATTGATTGACAGTTTCTCGATTAAGTGTTAATTTAGAAGTATTAAAGAATGGAAGATGAGTATTTTAACTGAGACAGATAAGGCTAGACTCAAGGGGTTCAAAAATATTAACCCGCTTGAGTCTTCAGCGTATTCTGAAGAGCAGTTAACATATTATCGTGTTCTTTTAAACGCTCCCGTAAAGCAGGTTGTGGAGCATATGAATACTCCTGCTGAGTGGTTAGCGATCATTTTTGATGAAGCTAAAGTTTTTGGCCCGCAGTTCCGTGAGGTTAAGAAACTTTTAATGCGGATGAAAAGACTAGGTAGAGGTAACTTCTTCATTAGTGATGTTCATCGTAAGAAATATCAGTATGATAATGACTTCCGTAACAGCATGGAGAAAGCCCGTGTTGCTTTACAGCTTTCCGGTTATGCTTATAATTTCTCTGAAGATGAAACTTTCAAAGCCGCAGCCAAGAAGAATACTGAGGGTAGCTGGAGAATCTATATTCAAGGTGTTCTTGTTGCTTTAATGGCTAGAGATCTTATTGGACGTGAATGGGATATCCCTAGCACTGGGTTGAAAGAATCTTTTACTTGGAATGATTATGAGACTCTAACTATTAAATGGCGTGAACGTATAGGGGTTATTCATTCTAGTGATTTAAGGCCGCGCCGTAATATGGAAGATGAGTTTGGTTTTTATACTCTTGGTATTCGTTCTTATTTTTAAATATTAAAGGATATTTTTGTATCAGGTAGACTTTGTTTGATAGTTCATGTAGTATAGGTATTAAGTTAAGGAGTTAGAAATGGCCAATGATGAAACCAAATCTGCTAAGGTTGAGGAAGTAACGGAGAGTTTCCGTAAGTATGCTTCAATGATTAACGGCCATTATACGGCTCTGGAAATTAAAACTCGTGTTGACCGTTTCTTTACTGAATTGGATGAGGCGAAGAAGTAAGACACAGATTTAAATAGGAAAGGCCACCAACTATTTCGGTTGGTGGCCTTTCCTATTGCTATTTTGTTAATTCGTAAGACCTGTAGCATCCCAAGTATTGTAACATCCGGGTTCTGAACAGAGAATCTCATCAGGAACGTCATAAGTCATGTATGCTCGTCCTTCAGAGCGGGTGGTGATAAGCAACGGCTTCCCATGACAAGGGGTGACAATGCTCATCGTTGGAGCGGTTGTTTCAGACATGAAATCACTTCTTTTCTGTAGGATACTAGTTTACTTCATGTCAGTATATAAGTCAATGATTGACGCAGTAGTGTAACTTATGGTAGAATTAGTAATAGAATTCTATTAAAGGAACCATTTTATGTCTAATGTTGAACTAGTTAAGCAAGCCATTCTTGATTTTGATGACTTAGCTGAAGAGGAACATGAAGAGCGCCAAGAGAACAGTAGTTATGTTGGCGAATATATTGACCTGAATAATTTCTGTAACATCCTGCTGGGGGATTCAGACACAGGCGTTGAAGAGGTAGATCTTAAAGAGCTTGGTATTGCAAAGCTTGTCGTTGATAACATCGCTGACTGTGCTGACGGGCAATGCTGGCTTATCTTTGTACTAGCAAACAAGTTCTACAAAATTGAAGGATATATGTCTGCCCCTTTGATGAGTTCTGCTTACGGTGGTGAAGATTGGGATGTGACTACTCTTTCTGAGGTTACTCCGGTCGCGAAAATTATTAGAGTTTTCGAATGATAAAATTTTATCAAAAATATGATTTTAGGGAAGAGCTTCGTAGAGCTTTGAATGTTGAAGCTGAAGACCTTGTTGAAGAGTGGTTATCTATGCCTTCAGCTTGGGTGGAACAGTTAGCTCCTAAAGTTTTTCGATTTGGAAGTAACACTGCTAAAGTTTATGACTTCTTGAACCGGACAATGGAAGATTCAAAACTTTTGGATGCTCTTGAGGAACCTGACTGGAGTTATAATTACGAGAATGGTTGGTTACGTGATTGTTTACTTATTCAGAAGAGATTAAGTAAAACAACTGTGTTTCGCCAGTCTGTCCCTTATCGTGGGAATGCTGTAACTCCAATGTTCAGAGAGTTCAAAATGGCTCATGGTAATAGAACAACACCTATCATTAAGAATGTAATTATCATGGCGCTTGCTGCCTATAGGTTTGAAGATCTTCTAACGGAGCAGGAGAAGGAAACCATGTTACTTCCTATCCTTTTCCGATATGGTGACCCTATAACAGGGACGGACATTACTCTAAGTCGGGAGGCTGAGGAACGGTTAGAGTACTACTACACTCAGGGAGCTAGTAAAGTTAAAGAGGTTGTCTGGTGGGTAGACTAGAAGAACTTGATAAACACTTTATCTCTAAAGAAGAATTCTGGAGTGTTACTGGGTTAACTCAGGAGATGGTTGATGATATGCCTCGTGAGTGGGTTCGTTCAATGTTTCCGGAATATTACAAACATGGTATTTATACTGATGTTCTTCATGATATTTATTTATTTTGTGCTCAACGACATGTGAGGAACTCTAAGCAGGATATTCAAGATTGGTTGAATGCCTATCCGGGTAATTGGAAACGAACTAAGAGTGCACTTATAAGAAGGTTAGAGAAGGAACAACCTGTTATGAAGTTTCTTCATGAGATAACTGTTGTTGCTCAAGTTCTTGCTGGGGTTCCGAATGCTTTTGGCAATACTGCGGAAGTTCATATTATTGAAGCTGCTCAGAAAGCTGTAGTTTATAGAGAGGTTATAACAGATGAGGAATTTGCTTTCCTTGTGGAGCCTTTTAAAGCTTTATTCATTGGTTATAATTCTAGTCTTTTTAAAGACGTTAATTAGTTGCTTTTATTTTTGGATTACTGTAGTGTTGGTTCATAACCAAAGGAGAGCACAATGGCTACAGTTGTTGAGGAACAGGCTATCGCTACGATGGGTGTAGCGATTAAGGCTATCGAGTTCAAGAATGAATGCATTAATCTTGTTAAGGCAGTCGCGAAAGGTAACGATACCGACTGGATGAAGACTCGAATGATTGAGGAAATCATTAAGCGTTACGAAATCAAAATGTCCACAATTATTTAGTTTTAAACTGAAAGAACCCCAACCTCAAGTTGCTAGGTGGGGTTCTTTCAGTTTAATTGACTTTTAGTTTATCCATAAGCTATACTTGACTTTATGGACGTTAACGACCCGACTGGTTATAAAGCTCGTAAAGCTTTCCGTCAGAAGCGCGCCCAAATTCTTTCTGGAGTTAAGAAAATCATCTGCGCTGGTTGCAGTGGATCTGGTTATTACGATGATTTCAAAAGCCCTAAATGCTCATCATGCGATGGTACTGGTAAGACGCTTCCGTGGGAAGTTACAAGTGCTTTAATGAAACTTTACACAGGTAAATAAATTACTCTGCTGCGTCTTCTTTCTTAACTTCTTTTTTAATTTGACGTTTAGTATCATTCACAGCTTTAACCGCTGCGTCTTCAACTTTTTCAACAACTTTCTCAGCTTTAGTTTCATGGAAATCTTTAGCTGCTTCGTTGAAGAAAGGTAACCGATCCTTGAATTTGTAGGCTACTCCAGCGGCCACAACAGCTAGCGCAATAAAGCTACTGAAAAGACTAGCTCCAACAGCTAGTTTAACTGCTGGAGATGTTTTGGCTACAATTGGTAAGCGCATATTCTTAACTTGTGGTATTTGTGGCAAACGTGATGTTACAAATGTTGGCTTTGTTTTCTTTGACATAAGATCCCTCTTTCTTTTTGTGGTATATAGATAACATCGACTGTTTCAATAAAAACTGGTTTCATTATTTTAAGAAACTTACATAAACCATTTTATCATTTATTCCAGCTTGACTGCTTTATTTGTTTGCTTCAGCTATTCCATTTAAAGCAATATTCTGCTATTATGGGATAGAGAGAAAGAATTTTTAATGACCTTACCTGAAACTTTAACGCTCATACGTCATGGGCTTTCTGAAGCGAACGTTATTCAACAAGCGTTGCGCACGGAACTAAAGGTGAGCCTTCCTGAAGCTTTCTTCACCCGTCATGATTCCAATATGCGTTTAGCTCCAGAAGGTGTGGAGCAAGCTATTGCGGCTGGGGACTGGTTACGTAAGAATCATTTCAGTTTCGACCGTTTCTATGTTTCCCCTCATACTCGCACTCGTGAGACAGCCTACAACCTTCATTTGAATGGTGAATGGCGTGTTGATGATCGTTTCCGTGAGCGTGACTGGGGTGAGGTTAAATCTGCTGACCCTATCACTGAAGCTTCACAACGAAATCGTGATTTAAGCGAATGGTATTGGAAGCCTCAAGCTGGTGAAAGCTTAGCTACAGGTGTACGTTTACGTGTGGAATCCATTATGAACTCCCTGTACCGTAAAGATGATACTCTTCATACTATTGCTATTACGCATGGTGAGTTTATTCGTACCGCGCAGATGGTTATTGAACGTATGACTCCTGATTTATGGAGTGAGAAGAATGATGACCCTGCTTATAAAATGCAGAACTGTATGATTGTTCAATATAGTAGACGTAATCCTAATAACCCTGAAGAGGTTGTGGATCATTACAAGTGGCGCAGAGCTATCTGCCCTTGGGATGAAACGTTATCTTGGGATAATGGGGAATGGGTTTATGTTTCAGTTACAAAGTTCTCTGATGAGGATCTACGTGAATCTGTCGAAGGCTACAAACGTTTATTTTAAAGTTTAACCAATTAGATTAGGAAAAGAATTATGACACGCATTTTTGTTACTTATACACAGGACATGAGGTTCCCTACCTTACGCCTTGATCATGCTTTTACAACGGAGGAGGTTGCTCAGGCTCGTGCGGATAAGCTTAATGCTGATGATCGTGCGAATGGTGTGCCTGAAACTATCTCTTACAGCCATGTTGTTCCTCTTGCCATTCATGACACGCTTGACACGGTGACTGATTAAATTTAATGATTGACTTATATTAGACGATGTTTTATACTAATATGAGACATTTATATAATAAAAGGAAATAAGATGACTAGAACGAAGACTGAGCCGATTATGCATCTTCCGGCTCCGGGGCCGCAGTATTGGAGTTTCCGTTGTATGATTTGCGACGGGAATGTTGCCGACCACGCTTCATGGTTCGCGATTCTTATGAGCAAGCTTCGCAAGTAAAATAAGGAATTAAAAATGTCTACTATTAGAACTAATCGTATTATGCATCGTGCTTGGCCGGGGCCGGAAGGTTGGGATCATGCCTGTACTCGCTGTTCCGAGGATGTCAGGGATCATGCTTCTCTGATGAGACTCCTTATCTTTCGTGTTTTCGGGAAATAAATAAGAAATCAAGGTTTAAAGAAAGTCCTAACTGGGTTTAACTGGTTGGGACTTTCTTGGTTTACTATTTGACTTTTATCGTATGCTCATGCTATCTTTAAGGTAACAAGAGAGGAGAACGAAATGTTGAAGCCACGTTTTGATAAAGTTGGCGTTGCCGGTGACTGGCATGGTAACAAGGAGTGGGCTGTTGCTGCTCTTAATGAGTTTGCCCGCAATGGCATTTCTGTTGTCCTTCACCTTGGTGATTTTGGTATCGGATTCAAGTATGGTGATGACTATATCGCTGCTGTGAATGCGACCTTGGTTAAGAACGGTCAGGTTCTTTACGTTACTCTTGGTAACCATGAGGATTATGTTCGTGTTAATGCTGCTCCTGTCCGTGAGGACGGTTGGATTGAGTATGCCTCTAATGTTCTTCTTGCTCAGCGTGGGCAGCGTTGGACTTGGGAGGGACGATCTTTCGTTTCCCTTGGTGGAGCGAACAGTATTGACCGTAATGGCAGAATCGAAGGAATATCTTGGTGGGCTGAAGAGCAAATCAGCATGGGTGACGTGTACCACACTATTGAGGGTGGTTACGCCGATGTTTTCCTTGCTCATGATGTTCCTGCTGGTGTTCCGATTCCTTTGAATCACCGCTCTAACTGGGCACCTGAGGCACTTAAGTACTCGAACCAGTCTAAGGATATGGTACGTGCTGCTGCGGATGGTGTACGTCCAGCGATTTACTTCCACGGTCATTACCACATCTACTATGATAAGACGGTGACCTTAGGGGATTTCGCAACAAATGATGTTTACAAGACTCGCTACATTGGTCTTGATCAGGACACTCATGACAACAACATTGGTATTCTGAGGGTAGCTGACCTCAACTTTGAGGTTCTGCCATTTCCGAATTTCTAATATTTAATTAAAGCGAAAGTCCCAACCTTAATAAAACTTAGGTTGGGACTTTCGCTTTAAACAACTTCAGTAAATAAACTTTTCCAGTCACGGTTAACATTGCTAACATATTGTGTGTAATCACTTAAAATATGGAACATCCGCCCATAAGGAAATGCGCTATATTTTCCTTCTATTATCTCTGGCTCTTTATTCTCTGAACGATTAGCAATAAAGAAATCACCATCTTGTAAAGAAATCTCAATAGTATTTACTCCAGCTTTCCAGAAGAAGATAAGTTCTTGCCCGTCAGATACGCTAATAGATGGATAAATGCTGTTCTGTCTGAAAATTCCTATAACAATTTTCTCAGCCTGAATGAATAGTTCTTTATCGTATTCAGGCCAGTCTTTTTTCGTTTCCTCTTCTCGGAGGATTAGAATTTTTTCGGCATATTCTCTGGAGTTCATGATATATTTTATATCGGATATTTTATAATCCTCATCAACCATAGGGGCCGGACAATGTTTAATAGTTTTAGTGTTGATTGACTTTTCTGTTTTTCTCTTATAGGATTGTATAGTTGAATCTATTAGGAGATAAAATGCCTTACGGCGATGTTAGAGTGAAGACTGAGTTCTTCTATACCTCTGTTGAAGCATGCCGTTCTGAAGTACTCGCTTACGATTGTAACAAGCCTATCTATTCCGATGAGGATGTTGATAATCTTTTCTTCTACAACATTGTTCTGGAAGCTTCTGATGAAGAGCTTGAAATGCTCTTTAATACTCCTAGGGAGTGGATTGATTCGCTCTATTCTGATGTTGGTGGTCTTGGCTCTCAGTTCCGTGTAGTGAATGATTTTATTAGGAATTTGGAATTTATCTCTGATGAGGACTTAAGAGCTTTCGAGAACGCTATCGAAGAAGATAAAGAGAGAAGGATGCTTGCTAGCACTACTTCTCTTATGAGGGTGCTACAAGCTGTTAACTATTCTCATAAGTATCCCACTGAAGAAACGTTGGAGGGTAAGCCTGCCTATCAGTGGTTTGAGGAGAATCGTGAACGCCGTTGGATGCCTATTATGGCTAGGGCTTTAATGGCTCGCCCTTATATTGAGAACCCTAATTATTCTCTTAGTCAGGCTGATTATGATGAGGTCACTGGGATTTGGAGGCGAACGATTGGGCGCATTCATCCGGATGATGAGGATCTGAAGGTTTGACTTAAGTACTGGTTCGCTGGTATGATTGTTATATATTATTTTAGGAGTAAACATGTCGTTTAGTAATGCGGTTAGCACGTTTAAGGAAGCCATTGAGGGTGTTGCTGAGAAACGTGGCGATTATCTTGTTGAGCTTGATTTCGCAGCGAATGATGTTGATGAGTATCTTATTCTCCGTGGTGGCAATGAGGAGCTTTCTGCTGAACTTACTGCGGCTGTAGAAGCGGTGGAGAACAGGCAGGGTGATTGGCTTTACATGCTGGAAAGCGTTGCTGAGAAAGTTGAGCTTCTCGTTTCCTAGTTGAAGCTTATAGCTTCAAAACTGTATAATGAAGCATATAGCTTAAATAGTCCCAGTTCTGAGATATTCAGGTTGGGACTATTTCTGTTGTGCTTGACTTTTATCAGTAGTCAGGTATAGGATTGTATTAATAAGTTAGTTAACATATTTTTGGAGAGAAACAAAAATGACTACAACGGTTGAGAAGTATTACGGGATTGCTCTTTCATTTGAGGACTTCCGTGAGGATGGCAATTATCGCCGCACGGAAGTTTACCCGGTTAGTGTCCGTCAGGCGGGTTACAAGCAGCCTGTTATTCCTGCTACTTCCCGCGAGCAGGCTCTTGCTCAGGCGGCGATTGATTGCCCTATGGGTAAGAAGCACGCTCGTAGCTGGGTGGCCTACTGGCTGTTCGAGCGTATCACCACCACAGAGACTATTCTGGGCGAGAAGAACGGCCAGCCGACGAAGAAGGAAACTGTCACAGTTGAGGAGGAGTTCTTTTTCAAGCAGGAGCGTCCTTACGCTGACTGGCACAAGTTCGTTGTTCTCCCCCGTGAGGCATACCACAAGGCTTATGTTGAGTCGGGTGAGGCCGCTCTTGATGATGCTCGCGCTGCTGAGTACGACGAGAACCGAGCACGTAGGGCTGATGGTATCCCTGAGGTTCATGAGGCTGAGATTGCTTGGCTGGAGTTCAAGGGTATGACTGTTGGGGAGCACCTTCTTCCTGTGAAGACCCGCCCGAGTCTTTCGAGCCGGTTTTTCACGAAGCTCCATGAGCTTCAGACTTCCCGTTAAAAATCTATAAAGAGAAAAGCCCAACCTAAAATTACAAGGTTGGGCTTTTCTCTTTTGTTTAGAGATTACCTAAAGTTTTAGTTTCTTTAGCTATTCCCTAGATTTGTTTGACTTCTATTGACCACTGGTGTATCTTTAAATTAAGAAGCTACTTAAGTTAAGTTTTGGGAGATATTATGGCTACCGAGCAGACAACAGCTATCATAGCTGAAGCTCATGAGATTTTGAATGTTATTGGAGAGTCCTCCGATCCTAATGTTTTGCTTATCGCTAAGCTTACTGGGGCTTTGGAAGCGGCAACTAAGGGCACTGAATGGGAGTATGGGTTTGCGCCGATGAATGGTATTCCCGGAAAAACTACATCACAGGATGATGCCGAATGGATGGCTGCTAATCTTGAACCTGAAGGAGCTTGGGTTGCTATGCGTCGTCAG
>Ga0247742_10000189_pt1 | contig 52376 bp, 37 predicted proteins | sample UWRJL208509C2_FD_180944 | JGI IMG/M metagenome (GOLD analysis project Ga0247742, IMG submission 180944) | Plant litter microbial communities from Arlington Agricultural Research Station in Wisconsin, United States - UWRJ-L208-509C-2 | ecosystem: Environmental > Terrestrial > Plant litter >...
GCAGGAACGGAAAAGCGGTCATGGCCATCACCGCGCCGAAGAACACCGCCTCGTAGGGCGGCAGCGAGCCCTCCAGGGACTTCACGAACGCGTCGCTCCACGCGTACGCCGCGTAGCAGGCAAAGCCAAGAAGGACGCCTTTGAACATGGGGGGATCCAGTGGGCGAGGGCAAACCCATTATGCAAACGTTTGCATCTTCTGACGCGTCGGGACATCACGAATGGTAAAGAATGGTTCCCGAACGCGCTATAAAGTCAGCTATATCTCGCTTCCAGGGTTCACGCATGCGTTTCCGGCCGCGCCGCCTCCTGTCACTTCCATGGCTGTGCCTGGCGGTCTCACCCACGTTCGCCCAGCAGGCCCCGCCGAAAACGGACCTCGAGGGCTACACCGTCGAGGCCGGGCAGGCCTCCTACCGGACCGAAAAGGTCGGCATGGGGCCGCTGGGTGATCGCTCGCCATTGGATACGCCGTATTCGGTGCAGGCGGTGAACAATGACCTCGCCCGTAACCAGCAGCTGCAGAGCGTCCGCGAGGCATTTCGCTTCCTGCCGACGGTGCAGGGCGAAAACATCCGGCCACAGAGCCGCGGCCTTCAGGCCGGCGTCGTCCAGAACACCCGGATCGACGGCCTCAATATCGCCGCCACGACCGATTACCCGATCGAGCAATTCGAACAGATCGAGGTGCTGAACGGCCTCGCCGGCGCGCTTTACGGTCCGGCCAGCCCTGCCGGCACGTTCAACTACATCTTCAAGCGCCCCACCGATGCGCCCCTGCGTGAATTCGACGTACGCTACAACTCGCGCGGATCGGCGCTTGGGCACGCCGACCTGGGTGGACGTTTCGGTGCGGACGACCGCTTGGGCTACCGGGTGAACGTACTCGACCAGAACGGACCAGGTTACGTGGATGGCAGCCGGCTCGCCCGCCGCCTCGGCAATGTGGGCTTCGACGCCCGGCTCGGCGACAACACCGTGCTGGAGAATGACGCGAGCTACTACCACTACACCTCCACGGGGTTCCCGGGCACGTTCGCACTCGGGAAAGGCGTGATCCTTCCCTCTGCGCCGGATCCGAAGCGGAAAGGCTACGGACAAACCTGGGGTGGTGACGACAACATCACCCGCATCGTCAGCTCACGGTTGCGCACGGCGTTCAACGATCGCTGGTCGTTTCGCGCGGGCGTGCTGAAGGAGAGTAACGATCGGCGTTCGACGGTGCCGACCAACACGTTGTCGGACAACGCCGGTGATTACACGACGACCGCGGCGACCACCACATACAGCTACGACATGATCGTCAGCAACATGCTGGCATTAAACGGGCGCGTCGATACCGGCCCGCTGACCCACGACCTGCTCATCGCCAACAACGGCTTCTACTGGAGCCGCTATACACCGCTCACGACGGGCCCGGTGACCGTCGGCCGCGCCAGTCTCGACGCTCCCGTATCGTTCGTGAAACCGGGGCTGCCGGATTTCTCGCAACGTTACAAGTCGATGAATACGAAGCAGCAATCCATTTCGCTCGGCGACACCATCGGTTTCGACGAGCAGTGGTCGGCACTGGTGGCGGCCAGCGACAGTTGGTTATACGTGCGCAATTACAATCGCCAGGGGGCCACGACGAGCTCGTACGATGCCCACGGCATCAGTCCCACCGGTAGTGTCATGTTCAAGCCGGTGCCGACGCAGATGGCGTACGTCACCTACGCGGATAGCCTGCAGCAGGGGGACATCGCGCCGACGGGTACGGCCAACGTGAACCAGAGCCTGTCGCCGTACCGTAGCAAGCAGTGGGAGGCCGGATACAAGGCGCGCGTGGGGCCGATCGACCTTGGCGCGGCGCTGTATCGCATCGAACGCCCGTATGCCTACGTCGGTGCTGACAATGTTTTCGCCCAACAGGGACGGCAGGTGAATCGCGGCATCGAACTGACCGCCAACGGGGATGTCGGCCGCGACGTGACGGTATTCACCGGCGTCTCGCTGCTCGATCCGCGGCTGTACCGTACAGGCTCGGCCAGCACCAGTGACAAACAGATCCTCGGTCTGGCACGTGTCGTCTACAACTCGCTCATCGAGTATCGGATGCCTTGGGTACCCGGCCTGACGCTGACCCTCAACGTGAATCACGCCGGCCGACGTGCCGGCGATTACCCGAACAGTTACTTCGTAAAGGGATATACCGTGGCCGATATCGGCGGACGTTTCCAGACCCGGATTCATACCTACCCCGTGACCTTCCGTCTCGCCGTGGATAACGCCACCGACCGGCGTTATTGGGCTAACGTGACGCCCGCCGGGCAAAACGGTTACAACGCGGCCGGCAGCGCGACAGCGACGCTGGGCGCACCGCGCACCGTACGCGCGTCGGTGCAGGTGGACCTGCTATGAAGACCATGGCATGTCTGGCACTCGTATCGTGCGCGGCGGCGTGGCCGGTGGTTTCCGCGACCGCGCCGCTGGCGACGGCACTCGCGGCAGGTCCGCTCACGGTTTACGCGGCTGGAAGTCTCACAGGCGCGCTGGCGGACATCGCGAAGCAATACACCGCGACGACGGGTGAGCCGGTTCGTATCGTCAACGGTCCGGCCGGTCTCCTGCGCGAGCGTATCGAGAAGGGCGAGGCGGTCGATGTCTACATCTCCGCGAACATGGCCCATCCGGAAAAGCTCGCCGCGGAAGGCAAGGCGACGTCGCCGGTGGTCTTCACGCGCAACGCGCTCTGTGTGCAGACGCTGCCTGACGCCGGCATCACTAGCGCGAACCTGCTCGATCGCCTGCTCGCTTCCGGCGTGCGCATCGGCACGTCGACGCCCGGCGCGGATCCGGGCGGTGACTACGCGTGGCAGTTCTTCGCCCGCGCGGACACGGTCCGCCTCGGTGCGCGCGCCAACCTGGAAGCGAAGGCTAGGAAACTGGTGGGAGGCCCGGTCGCCCCCACCATCCCCGGCAACGTGGGAGCGGCGAAGTATTTCCTCCAGCACCACGACGTGGACGTGTTTTTCGGTTATTGCAGCTCACATGACGCCACGCCGGACCCGGACCTGCGCAAGGTCGAGGTGCCCGCGAACCTGTCCCTACCGGTCGACTACGGCATGAGCGTGGTCCTGCGCGAGGGCGATCCGGCGCGGCGCGCAGCGGCTTACCGGTTCGCGCTCTACGCCATGTCCCCGGCGGCGCAGGAGCGTCTCCCGGCCTACGGATTTCGCGCCGTGGCGGCGCCCGAACACTGAATGTTGCGGCCCGGCATGACCGGGCGAGGGGGCGGGGCTACAATCGAGGGCTTTCCAGTAGCCGACTTACGAGTACCCGCATGGCTCAGCGTCTCGACCCCCTCGATCTCTACGACGTCCGTTCCCTGCTCACCGATGAAGAGCGGATGGTCCAGGATACCGTCGGCCGCTTTGTCGACGAGAAGGTACTCCCGATGATCGGCGACGCTTTCGACCAGGCCCGCTTCCCGGCTGAACTGGTGCCGGAGATCGCCGCGCTGGGTCTCCTCGGCGCCACGCTGCCCGAGGAATACGGCTGCGCCGGCATGAACGCCGTAAGCTACGGCCTGATCTGTCAGGAACTGGAGCGCGGCGATTCCGGCCTGCGCAGCTTTGCATCCGTGCAGAGTTCGCTGTGCATGTATCCGATCTTCGCCTACGGCTCGGAAGAGCAGAAGCGCGAATACCTGCCGCGCATGGCCGCCGGCGAAGTGATCGGCTGCTTCGGCCTGACCGAGCCGCATGGTGGTTCCGATCCCGCGAACATGAAAACGGTGGCGCGCAAGGATGGCGGCGACTGGGTGATCAACGGCGCCAAGATGTGGATCACCAACGGCAACCTCGCGCACATCGCCATTGTCTGGGCGCAGACCGATGACGGCATCCAGGGCTTCGTCGTGCCGACGGATACCAAGGGCTTCGCCGCACAGGAAGTGCACAAGAAGATGAGCCTGCGCGCGTCGGTCACCTCGGGACTGTTCTTCGACGAGGTTCGCGTGCCCGATAGCGCCCGCCTACCCAACGTGAAAGGCCTGAAGGGCCCGCTCGGCTGCCTCAACCAGGCGCGCTATGGCATCACCTGGGGTCCGATCGGTGCCGCGCAGGCCTGCCTGAAGGAAGTGCTGGACTACTCGGAGCAGCGGATTCTCTTCGGCCGTCCCCTGGCCGCCAATCAGGCCGTGCAGATTCGTCTGGCCGACATGGCCCGCCGGATCACCACCGCGCAGTTGCTGTCGCTCCAGCTCGGCCGCCTGAAGGATGCCGGTCGCCTGCAGCCGACCCAGGTATCTCTCGCGAAGTGGAACAACGTGCGCATGGCGCTGGACATCGCGCGCGATTGTCGCGACATCCTCGGCGGCGCAGGTATCACCACCGAGCACTCGGCGATCCGGCATGCGCTGAACCTGGAATCGGTCATCACGTATGAAGGGACCGAGACCGTCCACCAGCTGGTGGTCGGCCGCGAACTCACCGGCATCAACGCGTTCTGAGACCCCACCTCCCATGCTCACCGTGTATGGCCTGCGCTCGTCAGGCAACTGTTACAAGCTGCAACTGCTGCTGGAACTGACGGGCACACCGTATCGCTGGGTGGACACGGACAGCAGCAGTGGTGCCACGCGCACGCCTGAGTTTCTCGCGCTGAACCCGAACGGCAAGGTGCCGCTGCTGGTGCTCGAAGACGGACGCCGCCTGGCTGAGTCGAACGCGATCCTGTGTTATCTCGCGGAAGGATCGGCCTACCTGCCGACCGACCCGTGGGACCGTGCGCGTACGTTGCAGTGGATGTTCTTCGAACAGTACAGCCACGAGCCGTATGTCGCCGTTGCACGCTTCGTCTGCAAATGGCTGCCCGAAGACCACGCGCGCCGTGCCGAGCTTCCGGGTCTCCTGGCGCGCGGTGGAAAGGCCTTCGACGTGATGGAAGACCATCTCGGTCGTGAACCGTTCTTCAGTGGCAGCCGCTTTGGTGTCGCCGATATCGCATTGTTCGCCTACACCCACTGTGCCGCTGACGGTGGCTTCGACATGACCCGCTGGCCGGGCATTGCCGCCTGGCTGGAGCGCGTGCGCGCCCACCCTGGCTTTTCCGCGATGGTCGCCTGATCCTATTCCCCGAGTGCTCCGCCATGTCCGTTCCGCATCCCATCGCCGCCCGCCACAAGGGCTTCAATCGCGCCGAGATCGTCGACCAGAACTTCGTCGAGTACGTACAGTTCTGGGAGGGTGATGTCGCCCGGGCTCCGCGCGACGATGAGCCGGTGTTACCAGGCAGTGCGCTCGATGCGCGCGGATTCCGCGAGCTGCTCGAATCGCAGCTGATCAGCCGCCACCTCGATCTCATGGCGCGAGTGCTGCGCGTGCAGAACAAGGTCTTCTACACCATTGGCTCGTCGGGCCACGAAGGCAACGCGATGGTGGCGCGGCTGACGCGCCACACCGATCCTGCCTTCCTCCATTACCGCAGCGGCGGCTTCATGGCCGAGCGCTTCCGCAAGCTGCCGGGCATGGATCCGGTGATGGATTCGGCGCTTTCGTTCGCTGCAAGCAAGGACGACCCGGCCTCGGGTGGCCGCCACAAGGTGTGGGGCAGCAAGCCGTTGTGGGTATTGCCACAGACCTCGACGATTGCCTCGCACCTGCCCAAAGCGCTGGGTACGGCTGTCGCCATCGAGCAGGCGCGCCGCATCGCACACAGCCTTCCGATTCCCGACGACTCCATCGCCATCTGTTCGTTCGGCGACGCATCGTCCAACCATGCCACGGCGCAGACCGCGTTCAACGCGGCGGCCTGGACGGCTTACCAGAAGCTTCCCGCGCCGGTGCTCTTCGTCTGCGAAGACAATGGCATCGGTATCTCGGTGAAGACACCGGGTGGTTGGGTGGCGAACAACTTCCGCCACCGTCCGGACCTCGATTACTTCTACGCGGACGGCCTCGATCTCGCCGGCGGCTACGCCGACGTGCAGAAAGCGGTGGAGCATTGCCGCCGTACGCGCCGCCCCACCTTCCTGCATCTGGGCACGACGCGTGTGATGGGTCATGCCGGCACCGACTTCGAGATCGAATGGCGTTCGATCGAGGAGCTGGTCGCGCTGGAAGCCACCGATCCTTTGCTACGCAGCGCCGCTATCGCGCTGGCCTCCGGCCTGTACGACCGCGACAGCCTGCTCAATCTGTATAACGACACGCGCAAGCGCTGTTTCGAAGCCGCCGAGGAAGCGGATCGCCGTCCGCGTATCGCCACGCTTGCCGAGGTGATGGAGCCACTCGCGCCATATACGCCCGCCGCCGTTCGCGCGGAAGCCGAGCGTGCCGCGCCTGCCGCCGAGCGCGAGCGCGTCTTCGGCGGCGTCGACAAGCTGCCCGAGACGCAGCCGCCGCGTCACCTGGCCATCCAGATCGGCCAGGCCCTGCATGACCTCATGGCGAAGTACCCGGAGAGCCTGCTTTTCGGCGAAGACGTCGCACAGAAGGGCGGCGTGTACACGGTGACGAAGGGTCTGCATAAGGCCTTCCGTAACGCACGCGTCTTCAACACGCTGCTCGATGAAACGATGATCCTGGGCCTTGCCCAGGGTTACGCGAACATGGGCATGCTGCCGCTGCCCGAGATCCAGTACCTCGCGTACTTCCATAATGCCTGCGACCAGATTCGTGGCGAAGCGGCATCGCTGCAGTTCTTCTCCAACGACCAGTATCGCAACCCGATGCTCATGCGCGTGGCCTCGCTCGGCTACCAGCGGGGCTTTGGCGGCCATTTCCACAACGACAATTCCATCGCTGCGCTGCGCGATATCCCGGGACTTGTCGTGGGCTGTCCCAGCCGTGGCGACGATGCGGCGACGATGCTGCGCACGCTGTCGGCACTGGCCAAGGTGGATGGCCGCGTCACGGCCTTTTTCGAGCCGATCGCGCTATACATGACCAAGGATCTGTACGAGCCCGGTGATGGCCAGTGGCAGTTCGCCTATCCCGGGCAGGGCGAAGCCATGCCGCTGGGCGAGGGCCGCGTCTATAACGACGACGCGGACGACCTTGTCATCTTCACCTTCGGCAATGGCGTGCCGATGAGCCTGCGTGCTGCCAGGCGCATTCAGGCGGCGCATGGCTGGAAGGTTCGCGTCGTCGACCTGCGTTGGCTGGTGCCGCTCAACGACAGCTTCATCGTCGCGCAGGCGGCAACGGCAAAGCGCATCGTGATTGTCGACGAGGGTCGCAAGAGCGCGGGCGTCGGTGAGGGTGTCATCACGGCCATCGTCGAAGGCGGCCTGGGGCATCTGCCGCTACGGCGCGTGGTCGGCGCCGATACCTTCACGCCGCTGGCAGGCGCCGCGTTCCTCGTGCTGCCAGGCGATGACGATATCGTTGCTGCGGCCGCAGAACTGGCCTGACGCGAAGCCCATCGCCGCTGAAGCGGCTCCCACATTGCCGATGGCTTGCAGACCGGAGCAGATCTTCTGTGGGAGCCGATTCATCGGCGATCCGCGGTAGCGGGCCAGATAGCCCAAGGCCACCTACCGCGTCTTCAGCTCATTACGCCGGACCAACGTTGGCCCGGCCGGTCCCGAGCACACGACCTGGTTGCGCCCACTCAGCTTCGCCGCGTACATCGCCGCGTCGGCGCGCTCGATCAACGATTGCACGGTGTCCGCCGCCGAACGCATGGCCACGCCAATCGACACGGTCAGCAGGTCGTCGCTTTGTGGCTGACCCGTATGGACGTCCAGGCGATGGACGCGCCGGCACAGTCGCGTGGCGACCTGCACCGCATTTTCCTTGTCCACGCCCTGCAGCAAGGCGACGAACTCCTCGCCGCCGAAGCGCCCGAGCAGATCGGTCGGGCGCAGCTCGTCGCGCAGGGCCGCGGCCACCGCAACCAGGGCACGATCCCCCGTGGCATGGCCATAACAGTCGTTGAGTGACTTGAAGTGGTCGAGGTCGAGGAAGAGCAGGGCGATAGGGCGCGCCATGCCTTGCTCGAGCACCTGCAGGGAGGCCTCGGTCCACGCGCGACGGTTCAGTACGCCGGTGAGAGGATCGCTGTCGGCGAGCTGGCGGGCCCTGTCGCGGTCATGGCGAATGGTGAGTGCGCGGTCGGACAAGCCAATCGACAACACGACCGCCTCGAACGCACCCACCGCGATCGCGGCGTCCGGCAGCCAGGGCGCACCGGCCAGCATGCCCTGTTGTTGCGCGCCACACAGCGCGGTGAGGGCCAGCAGCGGCGTCCAGCCGACCAGGAAAAACCAGGCGTGGCGTGAGCCGCGCAGGGCGGCGGTAGCGCCCGTGACCAGCAGCAGCAACGCGCCAAGCAGCAGCAACGGCTGGAGCAGCAGTTGCGAGGTGTCGACAAGGACGCCGATGCCGGTGGCGCGCAGCACGGTCAACACCGGCATGCCGATGGCAAAGGCCAGCACGGGGATCCGCAGCAGGGGAACGTAGTCGTCGACTTTGGCGAAGCGCAGCATGAACAATGCGGCGAACGAGACGGAGAGCGTCGTCGCTGCCGCGCCGAGCGTGTCTGCCATGCCGGCCAGGGACTGGATCTCCAGGGGATGGAAGACGTACCCGGACTTCAGGCCCTGGATCAAGGCATAGCAGAGCAGATATGCCACGTACCAGCCGAAGGTCATGTCGCGCAGGATCAGCGCGAAGCACAGCGCCATCAGTGCCATCGTCATCATCACGGCGAAGCAGGCCGTGGCGAACACTACCCAGCCGCCGTCTTCGCGCAGGTAGTCGCGCCAGGGCTCGACGGTCATCGTGACCGCGCCTGGCGGCATCGAGGTCGGTTCGAATCGGAGCAGCAGCGGACGCGACGCGGGAATGGACGCCGGTATCTCGAAGATCAGCCGCCCATGGCCATGCAGCGCCGGACCGAAGTCCTCGATGGAGGTGCCGGCGACCGGGCCTTGTTCGTTGTACAGCGTTACCGTGCCCAGGCCGGGCGTGCGGATGCTCAACACACGGTTGCCGCTGCTCCACGGGGGAAGGGTACGCAGGATCACCCACGTGCCGGACGGCGAGTTGGGGAAGACCTGCATGCGCGAGGGGTCGAACGCGGCAAGTGGGCGACTCTCCGCCTCACGCAGGACCTCTGCAGGGTTATCACCGGGCTGCGCCTCCCGCCAGTTGCCGGTCAGCGTTTCGGCCGAGGCCGAGGCGGTAGCGGTCAGAAGCAGGCAACAGAACAGCGTCGCCTGCAGGAGGCGATGAAAAATCCCATGCTGTCCTTTGTCCGAAAAACCCATGCCGAGTCCCAAGACAAAACCTGCTGCGCGTCGCCGTGGACGCGCGGCCTGGATCCGACGTGTTTCGTGTGAAACCCCCGTCTCCCCCTTTCCACGGCACGTTCATTGTGCCGTGAGTCGCCCGAGTCTGTCGCCTGGGCTGTTCGGGTTAGGTGAAGACTTTGGCCGGATCAGGCCGGCGTAGGCGCTACCACGCCGCCAAAGCGCTCCAGCAACTGCATCTGGGCGTCCCGGACCGGCTGGCCGGCTGTCGGCTGTGTGAGCACGTAGGTACCGTCGGACTGCTGCATCCACGCCGAGTGGTTGTCGGCCAGGTAGGTGTCCAGTTCGCGCCGGACCCGCTGCTTCAGCTTCTTGCCTTCGATCGGGAAGCAGGTTTCCACGCGGCGTTCCAGGTTGCGCTCCATCAGGTCGGCGCTGGCGAGGAAGAGGTCGGGCTCGCCGTCGTTGTGGAACCAGTACACACGGCTGTGCTCGAGGAACCGGCCCACCACCGAGCGGACGCGGATATTCTGCGATACCCCCGGAATGCCGGCGCGCAGGCAGCACATGCCGCGTACGATCAACTCCACCTTCACGCCGGCCTGGCTGGCGCGGTACAGGGCACGGATCACTTTGGCGTCGGTGATCGCGTTGATCTTGCAGATGATCTCGGCCTTCTTGCCCGCCGCGGCGTTGGCGGCTTCCCGCGCGATGAGGTCGAGCAGGCCCTTTTTCAGGGTGAATGGCGCATAGAGCATGCGCTTCATCTTCAGCGCCTTGCCCATGCCGGTCAGCAGACGGAAAAGGCGATGAACATCGTCACACAGGGCTTCGTCGGAGGTAAGCAGGCTGTAGTCGGTGTAGAGGCGTGCGTTGCCCGAGTGGTAGTTGCCCGTGCCCAGGTGCGCGTAGCTGACCAGCTTGCCGTTCTCACGGCGCTGCACGAGCATGAGCTTGGCGTGTGTCTTCACCCCCACCACGCCATAGGTGATCACCGCACCGGCCTGCTGCAGCCGCGAGGCGAGGCTGAGGTTGGACTCTTCGTCGAACCGCGCACGCAGCTCGACCACGGCGGTGACTTCCTTGCCCGAGCGCGCGGCCTCGACCAGGGCGTCGACGATTTCCGAGTTGGCGCCGCTGCGATAGAGGGTTTGCTTGATCGTCAGCACCTGGGGATCTTTCGCCGCCTGGCGCAGGAAGTCGACCACGGGCGAGAACGATTCGAACGGGTGGTAAAGCAGCACATCCTGCTTGCCGATGACCGTGAACATGTCCTCGGCATTGGCCAGCACCTTGGGCAGGGCCGGCACGAAGGTCGGGAACTGCAGGCGCGCGTATTGCGGCTGCAGGGTCATCTCGAACAGGCGCGCCAGATTCACCGGGCCGTTCACTTCGTAAAGCGCCGCCGGCTCGAGCGCGTACTGCTTCATCAGGTAATCGACGAGCAGCTTGGGGCAGTTGTCGGCCACTTCCAGGCGCACGGCATCGCCATAGCGGCGCGAGAACAGCTCGCCGCGCAGTGTGCGCGCCAGGTCCTCGACGTCTTCGGGGTCGATGGTCAGGTCGGCGTTGCGGGTCAGCCGGAACTGGTAGGAACCGAGTACACGCATGCCGGGGAACAGGTCGTCCGCATGGGCATGGATGATCGACGACAGCAGCACGTAGTTGTCGCCGCCATCGCAGATCTCGTCCGGCATGCGGATGAGTCGCGGCAGGATGCGCGGTGCGGGGACGATCGCCAGGCCGGAATCGCGGCCGAACGCATCGGTGCCTTCGAGTTGGACGATGAAGTTCAGGCTCTTGTTGACCAGGCGTGGAAACGGATGCGTGGGGTCGAGGCCGATCGGCGTGATCAGCGGCGCCACTTCATGACGGAAATAGCGGCGCACCCACAGCTTCTGCTTGTGCGTCCACTGGTTGCGCCGGACGATGCGGATACCTTCGGCTGCGAGCGCGGGGAGAATCTTCTCGTTGAGGATGGCGTATTGCCGTTCGATCTGCCGGTGTGCAATCTCGGCGATCTCGGCAAGCGCGCGGCGCGGCGGAATGCCGTCGGCACCGATCATCTCGTGATCGAAGGCGATCTGCTGTTTCAGACCGGCAACGCGGATTTCGAAGAATTCGTCCATGTTGGACGAGAAAATCAGCAGGAACTTGAGCCGTTCGATCAGCGGCTTGGACTCATCCAGTGCCTGGTCCAGCACGCGGATGTTGAACTGCAACTGCGACAGCTCGCGGTGGATGTAGAGGCTGCTGTCGTTGAGGTCGATAGCCGGCAGCTCCGGCGGCGGCGCCTGGGGCGGCTTTGCGGCGGGCGCTTTCGGCGGGGCAGTCGACTCGGTCGGGGGCGTCATCGTATCCAGGGCGTCGTCCTCATCGCGGATCGCGGCGTCTCATGGTACGCCGTCGGGTGAGCTTATGACCGCGTTTTGACACCACCATGACATAGCCGGAAGGGTTCGGATCTCTTGTAGGAGCCGATTCATCGGCGATCCCGCGGCAGCGGGCCAGGTCGTCGCGAGCACCCATCGCCGCTAAAGCGGCTCCCACAAGGAGGCCGAAGAGAACCGTGGCGTTCAGACGACCAGCGGTTCGGGCTCCAGGGTCACGCCGAACTTCGCATTGACGCCCGCAATGACCTTCTGCGCGAACGCCCAGAGCTGCGGCCCGGTCGCTTTACCGTGATTGACCAGCACCAGCGCATGCCGGTTCGAGATGCCTGCGTCGCCATCGCGCTCGCCCTTGAACCCCGCTGCCTCGATGAGCCAGCCGGCTGAGATCTTGGAGGTGCCGCCGGTATGCGGCCACACAGGCAACCCGGGATGGGCGAGTGCCAGTGCATCGGCTTTCGTCGCGCCGATGATGGGGTTCTTGAAGAAACTGCCGGCGTTACCGATCACGGCCGGGTCGGGTAGCTTGCGCGAGCGCAGGCGAACCACCGCTTCGGCCACGTGATAGGGCGTGGCACGTTCTACGCCCATCTTCGTCACCTCGTCGCGGATGCCGGCGTAGTCGAGCGATAGCGGACGCTCGCGCGGCAGCGCGAACGTCACGGCGACGACGATCCAGCGACCGGCCTGTTGCTTGAAGGTGGAATCGCGATACGAGAAGGCGCACGCAGCCTTGTCGAGCACCACGAACTCACCCTTGTGCGTGTCCCACGCCTCGACGGTGTCGATGAACTCGGCCACCTCGACGCCGTATGCACCGATATTCTGGATCGGTGAGGCGCCCACCGTGCCCGGAATGAGGATCAGATTCTCGAGCCCCGCATACCCCTGGCCGAGCGACCAGCGCACGAAATCGTCCCAGCGCTCGCCGGCGGCCACGCGGATCAGAACCCGATCGTCACGCTGGAAGGTCTCCACGCCACGGGTAGCCATGGCCAGCACCGTGCCGTCGAAGTCACCGCCAATGAGCATGTTGCTGCCTTCGCCGAGCACCAGCATCCTGCCACCGCGTATCGCCGGATAGGCGAGGATTTCCGGAAGCTTCGTCGGGTCGCGCACTTCGGCCAGTAGCTTCGCGCGTGCGTTCACACGCAAGGTGTTGCGACCGCCGAGCGGCGCATCGCTGGTCAGCGTGAAGCCGCCCATGTCGATCGGCGCGTTGTTTATCATGCGAGCACTCCGCGGCGGCGGATCTCGGCGACCGCTTCGGCGATGAGTTTCGGGCCGCGGTACACCAAGCCCGAATAGACCTGCACCAGCGATGCACCCGCTTCGATCTTTTCCGCAGCCGTGTCGCCATCGAGAATGCCGCCGACGCCGACGATCGGCAGCTTGCCGTCGAGGCGCGTGGCCATGCCACGCAGCACGGCCGTGGATTTTTCGAACAGTGGCCGGCCGGAGAGCCCGCCGGTTTCGTGAGCGTTCGGGTCACCAGCCACGGTGTCACGGTCGATTGTCGTATTGGTGCAGATCACGCCGTCGATGCCGGAGGCGAGCAGCACTTCGGCGATCGCGTCGAGCTCGGTGTCCGTCAGGTCCGGCGCGATCTTCAGCAGCATCGGCTTGCGCTTGCCGTGCTGGCTGGCCAGGCGTTCCTGGGTTTCACGCAGCGTGCCGATGAAACGGCGCAGCGTCTCTTCTTCTTGCAAATCGCGCAGGCCCTGCGTGTTCGGTGAGGAGATATTCACCGTAATGTACGTGGCCAACGGATACGCGCGCTCGAGGCACAGCAAATAGTCGTCGATGGCCCGTTCGTTGGGCGTGTCTTTGTTCTTGCCGATGTTGATGCCGAGCACGCCGCGGAACGTGGCTTTCTCCACGTTGCGCACGAGGGCATCGATGCCGCCATTGTTGAACCCGAGGCGGTTGATCACTGCTTCGTGGTTCGGCAGACGGAACATCCGTGGCTTGTCGTTCCCCGATTGCGGCCGCGGCGTCACCGTGCCGATCTCGACGAAGCCGAAGCCCAGCGCGGCCAGGCCATCGAGGTGCTCGCCATTCTTGTCGAGCCCGGCGGCCAGGCCGACGGGATTCGGAAAATCGATGTCGAACACGCGCACGGGCAGCGGGGCCGGCGGCGTTGCGATCCAGCCGGACAAGCCGCTCCGCTGGGCCACGTCGGACGCGTACAGCGTAAGGCCGTGTGCGGTCTCGGCGTCGAGGGTGAACAGGAGGGGGCGGATCATCTCGTACATGGCGTGGTCGTCAGGGCGTGAGGTGGCCCGCGAACACGCGGGTATCGTAATCGTAGGCGACCGCGCCTTCGTCCTGCGTGGCGTTGAACAGCGAGCGCAGTGCGGACAGCAGCGGTTCGTGATTGGGGTGACCTGCCTTGGGCATGTAAGACGACGACATCGTCCGGCCGAGCAGGGCATCGTAGTCGAGCTTCTGCCCGTGCGGGAACGACGCCATGCCGCGATACCCGTGACCGTACCAGCGCGCCATCGTCTCGTCGTCCGCGTAGCGCTCGGCTACGCTGACGTAATCGATGCCGTACTCATGCAGTAGCCGCTCGTAGCCTTCGAGGAACGGCGTGCCCTTCAGGCGGCGCGTGTTCCAGAACACCACGGCCAGTCCACGGGGGCTCAGCACACGCGCGAATTCGCGTTTCACCTTGTTCTGATCGAACCAGTGAAACGCCTGCGCGACCGCAACCAGATCCACGCTGCGATCGTCCAGGCCGGTCGCTTCCGCCGTGCCGTCGATAGCATGGAAACGGCCTTCGCCGCCAAGCCACTGCACGGCGGCCGCGCGCATCGCGGCGTTCGGTTCGACAGCGGTCACGCGGTGACCGCTGTCGAGGAACAACTTGCTGGAAATGCCGGTGCCGGCGCCGATATCCGCGACGGTCCAGTCGGCGGTCACGCCGAGGCTGTGCAGCCAGCCGATCAACGCCTGCGGGTAATCCGGCCGGTAGCGGACATAGTCCTCGACGCGGTCGGAGAAGCGATCCGTGGAGCGTAAATCGGTCATGGCCTCACCTGTTCGTCAGAAGTCGAACTTGATGCCCTGGGCCAGCGGCAGCGCATCCGAATAGTTGATGGTGTTGGTCTGGCGACGCATGTAAACCTTCCATGCGTCCGAGCCGGACTCGCGACCGCCGCCGGTTTCCTTCTCGCCACCGAAGGCGCCACCGATTTCCGCGCCCGAGGTGCCGATGTTCACGTTGGCGATGCCGCAATCCGAACCGGCTGCCGAGAGATACTGCTCGGCGGCTTTGAGATCCTGCGTGAAGATGGCCGAGGACAGGCCCTGCGGCACGGCATTCTGCTGGGCGATGGCTTCGTCCAGCGTGTCGAAGGGCATCACGTAGAGAATCGGGGCAAAGGTTTCGGTCTGCACCACGGTGTCGGTGTTTTTCAGGCCGGTGACGATCGTCGGCAGCACGAAGTTGCCCTTGCGGTCGGTCAGCGCCTTGCCACCCGTGCGGACGGTACCACCCGCGGCCTTGGCCTGCTCGATGGCGGCGAGGAAGGCGGTCACGGCTTCGGGGCTGTTCAGCGGGCCCATCAGCGTAGTCGACAGGGTGGGATCGCCGATCTTCTGCTCGACCTGGCCGTAGGCCTTGACCAGCGTGTCGACTACGGCGTCGTGGATGGAGGAGTGAACGAGGACACGGCGCGTGCTGGTGCAGCGCTGGCCGGCCGTACCGACGGCGCCGAAGACGATGGCCGGAATGGCGAGCTTCAGGTCGGCCGACTTGTCCAGGATGATGGCGTTGTTGCCGCCCAGTTCGAGCAGGCTGCGGCCCATGCGGCGCGACACGCGCTCGCCGACCATGCGGCCGACCTTGGTCGAGCCGGTGAAGCTGATCAGCGGGATGCGCTTGTCGTCGACGAAGGTCTGCGCGAGTTCGGTACCGGCGTCGTTGAAGAGGAAGAACAGGTCCGGGAAGCCGGCTTCCTTCAGGGCCTCGTTGCAGATCTTCATGGTGGCGATGGCCGAGAGCGGGGTCTTCGGCGAGGGCTTCCACAGGCAGATATCACCGCAGATGGCGGCGAGGAAGGCATTCCAGGCCCACACGGCGACCGGGAAGTTGAAGGCGCTGACGATGCCGACCAGGCCGACCGGATGCCACTGCTCGTACATGCGGTGGCCCGGGCGCTCCGAATGCATGGTGTAGCCGTAGAGCATGCGGCTCTGGCCCACCGCGAAATCGGCGATATCGATCATTTCCTGCACTTCGCCGTCGCCTTCCGGCTTGATCTTGCCCATTTCCAGGGCGACCAGCGAGCCGAGGGCGTCCTTGTGCTTGCGCAGGGCCTCACCGCAAAGGCGTACGGCTTCGCCGCGACGCGGGGCGGGCGTTGTGCGCCATACCGCGAAGGCTTCCTGCGCGCGCTGCACGATCGTCTCGTAGTCGGCCGCGCTGGTCGCCTGGACCGTCGCGATGACTTCCCCGGTGGCCGGGTTGACCGGCGAAAGGGTGCCGGCGGCCGTGGTGGAAGCCCATTCGCCGCGGCCAAGGTAGGTGCCGGATTCGGTGGTCTTGAGGCCGAGCGCTGCGAGGATCTTGCCGGACATGAAAGCTTCTCCATTGACGACGCGCCGACAGGGTGCCCGCGCGACTGGGTAAAACCGCGATTCTAGCAAACGGACCCTTCACACCCCGTTGTGCGACGCGGGACGGATGTCTGCGGGGCGTCTTTATCGAGGGAGTTTACGAAGACCCTGCGGTCACCGTCGCAAGTCCATGCTGTTTCTGTGTTTCTTCACAAGGCTGGTAGCGCCCATGTCCCGGATCTATGAGATTCCCTATCACCCTGATGACAGCCACTCCTGGCCCGTAAGCGTCGATGGTCAGGTGATCTCCCACTTCGACAGCCGTTTTGAGGCCCTGCGTTCGGCCGTGAACCAGGCCGCCGCCGAGGGTGGCGACACGAGCATCGGGGTGGAGGGGGCCGATGGCATATGGCGACCGTTCGGGAGTGACGCCAAGCGGCCCGAGCAGCTTCCGCCCATGCCGGGCCGAAAGCTCAGGGCCGTCCGCTAACAGATTACCCCTGCACCCGGATCGATTTACCATGGGCCGATCTCTCCGAATCGGCCTTCCCATGCTCCCTGATATCTCCGAGATGCGCGGCGCCTGTCATTGCGGCGCCGTTCGCTTCACAGTCAAGCTGACTGATGGCCTGCGCACCGCGCGCCGGTGTAACTGTTCGTTCTGCCGCATGCGCGGCGCCGTTGCCGTCTCCGCCGAGCTCGACGGCATCACGGTGGACCAAGGGAACGACGTGCTCACCGAGTATCAGTTCAACACCGGCACCGCGAGACACTATTTCTGCTCGGTTTGCGGCATTTATACCTTTCACCGACGACGCTCGAACAATGGCCAGTACGGGGTGAATGTCGCATGCCTGGAAGGGATCAGTCCGTTCGATTTCGCTGAAGTGCCGGTGCTGGATGGCGTGAATCATCCGACGGATAGCGGCCGGAAGGGTGGGGCGCAGGTGGGCTTGTTGCGTTACGTTACGGCGGCCTCTTGACCTGTTCGGCGCACCTCACGCAGAGCGGCTTGCGCTTCCGCGAGCGCCAAAGCGATACCGGCGGCGGCCAGCTGCATCTGTTCGGCAGTGTGGTCGGCCATGACTTGCAGCCGCAGGCGTGCCGCGCCTTTTGCCACGCCAGGGTATTCAACGAGATTGGTCACGACGCGGTGCCGTGGCAAGGCCCTGGTCAGTAGGCGAGTGAGACCTTCATCGCCGATATGAACGGGGACGATCGCGGACGGGTCGCCCAGGCATTCGAAATGCGCCATCCGAAGGCGGTTGCGCAACTCAATGACTCGCTCCATCAGGCGTCGTCTGCGATCGCTACCCTCCGATGAGCGGACGATGGTGAGCGCCGCGAGTACCACCGCCGCCTGGACGGGTGAAAGCGCATTGGAAAAGATGTGCGGAGCCGCGAAGAACTTCAGATATTCCTTCACCGATCGCTGGTGGCTGAGGATGAATCCACCATTCGATGCAAAGGTCTTCGAGAAGCTGCCCATAACCATATCGACCTTCCCGAGCATGTTCTGCGCCCCAAGGTAGCCGGTGCCGTCCTTGCCCAGGGCGCCCAGATCATGAGCGACGTCGACCATGAGCGTTGCGCCTTGCTCCGTGCAAATCTGTTGCAAGCCAGCTATGTCGGGAACATCGGAATCCATCGAAAACAGCGATTCGGTGACCACCAGAATGGCGCCTGATGGGTCCCTGGAGCGGATGTCGGCGAGCGCGTCGTGAAAGGCTGAGTTGTCGCGGTGCGTCACTGGATACACCTGTCGGGTTGCCGCGAGCGCACCTTCCCGGAGGCACGAGTGCGACAGCGAGTCCATCACCACGTGATCGCCAGGACGTACCAGTCCCTTGATGGCGCTGTAACCGGCTCCCCAACCTGTCGGAAACAGTACGCAGTGCTCCATGTGCAGGAAGTCGCAAAGTTCGGCCTCCAGCTTCACGGAGTAGGCCGTGTTGCCCAGCAGCACCGGTGACCCCGCGCTATGCACGCCGTGACGTCCGATCGCATCGATCGCTGCGGCCTTGATCGCCGGGTGCGACGAAAGGCTGAGGTAGTCCTGCGATCCAAGGTTGATGCCGTGCAAGCGGTAGCCGGTGTCGTACCGGGCTTCGCATTCGGTCAGCGGCGCAAGGTCGGTCGACTTGCTGTACGACCACAGCTGCTGGAGCCGGCGTCTTTCCTGCCATTCAAGAAAACCCTGGGTACGTCCCAGCAAGTCCGGCCCCGTGACATCGACGAAGTCTCTCATGCTGCCGTCGAGCGCGCGGGAATCGAGTGGTGGCTCAAGGACAAAGGTCATGACTCGCGCTCCATAAGATGTGAACCGATCTTCCGTGCCGTACGCGCCATAGCTCTGCATGCGTCAGTTCCGCAGCAGGTAGTAACCCGTACCTGAGTCGATGCAGTCGCCTGCGTAGGCACTGCGTGCGTTATGGTCGCCGGTCGCGCCCTCTCCGTGAGCCCCATAGACCCGGTCATTTCGCCATCCTTCGCACGGGCTCTCCCTCTCCTTGGTGCACCACGATTTAGCTCACAGGGAAGCGTTCATGCCCATAGTTCCTAAGGCGTAGTCGCGCTCCCCGATATTTGCCGTTAGCCATGGACCTGGGCGCCAGTTGGCCGGATTTGCTCCCATGTGATCTTCTGTCCAGTGGCCGCCTCCGGTATCCTCACGCCCTTGGCCCCGTAGCTCAGCTGGATAGAGCGTCCCCCTCCTAAGGGGAAGGTCGCCCGTTCGAATCGGGCCGGGGTCACCATCTCAGGGTTTTCGTGCAAGGCGGTTGCCAAAGGTTCGGGTACCCTCCAAGGGTCATCCACCCGCCGGAGCCCCAGCCATGACCCTCACCTTCGACGCCATCATCGTGGGGGCCGGACAGGCCGGACCGGCGCTCGCCGGGCGGTTGACCGGCCTGGGCAAGACGGTCGCCATTATCGAACGGCATCTGGTGGGCGGTACCTGCGTCAACACCGGCTGCAAGCCGACCAAGACCCTTGTTGCCAGCGCCTGTGCCGCGCGCTTCGCGCAGCGCGGGGCTGAGTTCGGCATTGGCGTCGGGCCCATCAGCATCGACATGCCGGTTGTCGCGGCGCGGGCGCAGAAGGTGATCCTGGATTCGCGCAAGGGAAACGAGGACTGGCTGGCTTCGATGCCAGGGCTCACGTTGATTCGCGGCCATGCGCGGTTTACCGGGCCGCGACAGATCGAGGTGAATGGCGAGACGCTGAAGGCACCCCAGGTGTTCCTCAATGTCGGCGGCCGTGCCAATGTGCCCGACTTTCCGGGCGTCGACGAGGTCGATTACCTCACCAACAGCACGATCATTCCGCTTCAGGCCGTGCCCGAACACCTCGTTGTCGTCGGCGGCAGCTACATCGGCCTCGAATTCGCGCAGATGTTCCGGCGTTTCGGCGCCCAGGTGACCATCGTGGAGAAGAACGCCAGGCTGGTCAGCCACGAAGATGAAGATGTATCGGCGGAGATCCGTTCCTTCCTCGAAGCAGAGGGCATCGCCGTGCGAACGGATGCCTGCTGCATCACGTTGGCCAGGCACGACCGCGGCGTGAAGGTGGGCGTGGATTGCAACGAGGGAGCGCCCGAGGTCGTCGGGACGCACGTACTGCTTGCCGTTGGCCGCCGCCCGAATACGGACGACCTGGGCCTGGACAAGGCCGGCGTTGAGACGGACGACAAGGGTTACATCAAGGTCGACGATCACCTCAAGACCAGTGCCGAGGGCGTCTGGGCGATGGGCGACTGCAATGGCAAGGGCGCGTTTACCCATACCGCATGGAATGACTACGAGATCGTGGCGGCGAACCTGCTCGATGGCGAGGAGCGCAAGGTCAGCGATCGCATCCTTGGTTACGCACTTTATGTGGATCCGCCGCTGGGTCGCGTCGGCATGACGGAAGCACAAGCACGCAAGTCGGGCCGGCCGCTGCTGATCTCGAAGCGTCCGATGACACGCGTTGGACGTGCCGTGGAGAAGGCGGAGACCTGGGGCTTCATGAAGATCGTGGCCGATGCGCAGACGAAGAAGATCCTCGGTGCGGCGATTCTTGGCACGGGTGGCGACGAAGCTATTCACGGCATTCTCGACATGATGAATGCGGACGCTTCCACTGGGACGTTGCAGTGGGCGGTGCCGATTCATCCCACGGTGTCGGAACTCATTCCGACCCTCGTCGGCGATCTAAAACCTGCCGACTGACACCTGGCCGATGACCGCCATCTCTCTTTCCTGCAACAGCAGGTTCTCGTAACGGGTTAGGAGATGTCCGCGCCGGGCGGGGGATGGTGGAAATCCTCGGCAACGAGGTTCTGCGTCAGGCGGAATACCCCCTCGGCCACACGACGCGAGAGGACCACATCCACGATCGTGGTTTCGTGGGGGCCCAGCGCGTCGAGGAAATCGTCGGAGCGTGCGGTGCTTGCCACCAGATGGCGGATCAGGCCGGTCAGGTCGACGGGCTCGATATGTACGCCGTACGGTCGATGCGGCTGCAACGCATCGCGGAGGGTCTTGTGCGGGTCACGTGGATCCACGATCGCGGCTTCGCCGGCAAGCACGGCGCGGTTGAGGAGCATCGACACCGTGGCGGGACTGCGCGAATTGGCCTGCCGGTCGAGCATGAAGCCCTGCGGAAGATGATCGGGCGAGGCTTCGGGCCCGGCGGTCATCTGGAACTGCGCGGTAGCCAATGGCTCACCGCGATCGTCCACGAGGCGAAAGATCATCAGGCTTCGTGGATCATGAATGTGCACGCGCGGCGAGAAAAGGGCAGGTTCGAGTTCCACGCGATTCGCATCTCGCTGTGCGTTCTCGTTGGCGAATGCATTGCATAGCATGGTGTATGCCGGTGCGGAATCCACGGCAAGGCAGCGCATGATGGCCTCGACGGTGAGCGGCGAAGGCGGTTCGGCGCCCATGATCCCCTGCTTCTTTCCGGAGTGGGAAAGCCCGGCCAGCATCTTGAAGGCCGTGCGTGGCGCGCGTGTCAGCGTCATCGACAGGGTGGCAGACGCTCCCGGCTGAGCGAGAACGCAATGCGTGGCGTTGAGGTTGGCGGCGGCCAGACGCACCACGCCGTCGGAGCCATCTTCACCCGTGTACGAATTGACCACGTCGTACAGGCTGCGATCAGGCCGGTCGCCAATCAACGAGAACAGGTACGTGCCGTTCAGCGCGGCATCCTTACCGTGGATGACATCGAGACTCTGCGCCACGGACTCGGGGCTGCCGAGTTCGAGCCAGTTGAGAATGCGTTGGCCCGGCTCTACGCCATCGAACCAGGCCTTGAGGCGGCCGACGACACTCTTGCCCAGTTTCGCCAGCGCGGAGCCGAAGTGCGCGGGCGCGAGCATGACCAGGCGGCCGAGATGGATCGGTGCATACAGGGTCGGATGTTCGCGCTGGGCCCGAAGCCAGGCCATGACGACAGGGCCGCCGGTGGAATGGGTAATGCAGTCGAAGCGACCGTCCGGCAGTGCCAATGCGCGAAGTGCGTGATCGAAGGCGCGGACGATATCGTCCATGCCCACGGCATCGTCGAAGGTAACGTACTCGGAGAGGTGGATGTCGAGCACTCGCAGCAGCGACCCGGCCTGGGCGGCGCGGTCGCGCAGCGCCCCCGGCAGACTGCCATAGGTCGATGTATTGGTGACGCTCCAGCCGTGCACGAAGACCAGGGTGGACATGTGTCGCGAACCTCGCGTGAGTCGGTCCGAGAATAACCCAGAGCCGAACGACAGAGCGTGCCGCGCGCCTCGGGCTTCGCGTGGTCAGGGGCGAGAGCGAGACTGGTTCAGCTTGTATAGAGTCACTTGAGACAGGTTAAGTGCGTCCATGACGACTTCGTCGGCGGCCCCGAAGCAACTGCCGATGACGTGGACGCCGGGCTCCCGAAGCGACGTTTCGATGTCTGCTTTCGTCCTGCTTCCCATGTCGATGATGTCGATGCGGATGCCAGCATCTCGCGCCACTCTTTTTGTGCTGATTTCGTCCTCGAGATAGAAATTACCATCGCCATCCAGGCGTTTTCCAGTGATCGGGTTCCAGTTCATTCCGGAACCATCTCCATGGGTACCTGTGTATAGCTTCAGCCTCGTTACCGCATTCTTTCCTAGTTGTTTAAAGAGGTAACGAAAGTTACTGGCACGGATGGGCGTGTTTGCGGCCCATATCCTGCTTTGCGAATTCTGCGAGTGGGTGCCCCCCGACCAGTGCACCGGAAGAAACACCTTGTTGTTCTGATCCAGGCCCAGTCGGTCCACGGGAATGTTTGCGTCCTCGAGGAGGAGAACACGCCTGCGGCGTGTGACAGCCCCGCGCCCGCTCCGCGCCAGGGCGCCGTGCGCTCCGACAAAGCGCTCCTGCGGTGGGCCCGTCCTTGCGGCAGGAAGGGCCGAGCAACCCGACGTGGCCTGCGCTCCCGCCGCGACCCACCCGAAGACGCCGCCGGCCCTTGGACGATCCGATGTCATCAATGCGACGGAGTCAACGGCCGCCGTGATGGACGCGGCATCGGCAACGGCCGCGGCCGAGGACGTCATCGCTACGGGCGAAGTGGCAGCCGCATCCGTGCTTCGCGAGCCTGACGATACGGATCGACCGGCGCCCGGGGTTTCTGTCAATCCTTGCGACGCGCCAAGCCAGCGCAGCCAGGTATTTCCGCTCGGGTCGATCCGGTTGACGGGGTCGCCAGCACAGTAGGCATAGCGGTTGATGCCGCCTAGTTCGAACGGGCTTGCAGCGTCGGCACTGATGAATCGACGTAGCGTGGGGCTGTAAGGCCGCTCACCCAGCATGTACCAGCCGGTCGCGGTTTCCGGGATTTCGCCGGAAAATGCACTGCGTGAGCGAACCGGCGATCCCGTTCGCTCACCGTAGGCGCCATAAACCTGTGTCGTTCCAGCCATGGATATCACGGGCGTACCCTCCGGTTCTCAAAACGTTCGATGGCTCAGGGAGTGAGGTCGTACACCGTCACGTGAGAAAGGTTCAGCGATTCCATGACGACTTCGTCCGACAGCCCGAAGCAGGTACTCATGATGTGGACCCCGTCGTTGCGCAAGCGACGCGCTATGGATTGCTTCGTCTCGCTGCCAAGATCCACCAGGTTGATCGTGATACCCATCCCCAGGGCGACTGTTCCCACGTCGCGATCCTGGTCGAAGAACGCTGGGTGAGGATCCAGTCGCTTGCCGGTCACCGGGTCCCAGTTCATGCCGTCGGGACTGCCATGTGCGCCGGTGTAGAGATTCGCGTGCGTGGGTTTTCTCTTCTTATCGCCCAGATTCGCGAGCAGGTTCGTTACGTTGCTGGAACTGATCGAGGTATCCGCTGCCCAGATGTGGCTCCTGGGATTCTCGGCGTGGTAGCCGCGTTTCCGACGCCTGAGCAGATAAGGACTCGCGGAGCTGCCGCTGACCAATCTGTTGGCGGGAATGTCCCCATCCATGACCAGTTGCACGGTGTGCTTCCGTTCTCCCTCCCCACGCCCACTTCGTTGACCAGCATGGCGCCGCCCAAGAAAGCGCTCCGCCCGCGAACCTCTCCTTGCGGCCGGAAGTCCCGATCCACCCGAGGTCGCCATCGTTCCCATGGCCGTCCATCCGAAGAGGCCGCCCGATCTGGGACGCCTCGCCGTCATCAGGGCGACGGAGTCCATCGCCGAGGTCACGGATACAGCGTCCGACACGGCCGCGGCAGTCGAAGCCACGGCATCAGGCGTGGTTGCTGTCGCATCCATGCGGCGGGACATCGAGGACACCGACCGTGCGGCGCCTCTGCTCCCGCTCAATCCCTGCGACGCACCTAGCCAGCCGAGCCATGAATGACCACTCGGGTCGATCCGACTGACCGGATCGCCACCGCAATAGGCGTAGCGGTTGATGCCACCACGGTCGAACGGGCTCGCGCGGTCGGGGCTGATGAATCGGTGCAGCGCAGGGTTGTAGGGGCGCGCTCCCAACAGGTACCAGCCGGTGTCGGCTTCGCATAGCTCGCCGGCGTAAGCCGCGTGCGCCGCGCCCGGCGTCACTTCGTGCGAGCCGTAGGCACCGTACGTTTTCGTCAGCGTGACCATGTAGGTTGCACCTGGCATTCGCGGTCTGATCGGTAGGCGTACTGTCGTGGTGTCAGGGTGCGGGTGGTGGCCGAAGGCAATACAGGGTCACATTCGAGAGGTTCAGCGCGTCCATGACGACCTCGTCCGCTAGGCCGTAACACGAACCAATAATATGGTCGCCGTCCCTCGCCAGAGCTTTTCGAAAGTCCGAGATCAAGACGTCACCTACATCTTTGATGTCGATGTCGATGTTCGACACTCTGCCCGCTGGTATCGTGTGCCGAACGTCCTGATCGATGAAGAGCGTGTTCGGTTGCTTGTGAAACCAGTCGGCTCCCCAGTTGCTTTGATCGGCGTATCCGTCGACACCGGTGTAGAGGGTTGCGTTGGTAACGCCGCGGCCGGTCATGTGCGGGAAGAGGTTCGGGAAGTCGGCGTAATTGATCGCTGTATCCGCTGCCCAGATCCGACTGCGTGGATTGTCGACGTGGTTGCCGACTGTCCAGTTTCTGGTCACGTCCTGCTGCCCGCCGAGATTGAACGTCGATCTGCTCGCGGGAATATCGTCGCTTTCGAACAACGTAATGGTCCGTTGCGGTCGCGTTCCCGCGCCCGCCTTTATCGTGTCGACACTTTCCGGCAAGGCGATGAATCGGGTCGGCGCGCCATTGCGGGTTGGTGGAAGACTGGATCCGCCCAAGGCAGATTTTGCCAACTGCCCGATCCATCCGAAGAGGCCACCGGAACTTGGTGCACTCGACGTTGCCAGGGCCACGGAATCGATGGCCGATGTGATCGATACCGCGTCGATCACGGCCGCCGCCATCGAAGCGGTCGTGCCGGGCGTGGAAACGGCGTCGCGCATGCCGCGGGAGTCGGACGACAACGCACCGTTCGCACCTGCGGATCGTCCGGTCAGTCCGAGGGAGGCGCCTAGCCAGGAAAGCCATGACTGGCCGCTCGGATCGGTCCGGTTCACCGGATCGCCACCGCAATAGGCATACCTATTGATGCCCCCCTGGTTGAACGGGCTCGCGTGATCGGGGGCGAGGAAACGCCGCAGCGTCGGACTGTAAGCGCGCTTACCCAGAAAGTAGCAGCCGATGTCGGCTTCGCTCACCTGGCCGGCGTAAGCAGTCCGCGCTGCGCCTGCTGTCGCGGCGTGTGCACCGTACGCACCGTATGTGATCGTCGTAGCCATCAGGGGGCCGCCCGTACGGGTAACAAGTAGTCCGACACCGTATCCGGCATGTTCAGGGATGTGAGCATGGCGGCGTCGACGAGGCCATGCCCGCTTACGGCGACATAGATGCCGTCTTCAGAAAGGCGTCGGCGGAGCTGTTCCCTCGTGGCCAGGCTCGTGTCCACTGCATCGACTTTCACACCCGCCGATTCGCCAGCTTGTACGACGCGTTGGGTCTCGGCCCGGAAAAGGCCCTCGCTGGGCGGACGCGTCCTCCCGTGAGGATTTCGCAATGCCTCGCGCGTATCTCTGGCCCCGAGGAGCAGGGTGGTTCGGTTGGCGCCATCCGCTTTCAGTCCCGCCAACGCCTGTTTCACCTGAGGGAGGCGGGTGGTCGCATCGCGCGCCACCAGGCCGCGGGTCGAGCCTCTGGTATCAGTGCGCGAGGATGCGCTTGACGCCAGGACGGGCGCCGTTGCGCGTACGGCGCTGACCGCGGCTTGCGCCGTTGCCGTAGTGCTCGCACGACGAGCGCCCGACGTTGCGCTGGCTGCACCCCGCGTGGCAAACGCCTTGGTCGAGGCGCTGGATATCTGTTTGGCCGCCGTGAACGCACCCGCGCCCGACGCGATGCCCGTGCCCATGGCGATCCAGCCGAAAATGGTGCTGGCTTGCTGGTTGTGAGTTGCCATCGAGGCGATGGAGCCGACGGCTGCGACTGTCGAATACACATCCATCGCCGCCGCAATGGATGCAGCCACAACGCCGGGCGTAGCGGCCGCTGCCGTGACGGATCCCGCCACCCCGGCTCCTGTCGCGGCGGCCGCCATGCCCGCGCTGGTCGCGGCGGCCAGAGGTGCTGTCAGGGCGCCTGCGCTGAGCACACTACCCACGACGGTGAGGCCCAGCATCAATCCCGACATCAACCAGTCGGTCCACGCGTTTCCCGTCGGATCGATCCGGTTGACCGGGTCGCCACTGCAGTAGACGTACCGATTGAATCCGCCGTCACTGAAAGGGCTTTCAGGGTCCGGTGCAAGGAAACGCCTCAGCACCGGGCTGTACAGCCGGTTGCCCAGCAGGTACCAGCCGGTACCCCGTTCAGTGACTTCTCCGGCAAACGCCACTCGCGCCATGTGGAGGGAGTCGACCGCCTGGCCGTAAGCGGCGTAGGTGTGGGTGCGTGTCATGGGTTCGATGCCGGCTCGGACTCCGTGACGACGGAACCCTGAGGATCAGTGCCCAGGAGGAAGGTGTCGCGAATCGCTCCGGCGAGGCGGGTTTCGGCGACGACACCACCCTCGGCCCGGATGTATCGCCGTCCTTCGTTCATGTCGAACTCGAAGGCGATGGCACCGTCTTCACGGTAGCGGAACGTGGACACGCCATCGCGTGTCACGCTGCTGACGCGCCCGTCGGGTCCATGGATATACGTGATCTCCTTTTTATCGGCCAGGGTAACTTTCGACAAGCGGCCCGCACCATCCCACTCCAGTGTGCGTCCCTGGCCGTCGTCCGTCAGGTTGCCGTTGGCATCGTAGACGAGGGTTAGCGGGACACCTCCCGAGCCGGGATAACCTTCCAGGGTATTGGCTACCGTAGACAGGCGGTCCAGGTCCGCCACGTCATACGTGTACGTGGTTTCGTTGATGCTTCCGTCCAGGAGCGTGGTGGTGACGCTACGGAGATTGTCCAGGCAGTCGTGCACGAACGTCTGCCTGACATACGGTTGCCCCATTTCGTCGACGGGGTGTTCGCCTGCCACGGCGTCGATCGCGTGGAGAACCAATCGGCCACGACCGTCATAATCCATGGTTTCCTTGCGCTGTGGGGCGTCGTCGGTGCCAAACCACTCGCGGCTGGTTACCTTGTCATCTTCCCGCCAGCCGAAGACAAGACGGCGCTTCTGTGTGCCGGATGCGTCGTCGTGACTCCACGCGTGTTCGGAAACCCGTCCTCGTGCATCGTAGGTCATGCTCTGAGTGATAGACCGATCGTCGGCCAGGGACCGTGTTGTGCGGGCGACGGGTCGTGACAGTCCGTCATAAACGAAGTCGACCGTGACATCATGATCTTCCAGGTTTTCCAGACGCCCTTTGCCATCGTAAGCGTAAACCTGGCGCACGCCGTCGGTGCCCGTTTTCTCCAGTACCAGGCCACCCGGCGTCACGATGACCTCGCACGTGCGTTCGACATCGTTGTTGAGCCTGATCGTTTGTTTCGTCATCCGGCCCAGGTAGTCCGGCATGATGGTCATCTGTCCGCCGTTCGCCTGAATCAGGGTGGGGAGGCCCAGTTGCCTGTCGTACTCGGCCGTGGTCAGCTCGGAGAGAACGCCGTTCGGACCGTTCAGCGTGGAGCCGAGCAGTGTCTCCCGCAGACGCAGGTCGTACTGCATCTTGAGGAAGAAACCATTGGGCATGGTCTTGGTGTCTGCGCTCATCTGGGTGGGTATGTAGCCATAGCGGGTAGCCAGACTGCCGGCATTCTCTGTCTTGAGCCGCCCCAGGCCATCCCAGGTGCGGGATCCCAGCAGCAGTTCGCCTGCTCGCAAATGCCGATTCCAGTATGTTTCTTCTCTGGCGGGCGGAACGACAGCCAGCTCGGCGACGAACTCGTCCTCATGCCCGGGGGCATAGGTTCGCAGCACAGCGGTCCCGTCAGGCAGGTCGGTGCGGACGAGACGGTCGTGGGCATCCCAGGCCTGCTGCGTCACTTTGCCCAGCGGATCCTTCATCGCTATGCAGCGGCCGACGCCGTCGTATTCCCAGGTTGTAGTCGATTCCGTTACCCGGTCGCCCGTCTCGGTCCAGCTACCGGTCTCCGCGCGCCGCTGACGATCTGCCGCATCGAGGAGGGTCGACCGCCAGCCGGTCTGCTCGCTGTCCGGTTCGTAGACCTGCCACTGCAGCGTTTGCGTGAAGACTTCAGCGCCGTCGCCAGAATCCTCTTCGACCAGGTTCGTCTCGCTAAACGTTCTGCTTCCATCGGGCGAGGTCATCAACGTACAGCGGCCCCAATCGTCGTACTCGTAGCGGGTTTCCAGTTGTAGCGGTAGGCCGTCGCGCAGCTCGTCGCTCTGCACCTCGCGAACGAGCTGGCCGAAACCGTCGTATTCCAGTTCGTGAACAGTCATCAGCCGCCCGTCGGGAAGGGGTTCCTCGCGACGGATAGTGCGACCCTGTTCATCCATCCACGCGCGATGCGGCAAACCAGTGATACCGATGCGTTCCACCCACCGCTCGCTCATCGACAGCTGGTAATTCCAGCGCGTCGTGACCTCATAATCCTCAATGCTCGGCGACAGAACCTCACTCGTGCGCCGGCCGAGCGAGTCGTAGGTGAATTCGGCATGGTTGCCCAGGGCGTCCACGGTGGACTTCACAAGGCCACTGACGAGGTGGAGGGTTTCGCTGGTTTCGTTCTCGATCCCATCGTGTGTGGTGTGCCTGGTCGTGGTCGTCACCGTGCCGTCGATATCATCGGTTGCATAGGTGAACTCGCGCTTCTCGACCAGGCCATCCTGCTCGCGTATTTCTTCGCGCAGGCTGCCGTGTTGATCGCCCAGATCGGTGATGAAAGTCTGCTTGCTGAGGACAAGTGTCTTCTCATCGGCGCCTTCGCCCGCCGTCGATAATTCTTCGGAGGCCTGCACGTAGTAGGTGCGGTCTCGAAGCCAGTTCGTCGCTACGCCCTTGGCGTTCTTCACCGACTCCCTTACGGGCACTTCGACGTAGCGATACTGCGTCGACCGAACCGGTCCACCCTTCTTGCCGGGCTTCGTGATGCGGCCCTTGAGGCGGCGCACCTTGCCGATCGGATCGGGTGGGCAAAGCACCGCTCCGTCCTCGGTCTTTTCGCCTTCAGGCGGGTAGTAGCTGGATGTCGCGGTGGTATCGGTGGCGCTGTCGTAGCGCGTGACGACGTTCCCGTGCTCGTCGTAGCTACTTTCAGTGAAGGCAACTTGTTTAACGCCAGCCTGCCGGGTGTCATAGCACGTCGTAGTCACCTTGTGCGGAAGCTGGAAGCTCGGCTTTTGGTCTTCGAACGATGTACTTTCCTCGATACCGTATTCGGTAACGATATCCTGAACCACTTGCCCGCGGGTGGTCTTTTCGTTTGTTATGAGGTGGAAGTGATTGTAGTTGCGCTCGATCGTGCACAGCACAGAGGTGCCGTCGTACTGCTCTTCCTTCGATCCGTAGACAAAGGCATCCGCGTCGAGCAGGTGCAGTAACTGGTCGGTCCTGCTAGCCCAGTTGGTTACTCTTGGATAGCCGTAAAAATTGTTGTCCCGCTGGTTGTCGTAGGTATAGCGGCTTTCCCTGACGACCGTCGACGGATCGGCCGCGAGCCGACGGGTACGCGTCACGGCAGCCGGCATGTGGATCAGGGGCGCGCCCTCGGGGAGGGTAAGTGCCTCATCGTCGTACTGCACTTCGTCCCGGGCGCCGTCGGGAAACGTGACCGAGTCGAGCAGCACCAGGCCTTCAACCTCGCGATAGCCGAATTCCCAGACGGCCTCGTCGTCCAGCTGCGTGGGGATGCTGTTCAGCTCGGCAATGATGGGGATGGAGACACTCTGAAGCTGGCGCCCCAGTATGTGGAAGTGCATCTCCAACGGATCCGCTCTGCCAAGATGAACCCTGAGTACGACGTCTGTCGGATCGTCATAGTCGATCGTCATGAGAGAGACGCCGTCGTTGTCCGTAACACGGACCAGCCGTGGGACATTCGATTCCGGTCCCCAGTCCAGCTGGAGTCCATCGCCGCTCGGGTTGACGATGCGCACGGGACGTAGAAGCTCGCTCGAGACCGATTTCATCTCGATGTGCTCGATAACGCCGGTGATGTGTTCGACCACGGCGATACGACCGAGACTGTCGAGCTTGGTTAGCGAGCAACTGTCGAGCTTGCGGTCCGGGAAGGCCGTTGGCCTGTCGATCTCGAAACCTTCGACCTTGTGGGTGTCGCCACTGGACAACGTCAGCAGCATCGTCCCGACATCGAGTTCGGTCAGGCCGAGACGCCATCCCGTGCCAAAACCATCGTCGATGGTGTCCAGGGCGCTGTAGCTCAGGCGGAACGGGAGATGGGGTCCCCGCAGGCGATTTCCCTCGCCCGTGGCAAGATCGATGCTCGCTGAGTACATGCCGGTGCGAGGATCTACGTCCGCGTTGATGTGGCTATAGAACTGGAACGCGGTGGAATACATGTCCCCATTGGCGAAGGGGGAAGGCGTGCGGTCGTCCTTGGCCGTCATGATGTGTCATCCTGGGGATCAGTTGGTGTTTAGACCACTTCAAGGTCATCTCGCGAGTGGTCGACGAATCGAAGGCCGCACGTCTGGGTGGTGCCATAGGCATCGATCAGCCGAAGCGCGATAGAGCCATCCGGAGCACCGGGATACGGCCGGATATCGATTCGCCCACACAGGGCAAGAATGCATTTCCCTCGGTCGTTCGTTGCCAGTGTCGGCTTAGGTATGCCGCCCGTCTGCACCTTGTCGTTCCACTTGAAATCCGTATCGCCAGGCGAAGCGTAACCCGTAAAACACGGGTTCATGGTGCCCTCCAGCTTGTTGATCCAATGGATCACGCCGGCGGGAGTGCAGGTCATATGGCGCAGGGCGAGGCTCAGCCCGCCGGCGTCGCGAAGCGATATCACCACGATGTCGTTGAAGATATCGTCTGCGAGGTGTCCGTCAGAGTCTGCTGCCGAAGGGGTTGGACGTCGGGACAGGACGAAGTTGTCGGAGGAATAAACGATCGGTGAATCCGGCGCCAGCGTGACGCCGGTGTCCTCGTCCAGACCGGGATTGTAGTCGCGCTTCCCGCCCTTGTCGTACCACCCGTTGCTACGGTACACAGATTCATCGTCTCCCGTGATCGCGAACGCGACGACCAGATTCTGCAGGGCTTTCTCGTTGGCGGTGACGTAAAAGTAGAAGTCCTGCGGCGGCAGATCCGATGACCAAAAGATCGAGCGGATCCTCCTGAGTAAAGAACGGATCCACTTCCGTATCGATGGGGAATCATCGCGTCTGGATGCTGGGTGATAGTCATAGCCCCGGCCTTCGTGTTGCGCCGCCCAGCCCCTGTAGTCGACGGCGCTGTAGTCGTCGGTGTAAGGAAGCAGCGCCTCTTCGGCTTCATAGTCGAAGAGGCAAATGCCTTTCTCCTCAGCCTCCGTGAGATGGGCTGCCACCCCGCCCCGTTTGGCTTCCAGACGGAGCTTGATCCTGGCTTGTTGGAGACCGTTTCTGTAGACCTTGGTCTGCTGCAGGGTGATGGTGAAGGCGGTAACTTGGAAGTCGTCTTCAGGTGCCTGGAAAGTCGGCTTCATCATGGTGTCATCCTTGCGAGTGGGCAATCCGAAGCTCACGCCTTTCTCAGTTTGACCTGGTTTGCCTGGCTACCGAACGACAGCGACAGAGCGTGTGTATTGCCGTGCGCATCGTGGATGCGCAACGTGCCCTGAGTAACATCGGCAACTGTCGCGCCGGCGGCGTCTTGGAACGTGGCAGGGAACGATCTTCCTTGAAGCATGCCGACGCTCACGCGGTATGGATCTGCGCCTGCAGAGATTCCCAGGTTGTCGTACATCGCGCTCGGTTTGTAAGCTGTGCGGTCGGAGTCCCTAGTCGAGAGGCTGTCGTTACCCCGACCGTAGCGGACCGTAGTGGAGATTTCGCTCACGTTACCGGTGGCCGTGCTCGTGACACGAACGGCATGCCCGTTCTCCGGATCCTCATTGCAATTTGCGGCATCGGATCTTCCGTCCACGTTGATATGATCGAGCGGATACACCGGAAGCCCCGCGACCGTCGTGCTGTCGGGCTGCCGGTAGTAGCTGATGGCCCACTGCACATCGTCAAAGAATGCCCCACGCTTATAGATGGCAAACTCTCGATCCGAATAGCCACCGTCAACGGATTTCAGGCGGAGTTCGGTGCCATTGAGATTCACATGCAGGGAGTGCTCGACCGCACCGTAGAAGTAATTCTGACTACCGACGGGTGTCGGATTGAGGGTGCCGTCGGAGGCTACATCGCCGTAGCTGGTGACAGGTAGAGACGGAAAGCGCACGGGCTTGAGGTTAACCGACGAGTTGAACTGACCGCCCACACCCTCGCCTTCCGGATCGTCCACGTTGAAGTTCGTGGCGGCATAGCTTGTCCCGTCCGGGAGCAGGAAGCGTGCCGCGATCCGCAGCGCCACGGATGGGGGGGAGTTGGTTCGGACGTAGACCGGAATAGGATCGCCGGACGCTGTCGGATGGTTTACACCGGCTCCGCCGGCGTCTCGCCCTTTTGCCGGGGGTGACGCCCCCGGAATAACGTATTCGTCCCATTCGTACTCATTTTTCTCGAAAGAGAAAACGTAATTGTCGGGGCTCAGCGGCTGGCCGCCGGCATGATGAATCAATGTAAGCCGAGTGCGAATATCGTCGGGCGTAAAGTAATGCGGATTGCCGCCGATGTCGGCACCAATGACTTCCACCCAGAGCGTGCACTGCTGAAGTCCGTTATCAAAGAGCCAGGCCGTTTCCGGCGAGGGGCCGGACAGGTTCTTGTAAAGTCTGAACTTGGCAAGCTTCACCCAGCCGGCAGACGGCGTGGCGCCGGTAGAATTCGTTTCCATGATGACCATCCTTGTCGTCGTTGTATTCGTCTGTCCGTTTTCATGGGGCTTAGGCGGGTTCCTCCGCGCTCACAAATTACGCGCACTTTGCTTTGCGCGGCTTCGATATTCGCTACGCAAATTTGGCTGGCGTAGCGCATCCACGGACCATCCTGATGCAAATGTTTCATCGAAAAGGAAAAGTTGCGCGGCGCCTAGAGGTGTTTGATCACCATCAGGCGAACGTCTGTCATGTCCTCAATGGCATAGCGCACGCCTTCGCGCCCCAATCCTGATGACTTCACACCGCCATAGGGCATATTGTCCACGCGGAAGCTCGGTACGTCGTTGACGATGACGCCGCCCTGTTCCAGCTCGTCCCACGCGCGCATGGCGTGATGCAGGTTGTCGGTGAAGACGCCGGCTTGCAGACCGAAGTCCGAGTCATTGACGATAGTGAGGGCCTCGCCAAAGGTGCTGAACCGCTGGAGGAGTGCAACAGGGCCGAACGCCTCCAGACGTTGAAGTTTTTCACCGCTTGGCACGTCCTCGAGGAGGGTCGCCTCGAGCATGGCCCCCTTGCGATGACCCCCACACAAGAGCTTCGCGCCTGCCGCTTGTGCCTCGCTGATCCAGTCACTCAGGCGAGCCGCTGCAGCTTCATCAATCATGGGGCCAAGAAACGTGCTCTTCTTCTTTGGATCACCGGCCTTGAGCGTTCTGACCTTAGCGACGAGCCGGCGACGCAGTTCGTCGTAGACATCGTCGTGCGCGAGGATGCGTTGCACACTGATGCAACTCTGGCCCGACTGGTAGAACGCGCCGAATGCCAGCCGGTCTACCACGGCGTCGAGTCGAGGGCCCTGGTCGCCGTCGACGATGCAGGCGGCATTGCCGCCGAGCTCCAGAGTGACCTTCTTGTGCCCGGCTCTGGCCTTGAGGTCCCACCCGACGAGGCCACCGGTGAACGAGAGCATCTTCAGACGCGGATCGGTCACCAGCGCATCGACATCGCGGGCCAGCATGGGCAGCACGGAGAAGGCCCCGGGCGGGAGGTCGGTTTCAGCGAGAATCTCGCCGATAATCAAGGCGCCCAGTGGGGTGCGTTCAGCGGGCTTGAGCACGAACGGACAACCTGCTGCAATCGCCGGGGCGACCTTGTGCGCCACCAGGTTGAGTGGGAAATTGAACGGCGTGATGAACGCGACCGGTCCAAGCGGCACGCGGCGCGTATGCCCGTAATACCCGGCGCTGCGCTCGGAAATTTCCAGGTTGATCGTTTCGCCATTGATGCGCACCGATTCGTCGGCAGCGATCTTGAATGTTTCGATGAGGCGGGTGACTTCACCTGCGGCGTCTGCGATCGGCTTTCCGGCTTCGACACACAGCGTGTGAGCCAGTTCGTCGCGACGAGCACGAAAACGGGCTACACAGTGTTCCAGCACGGCCTGTCGCTGATAGGGCTTGAAGCGCTTCATGTCGCCGGTGGCAAGATGTGCCGCTTCGATGGCGTACTCCAGCGCCGCGGCGTCGGGCAAGGAGACGCGCGTGGCTACCTCCCCAGTATATTTATCGACGACATCGAGCTTTGTCTTGCCTTTAACAGCGACATTGGCGAGAAAGTAGGGATAGCTCTTCCGAAGCATGGTCCGTGTCCCCGTGGGTACGAAGCCATGGATGATCCGGCCCGAAACGTTCAGATGTCGTGACGCGCTTCCGTCGCCGAGCTACTTCGCGGAGGTGGAAGCGGCTCCAATCGTGGCGCGGACGGCGGGCCTGCCGGGAATGTCCACTTCCGCACAGGAGACCTTCCCCATGAGCCCGTTCTCGTAGGACACCTCCATGTTCCAGTCGGAGTAATGCGTTTCGTACCGGAAGCCCCCCACCACGATATTGGGCATGTACATGGTCGTTCTGATTGTCGCGTAGTCGTCGTGGTCGCCGCAGCTCGGGCTGTCGTAAAGCGTGATCGTGGAACCGGGGGGGAGATTCTGCAACTTCGCGGACCTCGCCTCATCTTTCGTGCAGCCGAAGAAGCCGCCGTCCGTATAGGTATACGGTATCGAATCGATGGCGACGGTACAGAAGTTGTGACCTTCGGCCCAGTCCTTGTCGTAGAACCGTATGTGAGCAATCGCCTTGGTCTCGTCGCCCAGCGTGACATGGGTTCCATGCGGGGCTGAGCCTGTCGCCGTTTGCCTGATGTTCCCGGAAGCGTGATGGCCGGCGGAGTGGGGCAGGTCGCATGCGGACAGCAAGGCCGAAGCGAGCAGGAAAGAAGCGAGTTTGTAGGTCGGCATATCCATGCGAGGTATCTCCATTGTCAGTCGATGGGGTGTCATGCATTGACATCCAGGTGACTTCGGGTCGTTGCTAGACGCGAGCCCAGGCTCGCGCTCCTGCCCTGGCCGAGAGGCAGGCCAGGGTGTGATGTGGGATTAGCGAACGTGCCTCGTCGCCTTTTTAGGCCACGATGATCAGCCTGGTGGGTCGATATCATCGCCACTGATCGAAGCCGTCCATAGGCTATAAGACGTAAGCCACACTAATACGGCATTGACATCGCGAATGGACCGGCTGGGTGCCGCTTCGGCATACAACTCACGATCGGCTACTCGCGTCGCAGCTTCATCTCACCGTCGCCCAGCATTACCCGCACGCGCTCGCCGATGGCGACATCGGTCGCCCTCCGTACCACGGCGTCCCGCTGGTCGAAGACGATGGCATAGCCACGCTCCAACGTAGCCAGCGGACTTACCGCGTTAAGTGTCCGACCTTGCTGAAGCACCGACGCGCGTTCGCGTTCGAGCTTCCGCGAGATGGCCCTGTCGAGTCGCTGACGCAATTCCACACTTCGCCGGCGCGCTGGTTCGAGACGCAGGCGGGGATGGCTTGCGGTCAGGCGAGCATCTATACGCTCAAGATGCGCACGGCGAAGCGCATTACTCTGCCCGATGGCAAACCGCAGCCGCCGATGCAATGCTTCCAGACGCTGCGCATCGCGCGCAAGGCGCGCCTGCGGACGCTGGGTGTAAAGGCGGGCCTGCCAATGGTCGGCACGCTGCGCAGCGGCTTGCAGGCGGCGCGTCATCAGCGTTGTCATGCGCTGGCGGAGGCGGTCGAGCTGGCGTGCGAGATCGGCGCCATCGGGAACCAAAAGTTCGGCTGCGGCCGAAGGCGTCGCAGCACGCAGATCGGCCACGAAATCGGCGATGGTGAAATCCACCTCGTGACCCACGGCAGACACCACGGGCACCGCGCTTGCGTGGATCGCCCGCGCGACGGCTTCGTCGTTGAAGGCCCAGAGGTCTTCAAGCGAGCCGCCACCGCGGGTGACCAGGATCACATCGTAGCGGCCGCTGGCGGAGGCCCGGCGAAGCATGGCGGCAATGGCCGGCGGCGCCTCCCGACCCTGCACTGGCACCGGTAAGACATCCACTTCGGCAAGACCCAGACGCCGACCGAGCACGCTCAGCACATCGCGAATGGCTGCGCCGGAAGGCGAGGTGATGACGCCTATGCGTCGCGGAAAGGCGGGCAGCTCGCGCTTGCGTTCCTGATCGAACAACCCCTCCGCGCCTAGTCGTGCCTTGAGCTGTTCGAACTCGCGCTGCAAGGCGCCTTCGCCCGCCGGCTCCATATGGTCGGCGACCAGCTGGAACTCCCCACGCGCTTCGTAGAGCCCGACTTTGGCGCGCATGAGCACATGCATGCCGTCGACGGGACGAAAGCGCAGCCGCGACGCGGCCATGCGGAACATCGCGCAGCGCACCTGGGCACTGGCGTCTTTCAGCGTGAAGTAGACATGCCCCGAAGCGGGACGCGAGACGTTGGATAGCTCACCTTCGATCCACACCCCCATGGGCAGGGCGTCTTCCAGCAGATCACGCACCAACCGGTTCAGGCCGGATGGCGTGAAGATCTCGGGGTTGGGGCGGTTGTCGAAGTCGGACATGGACCGGAGAGGTTATCACGCTGCCCTGTACTGTCGACAGGGCAGGGACTTACGTGTCCTTCCTCGACGCGCCGTTACATTCGGAACACGCCGAACCGGCCTTGCTCGATCGGCGCATTCATCGAAGCCGAGATGGCCAGGCCGAGTACGCGACGCGTATCCGCCGGATCGATGATGCCGTCATCCCACAGGCGCGCGCTGGCGTAGTAGGGATGGCCCTGGCGCTCGTACTGGTCGCGAACAGGCGCCTTGAAGGCCTCCTCGTCCTCGGCGCTCCAGCTGCCGCCGCCCGCTTCGATACCGTCACGGCGCACCGTGGCCAGTACCGAGGCAGCCTGTTCGCCGCCCATCACGCTGATGCGCGCGTTCGGCCACATCCACAGGAAGCGCGCGCCATAGGCGCGGCCACACATGGCGTAGTTACCGGCACCGAAGCTGCCTCCGATCACGACGGTGAACTTCGGTACGTGCGAGCAGGCCACGGCGGTGACCATCTTCGCGCCATCTTTCGCGATACCGGCGTTCTCATATTTGCGACCGACCATGAAGCCGGTGATGTTCTGCAGGAATACAAGCGGTACGTTGCGCTGGTTGCACAGCTCGATGAAGTGCGCGCCTTTCTGCGCGGACTCGCCGAACAGGATGCCGTTGTTCGCCACGATGCCCACCGGGTAGCCGTGGATGTGCGCAAAGCCAGTAACCAGGGTCTTGCCGTAGCGCGCCTTGAACTCGTGGAACTCGGAATCGTCGACGACGCGTGCGATGACCTCGCGGATATCGAACGGACGGCGCGTGTCCTCGGGAATCACGCCGTAGAGTTCTTCGGCCGAGAAGCGCGGTTCCAGTGGTGCGCGCACCGCCAGCGGCATTTTCTTGATGCGGTTGAGCGAGCCGACGATGTCGCGCGCAATGGCCAGCGCGTGCGTGTCGTTCTCAGCGAAGTGATCTGCCACGCCGGAGATGGACGTGTGCACGTCCGCGCCGCCCAGGGCTTCGGCATCGACGACTTCACCCGTGGCCGCTTTCACCAGCGGCGGGCCGCCGAGGAAGATCGTGCCCTGCTCGCGCACGATAATGGTTTCATCGCTCATCGCAGGGACGTAGGCGCCGCCGGCGGTGCACGAACCCATCACCACGGCGATCTGCGCGATGCCTTGGGCACTCATGCGCGCCTGGTTGTAGAAGATTCGGCCGAAGTGCTCGCGGTCCGGGAAGACTTCGTCCTGCAGCGGCAGGAACGCACCGCCGGAATCCACCAGGTAGACGCAGGGAAGGCGATTCTCCATCGCGACTTCCTGCGCGCGCAGGTGCTTCTTCACCGTAATCGGAAAATACGTACCGCCCTTCACCGTCGCGTCGTTGGCAAGCACGACGACTTCCTGACCCATCACGCGGCCGATGCCGGCGATGACGCCCGCGGAAGGCGCGGCGTCTTCATACATGCCGTGTGCGGCGAGCGGAGCGATTTCGAGGAAGGGCGAGCCAGGATCGAGCAGTGCGCGGATGCGCTCGCGAGGCAGGAGCTTGCCCCGGGCCACGTGCTTCTCGCGGGCCTTGGCACCGCCGCCTTCGGCTGTTCGCCTTAGTGTTTCGCGCAGGTCGTCGGTCAGTGCACGCAACTTCAGGCTGGCAGCCTGGAAGTCGGCGGAGCGGGGGTCGATCTGCGATTCGAGAATGGGCATGGGGGCGTTCGCGCGGGGACGAAACGCCCATGATAGCGGGGGGCGGGGGTGCGCAAACGCTGCGGCGCGCCAAAGCGGCAGGGTCCGGCATCAAAAGTCATCGCAGAATGCCGGGGACGCGGCGGGGCTTTGGGCGTCGCGGCGGAGAGGCTTTGGTGGGGTTGGGCGCCGCGGCACAGAGCCTTCGGTGCCCACCCTCGCTGCTCAGACAGTCCTCCGCGTTCGTATCGGAAGGCCGCTGACGCGGCCCATGTCTTATATGGCCTACGGCCGCTCACTTGTGCGGCACTCGCCTCGAGGGTGGGCACCGAAGACTCTCCCCGACCCTGAAGTTCGCGTGGGTCGAGCCAAAGCGCGGCAGCATCGCGCGCAGGCACACAGACACGCAGGCGCAGGCGCGAGGAAGGTCGTCGGCAACCGGGCACTAGCAACCGCTTGTCGCATCGCTGAGGTGTTCCGGAAGCGGCATCGAACGCGGAGGACTGTCTGAGCAGCGAGGGTGGGCACCAAGGTCTCCCCGCGAGACGCCCAAGTGTGGAGAGCGACGGCGAAGCCGAGCCGCCCCGCGAAGCCGAAGGCGAGCCATGCACGAGGTGCGAGGTGCGAGGTGCGAGGTGCGAGGTGCGAAAGAGTGCGCTGCATGAAGGCGGGGCGCGGCGCCGGTCATAACGATGAACCAAAAAGAACGGCCACCCGAAGGTGGCCGTTCTTTCCAATCACTAAACCCGAAGGCTTACTTCTTGGTCGAGCTGTCGTCCTTCGCGTCCTTGGCGTTGGAAGCAGCGTCCTTGGCCTGGTCAGCCGACTTGTCGGCCTGGTCGGCCGCATTGGAGGCAGCGTCCTTAGCAGCTTCCGGCGTGCCGCCGGCAGTGGATGCGGAAGCGGCAGCCTGGGCCTGGCCGGCAGCGTCCTTGGCCTGGTCGGCGGACTGCTGAGCCTGGTCGGCAGCCTGCGTGGTCGCGGCGTTCTGCGACTGGTCCGCGGCCTGCTGTGCCTTGTCAGCCTGCTGCTGTGCATCGGCAGCCGACTTCTGGGCATCCTGCGCGGAATCCTGCGCGCCGTTGCTGCAAGCTGCCAGAAGCGCGACGAGCGCAGAGGCGAGAAGGGTACGCGTCAAATTCATTGTGTTTCTCCTTAGCCGTGGAATGCCGTTAGGCGGGCGTATTAATAGCCTAGTTGTTATGACTTAGCTACAGATCGAAAGGGTGTGCTTCAGGGCTCATTAAAGCCCATGCAGAGCGCGTGATCGTTATTAAAAGAACGCCCACCCGGTTTATCGACGTCAGGTTCACACCAGTTCGATGGCGATCGCCGTGGCCTCGCCGCCGCCAATACAAAGCGCCGCGACACCCCTTTTTGCCCCACGGGCTGTCAACGCATTGAGAAGAGTGACCACGATACGCGCGCCGCTGGCGCCGATCGGATGGCCGAGCGCGCATGCGCCTCCGTTGACGTTGATCTTCTCGTGCGGCACGCCGAGCTCGCGCATGACAGCCATCGGCACGACGGCGAAGGCCTCGTTGATTTCGAACAGATCGACGTCGCCTGCCTTCCAGCCGGCCTTCTCAAGGACTTTCGAAATGGCACCCACCGGGGCGGTGGTAAACCATTCGGGCTCCTGCGAATGCGTGGCGTGCGCGACGATACGCGCCAGTGCGGTAATGCCGCGGGCCTTCGCATCGTCGGCATCCAGCAGCACGAGTGCGGCGGCACCGTCGGAGATGCTGGACGAGCTGGCTGCCGTAATCGTGCCGTTTTCCTTGCGGAACGCGGCGCGAAGCGTAGGAATCTTCGCGGTGTCGGAACGGCCCGGCTGCTCGTCTTCGGCAAAGTCCTGCGGACCCTTGCGACCCTGGACAGTCACCGGGACGATCTCGTTGGCAAAAGCATTCGCCTTCTGCGCCGCTTGCGCACGTTCCACCGAAGCAATGGCGTAGGCGTCCTGCTCCTCGCGGGTGAAGGTGTACTTGTCCGCGCACTTTTCGCCGAACACGCCCATGGACTGGCCGTCGTATGGATTGGTCAGGCCGTCCCAGGCCATGTGGTCGACCAGCTGGCCGTCGCCGTAACGGATGCCGGTGCGTGCGTTGACCATATGCGGTGCATTGGTCATCGACTCCATGCCGCCGGCGACGACGACCTTGGCCGAACCGACCTTGATCAGGTCGTGGGCGAGCATCAGCGCCTTCATGCCGGAGCCGCACACCTTGTTGATGGTGGTGCAACCTGCCGAAACGGGCAGGCCGGCTTCGAGCGAGGCCTGGCGAGCCGGCGCCTGACCGAGGTTGGCGGGCAGCACGCAGCCCATGATCACTTCGCTGACGTCGGCCGGGGCGATGCCCGACTGCTCGAGGGCGGCCTTGATGGCAATGGCACCGAGCTTCGGCGTGGGGACGCCGGTGAACTGGCCAAGGAAGGAACCGATGGCGGTGCGCTTGGCGCCCGCGATGACGATCTCAGACATGGGAACTCCGTGGGACTCGCATGGCCGCCCGAGGGGGCGGAAAACCGGTCGAGTATCGCAGCGGGGGCCGGGGCGGGGCAATCTGCGCCGCGGCAAGCACTGTGCACTGCCGCACGCCAGGCGGCCTGCGGGTGTGCGAGTATCGGGCCAGGTGCGCCGCCGGGGGATGCTGGCGACGCGACATTGATGTCGAACCGAGGGGTTAAACGTGAATCAGCGGAATCTCCCGCGTCAGCGTGAGCTGGCGCTTGCCGTGTGCCTGAGCCTGGGCCTGGCCGCCTGCGGCGGTGGTGGTGGGTCGAAAAGCGGCGGCACCGGGGTGGTTGTCGCCCCGCCCCCGCCCACGACACCCACGACACCCACCGTGCCGGACCCGCCGATCGATGCCCAGATCGCGCTGACCAATGTCGCCGCCGCCCACGCGGCCGGGTTTACCGGCATGGGTGTGGCCATCGGCATCATCGACAGCGGCGTGACCTCCACGCAGCCGGCACTCGCCGGCCGGGTCACGGCCAAGCTGACCTACGTGGATCCCAGCACCAACAACACCGGCGTGGACGACGTGGTCGGTCACGGTACGGCCGTGGCGGAAATCGCCGCAGGGCGCCCCTTCGGCAGCTTTGTTGGCGGCGTCGCGCCGGATGCGACCCTCATTTCGGCACGCATCATCACCGACAAGGCGCCGACCGACGACGGCTCCGGCCAGGGAAATGAGGCGACCAGCTCCGATCCGCTGGGCAAGGTCAACGCCGACGTCATCGCCGCCGGTGCGAGGGTTCTCAACAATTCCTGGGGCGGCGTGTATTGGGATGCATCCGATACGGTCGCCACAAAGAGCTTCCACGACGCCTATGCACCGTTCACGGCAGGGCACCTGTTCGTGTTCGCCGCGGGCAACAGCGCTGAAGCGAATCCGTCGACGGTGGCGGCGCTGCCGTCCCGGACGCCGGATCTGGAGGCCGGCTGGCTCACGGTGGTCGCGCTGGACAGCAACAACCCCACGCAGATCGCCACGTACTCGAACCGTTGCGGCGTGGCGCTGCGTTACTGCCTTGCGGCGCCGGGCGACGTGATCACCTCGTCGGCGACGTCGACGGCGGCGAATCCGACGTATCAGGTGTGGACGGGCACGTCGCTCGCGGCGCCGCAGGTCGCTGGCGCCGCTGCGGTGGTCATGCAGGCCTTTCCGACCCTGGGTGTCGATGCGGTGCGGCAGATCATTCTCGGTACGGCCGACGATCTCGGCGTCGCGGGTCCGGATGTCGTCTACGGCTATGGCCGTCTCAACCTCGGTCGTGCCATCCGTGGTCCGGCAACGTTCGACTGGGGCCCGTTTCAGGCGGTAACGTCCGCTGGCCAGAACATGGCCTTCGTCAACGATATCAAGGGTACCTACGGCCTCGTGGTTTCCGGCAACGGCAAGCTCACCCTGTCGGGCATGAACACGTTTGGCGGTGCGATCACTCTCAACGATTCGGCTACGCTGGAGGCGATGAATGCGGTGCCGAGCGGTGCCTTCATCACCGCGAAGTCGACCCTGATCGTCCATGGCGACATCAACGGTGGCGTCCTGAACAATTCGCAACTGGTGACGCTGGATGCCGCGACGCACGTGGTGACCTACGATCAGGGCGCGACCGGTCGCCTTTCGCAGAAACTCGGCGCGCCGCTCATCGTCAGCGGCACGGCCATTCTCGCTGGCGACTTCTGTGTCGCGGGTGCCGTCCCGGGGTACACGGTGACCTCGCACCAGCAAGTGCTCACGGCCAATTCGATCTCCGGCAAGTTCGACACGATGACTCAAGGCGCCGGCGTCTTCCTGACCTCAACGCTGCAGTATCTTCCGCAGGAAGTGTGGGTCGACACGACCTCCCTGAGCATCACCCAGGTGGCGACGACGAGCATGTCGCAGTCGGTGGCGGCGGTGAACTCGGCGCAACGCCTCGACGGTGCGTTCTCGCAGATCAACGCGAGCCTCGCCAATGTGTCGCCGACAGCTACGGCCATGGATGAGCGCACGCTGATCGCGGCGGGCAGCATCCAGCAGTCGTCCTCGCAGCAGGTGGCGCAGGCGTCGCTGGAATCGCTATCGGGCCAGCTGTACGCAGCGAGCACGGCGGTGACCCTGGCCGGTATCGATGCAGGCAACGATGCCCTCATCAACCATCTCGACCAGCAGGGCCCGACGGGCGCCTGGACGCAGTCGCTCGGCTCGCAGGGCGGCCTCAGCCGCGCCGGCTTTGGCAATGTGGATTTCAACCTCGACGGCGCGCTCGTCGGTAACGACGTGAAAATCGGCAACAACGGTTTCGCCGGCGTGGCGGTCAGCCAGATGCGCAGCACTGGCCAGCTGTCCGGCAGCGTGGATCGACAGACCAATCGTGCGACCGAAGGCATGTTGTATGCCGGCTCGCGTGGTGCGAACTGGTACGGCGTCGGCCGTTTCGGCTTCGGCAGTTTCCACGGCGATACCCAGCGCCTGCTTCGCCTGGGCGACCAGGGTGCATTCGCGGGTACAGACAATGCCGGCCACTACAACGTGGCTTACGGCGAGTTCGGCTATCGCACGAACGTCGGTGCGTTCACGCTCACGCCATATGCGAACGCGCAGTTCGCCAGCATCCGTCGCGCGGGTTTCGATGAAACCGGTGGTGACGGCTTCGGCCTCGCTGCCAACGGCCAGACCACCTCGCGCTGGCAGGCGGGGTTCGGCCTGCGCGCGGGCAGCTCGTGGCTCACCTCGTACGGCAAGCTGCGCATCGATGCCAAGCTCGGTTGGCAGAACGCGTTTGCCACCAGGGGCGAGGTGTTTTCGGCACGCTACAACGGCATCGCGCAGTGGGCGCCGGTGGAAGGCATCGGCCTGTCGCGCCGCGCCGGCACCGCAGGCTTCACGATGGGCCTGGATTTGAGCGAACGCTCACAGCTGGGCATCGACGTAGAGCAGCGCTTCGCCGATCGCGATCACTCGCACTCCGCAACTGCAAGCTACCGCCTGGCCTGGTAATCGCCAGCTTTCTGTGGGAGCCGATTCATTGGCGATGCTCTAACGCATCGCCGCCTACAGGCAACCCAATGTTGTTTTTCTACGGTCATCCCGTTGCCTGTGTCCGCGCTCATCGTGCTACGCAGGCAACCATCGCTTCATGCGGTGAGAAGCGCGGCCCCAAGGTGTTCGAAGCACCCCCGGACCGCTGACCACAATGAAAGAGGCACGGTTCACCGTGCGCGCTATTACGCCGATCCAGACGCGTCGGCGCACGACCTTCTCAACAACGCTGCGGAGCTGCTGCAGTACGCAAGGGGACTCACGGAACCGCTTGCTGAGTTCGTGCACGAGTCGGACACAGTCGATTGCCGACGCATGGCGCTATCGCTCGATGCCGTTGCGGCTCTCACGCAGATGGGAGCGCACTGTGCAGCGGAGGCGCATGCTATCGCTTGGGAAGGAGCGGCGGCGTGGGCGAATGCGCGACGCCGCATTGATCGGCACTGCGGCGCAATGTCACTTGAAGAACGGGGATCGTCAGGACCCCCCGTCGTTGAATCAAACGGCGAACGTCTTGTCGTTCTTCGTCAGGCTCCAGGCACCCTGGGTGATGCCTCCCTGCCGACCATCGATGCTCTGCTTCGTGTATTTCCACTGGATCGCGGCATACCTGAGTGAGATCGTCTCGATGGGTAACGGGTTGTCACCGACGCCGAGGGTGACCTGCGAAATTAAGACGTGCTTGAGCTGAATCTCAAGATACTTGACGCGCTTGCCATCGCCGGCATCCCGGTAGAGATCGATCTGTGCGGACTGAAACGTCGTACCGCCGGAGAGGGCCTGATAGAGCATAGGGCTGGAGGAATCGAGCTCCTTGATCAGGCCGAGATCGCCATGCTCCGCCCGCTCCGTGGTGTGGCCGCCAGCCGTAGAGGCAGTAGGAGATGTCGGCTGGTACATCTGGTGACTCAACGAGCGAAGCTCGATCCACTGACCGTGATCCTTGTCCATGGATTCGCCGTTGAGATCGGGCGCGGACAATTTGAGGTAGATACTTTTCATTGACTTCCTTTCATTGGTTGCAAGTTGTTCCGTCTGCGCGGTGACGTCAGCGCGCGGCTGCATGTTCTATAGGTTTCCGTCGGAAAAAACTTGAGAAAGTGGCGGGTCGATTTTTCGCGTAATGGATGCGTTCATGCACGGAGCGTCGTGTGTGAATCGCTTCGTACTGCACGATGAAGAAGAGGCGTTCGTCGACTTCCATGCACGTCATCGTCCGACTAGCATCCGCGTCGAATCGTTCATACCGAAGGAGCATCACCATGGATGGAAGTCCGTCCAACGATCACGTGCTGGCCGTTAAGAACAAGATCGAAGCGATACCTGGTGCGATGCGGAATATGGGCTGGAGGATTTCGGCCGAGTTGATGGAGCGGTGGTTGAGGTCGCCGCATTGGGTGTTGCCGGCGGTTTGGAAGTCAAGCAGCCCACCTGATCCCAGAACGCTGTCGCCAACTCACTTGGATCAGAGCATCGTGCGTATGAGTTGGGCGATGGCGAATCCGCGTGTTCGCAGCGCGATTAACGCGCTGCGGGTGATTATGGCTAATGGACCGGCGAGGGAAATTCTCGCCCGGCGTGTTGCCGCGCTATCGTGGGGAGCGAACGACCGCATGGCGTTCGGCGCCAAGGGAGATGCCGCTGTCCAGCTGGAACAGACCTGTCAAGCGAACTACCGGCCCTTCGGCGGCAAGTTCGACACGATGGATGACCTCTGTGGAGCGCTTGGCAAAGCGACGCTAAAGGCGGCGCTTATCGGTGAGGCTCTCCGCGACGTCAGGACGAAGAAGCTGTCTCTTCAGGTCACCCATGCCGGCTTTTACATCCGGGATACCTACGACTTCTCCGGCTTCCAATATCTTGGTGTGTGGAGCAAGAGTGGCGTTTTGAGCAAGGCGCAGATGCTTATGAATGCAGCATCTGACGGTCTTGCGCTGCGCTTGAGCGGGGAGCCGATCGGGAGCGTGTTCAACCACAATTTCGAGGCATACCGACGTTTGAACGGCCTCGGGGGTGATTTCGTCGTCTACTCTGACGTTTACTGGGAACGCTTGAATCTCTCGTTGGATCTCAATTGAATAGCAATAAGGCGGTCGTTGCCATTTTGATCGTTCTTGGCGGGGTTGTGCTTTTTCAGGCTTCCGAATGGTGGGAGCGTGCGTATGCGACCTTCAAGAGCTCGGAGCTAAGTCCAGACGGCTGCATTCGCATCGATACGTACGAGCCATTCTGGATTACGCCATCCATATTCCATAGGATTCCACACCCCGACCCGGAGGTTCGACACGACTTGGGCATGGTATGGGACGCAGCGGTTTTCAGTCGGGCGTACGAGGCGAAGACGGGCCACTTTCTCGGGGAAACCGTCGTCTACGATCCTGTGGCCTCGTTCAATCTCATGCTCTGGAACGCGTCTCGCGAACCCGGCAGGCGCGTCGTTCTGGAGAATGGATTTCCGTTGGTGGACTCTGACCGCTGCGCCGACAAGGCGACTCTAGCGAAGCTTGAGGTGTTTTATGAAAAGGAGCGCGAAGAGAATCGGTTGAGGCAGGAAACCTGGGAGAAAGAAAGGAAGGCGAGCCAGTTAACGGATTCCGGGCGATGAATGCGAATGCCGCTCTCGCTGTACTTCTTCTTCTTGGCGGCGCGGCAATCTATCAGGCCTCGAACTGGTGGGAGCGCGCATATGCAACGTTGAAAAGCTCTGAGCTAAGCCCTGATGGCTGTATTCGCATCGACACGTACGAACCATTTTGGATCACGCCATCGATATTTCACAGAATTCCGCATCCTGATCCAGAGATCCGCAATGATTTGGGCACGTTTTGGACTTCCGCGATCTTCAGTCGCGCCTACGAGGTAAGCACGGGTACGTTTCTGGGGAAACTGTTGTCTATGACCCTGACGTCTCCTACGACATTTCTCTCTGGACCACCTCGCGTGAGGCGGGTCGGCGCACTGTTTTTGCTAACGGGTTTCCACTGATTGACTCTGATCGCTGCGCGGATGAAGCAACGTTGGCAAAGCTAGAGACGTACTACGAGCGACATCGAGGAGAGTCGTTTGCTTCAGGAGGCCTGGGAAAAAGAGCACGGACAAACGGGTGCACTGCCGGAGATCGATAGCCCGGCGAAAAACTAGCCGTCGCGCGATAGTCGCCGCCGAGCATCGCCCGCTCAACGACGCACCACCGCGGGTGCCGCCGGGGCAGATATGCAAGTAGGGGTCGGGTTATACGTTCGCGAGACGCATGACCCTAACGGCCCTAAGTACGTTAGCGCATGGAAAAGAGCGGCGACTTGAGCAAGGGAATGATGAATATGACTGACGCATCGGATGGGCGGGCATTGCGGTCGATGGGTATCGACGTGCGCTCGAATGTGGAGGCTATACTTTCGTCGACTCCGACGTGTATGAGGATTGCGCCGATCTCTTGCTGGACCTGGCATGACTGACGCAAAGACGATTATTGCGGTCTGCATCGTCGCCGGGGGCGCTTCGATCTACCAAGCATCCGGCTGGTGGGAGCGAGCGTTTGCGACGCTTGAGTCGTCGGAACTAAGCCCGGATGGATGCATTCGTATCGACACGTACCATCCATTCTGGATAACGCCGTCGATTTTCCACCGAATGCCCCATCCTGATCCGGCGAATCGTGTGGCCTTGGGCAAGGTGTGGGAGGCGGCCGTCTTCCAGCGTGCTTACGAGGCGCGCACGGGAACCTTTCTCGGCGAGTCGGTCGTCTACGACCCCGTAGCGTCTTTCAATATCATGTTCTGGAACGAGTCCCGCGAAGCAGGCCGACGTATCGTTCTATCCAACGGCTTTCCGCTGCTTGATTCCGACCGTTGCGCCGACAAGGAAACGCTAGCGAAGCTCGCGGTGTTCTATGAAAAGGAGCGCGAAGAGAGTCGAGTGAGGCAGGAAGCCTGGGAAGAGGAGAGAAAGGCGAGCCAGTCAGCGGGTTCAGCGCAATGAATGCGAAGGCTGCTCGCTGTCCTTGTTTGTCTTGGCGGCGCGCGGCTTCACCGGGCGCGATGGAAGTCCCATCCACGCAGACCAGCGTTTCGGTCCACACGCGCGAGAAGCGGTAGAGGCTTTCCAGCAAGCCCATGGCCTGCGTGCCGATGGAGCGACGCTCGCGGCGCTTTCCGAAGCCGCAGGCAACCAGCAACAGGTGCAGGCCCAGCAACAGGTGCAGCAACAGGCGCCCGAACCGGTTCAACCGGCTGCGCCTCTCATGGTGCGGTGATCGGGTTATCGCAACTGAAGCGGCTCCCACAAGGAGCTTTGCAAAAAAAAAGGCCGCCCCACCTTCGCGTGGGAGCGGCCCATGTCGCAAAACGAAGCTGTGCCTGTTAAGACTTGCCGTGGAACAGCTCGCGTCCGATCAGCATGCGACGAATTTCGTTGGTACCCGCACCGATTTCATAGAGCTTTGCGTCACGGAGCAGACGCCCCGCGGGGAACTCGTTGATGTAACCGTTTCCGCCCAGGGACTGGATCGCTTCCAGGGCCACCTTTACCGCGTTGGTCGACGCATTGAGCAGGCACGCGGCCGGATCGATGCGCGACTTCACGCCGTTGTCGAACTGCTGGGCCACCATATACGCGAAGCCGCGTGAAGATTGCAGTGCGGTGTACATGTCGGCCACCTTGGCTTGCATCATGCCAAACGTGCCGATGGGTGCGTTGAACTGCTTGCGCTCGCGCACGTACGGCAGCACGAGGTCCACCGCGGCCTGCATGATGCCGATGGGGCCACCGGAGAGCACGAGGCGCTCGGTATCCAGGCCGCCCATCAACACGCGCACGCCTTCGTTCACTTCACCGACGATGTTCTCGGCAGGGATCTCGCAGTTGTCGAACACCAGCTCGCAGGTGTTCGAACCGCGCATGCCGAGCTTGTCGAGCTTCTGCGCGGTGGAGAAGCCTTTCATGCCCTTTTCGATGATGAAGGCCGTCATGCAGCGGCTGCCCGCGGGGCGCGGCGCCGTGCGCATGTAAACCAGCAGCACGTCGGCGTCGGGGCCGTTGGTGATCCACATCTTGGTGCCGTTGGCCACCCACACGTCGCCGACCAGTTCGGCGCGGCAGCTCATGGAGCCGACCACGTCGGAGCCGGCGCCCGGCTCGCTCATCGCCAGCGCGCCCACCCACTCACCGCTGGTGAGCTTGGGCAGGTACTTGCGGCGCTGCGCGTCGTTGCCGTTGTGGTAGATGTTCTGCACGCACAGGTTGGAGTGCGCGCCATAGGAGAGGCCCACGGAGGCGGACGCGCGGGAGATCTCCTCCATCGCCACCATGTGGGCGAGAAAGCCCAGGCCGGAACCGCCGAATTCCTCGGGCACGGTTACCCCCAGCAGGCCCATCTCCCCGAACTTCAGCCAGAGGTCTTCCGGGAAGACATTTTCGCGATCGATGCGATCGGCGCGGGGGGCGATTTCCTTCTCGGCGAAGGCGTGGACGCTTTCGCGCAGGAGGTCGAGGTCTTCACCGAGGGAAAACGGGCGCATGCGTGGAACTCCGGGGGGATACGGGGAAAAAGCTTCCCATCGTAACGCGCCGGAGGCCTCAATCCACGGCGCGACGCAGCAATCAGGGGGCCGGCATGGCCGCGATCCGGTCGTGAACGCGGACCAGGAGCAGGCACTGCCGGTCCACCAGGCGCACGGCCTCCGGGGCCGTCGCGGCCCGCAACGACGTGCCGATGAGCAGGGCCGAGGTGTCCAGTGGCGGGGTCGGCGAACCGGCCCGAACGTGCTCGGCCAGGGCGTCCAGCCCATGGGCGATCCGCCGGGCGAGCTCCTCGATGGCGCCGGCGTCCTCCGCGCCCAGGGCCTGCCGGTGCGCTCCCAGGGTGGACAGATGCGCTAGGCCCGCCTGCAGGGCGGTGAGCAGGCGCAGTGCTCGCTCACTGCGTTCCCGCGGATGACCCGGCTCGGCCAGTAGCTCGGTGACGTTGCCGGCGACGGCGGCCTGCGCGGCGTGCGCGTCACGGCGCGCGATGCGGTAGGGAAGGTCGTCGGCCTTGCCGCTGCGGTACTGCGCGGCGATGCGCTGCAGGTAGCGACCGTAGGCCAGCAAGGCGTCGGCGACCACATCCTCGAGGCGGCGTACGCGCCAGTCGGGCAGCACGAAGCGAATCGCCACGGCGGCCACGATAGCGCCCAGCAGCGTGTCCAGTAGTCGCGGGCCGATGGCGTCGTAGCCCGCGCCGACGCGGTCGAAGCAGAGCAGGACGAACAACGTGATCACGGCGGTAGCCAGCGCGTAGCGGCGCAGGCGAAAGGCAAAGAACCCGGCACCCGTGGCCACCAGTACCGGCAGGCGCCAGTCGCCGCCGGGCAACAGGCGAAGCATGGCCCAGCCGGCCACCAGGCCTGCCGTGGTACCGATCACCCGCTGGACGAGGCGGCGACGTGTGCTGCCATAGCTCGGCTGGCAGACGAAAAGCGTGGTCAGCAGGATCCAGTACCCGTGCGTGGGATGCAGCGAGAGCATCAGCAGGTAGCCACCGAGCATGCCGGCGGCGAGACGGACGGCATGGCGGAAATGCATCGAGCGCCGGTTGAGACGGATGCGGACGCGGGATATGGCGTCCTTCAGTGACGACGGTTCGTTGCCTTGCAGCGACGTGTCCATGTCCTGCGGCAGGCTTCCTTCGTCTTCGATCGCAGCCTGCAGGCGCTCCATGTTGTTCATCAACGCGGAGAGGGCGTCGTCGATAGGTTCGTCGGGTGGGTCGCTGCGGCGGCGGTAACTAATGGCCTCGCGCAGATCGTCGAGGGCGGCCCTCGGCAGGGCGATGGAACTGACTGGCGCGATGCGCCTGATGGCATCGGCGCGGTCGCGGCAGGCGATAGCCTGCAGGCGCAACAGACGACCGAAACGGAACATCAGGTCGCTGTGGTACAGCGCGTCGGCGAGCTCGTCGTAGGGATAATGTGAGGAGCTGATGCGTTCGTGGATGTCCTGCGCGACAAAGAACATAGCCAGTCGCGCCGCGCTGCGTCCGCGCGGCTGGCGCCGGCCGATGCGGTCGATCAACGCGGTGCGTGCGCCGGTCAGGGCGTCGACGGTACGCAGGTTGCGCCTGGAGAATTCGATGTCGAGCGCGTCGCGGTCCAGCCCGTGCACGGGCTCGAAGAGAGCGGCCTTGGCTTCGATGAGTCCGGCAAGCGATTCGAACAGGCGGGCCAGCGAGTGGCGCACCGCACGCTGCGGCGCCAGCGCGCTCCAGATCAACGAAAGCAGGCCGTACCACGCGGCACCGGCGAGGATCGCCAGCGTGCCTTCGTAACCGGTACCGGCGGCCGCGGCATCGGAGGCGATCATGGTGTAGACCGAGAGGATCAGGGTCGCCGTGGCGATCGTGGCGTAGCGCCCGCTGGCGGCGCCGAGCATCACGAGGATGAAGGTGCCCATCGGCAGGGCGATGGCAAAAAGTAAGGGTTGGCCGATCAGGGCTTTTACGCCAGCGGCGGCAGCGGCGAAGCAGAACAGGGTGACGATGAGGCCACGCAGGCGTCCACGCCAGGCGTCGTCGGTTTCAGCGAGGGCGCAGGCAATGGCGCCTAGCAGGGCGGGGACGATGGCATCGGCGGGGCCGATGAGCGTGCACCACACGGTGATGCCGGACAGGGCGAGGAACGTGCGCAGGACGTCGGCGAAGCGGTCGGATTCGGCGAGGTGGCGTAGGAAGGGCATGCGCCTACTTTAGCGTTATCGCGCAGCAGCTATCGCCGCTTCAGCGGCGATGGGTGCTAGCGGAAGACTTTCAGCAAAGCCCACCATTAACCGCCAACACCTGCCGTGTGATGTACGCCGCCTCCGGGCTGATCAGAAACCGAACGGCCGCCGCAACTTCTTCCGGTGTCCCCGTGCGCTCCATCGGAATCACCTTCAGGATCTGCTCGACCGGCACATCCGGGTCGAGCATGTCCGTGTCGATCAGGCCGGGTGCCACGCAGTTCACGGTGATCTTTCGCTTGGCCAGCTCCACGGCGAGCGCCTTCGCCGCGCCGATGACACCGGCCTTCGATGCGCTGTAATTCACTTGCCCGCGGTTGCCGATGATGCCGGAAACGGATGTGATGCAGACGATACGTCCGGGCTTGCGGCGACGGATCATCGGCATGACCAGCGGGTGCAAGACGT
>Ga0247742_10000191_pt1 | contig 52248 bp, 47 predicted proteins | sample UWRJL208509C2_FD_180944 | JGI IMG/M metagenome (GOLD analysis project Ga0247742, IMG submission 180944) | Plant litter microbial communities from Arlington Agricultural Research Station in Wisconsin, United States - UWRJ-L208-509C-2 | ecosystem: Environmental > Terrestrial > Plant litter >...
CCATCTTCTTCATGCGATACAACCGAATCAGGCTCCACAGCTACAACAACTACCTGTCGCCAATAGCCATGGAGCAGCAGGCGGCTTGATCACCGTAATCGGTGTCCGGAAAAACTTGACCAGAACACCGTAAGGGCGAAACCGCCAGCCGCCGTTACCGCAGGAATGGATATGTACCCCCTCAAAAAACCCAGCGCCTAACACAAAGCCATCGCGAGCAGGCTCACTCCTACAGAAAAACCGGGTTCCTTTGGGGCGGGACTCGCCGTAAGGGCGAAACCGCCAGCCGCCGTGACCGCAGAAACGGATATGTACACCCTCAAAAAAACCATTGCCTGACACAAAGCCTTCGCGAGCAGGCTCACTCCTACAGAAGAACCGGGTTCCTTTGGGGCGGGACTCGCCGTAAGGGCGAAACCTCCAGCCGCCGTGACCCCCTCAAAAAACCCAGCGCCTAACACGAAGCCATCGCGAGCAGGCTCACTCCTACGGAAGAACCGGGTACATCCGCCAGTGACAGGTCGGCTACTAGGCCCTGATCGCTGGCAAGCCAGCTCCACAGCAATCGCCCCCACCCAACAAAAACAACCACCACCATTTTCCAGACGACAAAAAGCACCGCGGGCAAGCCCGCTCACACCCGGTCAACCGGTGGAGCGAACTTGCCCGCGAGCAAGACCCGAAAAATCAGGCCTGACGCTGGTGCTTATCGATCTGCTCGTGACGTTCCTGAGCTTCGATGCAGTACTTGGTGGTCGGGCTGATCAGCAAGCGCTTGAGGCCAATCGGCTCGCCGCTGTCATCGCACCAGCCAAAGCTGTCTTCCTTGATCCGGTCCAACGCGCGCTCGAGCTGTGGCAGCATGCGCTGGTCACGGTCGATCGCGTTCACCAGCCAGGTGCGCTCTTCTTCGACGGAAGCAGCGTCAGCCGGGTCGGCCGGGGTGTCCAGGCTTTCAATGGCGATTCGGTTCTGTTCGATGCGCTCGTGGGTTTCCACTTTCATGGCTTGCAGCAGGTCGGTAAAGAAAGCCTGTTGCTCGGCATTCATGTAGTCATCCGCCGGCATGGCCAGCAACTTTTCCTTTGTCATTGATTTCTCTATAAAAAATACGTGCATTAAGGCGAATCAGGGAGCGTTCCGGTCGACCGCTGGCGGTCTCGGAAAGGCGCCGTACATTCCAAGCGCCACCCGGCACTCAATTTACGAGGGGCGGCAGTCTAAGGCCGACTTGAGGCCTCAGCAACTGAAAAGACAGGGAATTTGTCCGACAAAGCCCGGGATTTGTTCGGGTGCAAGCCTTGGGGCGATTATCGGAGTGCGTTTATAGCAAGAAATTCCCTTCAGTGGCTGTATACAGAAGACAAACGGCAGCGCCACGCGGTCGGGCGTGGCGCTGCCATTTCGGTAAAACCAGTAAGCGCTTGAGTTGGCGCGTGACGGTACGGGTCAATAACCATCACCGCAACGATCGTGCTCCGAATATAAGCGCCAATCCGCCCCCAGGTAAAGCCAATGGCCTAACACCTAGCCTCAACAGTCGAAACAAAAAAGCCGCTCCCACCATTAAGTAGGAGCGGCGCAAGGCCGAAGCCTCAGAGGGATCAGTGCATGAACAGGGCGATCAGGATGATGATCGGGATCGGCACGCCGAGGAAAAACAGCAGTAATGAGCGCATGGTGACTCTCCTTTCAGGCAATTAGCGGGCAGGTGGCAAGGTGGTTGTGGTGACGTAGGCGTCGCTTTCGACATACACCACGGCATCCCGACGACGGCCGCCGAAGGTGGCGAAGAAGCTGGCGAAGAACGCACCGATCAGCAGCGCGATAAACATCCACAGCGAGGTCCAGGCAGCGACTTTGGCAGCGGTGTCAGCGGCTTGCTTGGCGGCGAGCTTGGCGTCATCCAACGCTTTGCGAGTCTTGGCGAACACTTCGTCGACACGACGTTCCGCGTCGGCCTGGGTCAGGTTGGTCCGTTGCGCAACCAGTTGGGCCAGGTAGGTGCGATCTTCCGCGGCCAATTGGCCGTCGTTATTCAGGGTCTGTACGAAGATCCGGGTCACGGTGCCACGGGCGGCGTCATCGCTGACGGCGGCAGGACGATCATCGCGGAACAGGCTGTCGACGAAGTAACCGTACTGGTCACCACTAGTGTTGGAAGCCGCAGTACCTGCCGCTTGGGTCATGGCGCTGGCCGCACCACCCGCGACGCTGGCACCGGCTTGCACACCGCCGCTGACAATGCTGCTCACCGAACCGACGACCAGCGTGGCGGTGACCAGCGTGGCGACACACCAGGCGAGGAAGCCGTGGGCGGTATCGCGGAAATACACTTCGTCACCGTGCATGTTCGCCCACTTCACCCGCAGGCGACCGGCGATGTAGCCACCGAGTCCGGAGGCGACGATCTGCGTCACGGCCAGCCAGACAATAGTAGAAATGCCCAGGCCTTTAGCGCTCACGCCTTCATTGGCCCAAGGCGAGACCGCCGAGAAGCCGAGACCGAAGCCCAGCAGTACCAGAATCAACGACAAGGCAGCCGCTGCCGCCGCACCGGCGAAGATCGCACCCCAGGACACACCCGAGAGCGAACTCGACTCATCCGAAGTAGCGAAGTAACCCTCTGAGGATCTATTCATTGTTGTAGTGCTCCAGGCATGAAAAATGGTGTTACAACTCGTCGAGGGAGGAATTGCAGACGCCGTGCCAGTCGCGAAAATTAAATAAATCCTTTTAATTCAACTAGTTAATATTTAATGAACTCCTAGGACGTTGCATTTTGCAAGGTGCAGTTAATATCAGCGGGTTTTCTGCATTAGCCCCGCCTGCCCTAGATAACCAAGACAAATGCCAGTCACCCTACAAACATGAAGGTTTATTTAAATACCGGCCGAGATTTCTTGGCAAAATGGCCAGCATCCGTATTGAACCGATAACCAGGCACGCCCTATGACCCGCATTTTGACCATTGAAGACGACGCCGTGACCGCCCGGGAAATCGTCGCCGAACTCAGCAGCCACGGTTTGCAGGTGGACTGGGTCGACAACGGCCGCGAAGGCCTGGAGCGCGCGGTCAGTGGCAACTATGACTTGATCACCCTGGATCGCATGCTGCCCGAGCTGGATGGCTTGGCGATTGTCACCACGTTGCGGACCATGGGCGTGGCGACGCCGATCCTGATGATCAGCGCCCTCTCCGATGTCGACGAGCGTGTCCGTGGGTTGCGCGCCGGCGGCGACGATTACCTGACCAAGCCGTTCGCCACCGACGAAATGGCCGCCCGGGTCGAAGTCCTGTTGCGCCGGCAGAACACCGTCAGCGCCCACGCCACCACCCTGCGCGTCGCCGACCTGGAGCTGAACCTGATCAGCCACGAAGCCAGCCGCGACGGGCAATTGCTGAGCCTGTTGCCCACCGAATACAAGCTGTTGGAATTCCTTATGCGCAACACTGGGCAGATCCTCTCGCGGATGATGATTTTCGAGGAAGTCTGGGGTTATCACTTCGACCCCGGCACTAACCTGATCGACGTGCATATCGGTCGTCTGCGCAAGAAGATCGATCCCCAAGGCCTGGTGCCGCTGATCCGCACCGTGCGAGGCTCCGGCTATGTCATTGCCGAACCCGTCTAAAGGCTGGCGCTCTTCCAGCAGTCGCTTGCTGGCGCTCTACAGTGCGTTGTTCGTGGCCTGGAGCGGGATTCTGATGGGGGTCATGTATTACGAGGTCTCCAGTTACCTGGACAACCTGGCCAAGCATTCGCTGATGCAGCGCCAGCACCTGTTTTCGCGGTTCGATGGCGAACATCTGGTGGACGCCCTCAACGCGAGCATGACCTTCGACATTCCCGGCCTCGACGCCTATGGCCTGTTCGACAAGGACTTCCGGCCGTTGCACGGTCCGTTGCATTCGATGCCCGCCGGCCTGCCCATGGACGGCAAGATTCACATGCTGCGCGACTGTGCCGAATCCAACGACCCGACCTTGCCCGCCGACAGCTGCGACGCGGTGGCCACCCAGACCGACGACGGCCGCTGGCTGGTGCTGGTGCGGGACAACGGTTCGCTGCTGGCGGTGACTCGGATCATCCTCCACGCGTTGCTCTGGGGCGTGACCCTGACCATCCTTCCTGGCATCGCCGGTTGGCACCTGCTGCGGCGTCGGCCGTTACGGCGCATTCGCCAGATCCAGGCCAGCGCCGAGGCCATCGTGGCCGGCGACCTGACCCATCGCCTGCCCCTGTCCAATCGCCGGGACGAGCTGGACATGCTTGCGGCCATCGTCAACGCGATGCTCGAACGCATCGAACGCCTGATGAACGAGGTCAAGGGCGTCTGCGACAACATCGCCCACGACCTGCGCACTCCACTGACCCGCCTGCGGGCGCAGTTGTACCGGATGCAGCAACAGGCCGGCGAAGGCTCGGAAATCGCCACGCAGCTCGATTCCGTGTTGGGCGAGGCCGATACCCTGATGGCGCGCTTCCGTGGTTTGCTGCGGATTTCCGAACTGGAAGACCGCCAGCGTCGATCCGGTTTTGTGCAACTCGATCCATTGCCATTGCTCCAGGAATTGCACGACTTCTACCTGCCGCTGGCGGAAGAAGGCGAGTTGCGTTTCAGCCTGGAGGTGCCCGCCAGCCTGCCGTCGATCACCGGCGACCGGGCATTGCTGTTTGAAGCGGTGGCGAACTTGTTGAGCAACTCGATCAAGTTCACCCCGGTCGGTGGCGAAGTGATTTTGCGGGGGATCAACGAAGCCGGCGGCACCCGCATCGAGGTGCTCGATTCAGGCCCGGGCATTCCGGAAAGTGAACGGGTCGCGGTGTTCCAGCGGTTCTATCGCGCAGAAGGCAGCAGCCAGCAAAGCGGCTTCGGTCTGGGGCTGTCGATTGTCGCGGCGATTGTCAGCCTGCACGGGTTCAAGCTGGACGTTGGCAGCCGACCGAATGGCGGTGCGCGGTTGGTGCTGGAGTGTCGGCAGAATCGGGTGCCGCAGTCCTGATCTGCTGCAGCGGCGAGCCCTCGCGCTCACCACTGCAGCCAGTGTCAATCAACCCGGGAAGTTCGCCCGCAAGGCCTCAAGCCCGCCCTGATAGATCCCAGTGAACAGCGCTTGCGCTTCGTCATCGCTCACGCCATTAGGGGTGAAACGGCCGGACCAGGTGACCCGCGAACCTTGCCCACGGGCTTCGACGAGGATGCTAGCCAGATAGTCGGTGACCGGGAACGGTGCCTGCTCGATCGAGTAGCTGTAGGTCTTGCCCGCGTCATCGTGGGCTTGCAGGCGTTCGACGATCACCGCGCCGTCGGCGGTTTCCAGGGTGCGCAGCTTGCCGCCCTCGCCCAGTTCGCTTTTGGGAATGAACGGCAGCCAGTTCGGTAACGAATTGAAGTCGCCGATCAATTGCCAGACCTGGTCGGCCGACGCCGGGATGTCGATGGATGCAGATGCAGATGCCATGTAGAAAACCTCTTTTTAATGAATTAGGGTCAGATCGCCAGGCTGTCGACCACGCCGCCGTCGACCCGCAATGCGGCGCCGGTGGTGGCCGAGGATAACGGCGAAGCCAGGTACGCCACCAGGTTGGCGACTTCCGCCACATCGGCGACCCGTTGGATGATTGAACTCGGCCGCGCCTTGCGCACGAAGGCATCCGCCTCTTCCCGGGCGCTGCGACCGGATTGGGCGATGGCGTCCTTGAGCATGTCTTCCAGGCCATCGGTGAAGGTCGGCCCCGGCAGCACCGCGTTGACCGTCACCCCGGTGCCGGCCAGGCGTTTGGCCAGGCCGTGGGACACCGCCAGGTTGGCGCTCTTGGTCACGCCGTAGTTGATCATGTCGGCCGGTGTCGCGACGCCGGACTCCGAGGACAGGAAGATCACTCGGCCCCAGCCCTGCTCGACCATGGCCGGCGTGTAATGCCGCGCCAGGCGCACGCCGGAGATCACGTTGACCTCGTAGAAGCGAGTCCACTCACTGTCCGGCGCGTCGAAGAAATCCACGTCGTTGAAGATGCCCAGGTTGTTCACCAGGACGTCGGCGCGAGGTTCGGCGGCGAACAGGGTCGCGGCGCCTTCAGCGGTGCCGAGGTCGGCGGTGACGCCGCGCAACTGCGCGCCGGGGACTTGCTGGCGAATGCTCGCCAAGGCCTGCTCGACCTTGGCGCCGTCGCGGCCGATGACCACCACCGTGGCGCCGGATTCGGCCAGGGCCTGGCTGATGCCCAGGCCAATGCCAGCGGTACTGCCGCTGACGATTGCAGTTTTACCGGTCAAGTCGATTTTCATGGGGTTTACTCCGTCAGTGGCAGCGGTGCGCGAGCGGAAATCAGCTGTTCTTTTACCAGAGCCTGCCAGAACGCGGCGGGGATTTTTTCCGCGAGTGCCGCAACATCTTCAGCGATCCGCTCCGGACGGCTGGCACCGGGAATCACCGCCGCCACCGCCGGGTTGGCCAGGGAGAATTGCAAGGCAGCGGCTTTGATGCTGACGCCATGGGCGGCGGCAATCGCCTTGATCCGCTCGACCTTATTGATGATTGCCGGGCTGGCTTTCTGGTACTCGAAATGCGCGCCACCGGCGAGGATGCCCGAGCTGTAGGGGCCGCCGACCACGATCTCGACATTCTGGGCCAGCGCCGCGTCCATCAGGCGCTGCAAGGCGCGGTCATGGTCGAGCAAGGTGTAGCGACCGGCCAACAGGAAACCGTCAGGTTGCGCTTCCGTCAGGTCGAGGGTCAGTTCGCAGGGTTCGACTTTATTCACGCCCAGGCCCCAGGCCTTGATCACCCCTTCTTCCCGCAGGCGGGTCAGCACTTTGAACGCGCCGGTGCGGGCCTGGTTGAAGTATTCCAGCCACTGGTCGCCGTAGAAATCCTGGGCGATGTCGTGGACCCAGACGATGTCCAGGCGATCGGTTTGCAGGCGCTTGAGGCTGTCTTCGATGGAGCGCAGGGTCGCGTCGGCACTGTAGTCGTTGACGATCTTGTTCGGGCGGCCGTGTTCGAACACCCCGCTCTTCTCGCCCAGGTCACGGGCGGCAGCATCTTCGACTTCTTCGAGAATCACCCGGCCGACCTTGCTGCTGAGCACGTAGTCGTCGCGCTTGTACTGGGCCAGTGCGGCACCGAGGCGAATTTCCGAAAGGCCCGAGCCGTAGAACGGCGCGGTGTCGAAGTAACGCACACCGGCCTCCCACGCCGCGTGCACGGTGGCGGCGGCTTCGTCTTCAGGGATGGCGCGGAACATGTTGCCCAGTGGCGCGGTACCGAAGCCCAGCACGCCAGGCAGTTTGTCTTTCAAGCTCATGGTGCAATCCTCTTGAGTGTCAGGGGTCAAGTGACCGTTGGACAAATCCTAGAGGAGCAGGGTCGGACCGTCCAAGACGCAATATGCAAGAGTTGAGTCCTGACCGGTCTAAGCATTCAGACAGCGACCGCTGACGAGCCGCGTTAACGCAGCTACTGGGTGACACACACCGTTTTGGTGGTGACCCGGGTGGTCTGCCCTTCGGCCGTCATGTCGCCGCGCACGTCAGTGTTTTCGTGGGTGTCGCAGGTGCGTTCCAGAGGCTTCGGCACGATGGGCGGCGGAGGGGGCGGCGGGCTTGAGCAAGCGCCTAATAACAGGGCGAGAGCGGTACCGACAAGCAGGGATTTGAAGGACGGCTTCATGGCAGGACCTGCGCTGGGTGGGCGGCAAAAATGATTGCCTGGCCTTTTCTTATAGCGCAGATGGGGCGTAATGCTAGTTGAGCGGCAGGTCCGCAGGTTTATTCACCTGGGAACTGCGCGCCACCAGTTATTGCGAAACCGGGCGCCCCAGCGCGCTGGTCTCCAGTTCGTAACGCAGCTCTTCGACCAGCGCTTCAATGGCTTCGGGGTTGAGCAGGATTTCCGTCTTCAGGCCGGTCACCACCAGGTCTACCTGGCCGCTGTCGCGGTGGTACAGGCGCACGGTCATGCTGCTGTCGCCAGTCAAGCTGCAATCGCAGGCCAGTGGCGCGAAGCTTTCTTCGAGGCGCATACGCAACTTTGAGAGCATCTTCACGCCTCCTTCTGCCCGACCACAGGGTTGTTCTGCATGTTCACCTAGCTTTTCCTTCAAACGCCAACAGGGACGCAGCCGACAGGCCGCACCCAATGAGCCTACGAATAATCCCCACGACGCAGAAGCCGAATTTGCACTAGCCAGATCGGTGCATTTGCACCTTACCGCCCGGGTTAACGTTGGCCTTTCGCTCGCCACTCGCCAGAGAACAAACCGCGCTCCCGCGCCCAGACAATCGCCTCGCTGCGGCTGTGCACATCGAGCTTGGAATACACCGTGGCTACGTGGTTGCGCACGGTGTTGGGCGCCAGTTTCAGCCGGGCGGCAATTTCCTTGTCCGCCAGGCCCTCGCAGATCAACCCCAGCACGTCGCGCTCGCGAGCCGTGAGGTCGGTGAAGGACACGCTGGGCAACTGCGGCGAGTTGACGTTCTTCACGTTGGCCAGTTTTTCGATCAGCGTGCGGCTGAACCACGAGGCGTCCTTCATCACTTCCTCAATCGCCGCCACCAGCTCCAGCTCAGTGCGCTTACGTTCGGTGATGTTCATCAGCACCAGCAGATAACAAGGGCTGTCCTGCAGCACCATGCTGTCGGCGGAGATCGCGCAGTCGATCAGTTCGCTGTCTTTCTTGCGCACTTGCACATCGACCCCGTCCAGCCGTCCGGCTTTTTCCAGCGCGGAGAACAAGCGCAAATGGGTGTTCTTGTCGGCGATAAAGGCGATCTCCAGCACCGTGCGGCCCAATACTTCCTCGCTGGGGTAGGACAGGATGTCGAGGAAGGCTTCATTGGCATCGATCACCACCTGGGTCTCAGCGCTGCACACCAACGTTGGCACCGGCGACAAGCGGAACGCCTTGGCGAAGCGCTCTTCGCTGTGACGCAAGGCGACTTCGACCTTATGCCGGGGCTCAATGTCGACAAAGGAAAACAGCATGCAGTCTTCCTCATTGAGCTCCAGCGGCTGCCCGGCGACGATCACCTGTTTGCTGCTGCCGTCCGGCATGCGCAACTCCGCCTGCATCTGTGGAATGGTCGCGTGCTCCCGTAGCCGCTCGATGGCAAGGTCCTTGCGCTCGGCGTTTTCCAGCACATCCAGTTCGTACACCGAGCGACCGATCACCTGGTCGCGGGTCAGGCCCGTCATCTCGAGGAAGCCGGGATTGACCTTGATGAAACGCAGATCGCCGAGGCGACAGATCACCGCCGGTGCCGGGTTGGCGTTGAAGGTCTTTTCAAAACGCTGCTCGGCGCTGGCCCATTCGGTGACGTCGTTGAGTATCAGCACCAGGGATTCCGGCTCCCCGTCGCGATCTTCGAGGACCAGACTGCGCACGCTGTGGACCCAGCTTTGCTCGGGGTTGGCGTGGGCGCTGACCTCCACCAGCACGTCACTGAACAGCTCGCCCCGAGCCACGCGGCTGATCGGGTAATTGTCGGCCGCCACCGTGTGGTTGTTGCGATAGCGCAGGGCGAAACGCTCGGCATAGTCCGCCGCCGTTTCCCCCAGTTCGCTGAGTTGGCTGACCCCGTGCATCGTCAGCGCGGCGTCGTTGGCCCACAGCAGCGTCTGGTCGGTTTCCAGCAGAATCACCCCATCGGACAGGCCGGCGATGATCTGCTGCAACTGACGGCGGTTGGTCTCGAGGCTCAGGACGTCTTGGCTCATTGGATCTCCACGGCAACAGCGCCCCCGTTGAATGTGGCGCCCAATGAAGATACCGACCGCAGGGCTTGGCGATAGTGCTGTCGAACTGCTTGCAGCCTCGGCCATTAGGAACCTGAGGTTCATAGGTCATGCAGCATTGTGTGGATTTTCCCCCAGCGGTTCGCTGCTAACCTGCTTCCATACCGCACCGCTCCGGTCCGGCTCAATTCCTGGAGTTGATCATGCCTAACCCTGCCCTGCCCGCGCAGAACCCCGCCAGCCCGCTCGCCTCCATCAAGGGGCATCACGTGGCCGTCCGCGTGCCGGACTTCGAAGCGGCCCTGGCCTGGTACGTGGAAAAACTGGATTTCCGCCTGGTGTTCAAATGGCCCTACGCCGACCAGACCCTGGCCTATGTCGCGCCGGCCACCGATGACCAGTTCTTCGTCGAGATCCTCGGCGGTGGCGAGCCGAAACCGATCCCGAAATCGGTCTACGAAGACCTCGGCGACAGCCTGCGCCTGGCCGGCTATCACCACTTCTGCCTGAACGTCGATGACATGGACCAGGCCGTTGAAGAACTGCGCGCTCGCGGTGTGACCATCGTCACCGAACCCTTCGTGCTGGACGTGATCGGCCGGCGCCTGGCCTTCATCGCCGACCCATGGGGCAACCTGATCGAACTGGCCCAAGTGATCGGCTGATCCATCCCCCTGTAGGAGCGAGCCTTTGTGGTGAGGGGGCTCGCCCCCGTTGGACTACGAAGTAGTCCCCTTCACTTTCAGCCTGAGGCGGTGCTCAAGCCGCGCGTTGTGCCCCCGCCACGGCCGCCGACGCCGCCAGCATCGCCCGCAACAACACCGCGCACCCCGCTGCCAGGTCCTCCGGGGCGGCGTTTTCGATTTCGTTGTGGCTGATCCCACCTTCACAGGGCACGAAAATCATCCCCGCCGGACCCAACTCGGCGAGGAAGATCGCGTCATGCCCGGCACCGCTGACGATGTCCATGTGCGACAACCCCAAGCCTTGTGCCGCACCGCGCACGGCGTCGACACAGCCCTGGTCGAAATACAGCGGCGGGAAGTCGGCAGTGGGTGTCAGCTCGAAACTCAAGCCGTGATCTTCACAGGTGGTTTCGATCACCTGGCGCACCTCGGCGATCATCGAATCCAGACGGGCCGGTTCCAGGTGCCGGAAGTCCAGGGTCATACGCACTTCCCCAGGGATCACGTTGCGCGAGCCCGGATAGGCTTGCAGGCAACCCACTGTGCCGCAGGCGTGGGGCTGATGACCGAGTGCGGCCCGATTGACCGCGCCGACGATCACCGCCGCGCCCACCAAGGCGTCCTTGCGCAAGTGCATGGGGGTCGGCCCGGCATGGGCTTCGACGCCGCGCAGTTTCAGGTCGAACCACTTCTGCCCGAGCGCGCCCATCACCACGCCAATGGTCTTGCGTTCATCTTCGAGGATCGGACCTTGCTCGATATGCGCCTCGAAGTAGGCCCCCACCGCATGCCCGCTGACCTGGCGTGGCCCGGCATAACCGATGGCGTTCAAGGCTTCACCGACGGTCACACCCTCGGCGTCGACCTTGGCCAGGGTTTCCTCGAGAGTAAATTTCTCGGCGAACACCCCGGAGCCCATCATGCACGGGGCGAAGCGCGAGCCTTCCTCGTTGGTCCAGACCACCACTTCCAGCGGCGCGTCGGTTTCGATGCCGAGGTCATTGAGGGTGCGCAGCACCTCGACGCCGGCCAGCACGCCGAAGCAGCCGTCGAACTTGCCGCCGGTGGGTTGGGTGTCGATGTGGCTGCCGGTCATCACCGGCGGCAGGTCGGGGTTGCGCCCGGGGCGGCGGGCAAAGATGTTGCCCACGGCGTCGATGCTGACCGTGCAGCCCGCCTCCTCGCACCAGCGCACGAAAATATCCCGGGCCTGGCGGTCGAGGTCGGTCAGCGCCAGCCGGCAGACCCCGCCCTTGACCGTGGCGCCGAGCTTGGCCAGTTCCATGAGCGACTGCCACAGGCGATCGCGGTTGATGTGCTGATGGGTGGATTGCAGAACGTCGACAGCCGCGTTCATGGTGATCTCCTCAGGCAGTTTTCTTATGGTTTCGTCAGGCCGTTCTCGGGTGTTCGACAGGCCGTCTTCGCGAGCAGGCTCGCTCCCACATTTGGAACGCATTCCCCTGTGGGAGCGAGCCTGCTCGCGAAGGGGCCAGCCGTCACACCGGCGACTTCGCTACAGACGGGCTCGGTCGCATCGCACACAACCCGTAGTAAATGACCCCGCCCAACGCCGAGCCGGTAAACCAGCCGTAGCTGTAGAACCAGCTGAAGGCGTCGCTGCCCAAGGACAGCAAGGTCAGCAGCACCGGCACGCCAAAGGCGATAAACCCGGCAAGGTTCCAGGCCGGGTAGACGTCATCGCGGTACAGGCCGGCGAGGTCCAGTTGCTGTTTCTTGATCAGGAAATAGTCCACCACCATGATCCCGGCGATGGGCCCGAGGAGGCTCGAATAGCCCAGCAGCCAGTTCGAGTAGACGGTTTCCAGGCTGACGTCGGAGACGATCAGGCCGAGTTTTTTCAGCAGTTCATGGCCCATCAGCACCAGCCCTACCAGACCGGTCAGCAACACCGCTTTGGTGCGGTTGATGACCTTGGGTGCGATGTTCTGGAAATCGTTGGTCGGCGAGACGATGTTGGCGGCGGTATTGGTCGACAGGGTGGCGATGATGATCAGCGCCATGGCCAGCGCGACCCACACCGGGCTCTGGATATGACCGATCAGAGTCACCGGGTCGGAAACGGTCACGCCCACCAGTTTCACCGACGCGGCGGTCATCACCACGCCCAGGGCGGCAAACAGGAACATGGTCAGCGGCAGGCCGATAATCTGCCCGAGAATCTGGTCTTTCTGGCTTTTAGCGTAACGGCTGAAGTCGGGGATATTCAGCGACAAGGTCGCCCAGAAGCCGACCATCGCGGTCAGCCCGGCGGCGAAGTAACTGACCACGCTCGCCCCTTCCGGACGCTTGGCCGGGATCGCCATCAGCTCGGTAAGCGACACGTTCGGCATGGCCCACACCAGCAAGCCGACACCCACCAGCACCAACAGCGGTGCCGACAGGGTTTCCAGCCATTTGATCGACTCGGCGCCGCGAATCACCACCCACAGGTTCAGTGCCCAGAACACCATGAAACCGATCACTTCACCGGTGCCACCCAGGGCTTTCCAGCCCTCGAACACCGAGCCGAGGAACAAGTGAATCGCCAGCCCGCCGAACATGGTCTGGATGCCGAACCAGCCGCAGGCCACCAACGCGCGAATCAGGCACGGCACATTGGAACCGAGGATGCCGAAGGACGAGCGCAGCAACACCGGGAACGGGATGCCGTACTTGGTGCCGGGGAAGGCATTGAGGGTCAGCGGGATCAGCACAATGATGTTGGCAAACAGAATCGCCAACAGCGCTTCACCGACGCTCAGGCCGAAATACGCGGTGAGCACGCCGCCGAGGGTGTAGGTCGGCACGCAGATCGACATGCCGACCCACAGCGCAGTGATGTGCCATTTGTTCCAGGTGCGTTCGCGCACCTTGGTCGGTGCCATGTCGTGGTTGTAACGGGGACTGTCGAGGACGTCGCTGCCGGCTTCAAGCTCGAACAAGCCGTCGCGTTCGGTCACTTGCGATCTGATCTGTTGCATGGCCGCTCCACTGTTCTTTGAATTATTTTTTGCTCATCAGCGGCGGACGGCATCAATAAACGTGCCGTTCACCGCAAACAAGCATCGGGCAGTTCCACAAACACTTCGCAACTTACTGATGTTTATCAGCTTTATTTAATGCCTCGGTGATTCTTCATTGAGCTGCCTGTTCACTCAGGCCGAATGCCAGGCAAGTTGTCCGGATCATCAGGATTCAAACTGGTGCAGCACACTTATTTTCAACGTTTGCGCATCAACCATAGACCATCCTCAAGCGGCTGATTTCACATGGGAAATCTCGTCTATTTTTGGAACCTGTCAAGTGCGTCAAAATGGTGAGCAGCCGAACCATTTTGGTGAATATGATATTTATTAGTTAATTATCAATAACTTATTATCGATATAAGCTTATAAAAAATAATCTTGCTCATTCTTCTAACTGAGACTAGCGTCTATTCCTGACAGCGTTGCCAGGAATACGACGATTAACGCTGGCTTGATATAAAACATTGAGAACCGGCAACAGTCGGTCAGCCTGCGAGGAACTCGGAATGTCTCTGTTGATCCGTGGCGCCACCCTGATAACCCATGACGAAAGTTACCGAGCCGATGTCTATTGCGCCGACGGCGTGATCCAAGCCATCGGCGAAAATCTCGAGGTGCCAACGGGTGCCGAAGTGCTCGACGGCAGTGGTCAATACTTGATGCCTGGCGGCATCGATCCGCACACCCACATGCAATTGCCGTTCATGGGCACCGTGGCCAGCGAGGACTTTTTCAGCGGCACCGCCGCAGGCCTGGCCGGTGGCACCACATCGATCATCGACTTCGTGATTCCCAACCCGCAGCAGTCTTTGATGGAGGCGTTCCATCAATGGCGCGGCTGGGCCGAGAAATCCGCCTCCGACTACGGTTTTCACGTCGCCATTACTTGGTGGAGCGAACAAGTCCGCGAAGACATGGCCGAGCTGGTCAGCCACCACGGAGTCAACAGCTTCAAGCACTTCATGGCCTACAAGAACGCGATCATGGCCGCCGACGATACGTTGGTGGCGAGCTTCGAACGTTGCCTGGAACTTGGCGCCGTGCCCACCGTGCATGCGGAAAACGGCGAGCTGGTCTATCACCTGCAACGCAAGCTGATGGCCCAAGGCATCACCGGGCCGGAAGCGCATCCCCTCTCCCGCCCTTCGCAAGTCGAAGGCGAAGCCGCGAGCCGGGCGATTCGCATCGCCGAAACCCTCGGCACGCCGCTGTACCTGGTGCATGTCTCGACCAAGGAAGCCCTCGACGAAATCACGTACGCCCGGCGCAAGGGCCAGCCGGTCTACGGCGAAGTGCTGGCCGGCCATTTGCTGCTCGACGACAGCGTCTATCGCGACCCGGACTGGCAGACCGCCGCCGGGTACGTGATGAGCCCGCCGTTCCGGCCGCGCGGGCATCAAGAAGCGCTGTGGCAAGGCCTGCAATCCGGCAACTTGCACACCACCGCCACCGACCACTGCTGCTTCTGCGCCGAGCAGAAAGCCGCCGGCCGCGACGACTTCAGCAAGATCCCCAATGGCACCGCCGGTATCGAAGACCGCATGGCAGTGCTCTGGGATGAAGGGGTCAACACCGGGCGTTTGTCGATGCAGGATTTCGTCGCGCTGACCTCCACCAACACCGCGAAGATTTTCAACCTCTACCCGCGCAAAGGCGCGATTCGCGTCGGTAGCGACGCCGACCTGGTGCTGTGGGACCCGCAGGGCACTCGCACCATTTCGGCGAAAACCCATCACCAGCAAGTCGACTTCAACATCTTCGAAGGCAAGACCGTGCGCGGCGTGCCCAGTCATACCGTCAGCCAGGGCAAGCTGGTTTGGGCCAACGGCGATCTGCGCGCGGAGCGCGGGGCGGGCCGCTACATCGAACGGCCGGCGTATCCGGCGGTGTTTGATTTGCTAAGTAAGCGGGCTGAGTCGAATAAGCCAACTGCGGTGAAACGCTGAAAGCGGCCTTCGGCCTATCGCGGGCAAGCCCGCTCCCACAGGAGAAAGCATTCCAAATGTGGGAGCGAGCCTGCTCGCGAAGAGGCCAGGCCAGGCAACACAAAAACCACTGCCCAGCAGAGGCAGCACCTCAAAAAACATGAGGCCAACACCGTGATCAAGACCCTGAACCACCTCCCCCATCCCCGGGACAACGCCGCCGTGCTCGCCGGTCATTTCACCGACTTGGCGCCGCCGCTCAATGCCCGGCAAGCCGAGCTGGAAGCCTCGCGTTGCCTGTACTGCTACGACGCGCCGTGCGTCAACGCCTGTCCCAGCGAGATCGACATTCCGTCGTTCATCCGCAATATCCAGCAGGAAAACGTCCAGGGCGCGGCGCAGAAAATCCTCTCGGCGAATATCCTCGGCGGCAGTTGCGCCCGGGTCTGTCCGACGGAAATCCTCTGCCAGCAAGCCTGCGTGCGCAACAACGCCCACGAATGCGCGCCGGTGCTGATCGGCCAGTTGCAACGCTACGCTGTCGACCATGCGCAGTTCAGCGAGCATCCATTCCAGCGCGCGGCGGCCACCGGCAAGCGCATCGCCGTGGTCGGTGCCGGGCCGGCGGGCTTGTCCTGCGCGCACCGCAGCGCCATGCACGGCCATGAGGTGGTGATTTTCGAGGCCAGGGAAAAGGCTGGCGGGCTCAACGAGTACGGGATCGCCAAGTACAAACTGGTGGACGACTACGCGCAGCAGGAACTCGACTTTTTGCTGGGCATCGGCGGCATTGAAATCCGCCACGGGCAGAAGCTCGGCGACAACCTGAGCCTCAGCGAACTGCACCAACAATTCGACGCGGTGTTCCTCGGTCTCGGCCTGGCCGCCAGCAAACAACTGGGCCTGGCCGACGAAGACGCCCCTGGCCTGCTCGCTGCCACCGACTACATCCGCGAATTGCGTCAGGCCGATGACCTGACACAACTGCCGCTGGCCGACCGTTGCATCGTCCTCGGCGCCGGCAACACCGCGATCGACATGGCGGTGCAAATGGCCCGCCTCGGCGCTCGCGACGTTAACCTGGTGTACCGCCGTGGCCTCGACGAGATGGGCGCCACCCACCACGAACAGGACATCGCCAAGGCCAATCAGGTGCGTTTGCTGACGTGGGCGCAGCCGGAACAGGTGCTGCTGGACGCCAACGGCCAAGTGCGCGGCATGCGTTTCGCCCGCACACACATGCTTGACGGCCGCCTGCAACCCACCGGCGAAACCTTCGAACTGGCCGCCGACGGTATCTTCAAGGCTATCGGCCAAGCGTTCGACAGCGGCGCCCTCGCCGACCCGCTGGCCCGCGAACTCAAGCGCCAGGGTGATCGCATCGCGGTCGACGAGCACTTGCGCACCAGCATTCCCGGGGTCTACGCCGGCGGCGATTGCACCAGCCTCGACCAGGACCTCACCGTGCAAGCGGTGCAACACGGCAAGCGCGCCGCCGAGGCGATCAACGCTCAACTCATGCTCAACGTGGAGGCTGCGTAATGGCCGATCTGTCGATTGTCTTCGCCGGCATCAAAGCCCCCAATCCGTTCTGGCTGGCCTCCGCGCCACCGACCGACAAAGCCTACAACGTGGTGCGCGCGTTCGAGGCGGGCTGGGGTGGCGTGGTCTGGAAAACCCTCGGGGAAGACCCGGCGGCGGTCAACGTGTCGTCACGCTACTCGGCGCACTACGGTGCCAATCGCGAAGTGCTGGGGATCAACAACATCGAGCTGATCACCGACCGCTCGCTGGAGATCAACCTGCGGGAAATCACCCAGGTGAAAAAGGACTGGCCCGACCGCGCGCTGATCGTGTCGTTGATGGTGCCCTGTGTCGAGGAATCCTGGAAACACATCCTGCCCCTGGTGGAAGCCACCGGCGCCGACGGCATCGAACTGAATTTCGGTTGCCCCCACGGCATGCCGGAACGGGGCATGGGCGCGGCGGTCGGTCAGGTGCCGGAATACGTCGAACAAGTGACCCGCTGGTGCAAGACCTATTGCTCGCTGCCGGTGATCGTCAAGCTCACGCCGAACATCACCGACATCCGCGTTGCGGCCCGCGCCGCCCATCGTGGCGGCGCCGATGCGGTGTCGTTGATCAACACCATCAACTCGATCACCAGCGTCGACCTGGAGCGCATGGTCGCGCTGCCCACCGTGGGCAACCAGAGCACCCATGGCGGCTACTGCGGCTCGGCGGTCAAGCCCATCGCCCTGAACATGTGCGCGGAAATCGCCCGCGATCCGCAAACCCAGGGCCTGCCGATTTGCGGCATTGGTGGCATCGGCAGTTGGCGTGACGCGGCGGAATTCATCGCGCTGGGCAGCGGCGCGGTGCAGGTGTGCACAGCGGCGATGCTGCACGGGTTCCGGATTGTCGAGGAGATGAAGGACGGTCTGTCACGCTGGATGGACAGCCAAGGCTACGCCAACCTGTCGCAGTTCTCCGGGCGCGCGGTGGGCAACACCACGGACTGGAAGTACCTGGACATCAATTACCAGGTCATCGCCAAGATCGATCAGCACGCCTGCATCGGCTGTGGCCGTTGCCATATCGCCTGCGAAGACACCTCGCACCAGGCCATCGCCAGCCTGAAAAACCCTGACGGCACCCACGCCTATGAAGTGATCGATGAGGAGTGTGTGGGCTGCAACCTGTGCCAGATCACCTGCCCGGTGGCGGACTGCATCGAGATGGTGCCGCTGGAGAACGGCAAGCCGTTTCTGGATTGGAACCATGATCCTCGGAATCCGTTTCATGTGGTGCTTTAGATGGGGGGATGGTTCTTCAGCCACAAAAGTCATGAACCTAAGGCTCCAACCCAATCCCCCGCAAGATCACACTGGTCACCGTCTGCACCGCCCGTTCGAATTGCATGTCCGACAGCGGCTGGTGGTCGTTGAGGATGTTCACCTGGTGGTCGAAGTCGGCGTAATGCTGGGTCGAGGCCCAGATCATGTACAGCAGGCTTGAAGGTTCGATCGGCAGGATGCGCTGGTCGTCGACCCACTGGCGGATCTTCGCTTCCTTCATCTTCGCCCAATCGTAGAGGCTGGCGTCAAGCGCCTCGCCGAGGGTCGGTGCGCCGTGGATGATTTCGTTGGCCCAGACTTTCGAACCATAAGGCCGGCTGCGCGAGTGCTGCATCTTGGCGCGGATGTAGCTGCTGAGCACCACCCGGGGATCGTCGAACATCTCGAAGCACAGCGCGTCCTGTTTCCACACTTCCAGCAAGTCGAACAGCACCGCGCTGTACAACTCGTTCTTGGTGCTGAAGTAGTAATGCAGGTTGGAGCGCGGCAATTGCACTTCGGCGGCAATGTCCGCCATGGCGGTGCCACCGAAGCCTTTTTCGGCGAAGACTTTTTCCGCCGCCAGCAGGATTTTTTCCACGTTACTGCGACGAATCTCGATCTTGTGATTGCCCATGAGGGCTCCCTGGCAACAGCGTTGCCCAAGACTAGCACTGGCTCTGGAGCGGGCGACAGGCGCAAAACGAAACTTCTTTGAAGCGCGGTGCCGGGAGTAGACTGGCGGCTTCTTGCCCCTGCCCAGAGGTACTGCCCGATGCTGCTGAAAAAAGCCCTGACCCTCACCACCCTGCTCGGCGCATTACTGGCGGCCACCTCGGCATTGGCCCATGCGCATTTGCAAGGCCAGACGCCGGCGGCCGACAGCACGGTCCCGGCGCCGCCCGAACTGGTGCTGGAATTTTCCGAAGGCGTCGAGGCCGACTTCAGCCAAGTCATCCTGACCAAAGACAACCAACCGGTGCTGGTGAAAAGCCTCGCCACCACCGGCGACAGCAAGAAAACCCTGGTCGTCACCCCCGCCGTGCCGCTGACTGCCGGCGAGTACAAAGTCGAATGGCACGTGGTCTCGGTCGACACCCACAAAAGCGAAGGCGCCTATGCCTTCAAGGTCGGCCAATAAGCCGTGGGCACCGCGTTGGTGCTGTGCCGCTTCGTGCATTTCAGCCTGGTGCTGACGCTGTTCGGGGCCTGGGTGTTCCGGCCGTTGCTATGGCGTGGCGAGGCATCACCGGTGGACCGAAGCCTGGCGCGGTGGACACCGTGGCTGGCGACCCTGGCACTGATCAGCGGCGTCGGCTGGCTGATGCTGGTGACGGCCAGCATGACCGGCGAGCCCTCCGCCGCTTTCAGCCCCGCCACGCTCAGCCGGGTGCTGGGCAAGACGCTTTTCGGCGAAGTCTGGCGCTGGCACTTGCTGTTTAACGGGCTGCTGTTGGCGTTGCTGTGCACACCCTGGCGCGACCGCGTCACGCTGAACATCGGCCTGAGCGGCTTGCTGCTGCTCACCCTCGCGCCGGTCGGCCACGGCGCGATGCTCGATGGCCTTGGCGGGCAGCTGCTGATGCTTAATCAAGCGCTGCACCTGGCGTGCGCCGGTGGCTGGCTCGGCGGTCTGCTGCTACTGGTGACCGTCCTGCAGAAACCGGCAGGACAGTCGATCAGCAGGCTGTTGCGGCGTTTCAGCGGTGTCGGCTACGTCTTGGTGGCGGGGGTGTTGCTGACCGGGCTGATTAACGTCCGCGTCCTGACCGGTGCGTTCTGGCCGACGCCCCTACTGTCCGGCTTCGCCCTGATTCTGCTGATCAAGGCTGCGCTGGTGGCGACCATGTTGGGCTTGGCGCTGTTCAACCGGCTGCGCAGCAACGACGGCGAACAGCGCCTATCGAACCTGCGCACCAGCGTGACCCTCGAATGGCTGCTCGGGCTCGGCGCGGTGGCGGCGGTTTCATTGTTGGGAACCTTGCCGCCCATGATCGGCTAAAACCCGCACGACGAAGTCATCGTACAACTTCTGATTGACAACGCGGAAATCCCCCGCAAATAATCGCCGCCATGTTGTACGACGACGTATGACGAAAATAAAAATAAAAACGAAAGGGAGTTTCACCCATGAGCAGCATCCGCCGCCATTTCTCCGTCCGTAGTCCGCGTTCCCCATCTACCCGTGGCCGCACCCTCAGCTTGATCAGTTGCAGCAGTTTCATCTTCGCCATGCCAATGACCAGCGAAGCGGAAGGCTTCATCGACGACACCAAAGCCACGCTGAACCTGCGTAACGCCTACTTCAACCGCAATTACACCAACCCGGCCTACCCCCAGGGCAAAGCGGAAGAGTGGACGCAAAACTTCATTCTCGACGTCAAGTCCGGCTACACCCCGGGCCCGGTCGGATTCGCGGTCGACGTGCTCGGCCTGTACTCGGAGAAGCTCGACGGCGGTAAAGGCACCGGCGGCACGCAGTTACTGCCGATCCATGACGATGGCCGCCCGGCCGACAACTTCGGGCGCCTGGGCGTCGCGCTCAAAGGCAAGATCTCGAAGACAGAATTGAAAGTCGGCGAGTGGATGCCGGTGCTGCCGATCCTGCGCTCCGACGACGGCCGCTCGCTGCCGCAAACCTTCCAGGGCGGTCAGGTGACGTCCACTGAAATCACCGGCCTGACGCTCTACGGCGGGCAGTTCCGGAAGAACAGCCCGCGCAACGATGCGAGCATGGAAGACATGTTCATGAACGGCAAAGCGGCGTTCACCTCGGACCGTTTCAACTTCGGCGGCGGCGAATACGCCTTCAACGAAAAGCGCACCCAAGTCGGCGTCTGGTACGCCGAACTCAGCGACATCTACCAGCAACAGTACTTCAACCTGAGCCACAGCCAGCCTATCGGCGACTGGACCCTGGGCGCCAACCTCGGCTACTTCATCGGCAAGGAAGATGGCAGCGCGCTGGCCGGCGACCTCGATAACAAAACCGCGTTCGCCATGCTCTCGGCCCGCTACGGCGGCAGCACCTTCTACCTCGGCCTGCAAAAAGTCAGCGGCGACGATGTCTGGATGCGGGTCAATGGCACCAGCGGCGGCACCCTGGCCAACGACAGCTACAACTCCAGCTACGACAACGCCAAGGAAAAATCCTGGCAGTTGCGCCACGACTTCAACTTCGTGGTCCTCGGCATTCCCGGCCTGACCTTAATGAACCGCTACATCAGCGGCGACAACGTGCACACCGGGACCATCACCGACGGCAAGGAATGGGGCCGCGAATCCGAACTGGCCTACGTGGTGCAGAGCGGTCCGCTGAAAAACCTCAACGTCAAATGGCGTAACGCGAGCATCCGCAAAGACTTCAGCACCAACGAGTTCGACGAAAACCGTCTGTTCATCAGCTACCCGCTCTCATTGCTGTAAGCCCCATCGACTTCGGTGATAGGCGCCCATCACGACGACCGATCACCGAGGCGGCGGGATCAATGGAACATGACCCTTCGTCATCTACGACCTTCGGCGCGTTGAAAAAAAGCAGAAAGCCCTGCGATACTCCGCGCAGTCATACGACAACTTACAACAAATTCAATAATAATTGCGTATACAGGGATTTTCATGACGACCACAGCTCCAGCCCCTACTCCGTTCAATCGCCTGCTGCTAACCGGCGCCGCCGGTGGCCTGGGCAAAGTCCTGCGCGAAAGCCTGCGCCCCTACGCCAAAGTGATTCGCCTGTCGGATATCGCCGAGATGGCCCCGGCGGTGGACGCCCGTGAAGAAGTGGTGCCCTGCGACCTCTCCGACAAGCAAGCGGTTCACCAACTGGTCGATGGCGTGGACGCGATCCTGCACTTCGGCGGTGTCTCGGTGGAGCGACCGTTCGAGGAGATCCTCGGCGCCAACATCAGCGGCGTCTTCCATATCTACGAAGCGGCGCGCCGTCACGGCGTCAAGCGCGTGATTTTCGCCAGCTCCAACCACGTGATCGGCTTCTACAAACAAGACGAAGTCATCGACGCCCACTCCCCTCGTCGCCCGGACAGCTATTACGGCTTGTCCAAGTCCTACGGCGAAGACATGGCGACCTTCTACTTTGATCGCTATGGCATCGAAACCGTCAGCCTGCGCATTGGCTCGTCGTTCCCGGAACCGCAGAACCGCCGGATGATGAGCACCTGGCTGAGCTTCGCCGACCTGACGCAATTGCTCGAACGCGCGCTGTACACCCCGAATGTCGGCCACACGGTGGTCTACGGTATGTCCGACAACAAGGACATCTGGTGGGACAACCGCTTCGCCGCGCATTTGGGTTACGTCGCCAAGGACACGTCCGAAGTGTTCCGCGACCAGGTCGAAGCCCAGCCCATGCCAGCGGCGGATGACCCGGCGCGGGTCTATCAGGGTGGAGCGTTCTGCGCGGCCGGACCGTTCGGCGACTGAACCTGCACTGATTGCTGGATCCCCCCGTTCAAACACCAAGGGAATGAGTCGCCATGCACGCCGAATTGATTGTCGATGCCCGCAACGCGGTCGGTGAAAGCCCGGTTTGGGTGCCCGAGGAAAACGCCCTGTTCTGGGTCGATATTCCCGCCGGCAGCCTGCACCGTTGGAGCGCCGACACCGCGCAGGTCGACACCTGGAAAACCCCGGAAATGCTCGCTTGCATCACCCGCCACCCTGACGGCGGCTGGGTCGCTGGCATGGAAAGCGGATTCTTCCGCCTCCAGCCCCACGCCGATGGCAGCCTCGACAGCGAGCCATTGGCCGAGGTCGAACACCCGCGCCCGGACATGCGCCTCAACGATGGTCGCTGTGATCGCCAGGGGCGTTTCTGGGCGGGCAGCATGGTGCTGAACATGGGCGCCAATGCCGCCGAGGGTAGCCTTTATCGCTACAGCGCCGGGCAACGTGGGCCGATCACCGCGCAATTGAGCGGTTTCATCGTGCCCAACGGCCTGGCCTTCAGCCCCGACGGCCGCACGATGTACTTGTCCGATTCTCATCCGCTGGTCCAGCGGATCTGGGCCTTCGACTACGACATCGACAGCGGCACCCCGTCGAATCGCCGGCTGTTCGTTGACATGAACGCATTCCCCGGTCGTCCCGACGGCGCCGCCGTGGATGCCGACGGTGGCTACTGGATCTGCGGCAACGACGAGGGGCTGATCCACCGTTTCACCCCGGATGGCCGGCTCGACCGTTCCCTGGCGGTGCCGGTGAAAAAACCCACCATGTGCGCGTTCGGCGGTCGGCAACTGGACACCTTGTTCGTGACCTCGATCCGTCCCGGCGACGACCAGGACCCCCAGTCGCTGGCCGGTGGCGTATTCGCCCTCAACCCCGGCGTCCAAGGGTTGCCGGAGCCCGCTTTTGACACCTCATTCACTGAATTCAAACGTTAAACACCTCTGCTGCACCGCTGTGCCTTGAACAAAAACAACAAAACTGGAGACACACCCAATGGATTTCAAACGCACCTTGCTGGCCGCTGCACTTCCTCTCGCTTTCACCCTCAGCAGTGCCGCCCAGGCCCTGGAGATCAAATTCGCCGACATCCACCCGGCAGGTTATCCAACCGTGGTGGCCGAAGAACAACTGGGCAAGACCCTGGTGGCCGACAGCGACGGCAAGCTGACCTTCAAGATGTTCGCCGGCGGCGTGCTCGGCTCGGAAAAAGAAGTGGTCGAACAGGCCCAGGTCGGCGCGATCCAGATGGCCCGGGTCAGCCTCGGCATCGTTGGCCCGGTGGTGCCGGACGTGAACGTGTTCAACATGCCATTCGTGTTCCGCGACCAGGCGCACATGCGCAAAGTCATTGATGGTGAAGTCGGCGACGAGATCCTCGCCAAGATCACCGACTCCGAGTTTGGCCTGGTGGCCCTGGCCTGGATGGACGGCGGCACGCGCAACATCTACACCAAGAAGCCCGTGCGTAAGCTCGAAGACCTCAAGGGCATGAAAATCCGCGTGCAAGGCAACCCGATGTTCATCGAGACCATCAACGCCATGGGGGGCAACGGCATCGCCATGGACACCGGGGAAATCTTCAGCGCCTTGCAAACCGGCGTGATCGACGGCGCGGAAAACAACCCGCCGACCCTGCTTGAGCACAACCACTACCAGAACGCCAAGTTCTACAGCCTGACCGGCCACCTGATCCTGCCTGAGCCGATCGTGATGTCGAAAATCACCTGGGACAAGCTCACCCCTGAGCAGCAAGTCCTGGTGAAGAAAACCGCCAAGGCGGCCCAGGCCCAGGAGCGCGTGTTGTGGGATGCCAAATCCACCAGCAGTGAAGAGAAACTCAAGGCTGCCGGCGTCGAATTCATCACCGTCGACAAGAAACCTTTCTATGAGGCCACCGCCTCGGTCCGCGAGAAATACGGCGCGCCTTACGCCGACCTGATCAAGCGTATCGAAGCCGTCCAGTAACCCTCCCTGCTCATCTGAAAGGCCCGGCGCCGCTGCCCTGCTGCAGGCCAGTGCGCGCCCGGTTACGGTGGAACCCGATGAAGAATCTGCTGCTACGTATCAACGACAGGATCTACATGACCTGCATTTGGGTCGCCGGTTTGTCTGTCCTGGCGATTTCTCTGATGATTCCTTGGGGCGTCTTCGCCCGCTACGTGCTCGGCACCGGTTCGAGCTGGCCGGAGCCCACGGCCATTTTGCTGATGATGGTCTTCACCTTCATCGGCGCTGCTGCCAGTTACCGCGCTGGCGCACACATGGCGGTGGCCATGCTCACCGACCGCATGGCACCCGAACTGCGCAACGCCATGAGCATTTTCTCGCAACTGTTGATGGCGACCATTTGCCTGTTCATGGCGATCTGGGGCACCAAGCTGTGCCTGTCAACCTGGAACCAGTTCATGAGCGCCATGCCTGCGCTGCGCGTGGGCATCACCTACATGCCGATCCCGATTGGCGGCGTGCTGACGCTGATCTTTGTCCTGGAAAAACTCTTGCTCGGTGACCAGAGCAACCGGCGGGTCGTGCGTTTCGACCTGGTTGAAGAAAGTGAAGGTGCCGCCTAAATGGATGCTCTGATTCTGCTGGGAAGCTTTATTGCGCTGATCCTGATCGGCATGCCGGTCGCTTATGCGCTGGGTCTGTCGGCGCTGATCGGCGCGTGGTGGATCGACATTCCGTTCCAGGCCCTGATGATTCAGGTCGCCGGCGGCGTGAACAAATTCTCCTTGCTGGCGATTCCATTTTTCGTCTTGGCCGGCGCGATCATGGCCGAAGGCGGCATGTCCCGCCGACTGGTGGCGTTCGCCGGGGTGTTGGTCGGGTTCGTACGCGGAGGTCTGTCGCTGGTCAACATCATGGCCTCGACCTTTTTCGGGGCCATTTCCGGTTCCTCGGTAGCGGACACCGCGTCGGTGGGTTCGGTGCTGATTCCGGAAATGGAACGGCGCGGCTATCCACGGGAATTCGCCACGGCAGTGACCGTCAGCGGCTCGGTCCAAGCCTTGCTGACGCCACCCAGCCACAACTCGGTGCTCTACTCGCTCGCCGCGGGCGGCACCGTGTCGATTGCCTCGTTGTTCATGGCCGGCGTGGTCCCGGGCTTGCTGATGAGCGCGTGCCTGATGGTGCTGTGCCTGATCTTCGCGAAAAAGCGCAACTACCCCAAGGGCGAAGTGATTCCAATGCGCCAAGCCCTGAAAATCTGCGGCGAAGCGCTGTGGGGCTTGATGGCCATGGTCATCATTCTCGGCGGCATTCTCTCGGGGATTTTCACCGCCACCGAGTCGGCGGCCATTGCGGTGCTCTGGTCGTTCTTCGTGACCATGTTCATCTATCGCGACTACAAATGGAGCGAGCTGCCGAAACTGATGCACCGCACCGTCCGGACCATTTCAATCGTGATGATTCTGATCGGCTTCGCCGCCAGTTTCGGCTACATCATGACCCTGATGCAGATTCCGGCGAAGATCACCACGATGTTCCTGACCCTGTCGGACAACCGCTACGTGATCCTGATGTGCATCAACGTCATGCTGCTGTTGCTCGGCACCGTGATGGACATGGCGCCGCTGATCCTGATCCTGACGCCGATCCTGATGCCGGTGATCCTCGGCATCGGCGTCGACCCGGTGCAGTTCGGCATGATCATGCTGGTGAACCTGGGGATTGGATTGATCACACCGCCGGTGGGTGCGGTCTTGTTCGTCGGGTCCGCCGTGGGCAAGGTCAGTATCGAGAAAACCGTCAAGGCCTTGCTGCCGTTCTACGGCGTGCTGTTCCTGGTGCTGATGGCCGTGACCTACATTCCCGCCCTGTCGCTGTGGTTGCCGCACCTGGTGTTGTAATGAGCTTTGCGCAGCGAGGGTTCACGCCCCTCGCTGCGCACTCAGCGAGTCTCTTCGTCGCCCTGCGCGGCCGTATCAATGCTCACCACCACCGACATCCCCGGGCGCAGGCGCGCCGCTTCGTCCTGCCCCGGATCGACCGTGATCCGCACCGGCACGCGCTGGGCGATCTTGACGAAATTACCGGTGGCGTTATCCGCTTGAAGCAAGGCGAATTCCGAGCCGGTGGCCGGCGAAATGCGCTGCACCCGACCATGGAATTTGCGATGGTTCAGCGAATCGACGGTGAAGCTCGCCGGTTGCCCGACCCGCACGTCGTCCATCTGGGTTTCCTTCATGTTGGCGATCACCCACAACTGGTTCGGCACCAGCGCCATCAGTTGCGCCCCGGAATTGACGTAGGCGCCGAGGCGCACGCCGATCTGCCCGAGCTGGCCATCGCGCGGGGCAATGATCCGGGTGTTCGACAAATCGATCCGCGCCAGTTGCACCACCGCCTCGGCACTGGCCACGGCCGCCTCCAGCGAACCGCGATTGACGATCACCGTCTGCAGGTCCTGGCGGGCAATTTCCAGATTGGCCTGGGCCTGGGCGACCGCGGCAATGGTCTGCGCGTTGGCGGCCAGGGTCACGTCGAGTTCGCGGCGCGACACCGAACCATCGCTGATCAACGCCTTGTTGCGCTGCAAGTCCGCCTGGCTTTTGCGCGCCTGGGCCTGGCTGTCGGCCACGGCGGCCTGACGCAACTGGATGGTCGCCTCGGCGCTGTTGCGCTGCTGTACCACATTGGCCAACGCGGCTTTCTGCACCGCCAGTTGCGCCAGGGACTGGTCGAGACGCTGTTGGTAAATGCGATCATCCAGACGCACCAGCAAATCGCCAGCCTTCACAAACTGGAAATCCTGCACCGGCACTTCATACACGTAGCCGCTGAGTTGCGGGCCGATAATCGTCACTTGGCCGCGCACCAAGGCGTTTTCGGTAGTTTCCAGCGCACTGCCAAAGGGTGGCAGTTGCCAGGCGTACAACACGATCAGCGCCCCGACCACGGCAATCGCCGCGAAGCCCATCGACGAGATGACCCGCACCCGCAGCGAGCGGGGTTCGGTGGCCGGGGATGGCGGCGGCGCGACGCCCTCGGGGGTCGCGGCAATGGCATGGGTGGTCGTGGTGGTCGGTTCGGTCATGAAGGAGAGGCACCGCTAGGTTGTGGTGGGACGGCCTTGGTGGTGCTCATCAGCCACAGGGCGCGCAGGGAGATCCAGATCATCGTCAGCACGGCGATCACGCCGATCAGCATGAACACGTCGTTATAGGCCAGCACGTTGGCTTCGCGGGTCGCGGCATTGGCCAGCACACGCATGCCGACCTGGGTTCGCAGCTCCGGGTCGGCGATGATCGAGCCATAGGCCGAACCGCCGCTTTGCACTCGGGCCGCGACGCGGGGATCGAGCATCGTCAGGTGCTCGACGATGTTGTTGGAGTGAAACTTCTCGCGCACGATCTGGAAAGTGCCCAATAGCGCCGCGCCAATCAGGCCGCCGAGGCTCTGGCAGATGCCGAACAGCACCGAGAAACTCACCAGGTTGCGCGGATTGGTCAGCACATTGCGCGTGCCCAGCACCAGGGTCGGGCCGAGGAAAAATGTGCCACCGAACGCCAGCAGGAACTGGCTGATGTACAGGCTCGACGGGCGGGTCAGGTTGTTCGACTGACTGTCCATGGCCGAGCCGATCGCCATCAGTGCGAGGGAAACAATCAGCGGCATGAACAGGTGCTTGGGGTTGATGGTCAGGGCGCTGACGGCCAGGCCGGCGAGACTGCCGAGCAACATCACCACGTAGAGGCTGTGCAACTGCTGACTGCTCATGTTCAGCGCCTGCATGAACCCTACCGCGCCGGTGGACTGCTCCGACAGCACCATGCGAATCAGGATCACCGCCAGCGCCAGGCGAATCATCACCCCGCTGCCCAGCCAACGGGTCATCAGCATCGGGTTGCTGCGGTTGTGCTCAATGGCCAGTCCCGTGAGGATCAGCACAATCGACGCTGCCGAAGCCACGCCGATCCACGGTGCTTCCAGCCACCAGTCAATGCGCCCCAGCGACAGCACCGCACAGAGCAGCGCGACGCCACTAGCGAGAATCGCGAAGGTCAGGAAGTCGAGCTTTTCGAAGGTCTTGAAGCGGTCACCCGGGGGCAACTTGAGCAGGAACACGCAGCCCAGGGAAATCAGTGCCATGCCCAACTCGAACAGGTACAAGCCGCGCCATTCGGCGATTTGCAGCAAATCCTCGGAAAACAACCGCGCCAGGGGCAGCGCCAATTGCGCGGTGCCGATCCCAAGCACCAGGGCTTTCATCCGCCACTTCGCCGGAAAGGCCTGGACCATGTAATACAGGCCCAACGAGCTGAGCGCCGCGCCGACCATGCCATGGGCGGCACGCACGGCAATCGCTGAGTTGAGGTCATTGACGAACAAATGGCCGAAAGTCACCAGCGCATACAGGACGAGGAACACTTCGGTGAACGCGCGCAAGCCGAATTGCTGGCGAAACTTCACCAGCAACAGGTTCATCGACACGTTGGTCATCACGTACGCTGCCGGCAGCCAGGCCATTTCCGCCGTGGTCGCGCCGAGCGCGCCTTGCAGGTAAGGCAAGTTGGCGATCACCAGCGAGTTGCCGAGGCCACCGGTAATCGCCACCAGCACCCCCACCAGCGCATAGGCAAAGCGCTTGGGCGTGGAGTGCAATGGCGTCGACGGCGAACCGGGCAAGCTCGGTCGCTCGTGGGGTTGCCAATTGCGCGGGGCGTAGCGATCCATTCAAAAGCCTTGTGCAATAAGCAGATTGTTCAGGTGAGGCTAGTCAGGCTCGGAGCAACATGCACGCCGCGATCACCAGGCAAATGCTGGCGAAGCCGATTTGCAACGCCCGCGCTGGCACATGCGCCGCCAAGCGCCGCCCTGCAATCATTCCGACAATGCTGGCAACGATAAATGCCACGCCTAAATCATCGATCCGCACCCCGACCTGAAACGCCCCGATCACGCCAATCGCGGAGATCAGGCTGATGACCATCAACGACGTGGCGACGATGCCGCGCATCTGCACGTCGGTCAGTTGCTTGAACGCCGGCACGATCAGGAAACCGCCGCCGACCCCGAGCAGTCCGGACACCACCCCGGTGACCGCACCCAGAGCGGCCAGGGTTGCGGTGCATTTGGCGGTCCAGGAAAAGCGTCCGGTCTGTTGATCGAGCATGCAGTTTTTCTGGCCCCAGTTGGCGTGGCCGTGATCGTTCGGGCCTTCCTGCTGGCGCTCACGGCGCAGCATCCGCCACGCGACCATGACCATCAGCAGGCTGAACAGAATCATCAGGGCCTTCTCCGGCAACCGATGGGCGAAAAAAATCCCCACCGGCGAGAAAATCGCCCCCAGCAACGCGATCAACAGCGCCGCGCGATAACGCACCAGGCCATGGCGCAAACCGTCAATGGCGCCAACCGCCGCCGCACTGCCCACGGCAAACAACGCGACGGGCGCCGCCTGGGTCATGCTCCAACCCAGCCCCAGAACCAGGGCCGGCACCGCTAGAATCCCTCCGCCGGCGCCGGTCAAGCCCAGCACCAGGCCCATGACCACGCCAAAAAAACTTGCCAGCCCCATAAAACACTCATGATTCGCGAGAAAAAAGCCGGGTACGCCCGGTGTCGATGGGTGACAGGATAGAGCCCCGGCCGGTTTTTTCCTGCATTGATTTGCACCGACGACTGGCCAGCGGCAGGACAACCGCACTACCCTTTGTGCTTGTCCGGCAAGAAACCACCACCATGTCTGCCTTGATAGAAGCGTTTCTCGACCCCGCCTCGTCGACCTACAGCTACGTCGTTTACGAAGCCGATGGCGGCCAGTGTGCAATCGTTGACCCGGTGCTCGACTACGATCCGGCGGCCGGACACACCGCCAGCGTGCAGGCCGACAAGATCATCGCCTTCGTCCGCGAACATCGCTTGCAGGTGCAGTGGCTGCTGGAAACCCACGCTCACGCCGATCACCTGTCCGCCGCGCCCTACCTGCGCCGCGAATTGGGCGGCCAGATCGCCATCGGCCAGTCGATCAGCAAGGTGCAGGACGTCTTCAAGGCCCTGTTCAACCTCGAACCGCAATTTGCCGTGGACGGCTCGCAATTCGATCACCTGTTCGCCCCCGACGAGTCGTTCATGATCGGCAACCTCAAGGCCACCGCGTTGCACGTCCCCGGCCACACCCCGGCGGACATGGCCTACCTGATCGACGACGACCTCATCCTGGTCGGCGACACCCTGTTCCTGCCGGACGTGGGCACCGCCCGCTGCGATTTCCCGGGCGGCAACGCCCACCAACTGTTCGCCTCGATCCGTAAGTTATTGGCCTTCCCCGCTGGCGTGCGCCTTTACGTGTGTCACGACTACCCGCCCGCCAGCCGCGAACCGCAGTGCCAGACCACGGTGGGCGAACAGCGCCAGCACAACATTCATGTCCATGACGGCGTCGAAGAAACCGCGTTCGTCGCCATGCGCACCCAACGCGACGCCGGGCTGGGCATGCCCAACCTGCTGCTCCCGGCGATCCAGGTCAACGTGCGGGCCGGGCACCTGCCGCCGGCAGAGGACAATGGCGTGACCTACCTGAAGATACCGATTAATAAGCTGTGAAAGACGACGCAGACGTGTCCTACAGACAATGCCGAAAGGGCTGAGGGAATCCTTAGGAAAAGCGGCCTATAAAGATGACGTCCCCAACAACAAGGAGCTTCGTCATCCATGGACATTCGCCGCAATCATCGCGACCTGACACGCGCGCAGAAACAGGCGCTTATTCGCGCCCTCCTCATTCTTAAAAACGACGTTCCGAGCGTTTTGCGCCCGGGCCTGCAAAGTCGTTACGACGACTTTGCCCAAGTGCACAAAAACGCCATGGGCGGCACTGAAGCGCTGGTTCCGCCGCCGCACAATTCACCGCTTTTCTACCCGTGGCACCGCGTGTTCCTGCGCCAGTTCGAGCTGGCGCTGCAAAATGCCGTCGATGATTCAGGGATCACCCTGCCATATTGGGACTGGGAGGTCGCCGGGCCGGAGGTGCCGAGCATGCCGTTCACCGAGGATTTCCTCGGTGGCGATGGCGATATCGAGCTCAATCGCGTGCAGACCGGGCCCTTTGCACTGCAACAAGGTCATTTCGAATTGAAGGTGTGGCTCGGGCCGCAAGGCGACCCCGGGCTGCGCCGCAACTTCGCCAGCATCCCGAATTCACGGGTGCCGAACGCCGCTCAAGTCGACGCGGCGCTGCAGGTCGTTCCTTATTGGGCAGAAGGTGCCTCCTGGGAAACCGTCAGCGAAGGCACGCTGCATAATCGGGTGCACCAGTGGGTGGGCGGCACCATGATGGACCCGGCGTCCCCCAACGATCCGGTGTTCTTCCTGCACCACGGCTACCTCGACCTACTCTGGGAGCGCTGGAAACAGCGCCACCCCGACCAGCAGCCCTACCTGCCGGTCAGCGACGCGCCCCTGCATGACCTCGACGCCTTGCTGGTGTTCAATGCGCCCGGCACGCCGGCACCCTGGGATGACACCTTCACCGTGCGAGACACCCTGGACACACGGGCGCTTGGGTACGATTACCGCTGACAGACCTTGAGCGGCGCGATCCGCTCACTTGCTCAACATCAGGCCGCCTGCCGGCAACGGCAGCGCGGTTTTATACCGCACCTGCTTGAGGGCGAAGCTCGAGCGGATATTGGCCACCCCCGGCACCTTGGTCAAAAAATCCATCATAAACCGCTCCAGCGACTGGATCGTCGGCACCAGCACCCGAATCAGATAGTCCGGATCGCCCGCCATCAAGTAACACTCCATCACCTCCGGCCGGTCCGCGATGGCCGCTTCGAAATGCGCCAACGCCTCCTCCACCTGCTTCTCCAGGCTGACATGAATAAACACATTGACATGCAACCCGAGCAAGTCAGCGTCGAGCAGCGTCACCTGCTCACGGATCAGCCCCAGTTCCTCCATGGCCTTGACCCGGTTGAAGCACGGCGTCGGCGACAGGTTCACCGAACGCGCCAGGTCGGCGTTGGTGATCCGGGCGTTCTCCTGGAGGCTGTTAAGAATGCCAATGTCGGTGCGATCAAGTTTACGCATGAGATAAAAACACCTGCTTTTTATGGTTATGCAGATTTTTTATCTGCAAATCGTCGCCAGCGCAACGAAACACAGATAAATATTCTCCTGTACCCGGCCTATGATGTTTGTAGGACAAGATTTCCATTACCCCTGGAATGACGGTCAGCTCACTACAAGAAATTCACAAGATCGAGCGTAGAAGCCATGAACCCAGCGTATGAACCGCTACGCCTGCACGTGCCTGAACCCTCAGGCCGTCCCGGCTGCAAGACCGACTTTTCCTACCTGCGTCTGACCGACGCCGGCACGGTGCGCAAACCCGCCGTCGACGTCGAGCCCGCCGACACCGCCGACCTAGCCAAAGGCCTGATCCGTGTGCTCGACGACCAAGGCAACGCCTTGGGTCCTTGGGCCGAAGGTATTCCGGTGGAGATCCTGCGCAAGGGCATGCGCGCCATGCTCAAGACGCGGATTTTCGACAACCGGATGGTGGTCGCCCAGCGCCAGAAAAAAATGTCGTTCTACATGCAGAGCCTGGGCGAAGAAGCCATCGGCAGCGCCCAGGCCCTGGCCTTGAACATCGACGACATGTGCTTCCCTACCTACCGCCAGCAAAGCATCCTGATGGCCCGCGAAGTGCCGTTGGTGGACCTGATCTGCCAGTTGCTGTCCAACGAGCGCGACCCGCTCAAGGGTCGCCAGTTGCCGATCATGTACTCGGTCAAGGACTCCGGCTTCTTCACCATTTCCGGCAACCTGGCCACCCAATTCGTGCAAGGCGTGGGCTGGGGCATGGCCTCCGCGATCAAGGGCGATACCAAAATCGCCTCGGCCTGGATCGGTGACGGCGCCACCGCCGAATCCGACTTCCACACCGCGCTCACCTTTGCCCACGTCTACCGCGCCCCGGTGATCCTCAACGTGGTCAACAACCAGTGGGCGATCTCGACCTTCCAGGCCATCGCCGGCGGCGAAGCCACCACCTTCGCCGGACGCGGCGTCGGCTGCGGCATCGCTTCGCTGCGGGTCGACGGCAACGACTTCATCGCGGTCTATGCCGCCTCCGCCTGGGCCGCCGAACGCGCCCGGCGCAACCTCGGTCCGGCATTGATCGAATGGGTCACCTACCGCGCCGGTCCGCACTCCACCTCTGACGATCCATCGAAATACCGTCCCGCCGACGACTGGAGCCACTTCCCGTTGGGCGATCCAATTGCGCGCCTCAAGCAGCATCTGGTGAAAATCGGCCAGTGGTCCGACGAGGAACACGCCGCCGTCAGTGCCGAACTGGAAGCCGAAGTGATTGCCGCGCAGAAGGAAGCCGAACAGTACGGCACCCTTGCCGGGGGCCAGATTCCCAGCGCCGCGACCATTTTCGAAGACGTCTACAAAGAGATGCCGGAGCACTTGAAGCGCCAGCGTCAGCAGTTGGGGATCTGAGATGAACGACCACAACACCCATATCGAGCTGGATACCGCAATGACCACGACCACCATGACCATGATCCAGGCGCTGCGCTCGGCCATGGACGTGATGCTCGAACGAGATGACAACGTGGTGGTGTTCGGCCAGGACGTCGGCTACTTCGGCGGCGTGTTTCGCTGCACCGAAGGCCTGCAAACCAAGTACGGCACCTCCCGGGTATTCGACGCACCGATATCGGAAAGCGGCATCGTCGGCGTGGCCGTGGGCATGGGCGCCTACGGTTTGCGTCCGGTGGCGGAAATTCAGTTCGCCGACTACGTCTACCCGGCCTCGGACCAGATCATTTCCGAAGCGGCCCGCCTGCGCTATCGCTCGGCCGGCGAATTCACCGCGCCAATGACCCTGCGCATGCCCTGCGGCGGCGGCATCTACGGTGGCCAGACCCACAGCCAGAGCATCGAGGCGATGTTCACCCAGGTCTGCGGCCTGCGCACCGTGATGCCGTCCAACCCCTACGACGCCAAGGGCCTGCTGATCGCTTCCATCGAAAACGATGACCCGGTGATCTTCCTTGAGCCGAAACGCTTGTACAACGGCCCGTTCGACGGTCACCACGACCGCCCGGTGACGCCGTGGTCGAAACACCCCTCCGCGCAAGTCCCGGACGGTTACTACACGGTACCGTTGGACGTTGCCGCCATCACCCGTCCGGGCAAGGACGTGACCATCCTGACCTACGGCACCACGGTTTATGTGTCGCAAGTTGCCGCCGAGGAAACCGGGATCGACGCCGAAGTCATCGACCTGCGCAGCCTGTGGCCGCTGGACCTGGAAACCATCGTCAAGTCGGTGAAGAAAACCGGACGCTGCGTGATCGTCCACGAAGCCACCCGCACCTGCGGCTTCGGCGCCGAACTCGCGGCCCTGGTGCAGGAGCACTGCTTCCACTCCCTGGAAGCGCCGATCGAACGCGTTACCGGTTGGGACACCCCCTACCCGCACGCCCAAGAGTGGGCGTATTTCCCTGGTCCGTCCCGTGTGGGCGCGGCTTTGCACCGGGTCATGGAGGTCTGAATGGGCACGCACGTTATCAAGATGCCGGACATTGGCGAAGGCATCGCGGAAGTTGAATTGTCGGTGTGGCACGTCAAGGTCGGCGACCTGGTCGTCGAAGACCAGGTGCTGGCGGATGTCATGACTGACAAGGCCATGGTCGACATCCCGTCGCCCGTGCATGGCAAAGTCATCGCCCTCGGCGGCCAGCCGGGCGAAGTGATGGCGGTCGGCAGTGTGCTGATCAGCATCGAAGTGGAAGGCGCGGGCAACGTCAAGGAGTCGGCCCAGCCCGTTGCGGTTAAGGAGCCGGCGGCTGCCGCGCCTAAAGTGGAAGCGGTCGCCGAAAGCAAACCCGTGGCAGCCCCACGTCCGCTGGCCACAGCGCCGGCCCCGGTGGTCGCCCGTGAAGCCGACGAACGCCCGCTGGCCTCGCCCGCCGTGCGCAAGCACGCCCTGGACCTGGGCATTCAGTTGCGCCTGGTCCACGGCAGCGGCCCGGCCGGCCGTATCTTGCATGAAGACCTCGAGACGTACCTGGCCCAGGGTCAATCCAAGGCTGCAAGCACGTCGTCCGCGTACCGCGAACGCCACGACGAGGAGCAAATCCCGGTGATCGGCATGCGCCGCAAGATCGCCCAGCGCATGCAGGACGCCACCCAGCGCGCCGCGCACTTCAGTTATGTCGAAGAAATCGACGTCACTGCGGTGGAAGAACTACGCGCCCACCTCAATGAAAAACACGGCGCGACCCGGGGCAAGTTGACCTTGCTGCCATTCCTGGTCCGTGCGCTGGTGGTGGCTTTGCGGGATTTCCCGCAGATCAACGCCCGTTATGACGACGAAGCCCAGGTCATCACCCGCCTCGGCGCGGTGCACGTCGGCGTCGCCACCCAGGCCGATATCGGCTTGATGGTGCCGGTGGTGCGGCATGCCGAAGCCCGCAGCCTGTGGGACAACGCCGCGGAAATCTCGCGGTTGGCCACGGCGGCGCGCACCGGCAAGGCCAGTCGCGATGAGCTGTCCGGTTCGTCGATCACCCTGACCAGCCTCGGCGCCCTCGGCGGCATCGTCAGTACGCCGGTGCTGAACCTGCCGGAAGTGGCCATCGTCGGCGTGAACAAAATCGTCGAGCGGCCAATGGTGGTCAAAGGCCAGATCGTCATCCGCAAGATGATGAACCTCTCCAGCTCCTTCGATCACCGGGTGGTCGATGGCATGGACGCGGCGCAATTCATCCAGGCCGTTCGGGGCTTGCTCGAACAACCCGCGACCTTGTTCGTGGACTGAATATTGGTGGAGCAAGGCATGCAAACTTTAAACACCACGCTGCTGATTATCGGCGGCGGCCCCGGCGGCTACGTGACGGCGATTCGCGCCGGGCAACTGGGCATCCCGACCATTCTGGTAGAAGGCCAGTCACTGGGCGGCACCTGCCTGAACATTGGCTGCATTCCATCGAAAGCACTGATTCATGTCGCCGAGCAGTTCCAGCAGACGCGCCAGCATAGCCAACAGTCAGCGCTGGGCATCAGCGTGTCGGCGCCTAGCCTGGACATTGCTAAAAGCGTCGAGTGGAAGGACGGCATCGTCGATCGCCTGACCACCGGCGTCGCGGCGTTGTTGAAGAAGAACAAAGTCCAGGTCATTCAAGGCTGGGCCAAGGTCATCGACGGCAAGACCGTCGAAGTCGGCGACAGCCGTATCCAGTGCGAGCACCTGGTGCTGGCCACCGGTTCGCAAAGCGTCAACCTGCCGATCCTGCCGATTGGCGGGCCGATCATCTCTTCCACCGAAGCCTTGGCACCCACCTCGGTGCCCAAGCGCCTGGTGGTGGTTGGCGGCGGCTACATTGGTCTGGAGCTGGGCATCGCCTATCGCAAACTCGGCGCCGAGGTCAGCGTGGTCGAAGCCCAGGACCGGATTCTGCCGGCCTACGACGCTGACTTGACCCAACCGGTGCATGACGAACTGAAAAAACTTGGCGTGAAGCTTTACTTGAAGCATAGCGTTCAAGGCTTTGATTCAAATAACAATACGCTGCAAGTTCGCGATCCTGACGGCGACACCTTGAACCTGGAAACCGATCAGGTGCTGGTGGCGGTGGGTCGCAAGCCGAACACTCAGGGCTGGAACCTTGAAGCGCTGAACCTGGAGATGAACGGCTCGTCGATCAAGATCGACAGTCGCTGCCAGACCAGCATGCGCAACGTCTACGCCATCGGCGACCTCAGCGGCGAACCGATGCTCGCGCACCGGGCCATGGCCCAGGGCGAGATGGTCGCGGAGTTGATCAGCGGCCAGTCCCGGGAGTTCAACCCCACCGCCATCGCGGCGGTGTGTTTCACCGACCCGGAACTGGTGGTGGTCGGGCGCACGCCGGACGAGGCCAACGCCGCCGGTCTGGACTGCATCGTTTCCAGCTTCCCGTTCGCCGCCAATGGCCGGGCCATGACCCTGGAGTCGAAAAGCGGCTTCGTACGGGTGGTGGCGCGCCGTGACAACCATGTGATTGTCGGCTGGCAAGCGGTGGGCGTCGGGGTGTCGGAGCTGTCGACCGCCTTCGGCCAGAGCCTGGAAATGGGCGCGCGCCTGGAAGACATCGCCGGCACCATCCACGCTCACCCGACCTTGGGCGAAGCGGTGCAAGAAGCGGCGTTGCGGGCGTTGGGGCATGCGTTGCATCTTTGACTCAGATTCGTTGATGACAGAGAGGGCCCCATCGCCAGCAGGCTGGCTCCCACATTTGGAATGCGTTCTTCTGTGGGAGGCCCCTCCCACATTTGGAATGCGATCTCCTGTGGGAGCCAGCCTGCTGGCGATCTCTTGAGGCCAACTCGATTTATCTGCCTGCGAACCGATAGTCCGGGCTGCGAAACCGCTCAAGAATGAAGTATTGTTGTCCCCATCCAAAAAAACGTCAGAAGCCTTGTACCGTTTCGGCGGTTGTTAAGTAATAGAGGGTGTCATGGGTAACGAGAGCATCAACTGGGACAAGCTGGGTTTTGACTACATCAAGACAGACAAGCGTTATTTGTCGAACTGGAAAGATGGCGCCTGGGATGCCGGCACCCTGACCGAAGACAATGTGCTGCACATCAGCGAGGGCTCCACGGCCCTGCACTATGGCCAGCAATGCTTTGAAGGCCTCAAGGCCTACCGCTGCAAGGACGGTTCGATCAACCTGTTCCGCCCGGACCAGAACGCCGCCCGCATGCAACGCAGCTGCGCGCGCCTGCTGATGCCGCAGGTGTCCACCGAGCAGTTCGTCGAAGCCTGTAAAGCCGTGGTTCGCGCCAACGAGCGCTTCATTCCGCCATATGGCACCGGCGGCGCGCTGTACCTGCGCCCGTTCGTGATCGGCGTGGGTGACAACATCGGCGTGCGCACCGCACCCGAGTTCATCTTCTCGATCTTCTGCATTCCGGTCGGCGCCTACTTCAAGGGCGGCCTGACCCCGCACAACTTCCTGATCTCCGGCTACGACCGCGCCGCGCCAAACGGCACCGGCGCTGCCAAGGTCGGTGGCAACTACGCCGCCAGCCTGATGCCCGGCTCCCAGGCCAAGAAGGCGAACTTCGCCGATTGCATCTACCTGGACCCGCAAACCCACTCGAAGATCGAGGAAGTCGGTTCCGCCAACTTCTTCGGGATCACCCACGACGACAAGTTCATCACCCCGAACTCACCGTCCGTGCTGCCGGGCATCACCCGCCTGTCGCTGATCGAGCTGGCCAAATCGCGCCTGGGCCTGGAAGTGATCGAAGGTGACGTGTTCATCGACAAGCTCGCGGACTTCAAGGAAGCCGGCGCCTGCGGTACCGCCGCCGTGATCACGCCCATCGGCGGCATCAGCTACAAAGACCACCTGCACGTGTTCCACAGCGAAACCGAAGTCGGCCCGGTGACCCAGAAGCTCTACAAAGAGCTGACCGGTGTACAGACTGGCGACGTCGAAGCGCCAGCGGGCTGGATCGTCAAGGTCTGACCTGACGCCATGCCCCACGAAAAACGCCGCCTCCGATCATCGGAAGCGGCGTTTTTTTATGCCAGCGATTCAGCGTCGCGCAAGTCACCGACCCGATCCGCCTCCGGCCAGAACAGCGCCGCCTGACCACACGCCACGCCCTGCTCGTCGAGCAAGGTCCAGACGCTGCCTTCATGAATCACGAACGGCTGGTTGTGGTAGTCGACCCGATAACCGGTGTAGCCATGGGCGATACCATTGGCCGTGACTTGCTCCAGCAAAGTCTGGCGCACGGCTCGATCCAGCGGCGAAGCGCTGAAACGCGATGGCATGCCGATAAAGTGTTCCCGTGGGTACTTGAAGCTCGCCAGCGCTTGCTCGTTGGCGTACATGAAGCAAGGATCGGCTTCCTTGCCGTGGGCCAGCAGTGCGTAAGGTGCCTGACTGTGGAGCCAGACCAAGCGTTCGTCCCCACTCAAGCCCTCAGGGCTGGGCAAGCCCTGGCCCGTCCAGTGGCGGTAGGCGGCATCCAGCCTTGAAACCTGCTCCTTGAATTCGTTGAACAGCGACATAAGCGCTCCATCAAGTGATCAATAGCGTTCTGCGGGTCAGACCACCGCCCATGGCCTCGACGCTAGCCAAACCCCAAAGAAAAAAACAGCACCAGTTTGATTTATTTTCCGCAGACCAGGTTTTCAAAACCTGCGTAACCCCCAGTGAAACCTCAGATTTTTCCTGATACCTCCACCAGTCTCAATGACCACAAGCGGTCTTTTTGACAGCATTCATAAAGAGTCAAATTAACTACAGCCAGTCTGGAAGCCTCGGTTTTCCAGTGCTGGACGATTGGCCCGTTTTTTGTTGGTCATTGGGTAAGCAACAACTTTCCCTCCGTCAAAAAAGGAAAATCCCATGAGCAACGATTTCCGCAATCGCCTGGCCGTCGTCACGGGCGCCAGTTCCGGTATCGGCCTGGCTGTGACTGAACAATTATTGGATCAGGGCGCCCGGGTCCTGGCCATGTCCCGACAGCTCGGCGGGCTCGAAGCCCTGGCGGAACGCTTCGGCGACCAACTGTCTTGGGTGGCCGGCGATGTGACTAAGGCGGAAGATCTGCAGCGATTGGGGCAACGGGCCGCGAGCCTCGGCCCGGTGGACTTCGTGGTGCCCAACGCCGGTATTGCGCAATTGGCCGATGGCCTGGATACCTCGGCCTTCGATCGCCAATGGGCGGTCAATGGCGCGGGTGCGCTGAATACCTTGGCCAGCCTGCGTGACCAGTTGGCGCAATCCGCTTCGGTGGTGTTTATCGGCACTTTCCTCGCCCAACTCAGCTTCCCAGGGCTGGCGGCGTACATTGCCTCGAAAGCCGCGCTGATTGCCCATGTGCGCACCCTGGCCGTGGAACTGGCGCCCCACGGTATTCGGATCAACACCGTGTCGCCAGGCCCGACCGCCACGCCGATCTGGTCGACCTTGGGCTTGAAGAACGAAGAACTCGGCGCCGTCGCCGCCAGCGTCAACCAGCGCCTGCTCGGTGGCGAGTTCCTGCAAGCTGCTGCGGTGGCCGAAGTGATCCTGTTCCAGCTCAGCCGTGGCGCACGCAGTGTGTTCGGCCAGGACTGGGTGGTGGACTGCGGCTACAGCGTGCGCTGAGGCCTATTTTTCTGCACTGCCCTGACCGATGCGCTTGCCGGCCCGGCCGGCAATGCCGCTGGCCTGGCCGTCCTGCTGCTTGCCGGTGCGGGCCTGGCTGATCAACCCGGGGATCAACACACCTTCCGGCAGGTTCTTCCAGAAACGTGCGGGCAAATGCCCTTGCATGACTTTCGGATTCAACCGCGCCGGGTTGAAAATGTGGCTGTAGTAGGTCAGCCACAGTTCACCGTGGGGATCGTCGACCTGTTGGGCCATTTGCTGCCATTGCACCGGGCATTGCCGCTGGTGAATCAACTGCTGGCCGTCGTAGTACACGCCATCCCGTGGCGTGGCGATCAACCAGCGGCGCTGGCCCATGCGCCCGATGAAATGCTCACTGGCGCTGTGCAGGATGTCGTGGGCCGGCTCGTGCCACGCCACATACTGTGGGCCTTCATCGGCTGGGCGTTCGACGAAGCGGACGAACGCATGCAGATGATGGGCTTCACGCTGGACCTGCTTGATCCGCCGTTGCAGCTCACTGCCCAGCTTGTCCCCCGCCAGCATCGCCGTACGATCCCCGTGGCTGACCCGCCACAACACTTCATACAACAGGCTCCAGCGCTGGTCGCCCCGGTATCGGGCCGCGTTCTCCAGAATACCCAGCAGCGCCAAGGGAATCCGCGCCTGGAACGGGCCATGACCCTCGGGCAGATCCTCGGCACTGGCGAACAAATCGATCACGCCTTCGCTGGCCCAACTGACCAGGCTCGGATCGATTTCATGGCTGAGCAACCGCCGCGCCTGCTGGCGCCAGGTGTCGAACAGGTCGTCGCAATCGAGGTGGATCATCCCCACAAGCCCATCTGCTGCGGTTGCGGGCGGTCGCGCAATTGCTGATAGAGCAAGTGGCTGGTGACTTCCGCTTGCTGCGGGTGGTAGTCGCTGGTGATGAAGAACGGCTTGGCCTTGGCCAACACGCAGCGCATGCGGGCCAGGTCTTCATAGCGGATGCGCCGCTGCCGGCGCAGCGCCACCAGGCGTTCGGTGGTGCGCAGGCCGATTCCCGGAATCCGTGCGATCAACGAGGCTTCGGCGCGGTTCAGATCCAGCGGGAATACCGCGCGGTTTTCCAGGGCCCAGGCCAGTTTCGGGTCCATGTCCAGCGCCAGGTGTCCCGGGCCCTTGAACAATTCGCCGGCGGTAAATCCGTAGCTGCGCAGGAGAAAATCCGCCTGATACAGCCGGTGCTCGCGCATCAAGGGCGGCGCGGCCAATGGCACGCTTTTCGGGCTGTTGGGAATCGGGCTGAACGCCGAGTAATAGACCCGCCGCAGACGGAAGTCCCCGTACAAGGCCTGGGCGCTGTGGAGGATGGTGCTGTCGTCGGTGTCGTCGGCGCCGACGATCATCTGCGTGCTTTGCCCGGCCGGGGCGAACTTCGGCGCCCGGGGTTCGTTGAGCACGGTCTGCACCCCGGTGTAGATGGTCTGCATCGCCTGCTTAATCGAACCCAGTTGTTTTTCCGGGGCCAAGGTTTGCAGGCTGAGGGCGGTGGGCAACTCGATGTTGACGCTCAAGCGATCGGCATAGCGCCCGGCCTCCTCGATCAGTGCCGGATCAGCCTCGGGAATGGTCTTGAGGTGGATGTAACCGCGAAATTCGTGATCTTCGCGCAGCAACTTGGCGACCCGGATCAACTGTTCCATGGTGTAGTCCGCGGAGCGGATGATTCCGGAACTGAGGAACAAGCCGCTGACGCAGTTGCGCCGGTAGAAATCCAGGGTCAGGGTGACCACTTCCTCCGGCGTGAAACGCGCCCGGGGCACGTCACTGGAGCGCCGGTTAACGCAGTACTGGCAGTCGTAGAGGCAGAAATTGGTCAGCAAGACTTTCAGTAGCGATACGCAACGCCCATCCGGCGTGTAGCTGTGGCAGATGCCCATGCCATCGCTGGCGCCAAGGCCAGACTTGCCTTCGGAGCTGCGTTTCGGCGCGCCACTGCTGGCGCACGAGGCATCGTACTTGGCGGCGTCGGCGAGAATGCTCAACTTGTCGATGAGTTGCATGGCGAGGGCTCGATACTGTTTGCATGTACAGTATCGAGTCAGCGGCTCGCCGACAAGCACCAAAGCGGTCCGTCGTCGGGCGAGGCCTCAATCGGCCGGCAACGCGCAAGACAGATGCCCCGACTTGCGCCGAAACACCAAGGCCTTCCAGACAATCACCAGCCACGCCATTGCGGCGAACATCAGGCCACAGGGAATGACGCCGGTCATGCCCAGGCGATCGATAAACAGGCCGCTGACTGAAGCGCCGATGACCACCCCGGCGTTGGCCGACGAGACATAAAGGCTGGTGGCAAATTCATGGGCATCCGGCGCGGCACCCGTCAGCCACATTTGCGTGATCACCAGCCCGCAGGTGTGCGCCGCGCCCCATAGCAACACGATCAGCCCGAGGCTGGTCACCGACACGCCATCCACCGACCGCAGCACCAGGTACGCCGCCGCCAGCACCAATGGGTACAACACGACGGTCGCGACCAGGTGCTTGCCCAGCAGGCGGCCGACCAACAGGTTGCCGGTCACCCCGCCGACGCCGAAGATCACCAGCATCAGGCTGATGGTCTGCCCGTCCATGCCGGTCTGGCTTTTCAGGTATTGGGCGGCGTAGCTGTAGACCGCGAACATCGTGGCAAACACCAGCACCGTCGCCGCAATCGCCAGCCACAGCTCCAGACTGCGCAAGACCTTGAGTTGCGCGCGGAAATTCAGCGGCCCGCTGCGGGCCTGGTCGGGCAGCTTCAACCACAAACCGAAGGCGGCCAGGGCCGTGGCGGCGGCGCAGAAGAAAAACGATGCTTCGTAGGAAATGCTCGCCCCGACCCAGGTGGTCAGCGGCACCCCGAGCACCAGGCCCAGGGTGGTGCCGACCACCGCCAACGCGGTGGCATGGGCGGCACGATCCGGCGCGTAGAGGGCCACCGCCGCCGAGAACGCGGCGGCGAAGAACACCGGGTGCAACATAGCCGGGACAATCCGCAAGGCCATCAAGCTGGCGAAATTCGGTGCAAACGCCGACAGCATGCTGCACAGCGAAAACCCCAGCAGCGCGGTGATCAGCACGCGCTTGCGTCGGAACCGCGAAGACACCAGCACCAGAAACGGCCCGAGCACGGCGACGATCAAGGCGAACAATCCCATCAACCCGCCCGCCTGGGCCACGCTGACGCCGAAGCGGCTGACGATCATCGGCAAGATGCCGACCACGCCGAACTCCAGGGTGTAGAGGCCGAACAACCCGAGAATCAGGTACGGCATGGTCCTGCCGGAAACGCTCATACGCCGCCGACCTGAATCACCACTTTGCCGAACGGACCCCGCTGCAAATGGGCGAACGCCTCGGGCACTTGCGAAAAGTCGTAGCAATGATCGATCACCGGTTTGATCCCATGCCGGTCGATCATCCGCACCAGGTCTTCCAGCGCTCGACGGGGGCCGACAGAAATACCGGTGATTGACGCACGGCGGCCGAGCAAGGACATGATCGGCACGCTCATCTGGTCGGAGTCGAGCAAGCCGATCACCGCGATCCGCCCACCATTGGCCACCGCTTGCAGGGAACGCTGCACGTTGTCGCCGCCGACCATCTCGAGGATCTGCTCGGCGCCCCGGCCCTGGGTCAATTCGAGCACGGCTTCGTGCCAGTCCGGTTGCAGATGGCGGTTGATCCCATGCCGGGCGCCCAACGCCTTGGCGCGGGCGAGCTTGGCGTCGCTGCCGCTGGTGACGATCACCGTCGCCCCGTTGGCGGCCGCCAGTTGCACGGCAAACAACGACACCCCTCCCGTGCCCTGGACTACCACCGTGTGCCCGGCGTGCAGATGCCCCAATTCGATCAATGCCATCCACGCCGTGAGGGCCGCGACCGGCAAGGTGCTGGCTTCGGCGGCGGTCAAGGATTGCGGGGCCCGGACACACCAGTCGGCGGGCGTGACCACGTATTCGGCGAGCATGCCCGGGATCGGTCCACCCTGGGTTGGCGCATCGACCCAGGACAACGGTGCGCCGTCGACCCAGCGGCTGATGAACTGTGAAATCACGCGATCGCCTTCGGCAAAACGACTGACGCCCTCACCCACCGCCACCACCGTACCGGCCATGTCGGACGCCGGGACAAAAGGGAACTCAAGCGGGACGCCCATCCCGTGCTCCAGCACCTCGCCGTCACGGAAGTTGAGTGACACCGCCTCTATCCGCACCAGAACCTCCCCGGCTTTGGGGCGGGGCCGTGGCACTTGCACCTGGGTCAAATGCTGCAACCCGAGTGCGGGCGTTTCCCAGCGGGTCATCAATTCGGTCATGGCCTGTTCCTCGGTCGGCGATTGGGGCGATGAGGATAGGCCGGCTCACGGGCGGGATTAAGCGGGGCGGGATTCCGTTGTTAACGGAGGTTTTGTTCCGTAATGGGGGGTGCGGGCGGTCTGGTCCGAATAGAGAGGGTGACTGTTCTGGCCTCTTCGCGAGCAGGCTCGCTCCCACAAAAAATGTGTGTCGTCCCGGATTTCTCAGACACAACCCATCCCTGTGGGAGCGGGCTTGCCCGCGATGAGGTCGGTACATTCAAGCCCTGCGTTGGATGGCACACCGCCTGCGCACGCTCGCTACTCCTGGCATAACTGCCTAAAGTGGCCGCTCTCGCAGCGAGTCGTGAATTCAGGTCCGCAATCCGGAGTGAAGATGGAAAGTCTCAACAGTCTGAATGTCTTCGTCCAGGTCGCCGAAGCCCGCAGTTTTGTCGGCGCCGGGCGGGTGCTCGGGATCACGGCGTCGGCGGTGGGCAAGAGCATTGTGCGGTTGGAGGAACGTCTCGGCGTGCGGCTGTTTCATCGCAGCACCCGCAGCATTACCTTGACCGCCGAGGGCGCGCAGTTTCTGCACCGCAGTCGGCGAATCCTGTTGGAAATAGAAGAAGCCGAAGCCGAGTTGACCCAGACCGCGCAGGCCCCACGGGGTCGGCTAAAGGTCAGCTTGCCGCTGGTCACCGAACCGTTCCTGCCGGTGCTGGCCGAGTTCAAGAAAACCTGGCCCGACGTCGACCTTGACCTGAGCTTCTCTGATCGGCGAGTGGACGTGGTGGAGGAAGGCTACGACGCTGTAGTGCGCAGCGGCGACGTCGCGGACTCGCGCTTGAGCGCCCGGCATCTGGGGCAATACCGGATGATCCTGGTGGGCTCCCCCGATTACTTCAATCGACAAGGTGTGCCGCAACGCCCGGAAGACTTGCTAAACCACGCCTGCATCCAGTTTCGCTACCCCAACACCGGCAAGCTGCAACGCTGGCCATTGCCCCCGGCTCACCCGCAACCCGAATGGCAACTGCCGGCCTCGATGGTCTGCAACAACCTGCAAGCGCGCGTCTGTTTTGCGGTGAAGGGGATTGGCATCGCCTACCTGCCCGACTTTGCGATCCGCGAATGGCTCGATGACGGTCGCTTGGTGCAAGTGCTCGACGACTGTTCCGAAGCCGGCGTGTTCCGCATCCTCTGGCCGTCGGGGCGACACCTGACGCCGAAGCTGCGCGCCTTTATCGATTTCCTGCACCAGCACCTGTTCCCGGTTTAGCGGCTCACGCCCTCCCCCAAGCGTCGCACCACAAACTCGACAAAGGCGTTGAGCTTGGGCAGGGATTTTTTCGCCCGGGGATAGACCATCTGCACCGGTTTCGGCGGTGGCACGTAGGCGTCCATGATCGGAACCAGTTCACCACTGAGCAGCGCCGCGCAGACCAGGAAATCCGGCTGCATCAAAATCCCCTCGCCGGCGATGGCGGCTTGCAGCAGGACCTGGCCATCGTTGCTTCTCAGCACCGCGCGGTCCGGCCACGGCACGTCGCTGTCGCCATTTTTCAGCGGCCAGGCAAAGCGGTTGTTCCAGGAGGTATGGCTGAGGATGCGGTGCTGGTGCAGTTCTTCCGGCGTGCGCGGCTCCTGCCAACGCGCCAGGTACCGGGGCGCGGCGCAGATCACCATGCGGTACGGCGGCAAGGCGCGGGACAGCAGATTGACTTCAATCAGCTCGGAAATGCGGAACGCCAGGTCGAACGAGGTTTCGTAAAGATCGACCACTTCATTACTGAGGATCAGCTCGACCTGCACGTCCGGATACGCGCCCATGAACTCCGCCACCAGCGGCCCGACCAGCGACACGCCGAGGGTCATCGGCGCGCTGATGCGCAGCAGTCCGCTGGGCTCGGCGCTGGCGGCTTCGACCCGGTTGAAGGCGTACTTGACCTGCTCCATGGCGAGCCTGGCTTCTTCGTAGAACAGCCGCCCTTCGCCGGTGATCGACTGGCGCCGGGTGGTGCGCTGGATCAGCTTGGTGTTGAGGGCTTTTTCCAGGCTCTGGATATGCCGCCCGACCATCACCGCCGACAGGCCGAGCTGACTCGCCGCGTCGGCAAAACTGCCAGCCTCGACCACGGCGATAAACACTTCCATCTGCCTGAGTTTGCTCATGTCGATGCCTTATGAGGGGGGCGCAACTATAAAGAGCCCGCGCGCCCTCCGGCAATGCCTGCGGCTCAGCAGGTCCACGAGGCGTCACGCTCGCTGTCGAGTCCGTAGCGGCTGATCGCTTCGGCGCACAACTGGCGATCCACGGTTCCTTCATCGGCCAACGCAACGAGCGCGGCCAGCACGATGTGATGACGGTCGACTTCAAAGAAGTCCCGCAGCGCCGCACGGGTGTCGCTGCGGCCGAACCCGTCGGTGCCGAGCACGGTGTAACGGCATGGCAGGTACGAGCCGATCAACTGCGGCAAGGCGCGCACGTAATCGGACACCGCCACCACGGGCGAACCGGTGGGCAGGCATTCGCCGAGGTGACTGGTCCGCACCGGGCCTTGTGGGTGCAAGCGGTTCCAGCGCTCCACCTCCCGCGCCTCGCGGGCCAACTCACTGAAACTGGTGACGCTCCAGGTCTCGCTTTCGATCTGCCAATCCGTGGCCAGCAACTCGGCGGCCGCGAGGGCTTCGCGCAAGATCGTCCCTGAACCGAGCAAGCGCACCTTGCCTTGAGGCTGGGCCAGGCGCTGTTCGGCGAAGCGGTACGCGCCGCGAATAATCCCCTGCTCGACCCCTTCCGGCAGGGTCGGATGGGCGTAATTTTCATTCATCAGGGTTACGTAATAGAACTCGTCGACGTCCTGTTCGAGCATCTGGCGCATGCCGTGGTCGAGGATCACCGCGAATTCGCCGGCGAACGCCGGATCGTAGGCGCGACAGTTCGGCACGCTGGCGGCGATCAGATGGCTGGTGCCGTCCTGATGCTGCAAGCCTTCACCGCCGAGGGTGGTGCGCCCGGCCGTGGCACCGAGCAAAAAGCCTCGGGCACGCTGATCGGCGGCGGCCCAGATCAAATCACCGACCCGCTGGAAACCGAACATCGAGTAGTAGATATAAAACGGCAACATCCGCAGGCCATGGGCCGAGTAACTGGTGGCAGCGGCGACCCAGGAACTGATGGCGCTGGCTTCGCTGATGCCTTCTTCGAGAATCTGTCCATCCGTGGCTTCGCGGTAACTGAGGATCGAGCCAATGTCTTCCGGCTCGTAACGCTGGCCGACGCTCGAATAAATGCCGATTTGCTTGAACAGGTTGGCCATGCCAAAGGTGCGCGCCTCGTCGGCGACGATGGGCACCAGGCGCGGGCCGAGTTGTTTGTCCTTGAGCAGGTTGCTGAGCATCCGCACGAACGCCATCGTGGTGGACATTTCCTTGCCGTCGGCCTGGGTGGCGAAGCCGGCGTAACCCGCGATAGGAGGCACCGGCACCAGGGCGGCATTGCGATTACGCGCAGGCATGGAGCCGCCGAGGGTTTGCCGGCGCTGGCGCAGGTAGCGCATTTCCCGGCTGTCTTCCGACGGTTTGTAGAAACTCAGGGACTCCACCTGCTCATCAGACAGTGGCAACTGGAAGCGGTCGCGGAAAGCGATCAGCGCCTCGCGATCCAGTTTCTTCTGCTGGTGCGTGGTCATCTTGCCCTGCCCGGCCTCGCCCATGCCGAAGCCCTTTTTGGTCTGCGCGAGAATCACCGTCGGTTTGCCTTCGTTGAGGCTGGCGGCGCGATAGGCGGCGTAGATCTTGGTGATGTCATGCCCACCGCGCTTGAGGCGGTCGATCTGCTGGTCGCTCAAACCCTGGGCCAAGCGGCTGAGGGATTCGCTCTGGCCGAAGAAGTGCTCGCGATTGTAGGCACCGTCCTTGGCGGCGAAGGTCTGGAACTGGCCGTCGACGGTGCTCGACAAGGTCCGCACCAACGCGCCGTCGGTATCCCGAGCGAGCAACGGGTCCCAGTCCGAGCCCCACACCAGTTTGATCACGTTCCAGCCGGCGCCACTGAACAGCGCTTCCAGCTCGTCGATAATCCGCCCGTTGCCGCGCACCGGCCCATCCAGCCGTTGCAGGTTGCAGTTGACCACCCAGGTCAGGTTGTCGAGCCCTTCGCGGGCGGCCAGGGTCAGGGCCGACATGCTTTCCGGCTCGTCCATCTCGCCATCGCCGAACACACCCCAGACGTGGCGATCAGTGGTGTCTTGCAAGCCTCGGTGCTGCAAATAACGCATGAACCGCGCCTGGAAAATCGAGCTGATCGGGCCGATGCCCATGGAGCCGGTGGGAAACTGCCAGAAGTCCGGCATCAACCAGGGATGCGGGTAGCTCGACAGCCCCTGGGCGCCGGTTTTGCGTGCGGTGATTTCCTGGCGATAGTGCTCCAGATCGGTTTCGCTCAAGCGTCCTTCGAGGAACGCACGCGCATAAATACCCGGCGCCGAATGCGGCTGGTAGAACACCAGGTCGCCGTCGAACACGTCGTCGCGGGCGCGGAAAAAATGATTGAAGCCGACTTCGAACAGATCGGCGGCACTGGCGTAACTGGCGATGTGGCCACCGAGTTCGCCATAGGCCTGGTTGGCGCGGACCACCATGACCAAGGCGTTCCAGCGCATGATCGAGGCCAGCCGTTCTTCGGTAGCCAGGTCGCCGGGGAACAGCGGTTGTTGCGTCAATGGAATGCTGTTGATGTAAGGCGTGCCGTGACGGGGTTGCCAGCCGATGGCGGGATCGCGGGCGGACTCGGTCAGTTGATCGAGCAAGCGGCGGGCGTGCTCCGGGCCACGGGTGGCCACCAGCGACTCCAGGGCTTCGCGCCATTCGTTCAGCTCGTCGAGATCGTGCTGGCTCAAGTCGGCAGGGTGTCTATCGGGACGATGGGACTCGAAACGGTTCATTGGCACCTCCTCGCTTTTTTAATAGTCTATGCCGAGCCCCGCAGCTTTTTTGACCGTTATTCAGAGCCACTGCGGCCATTCGCGGCATAAAACACTTCCAATAATAAAAGTAGAAGCACAATGAACTTCGACAGCATCGACCTGAAGATCCTTAAAGAGCTGCAAAAGGACAGCAGCTTGTCCAACGTCGAACTGGCCAAGCGCGTGCACCTTTCACCGTCGCCGTGCCTGGCCCGGGTCAAGGCCCTGGAAGCCTCCGGGTGCATTCGCGAGTACGTCGCGCTGCTGGCGCCGGAGGCACTGGGGCTGCGCTTGAACGTGTTCATTTCCATCAGCCTCAAGCAGCAGGGCCGCGAGGCGTTGCAGAATTTTGAGCGCAACATCTGTGAGTGCGACGAGGTCATGGAGTGCTACCTGATGACCGGTGATGCCGACTACCTGATCCGTGTGGTGATGGCCGACATGCAGGCGCTGGAGCACTTCATCATCGAACGCCTGTCACCGATGCCGGAGGTGGAGAAAATCCGCTCCAGCCTGTCGTTGAAACAGGTGCGCTATAAAACCGCCCTGCCCCTGAAAAAAGACAACGCTTGAGTCATTACTAACTTCCAGTGTCCCAAGTCCTAACCTTTGATGCGTTTATTGCCTGAGGCTTTGTCCCTACAGTCCTTTTCAATCAACGTGATCACGAGGTCTCATCGATGCAAACCCTATTGGACAAGGCGCTGGCCGCGTTCCCCCGGGCCGACCTGCTGCAAGGCCCGACACCGATCCAGCGCGCCGAACGCCTGGAGCAACTGCTCGACGTACCCGGGGTGGGGATTTACCTCAAGCGTGACGACCACATGCTGATCGGCGGCGGTGGCAACAAGCTGCGCAAACTGGAATTCCACCTGGGCACCGCACTCCAGCAGGGCGTCGATACGGTCATCACCATTGGCGGCTTGCAATCGAACCACGCCCGCCTGACCGCCGCCGTCTGCGCCCGCCTCGGCCTGGCGTGCGAACTGATCCTGACCCGCTCGGTGCCGAAGAGCGAAGTCGATTACGAACTCAATGGCAACGTGTTGCTGGATCAGTTGTTTGGCGCACAACTGAGCGTGTTCCCCGCCGGCACCGACTCACTGGCCCTCGCCGAATCGCGAGCCACGCAATTGCGCGAAGCCGGGCACACGGTGCTGGTGCTGCCCACCGGCGGTTCGACACCCCTGGGCGCCCTCGGTTATGCCCGTTGCGCGGCCGAGATTGCACAGCAAGAGACGCAACTGGGCGTGACCTTCAAGCACGCCATCGTGCCCAACGGCAGCGCCGGTACCCACGCCGGCCTGGCGGCGGGTTTCCACGTGTTGGGGCGCGGCGCAGCGACAGCCAAGTCCTACTCGGTACTGTCCGACCGCGACACCTCCGCCGCCCGCACCCTGCAACTAACTCGCGAGGCCCTGACGCTGCTGGATGGCGGATCGGTGCAGGTCGATGAGATGGTGATCGATGGCAGTCAACTGGGGGATGGCTATGGCTTGCCGACCGTGGCCATGCAAGACGCCGTGCGCCTGATGGCCCGGGCCGAAGGGCTGCTGATCGACCCGGTCTACTCCGGCAAAGCCTTCGCCGGCCTGCTGGCGGACTTGCGCCAAGGGCACTACCGCGCCGGGGATAACGTGCTGTTCGTAATGACGGGGGGTACGCCGGGGTTGTATGCGTATCGGGAGACGTTTCAGGCGGCCTTATAGCCTAGCTGCCCTTCTGGATATGCACGTACACCTGTGCTAATTCGGTCTCCCGTGGGAGCGAGCCTGCTCGCGAAAGCAGTGTGCCAAACAACATCTCAATTGACTGCCATGACCCCTTCGCGAGCAGGCTCGCTCCTACAATTTGATCGGCGTTCAGCCACCAGTGACAGGTTGGCTGCTAGGCCGCCATCGCTGGCAAGCCAGACTCCCACAGGGTATGCGGACATTCACAATGATTGCGTACACCCCAACAGGCCGAGTGTCAGCTCGCCGCGCTCTTGATCTTGATCTGCTTTTGATTCAACCGCCCCTTCACGCCCTGAGCCTCTCCGTCAATCGGTGACGACCTCCATCGGCGGCTCTATTAACGTTGATCCGCGCCGCATTAAAACCTGTAAGTAAGCCATTTCGTCATAGGCAGTGCCGGTTTT
>Ga0247742_10000192_pt1 | contig 52234 bp, 52 predicted proteins | sample UWRJL208509C2_FD_180944 | JGI IMG/M metagenome (GOLD analysis project Ga0247742, IMG submission 180944) | Plant litter microbial communities from Arlington Agricultural Research Station in Wisconsin, United States - UWRJ-L208-509C-2 | ecosystem: Environmental > Terrestrial > Plant litter >...
CCAAATCCGGCAGTACAGGCAGTTTGAAATCACTTCATCAGTTCATTGAAGCAGCAGACCACCCATATGCCATTCGGATGTATGCAGGTGACTTCAAGGTAGAGAAAGCCATCACTCCTAATAAAAAACCGTATTTATTGATGAATCTACCTTATTACTCCGGCACAGCACTGCTCCAATACGTTGAATGGTTTGTGCAACAGACACTTGAGACAAATAACACAGACTAATGCGAAACAGCATGATATATGGAAAGGTAGTTGATTTTAAAGAACTTATTAGCCGGATGAATGAATTAACCGAAAGGTTTAGCAAAATGGCTGAGATTTAGCATATCTGTTAAAATCACCTTTATCTACTTCTTTGTATACTTCCCTAATATGCAGGCTTTTTTTTGACATAATTATAATACCCAACTTTGAGTTAAGTAGCTTTTATGTGCCATGAAAGAAAACTTTAAATCCAAAGAATACTTCAAACCTTGCATACGCTTTAAGCGGCGGGAACACCCCTATGATACCGGTATGCCTTTTTCCTATTGGCGGAGCCACTTATTATGGCAATTTCATGAAACCCTGCTAATCAGCGAAATAACGCAGGTTTGAAAGCCGACTGCATTATCACATTATCCTGACTATTAAATCATTACCTCTCTGGCATGATCTTCTCTTGCCGATAGTCCGGCATGTTAAAGTAATAATGGTAGCAGCTGTAGTCCGGGCTTCTCAGGCAAGTAAATCTGGGCTTCTCAGGCAAGCGGAAACATCTTTTGGGGAGTACTTTTGTATAGCCGTTAAATTTAATAAACGGCATAATGCATTTAAAAATAAAATCGAATGAAGACCATAGATAAAATTTATATTAACGGCGCTTTCACCAGCCCGCACGGAAAAGAAATACTGCCTCTTTTCAACCCCGCAACCGGCGACCGTATCGGTGACGTTTATTTAGGCGACGAAACGGATGTAAATGAAGCAGTAAAAGCGGCAAAAGCTGCTTTTGAGACTTTCTCCAAAACGTCGGTCAAAGAGCGCGGCGAGATCCTGGTGAGACTTTACGAAGCAATGATGGCCCGTGAAGACGATCTTAATGCCGCGGCAGTCGAGGAATACGGCTCTCCTATAACGGCCACCAAAGGGCGCACGCGGTACTCGGCGCAGCTTTTCCTGGATGCCAAAGAGGCCATGGAAAACTTTGCGTTTGAGACGAAACTTGAACATGCGATCATTGTCAATGAGCCATTAGGCGTGATAGCAGCTATCACGCCCTGGAATGCGGACTACACCCATATTTGCAGCAAACTGGCACCGGCCATTGCAACAGGCTGTACCATGGTGATCAAACCAAGTGAATTAAGTGCGGTTCAAACACAAATATTAACGGAATGCTTTGATGCGGCTAACGTGCCGGATGGGGTAATCAATATCGTTAACGGTACAGGTTTAATCGTCGGCGCAGCGCTGACCAGCCATCCCGACGTTGCGCTGGTTACCTTTACCGGTTCTACTCAGGTAGGCAAACTGATCGGGCAGGGTGCAACTGAAAGTTTGAAAAGAGTGGTTTTAGAACTGGGCGGCAAATCGCCTAACGTATTGCTGGAAGATGCTGACCTGGAGAAAGCCATACCTCTTGCCATTGCTATTGCCTTCAGCAACAGCGGACAGGCATGCCACGCCGGTACACGATTGATCGTTCCGGAAAGCAGGATCGATGAAATAAAACCATTGCTGGTAAAATATACCGAGGCCTTAAAAATTGGTGACCTGCACAGCCAGGACACCTATATAGGCCCGATGGTAAGTGAAAAGCAATATGAGACCGTTCAGCGGTACATCAGGTCGGGTATTGAAGAAGGTGCGGAAGTGCTGACAGGCGGTCTCGGTCACCCGGAAGGACTCGGCGGGTTTTACGCCAAACCCACTGTTTTTGTAAATGTAAATACAAAAATGACCATCGCCCAGGAGGAGATCTTTGGCCCTGTGCTGGCAGTTATCACTTACAAAACGGAAGAGGAGGCGGTTAAAATCGCCAATGACACCATTTACGGATTATCAGCATATGTTAGTTCCTGTGATATTGATAAAGCCCGCCGGATCGCCTCGCAGATCGTATCCGGCAGGGTGTTGATCAACACAGCGATAAACAAAGAGGCCAAAGCGCCATTCGGAGGGTTTAAACAATCCGGTATCGGCAGGACCTCCGGAGCCTATGGTCTGGCTGAATACGTAGAACCGAAGGTTATCGCTATATAACATTAAACGGCTTTTGCAGTTGATTGAGGGGGCTGAATCACTTAAGTGATCAGCCCTTTTTTGACAGGTTTAATAAGGATCAAGCCAAAAATTAACCTAACTTTAAGCTCACCGATCACCGTAAGTTTGAATTTTAAAAACAGCCCAATGCCGCTTACAGACCAGGGATCAAGAATCTTGACATCGACCTATGCCAGCAGCAGCGCAAGCGGCGAGAATTTTATCGGCGAACACATGTTCAGTTACCAGGTTGCCGGTTCCTTAGTGATCAATGACGGAAAAGAAATAAAAACGTTCAAACCGGGTGAGTTCCGGCTCAGCGTCAGGAACAAACTGGCAAAATTCATGAAGCAGGTACCGCCGGGTGGCGAGTTCCGTTCCGTCTCGGTCACTTTTAGCCAGGCGTTTCTGCGTGGGTTTGCCCTGGAATATGGGTATAAAGCCATTTATCGGCATGCGCATGAACCGGTTATCCTGCTTCAGCAGGATTCACATTACCAGGATTATTTTACATCCCTGGCGCCGTTCCTGCCGCCGAACGCACCAGCTGATGATGCGATCATCAAACTTAAGATCAAGGAAGCGCTTTTAACGCTGTTAAAGCTGCAGCCGGAATTAACGGATGTCCTTTTCGACTTTAGTGAACCGGCAAAAATCGATATTGCTGCGTATATGGAACAGAACTTCCGGTTTAATTTAAGCATGCAGCGTTTCGCTTACATGACCGGCAGAAGTATTTCTTCATTCAAGCGTGATTTCCAGGAGGTGTTCGGCACGTCCCCGGGCCGCTGGCTGCTTTCCCGGCGGTTGAATGAAGCCTATAATTTGATCAGGCAACAGGGACATAGTCCTTCAGATGTTTATATCAGGGTAGGCTTTGAAGATATTTCCCATTTTTCCCGTTCCTTCAAAAGTCAGTTCGGAGTGCCGCCATCCAAAGCCGGCACTTAATACCCGTCAAACGAATACGGTTATCAGCACGGTGCCCTTGACGGGTGAACCTGCAATCTGTTCAAAAATTTCGTCTTCATGATCGTTAAAATTTTAAGCAACTGAAACCGCCGAGAGCGAGTAAAAACAGGCCTGCCCAAAGGCATAATGTCCCGATAAAAAAGATGATCTTTTCCCCGATAACCGTTAGGATGAACCTGCCGTAGGTCGGAAACTGTTGCAAGCCGCCGATGCCCCTGCAACCTGCGCCTGCCAATATGGTATCGGATAAAGCCGAGTGCTGCCAGCAGCAGGCCGCAGGGCATGATATATGAATGATGCTTTTCCATTACCACCCCCGTTGTTTAGCAAATGATTTAATTTCTGTCAGGGCTACCTTGTGGCAACCGACCCGGATAAACTTATCGTTGATTTCGGTAACACTGTACCTGCCCAGGAAAGTTTCCCCGCAATGGATACAACCGCCTTTTTCAATGATAGCCAAAACCAGCCCGTAAAGCTGACGGCCTGCCGCTAAAGAAAATTCAACCTTTTGGGTGGTTTCGATCTTTTGGTTTGCCTTGTTGAAACGCAGGTAGTCGAAGCCGTCCGCTGTTGAAACATGGTCAACTTCAAATTTTCGCCAGCATTTCAGTCTCCATTTTTGAAACCTCAAAGCTTCGGCCTGCACCCGCTTTTCCTGTACCTTCTGCAGTTCCCGCTCCTGTTGCAATAAATCCAGGTATTGTTCCGGGTTTTGAATTTCGCCTGCTTTTACCAATACGCCGGGTAGCTCATAGCCAAAGAAATCAGCATACCGCTTAGCTTCCTCTAGAACCGCCTGAATTTGCGCGGTGTATTTTTGTGGTTTACGTGCACCACTCAGCGCATCCGCTATGCCTTTGATTTCCCGGTACCATTTTTCAAACAGTTCCTCTGCCCCCAGATCCGGGTCAGGTACATCAAGCCTGTTTAAATGGCTTGATGCTCTCCTGACGATCGTTACCTGCGCCGACGTTGACCTGCTGTAGGTGCGCCCGGTGAATAACACCGCGCGCTCACCCCGCGCGTTGACCACGTGTTTAGCTATCAGGAAATGATGTCCGTAAGAATAGATGTTTTCACCCTCAAAAAATAAATTACTGGCCCTTGCCCCCTCTCCTATGCGGTTCGCCCAATGGTGGGCGACCGCATAGATATCCTTCACTCTTTTCATCTTTTTCAATTTTTAGTTGCCGAATATGACTGCTATCGTTAAGCCTGATTTTTCGCTGATGCGCCCAAAAGCGTAATTTCATTGGTATGAAAGCTCAGGCTGGCTATCGGCTCGCCATCACGGCTCACCCAGGGCCTTGCGGTCATGTGTCCGTACAATTGCACCAGTAAGCCCTTGGTCAGGTAGGGCGCTAATTTGGAGGTGCGCCAGTAAGCGCAATCCACGAATGTTGTTTCTTCTTTTTGCTCACCGCCTGATTTGTACCTGCGGTTAATCGCTACCCTGAACCCGGTTACTTCCCTGTCATTGCTAGTTGTTCTCACGGTAGCGTCTGCTACCAGTCTTCCTGTGATTTCCATTTTGATAAATTTTATTTGTTAAAAAATCTGTTCCTCAATGACCATTTCGGCAGAACCTCATTTGGCCTTTGATAGAGGCAGAATACTTGCGCGGGGGCTAGCGGACAAGGCTGCCGCAAAAAATACGACCCGGAGCGTAGCGCAGGTGTGGAGATTTTTTATAGCGGCACTTGCCTGGCCTTGGCCGCTGAAGAGGTGTAAATTCGCCTCAGCAAAGGCTAAATGAAACAGGAATTACAACCTGAAAGCAGTCCGGGAAAGGCAATGGACGGGAAAGATTGCAGTATCCGCAAAAGGAATTAAAACCGGCTGAGGGGACGACTGCCCTTCCGGCTACCGTTGCCGGACGAGGCACCCGAAGGGCCCGGTTGTTCCCCTGGCCGGATCCTTCGTGCAGCGCGAGACCTGATATCAAAGACGATCACCAGGATCTGGGCAGGAATGAAAAACGCGTGCAGCTTTACCCGGCGAACGAGTGAGCGTGATGAACCAGCGGGAGAGGAATGATGCGTTGATCCAGGATGTCCCGGCGGCAGGCTCTTGTGCAAAGCAAAGTGCCTGCGCTCTTGCGGTAAAGTGATCAGCGACTACAGTGGCATCCTTTCGGCGATGAATAAAAAGGAAAGCGTAGCCCGCAGGGGAGCGAAGCAGGAACGGTTAGTACATAGCCATCAACAGGCTAATACACTTAAGCAAATTTTTACAGATCGTGGGTGATCATTCGTTGTTATTGTACACATCGTCATAAACGCTACAATGGAAAATCAACCGACAATCACCGGATACCATGAATGAAGAAAAAAAGATAAAAATACAGGAGTTAATTAAACAGGATCCTATTGCTGTTTAAATCTCGGCATCTCCCAAGTCACGTTAGGCTGTTTGTTGACAATCTTGGTTATGCTGCCATCCTGGGATCTTATAAAAGAGATCCTCCATGTAGTTGCCTTCAGGAACCATTCCGTTTCAGAGATCGCTGCCATTTCAAATTTTGGTACGTTTGGTAATTGAAGATAGACCTTTCCGCCGGTACGGGTAATTGACATCTTCCATTTTTTGTCGCCGTAATAACCCAGCACGGGGTTAATCTGCGCATCGGTAAGCTTTATTTCTACTTGATGCTCCATGAAGGGTGCGAACAAGCTATAGGCTAACTTATTCCAAACGGGCGAGCCCCAGGCCCTTGTTACCGTAAATTGTAAAAAGATGATGCATACTGTACCGATTACTGTTATTTTGTGAATGTGCCTTACGGTCAGAAGATCATAAATAAACAGTGGAATTAACAATACATCCAGGTAAATAAAACGAATATATAATGCCTCGTTTATTCCCGGCAAAAAACGTATCCGGTCTACAGCCGCTTGTATCAAAACCACCGTTGCCAGTAAAAGCAACCGTTTATGTGTCCCGGCATTTTTTCTGGCCAGTATACCCCATGTGAACAGTAGGCCAAATAACAGGAAGCCATACAATTGTTGTGACAAAATGCCCCAGGCATCTGAGTCGCCCACCGGGGGTGAATAGGCTATTTTTGCATGAACGATGGCAACACCGATGCTAAGGAAAACGAATACACCAAGCACCACGGAAATAAGGCCGAGCTTGCGGTGAAATTTAAGGTTGCCTTTTGCCGCAAGTACCGCTTGTACCAGGAAAACCAGCAGCCACGATACCATTATGGCACCATGAACATGAAGAAACCAATGAACTTCAAGCCCTTGGGACTTTATCATCTGGTAATCTGGTGTGAAACCAATTACCGCCATTATCGGGAAAAGGCTGGCCATTACTACAAAAAAATAACGGGTGTAGCATAAGCGCAACCGCTTTTTCCAAACCCCGTCATGGGTAACTGAATCACCCGGGATGTTAGGGTTTAAAACTTTATTAATCATGGTGTAAGGTTTACGGGATACGTTAATGTTTATGTATTGCCTACCTTATTACTCAGCAGGTACTAATCCATCGGGCGATGTTTTAATCGCCATAGCGTTGATCAATGCCAAAATAAATTCCGCGTAGAAATACGTCAGGATCAAAGTGGTCACAAGGGCTATAAGGATGATCACCGCTCTATGATATCCGTTGAATAAGGAAATTTGTTGTATCATAACTTTAGCTGATTAATTAACTAAAGTTATCTGCTCTTAACACGGTGGTCAATCACCTGAATTGGTGATTTTAATAGCATTTAAGAAGAGAGATTTATACCAACTTTTGATTAATGGCTTTTGCAACAGCTTCGCTTTTGGAGTGCACGTGCAGCTTTTCGTAAATATGCCGTACATGGGTGCTCACGGTATCAATAGATATGAAACAGGCTGCCGCGATAGCTTTGTAGGATTTACCCTTAACCAATAACGCCAGGATCCCCTTTTCGCGTTCGGACAGGTCAATAAACTCCGCTTTTTCGCCGGTTTGTTGACGGAACATCTGTAAAACCTTTACCGCGACCGATGCTGTCATGGGAGCACCGCCAAGATAAGTTTCGCGGATAGCTTCGATCATTTTCGGCGGGGGTGTTTTTTTAAGCATATATCCCGAAGCACCAGCACAAATAGCAGCAAATATCTTGTCATTATCGTCGAACACGGTTTGCATCAGGATATGTACCTGTGGATATTTTGCTTTGATCATTTGCACCGCCTCTATACCCGATATGCCCGGCATATTAATATCCATCATCACCACATCCGGATCCGCCATTTGCATATTGCGCAGCAGCTTATTGGCATCAGGAAACGCGCCTGTACAAAACATGCCCTCCGCATTGTTGATCAGTTGCTGCAGGCTTTCGCGCAGCAGCTTATTGTCTTCAAATACCACTACTTTTATTTCCATTGCATATATTTAGATAAAGAGCATGTTTTTTCAACAAGGGTAAATTACCTGTTCAGGTGATTTTAAACAGCAGCTTTACAGACGTCCCCTCCTGCAATAATGATTGTATCTTAAAATCAGCATACAGTTCGGCAGCACGCTTTTTTAAAGTATTCATACCATTACCATTGAATAGTTGGGCCGTATCAAACCCTTTTCCGTCATCCCTGATGTTCATTTCAATCGTCTTGTCGTTTTTAGTAATACTTACGGATACCTTTTTGGCATCAGCATGTTTTGCTGCATTATTGATGCTTTCCTTAAAAAACAAATAAAAGTTTTTACGTTGTTCCATTGTGATTTTTAAGGCGGAAAGTGAGGCGTCGCTGGTGAAATCCAGCTCAATATCTTTTGCATCCAGTATTTCCGAAGCAAACAGGTTCATTCGCTGCAATACATTTTCAAACCGGTCATTTTGGGGGTTAACTGCCCACACAATATCACTCATGTTTTCCTGCATGGCTATTGTGCTTTCCCCTATGGATGCAAGCAATGATGACGCTTCTGGTGATTTAGCTTTCGCCAGTTCACTCATAATACCAATACTGCTTAAGGTAGAGCCTATATCATCATGCAGGTCGTCGGCAATGCTGTTACGCATATTTTGCAATTGTTTAACCCGCCTGTTTCTTATGATATTACCGGCAATAATAAAGGAAATGAACAGTAAAGCTATCAAAACGTACGTTCTGTACCGGCTTTGTAATGCTGTTTCAGCTTCCCGTACGGCCCTCTTTTTTTCCTCCTCTCTAAAAAAAATATTTTGTATGGCAACTGTTTTCCCCCGGTTAAATAAACTGTCCTTTATACTGAAAGCGATACGCAGGTATTTTAAGGTACTGTCCGGCCTGTTTTGCAATTCATAAATATCAGCTAATGTACCGGCTGCCGTCAAAAAGCCCACAGGGTATGTTTTTATACTTCTTTCTGTCAATGCTTTCTTCGCATACCAGGTTGCAGAATCCAGTTTGCTTTTTTCTTTGTAAACCGTTGCAATGCCATTATATACATCGATCCTGTTTGTTGCCATCCTGATATTTTTAAATAAAGGCAAGGCTAACCTGTAATAAAACAATGACGAGTCGTAATCGGCTTTGCCGGCATAAGCTTCCGCTAAAAACCTGAATGAAAGGCTTTTTTCATATTTACTGTCATCATCGCCCTTATTAAGCAATTGATTTTGTTTTAATAATTCATACCCCTTTTTTGCATATATCAGGGCAGAATCAGGCTGATGGAGTTTTATAAAAACCGGGACCAAAGCGCTATAAAGCGAAGGCAGGTCATTTAACTGCTTCTCTTTTTCCGCTACGCTTAATATTTTCCGGTAATAACTTATCGCTGTACTGTATTCGCCCAGGTTAAAATAACAATCGCCCATCATCCCGTTTGCCCAGCCGAAAGTTTGCGGGTTGTTCAATTTTATCCCTATCGGGTACGCCTTAAAAGCATAATCCAGTTCCAGCGCATAATTACCTAAAACATATAACGCCTTATTAATGGCAACGATTGACCAAAATATGCCCGAATCAAAATTCACTTCTTCAGAGAGCGCTAATGCCTGCTTTCCATACCTTAAAGCTGAATCAGGTAAAAAAAAATTATAGTACAAACTGATATTGAAAAGCGTTTTTGCCCTATTAGAATCTGCTTTTTGTGTGGACAATACTTTTTTTAATGAGTCGATATCAGCGTTTTGTGCATGCGCTCCAAATGAAACCATAAGAGAAATGGCTGACAGACATAGATAGCGCACCAGGGGTTTCATCTATTAAATATAGGAGTTATAAACAGTAAATCTTCCTGATTTTTGTGTCTTTGTCAATCACCAATTTATGTGATTTTACCAAGCAATTTTTGCAGACATTGCACCCGCGCCTATTGCCTCAGCGCGCTTCATTTCTTAGCGATACTTTTAAGCTCACAAAGCTGTTCATTTTGTTCAGTGTCGCCCTTCGGATTACTTACAATTTACATAAAATATTTAAGCTGAGGGTAAAGGCGCAGACCTGCCAACACCAGAGCCGGAAATTAAAAGCACCTGTAAAGTTTTCAATTCAATTTCAAACGTATCGCGGCTGTTGGATACATTTCTAATAAATTATCATTGAAATTTATATGATAGTAGCAATTGACCTTAGTTCCAATCGCAACGGAGGAAGCGACTTTTAACCAGAATTGTGGCTCGGCAAAAAAGTAGAATCGCTTTCCTTTCCATGTGTTAGTAAAATTGTCACCATGATTTTTGTTCTCGGTCCAAATGGAAAAGTCACCGGATAGCTCTGCCCTATAATTCCATAGTCCCTTGTAGAAATACATGGTATAAAGGAAATCATGGCTTCCTTTGACATAGGGCACGTATTTATAAAACAGTACACTGCTTAAAAATGCATTCCCAATCTTAAAATGGTAACTCGCCCCTACTTCGTATGTATTGGTGATGTAATAGCTATATTCCCTGGGTGATGTTACCCCTAATCCGCCGGCATATTGAAAAGTTACAAATACCGGAGGACGCCAAAACCTTACTTCCTGAGATACCTGCATAAAATACTTTCCGATATTTGTTTGGTCACCTGCGAAGTCGGCCTGCGTTTTGAGCAGAAATGCGCCGGGCTTGATCAGTCTTTTACCGGAATCCAGCTGCCGGTAATATTCAAAGTATAGTGTCGGATAGTTTTTTGAATTCAATTTAGCATTGAATTCATGCCTTAGATCATAATGAAGCTGTAATGATTGGGCATTGGCAAAAAAAGGAATTAAGAGGCAGTAGATCAAGAAGTAATGTTTCATTTTCATGGTGCTTTATTGATGAGTACAAACTTCGCATTGGCTATTATTCCAGGGCGGTAGCGGCGCGGAAATCTTAAGGAATTGTTACTTTAGCCTACATAATTTGAGCATGCAAGAAAAAGACGAACTGATATTTTCCACGCTGTTCCGGGATGCATATACCAAATGCTTCGGGCATCCGATGACAGTACCGTTAAGCGAAACGGAAAGTAAACTGTTTGCCACCCGTTTGCTTGATGTCACGGGACTGGGAATTGGTTGGCGTAGTTTAAAAAATTATTCTATTGCGATTCTCAGCAGCGAGCTGGAAAAAAAAGAAAATCCGTCCGTTGCAACGCTTGACACCCTGGCCCGTTTTGTTCTTTCCGCACCTTATACCAATGAAATCGCAAGGAAAAACAACGAAGGTCATCATCCGTATTGGTACCAATACAGAGCAGCTCCGGCGCTTCGTATAGCGCCGGTTAAAAATAAAAAATACGTTTTTAGGCCCTTATATGCAGCGGGTTTGGTGGCGCTGCTTTTAACGGCCTATTTTATGGGTACCCGGCATTACCGGCAACGTCCGTTTATCGATTCCTTTTCAGACCTGCGCGATAACGGACTTCAGCAACGCGGATGGCAATTATTGCATAAAAACGGCGAATACTGGGCTAAACGCGGCATAAACCCAAAAATGCTGACCTTATTTACTTTACAGGGGGATAACTGGCCGGACAGCGCTATCACGCCGGAAATTGATAATTTGTTATATAAAGAAATTAATTCGGCATGCTATACCGCGGAATTGCAAATGGAGAATTTTATACCGATAGAAGAGTGGCAGCAAGCCGGTTTGCTTTTAATGGAGGATACGATCCCGGGAACTTCGAGCGTCAGGATCTCATTAGCGTTTAACGATCTGTTTGGCGGTTATAAAAGACCCAAAGAAATTTTAGTCCAGGCCATAGCTTTAACATCGCAAATGAATAAGCCTGAAGAATTTGCCCATCATGTAGTGGTTTATCCCGACAGCAGTATAGCCAACAAACTACTTTTAAACAATTTAAAGCATACCGCCATACGTATCATCGCTCATGAAAAACACTATCGTTTTTTGTTTTCCGGCAGTGACCGCAATAATGGCCCCTTTAAAGAAATTGTTACTAAAACGCTTGATTTCACCCCTCGCTACATCGGCATTTTTGCTTTAAAGGGAAATAAACAAGACGCTTCGATAATACCTGTCGTGTTCAGGCATTTTAGCATCATTCCTGAAAGCTGTCAATGATGCCAAGTTTATAAGAAAAGATCGCCTCAGTTGTGCTCGTCCATAATAAAGCTAAAGTCGAATGTAATCTGTTAAACAGATCAGCGGAGCATGGCCGCGGGGCGAATATAATGAGAATAATCATTACTTTGAAACAGCGGCTTTAACAGGCTGATGGCTGTGCCATCACGAGGTGATGATAAATCCCATAACGGCTACGATAAGTCCATACATGAAGATATTGTAAGCTATTTTCAGCAGCCTTGACTTACGCGCTAAGACAGCACTTTGTAAGTAGGTATTGCAGATCAGCATCCGGTAAATGTCATCCCGTTCGGCGATGGTCTGCATCAATCCATCGGCAAACAGAGGCCATAGCTAAATATCAGAAAGAATTTCTTTGACCTGTTTTAGTAAACGCCTGACATAAATTAAAGCACCTTAAATGTTAAAGTGCTATACTGAAACCTTTTATCTCACTTAGATTATATATTAATTTTTATTATTTAAGTGCTGGTGGATTTGCAATTTTTAATAATGCGGCATCGGGATGCTTGCGAACCACAGGCTTAACGTCCAGTATCATGGTATCACCACCTGTTGACGAGTAAGCGGGCCACTTAGGTAAATCTGGAGTATTAGGGTTACCAGTTTTAGCAAAGTTAATCCATGCGTTGCTTATCTTCGAGGCGAGGAGATAAGCATCTTTGCCACCGCCTGTCATCTCCTCACACCGTTTGATATTATCAAATTGGAACGCAATGTCCATACAATGCATTGCTTTGTACATCCCATCGTTCACAGGAGATTGCCAGGTAAACAGATACATATACACAGGTGCGGCACCTTTCAAGCTGGATTTTTGATCTGCCTGCTTAATTGCTAATGAGCGAAATCCAAATTCTATATCAATATACGCTGATGGCTTAGAGGTGTTAGGATAAGCTTGTTTTACAGCAGCGATATAAGCGTCAGTATTAGCGCCATATTTTTTTTGAAGCATAGTTTTTACCTGATCCATCGTAAGGCCTTTAGGGGTTGGGGCAAAAGCTGCGAATTCGTTTTTTGTTGTTCCTACTAATAAGGGTATGTTCATGCTCAGCTCCATAGCCTTAGTATCGGAAGGTTGGTAGGGGAACATTTCTCCATCCAGTATGGCATTCCAACCTACATTTGCCGGTTGTCCTTCCTTTTTCAAGTCTGCACTTACTTGTTCAACTGCTTTTTTGCTTGCTAAGTTCAGGGCCTCGTAAGGAACCTTTTGAAGGGAATCTACCTGTGATGGCTGAAGATGCAATTCGCTTAGCAACGCTGCAGCCACCCGGCGTGAAATTGATTTTTCTGAGAAAGCGGTAACATAACTCCCGCTTTCAACAATAGCTTTTTGAAAGAGGCCCTTAGCCATTGGTGTATTCATCATACAGGTAACTTTACCGCCGCCGCCGGATTGCCCAAAAATTGTAACATTGTCCGGATCGCCCCCAAATTGCGCAATATTTTCTTTCACCCATTGTAAAGCTGCGACTACATCTGCGAGTCCGGCATTACCAGAATTCTTATATTTTTCGCCATAGGCTGACAGATCGAGAAATCCCAAAACGTTTAATCGATGATTTATGGAGACTAATACGACGTCTCCCTTTTTGGCCAGATTTTCACCATCATAAGATGGAAGTTCGATAGACGAGCCCGCGGTAAATCCACCGCCGTGCAGCCAAAGCATTACAGGGCGTTTTTTTCCGTCATTTAATTTCTTTGTCCAGATATTTAAAGTTTGGCAATGCTCATTTGAGTAACCTAAATTATGGTTAAAAGCAAACTCAAAAGGATCGCTGACGCTTGTAGTAGGATCTGTTGGACAAACCGGTCCATAGGTCATCGAGCTTCGTACATCTGTCCAGGACTTTGGCTTCTGCGGGCCCATAAATCGTTCGGATTGTGCATAGGGAATACCTTTGAAAGTGAAAATGTCATTGTGAATGTAGCCTTTCACTTTGCCGTAAACGGTGGACGTTACGGCAATGTTTTCTCCAGCTTCCACAGCATCTTTGGTTTGACTAAATGCTGTCGTATTGAACAGGCAGAAGGCCGTTAATGAAAGCATGGCAAGTTTTTTTCTCATAATTTTTTACGGTTAAAATGGCGTTGTGTAAATATAACACAATGATATTCAAAAACTATCCTAAGATGAAAAGAGATGCAAATTACAAAACCAGTTGTTGGCCAGAAAAAACCAAGAAAGACCTTTTTATGTGCTGTAGCTGATAGACCGGAATTTTAATCTTTTCCATAAATGATATTGGATCGGAAAGTACCTGTCACAAATCAGCAACTTTTACGTAAAGGAATATATACATCACTGGTAAACCGATGGCCTTTACATTTTCACCTTACCTATTGCTTCGCAGGCCGGTCAACGGCGCTGAAGATTATACAACAGACGTTGCAATAATTATCTCAGATTCCATGTTCCGCAGCGCATTATCACTGGCGGCGCCTTCGCTTTATCAGCAACTGAAACGCGTAGATTTTGACCCAGGCAAATTTTCAGAAAAGGAAAGGCTGACGTTACTAAAATATTATAACAGATTTTGTTTTCGCCCTACTCCTTTCGGGCTTTTTTCATCCGTTGCCCTGATTTCATGGTCAGCGGAAACGTCATTTACGGGCACTAGTAGCCCAGCTTTCCGTGCTATTGTCCGCGCAGATCAGACTTTTCAATGCGTATTAACGCAACCATTAAGTCATGACCATTCCGCCCTATTCGAGGGTAATCCATCTATTTACCGGGCATTAAACGAGTTTCGTTTTATTCGTACAAGCTTGGATGGTACTTTCCGGCACCGCGATTACCAGCTCCAGTCGATAGGTTATTCAATACTGCTTAAGGATTTGCTCCGGTTTTGCCGGCCGGGGCGAACTTACGAGGAAATCACCGGCTTGCTTGCCGAAGCCGCCCGTTGTAATCAGCAGGAAGCAGCGGGCTACGCTGAATTTCTCGTTGACGCCCAGTTTTTATTGGATCGCGCAAGACCGAACATCACGGGGCGGGATTATCTGTACCATATCCAAACAAAATCGGCCCGGCAGGCGCGGAAACTATTGGAACAGCGGCATATGGTAAATGAAAAGCATTTTCTCAAACTCCGCAGGGAATTAAAAGCGCTGCTTCCCAAACCCCGGCAGGTGCCGGAACCGGATGAACTCAGCATTATTCTTCGCAGGAATGACGACGAAGAAAAGCTGAACATCAGGCTGCAGGAGTTACTCCGGGAAGGCATAACTGCGCTGAATGCTTTAACCCCGCAAGAAACATTACCTGCCATGTCCGGGTTTGCCAGGTCTTTTCATCAGCGATTTGAAGGGCAATGCATTCCCTTACTCACGGCTCTTGACCCGGAAGTGGGAATCGGATACCAGCAGCCCGATACGGAGAAAAACAACCCGCTGCTGGAAACGCTGCATATTCCATTAGTAATACCTGAAGACAATTCCGTTAGCTGGACCAAAGCGCATAGCTTGCTGCTCCAAAAGTGGCATGGGCTGAGCGGCGACCGAACATCGGCGATCCATCTGCGACCGGAAGAACTTACAAAAATTCAATCTGAAATGGAATTCCCGCTCCTTGGAATGTCGGTTCTATTCCGGCAGAAGGGTGAAATATTGCAGATAGAAAGCGCGGGCGGGACCAATGCGCCTTCCTTAATGGGACGATTTACCATAGGGAGCGCTGACATAGCGGCTGCGGCACGGGAAATGGCGGTAAGCCAGGAACAACTAAATCCGGATCTAATTTTCGCAGAAGTACTGCATCTTTCCGATCCCCATACCGACAATATCAACCGCAGGGAGCATATATGGAGCTTTGAGTTACCTGTTACAGCCGCATCGGAACTTCCCCGGGGAATGCAGCTTGATCTTTCGGACCTTTATTTGACTGTTCACGCCGGAATAGTATTCCTTTTGTCCAAAAAATATAAGAAAGTAGTCATTCCCAGGCTGACCTCGGCTTATAACCATGGCCTGAATAAGCTCCCGCTGTTTCGCTTTCTGGCAGACCTACCCTACCAGTATGGCAGAAATAACCTGAGCTTTGATCTCCGGAATTTTTTTCCCGGACTCGACTATTACCCCAGGGTGGAATATTGCTCCGTAATACTCCACCCTGCGACCTGGGTCCTGGGCGAAGGACAATTAAGTCAAATACCCACCGAATCAGATAGTGAAAAGTTTAAATGGTTTGATCAGCTGAAGCAGCAGATCAAATTGCCTGATAATTTCTATATGGCCGAAGGTGACCAGCATCTCTATTTCCGCACCTACCACCCGAGTGAGTTACTTTTTTTCCTTGAATGCGCCAGGCAAAAAAAGGAGATCATTCTCAAGGAATTTGCTGCAGGTGACGAGGTACGGCAATATAATGCCTACCTGGTGCCAAATGAACCATTACAGTTGCCAGTTTACCAAACTCTTTGCAATAAGTCTGACGCGGCCGGACGAAAGGCAAAGCGAACCTATATTCCAGGATCAGAATGGCTCTACCTCAAGATCTATGCACCAACGATCGCATCCTCCAGGCTTTTGCTCCTGCTGGAACCCCTGCTCAGGAAGCGATACACGCACGGAAAGATCACGCGGTGGTTCTTTATCCGGTATGAAGATCATGCCCCTCATATCCGCTTGAGAATGCAGGTTGCTCCTGATGCCATCAGTGAAGTACTCATCGCGTTCAAAGCCAAACTGGAGGATCATGTGCATCAGCATTTGGTGAGGGAATATCAGGTAGATATTTACAACCGGGAGCTGGGACGTTACATGGCCGCAGGCATAGAAAATACAGAGCTGTTCTTCTGGAAAAGCAGCGAGCTGGTACTACAATTTATCATTCACGCAGAAAATTCCGCGACCCAATATTACCTTTTCGCCATGCAATCGGTCATGGTGATGCTAAACGCTTTTATAACATCCCGTGAGCAGCAATTGAATTTTACATTCAGCAGTTACGAGGGATTTCTGCCGGAATTTGAAAAATCGAAGATGCATGTGGAACTGGATAAGAAATACCGGGAAATACAGGGAGATATCCAAAGATCGATGAACCTCGAAACTGAAGATCTCTTTACAGGTTCTTTAAAGACAGCCGGAAATTTCAGGAAAGCATTAAACGTGCTGCGCCGAAGCATGGCGCCGGAAGATGAAAGGTCAGTGGACTATTTACGAAGCATCATTCATATGCATCTTAACCGGGTTTTTAAAGAGCAGCCCAGAAAGCAGGAAATGATCATTTATTATCTGCTTTATAAATATTTGCGTTCGGTAATTGCCCGTTCCCTAAAGCCCCGGCAAAGTTCATGACGCCCTGGCTGTTTTAACAAGATGGGTATCCATGAGCTCCAAAAAACGTTGTTTGTAAAGTTTACCCAATACCAGGTATTTGCCATTTTTCAGTATCACCCGGTTGCGTTCAATAACACTGACGTAATTGAGGTTGATCACAAATGAGCGGTGTATGCGCACGAACACCTCCTCAGGGAGGTGCTGCTCCATTTCCTTCATCGTCAGGTAAGTGATGTGATCATCTTCAGGGGTGTGAATCAAAATATAGTTATCGGCCCCTTCGACAAACATGACATCATCAAAGCGGACTTTCAACATCCTTCCTTTTACTTCGCTTTTGATATTGAAAAAGTCCTGCCTGAGTTAACTGGCAATTCACAAATGAAGACGCAAGAATCAAGTTAAAAAGACTCTATCCGACAATTTTAGATTGACGTGACACTAGAGCTATTGGGATACTCGTCCTGGTTTTACTTGTCGTACTTTTTATTTTATTTGATTAACCTGGATTCTAAACTATTTATTATCTGATAAAAACTACTAACACCCTGCATTCTACCTACAACGAGCGAACCCGGTAAAGCAGCCATCCAGATAGCAGTCATCTCTTCAGGGCTCTCTGAAAATGTGAATTCCCCGGCATGCAACCCGTTCCGAAATACTTCATTAAGCCATTTGATCACTTCAGTGGAGTAGTTTATGGAAGCATTCCTGATTGATTCAGATACTTCATTAAAAGTCATACCGAAGGTGCTCATAACGCAAAGTTTTTCCCCATCGGTATAGTAGTTGGCGTAAATACTCAAAAAGGTTTCTACTTTTTTCATAGACGACTCATTATCGATGGCCTTGATGAGTTGTTCAAATTCATACCGGTCGCGCTCAATAATGGCAACTGCCAAATCTTCTTTGGTTGGAAAATAATGATGAATGGAAGAGTTTTTAATATTTAATGCCGTCGCAATTTGCTTATAGTTAAAAGCATGATATCCGATCTTCTGAGAAATTTTGCGTCCCCAATCAATTATCTTATTTCTTGTCGTACCATGATTTATCATAATGCTACTATTACTACAACTGCCTATATGAAAGTAGGGATGTTACCATGTACAGGCCTGCCTAATAGCATGATAACTCCACACATGCAAATATTACCTCATCTTGCCAAAAACGAACAGGATATTGCACATCAAAACGAATCAAAGTGCTTGGAGAATACCCGCCTGGTTATATTATAATAACTTCAGATTACTATTAACTTAACGAGATACCATTCAGTTTATCAAGATAACATATCCACTGGATGTTTCTAATATAAACTCTTTAAGCTGTCTTGGCTGAAATCTTTAATATCATGTAGCCTACCTTCTTTAATTTTCTTTATCCATTCCGGATCCTGTAGGATTGATCTGCCAACCGCTACCAGATCAAAGTCTCCGCGGTCAAACCTCCTTATTAGCTCTGTAAAATCAGTTCTCTCTGATCCGTCACCATGATAGAGTGTTTGAAGAAATTCACCTGATAAACCGATTGAGCCTACGGTGATTGTTGGCTTACCAGTAATTTTTTTTGCCCACCCAGCAAAATTCAGGTCAGAACCCTCAAATTCCGGTTCCCAATACCTTCTTTGAGAACAGTGAAAAATATCTACACCGGCTTCTGCCATTGGAACCAGCCAGGCATCCATTTCCTGAGGCGTTAACGTAAGTCTTGCGTCATAATCCTGAATCTTCCATTGCGACAGTCGCATGATGATAACTAAGTCAGGGCCTACTGCTTCACGTATGGCATGGATAATGTCGACAGCGAAACGGGTTCTTTCCTTTAATGTGCTTCCGCCATACTCATCGGTACGCTGATTGCTCTTTTCCCAGAAAAACTGGTCTATGAGATAACCGTGTGCTCCATGGAGCTCTATAGAATCAAACCCTAAATTTTTCGCATGCACTGCTGCCATAGCAAACGATTGGATAACGCCTTGAATATCTTCCAAACCCATCGTAGCAGGACCTTCCATGGGCGCTGGCGGCAACCAGCCTGACGGATCGGGTTTAGTTATCCCCACATGCCATAGCTGCGGAGCCATTGCGCCTCCCTGTTGGTGAACGGAATTAATAATGTCGCTCCAGCTGTTCAGCGCAGCACCATAAAAATTCGGGATATCTCTGAAATTTTTAGAGGCCGGCCGTTCCACAACGGTACCTTCTGATATGATTAATCCTGAATCCGTAGCCCGTCGGGTGTAATAATCCTTTACATCGGAAGTAGGGATACCATACGGCGAGCGCTTGCGGGTCATTGCAGGCATAACGATCCTGTTTTTTAAACTTAGCGTTTTATAGTTAAACGGGGTAAAAAGAGATTGATAGTCCATTTTATAATTTATTATTTAATATAATTTATTAATTCATCAGCCTCCCCATTAACAAGGAAAACAGATCGTTCAAGTAAATGAAAAAGCAGTAGCGCATAATTATTAGCAACAAATTTCAAGCTGCTTATGGTACCGTTTATGCTGACTATCTACAAGTCAACATTCCTGACTTTTTCATAGAACTTACTGTCTTCAAGAAGGACGACTTAATACAGATACAAATCTAACTTACCTACATGTAAGTAAATATATATTTTATTCAATTTGTCATTAAAATGACAATAGTTATCAAGTAGTTATGAGATCGGTGAGATAGTTGTACCAATAAATAATTGTATTCATTGAGATTAAAAGCCGCATGTGGATTTGGGGCATCTATTTTTTGAAACATCCTCCATTATCAACACGTTAAACATCTATGAAACAGATGGAAGTAAACCCGGATAGTGTTGTAGTGATCGCCTTATCAGGCGCCGCCAAAGCATTACGTCCCGTGGTATTCAAAGAAGGGAAAGACTTTTGCGTATTACTTGGCACTAACCCGCAGGATGGGGTATTTGGATGTGGGGTACGCCCAAGCAGGCCCTGGCGGACTGGGAAGATCATTTAAAAGATCACCTGGCGGTTTCAGATAACTATGATGAAGTGGTTTCATACGTAAGGGAGGTGATGGCTTCAGGGCAGGAAGAAAAGCCAGTGCCTAAACATGTGCAGGGGTTTCATGATCAGGTTAGGCCGGTAAAGAAAAAATAGTAAGAATATGGATGGTAAGAAAAAACGTTTTGATAGCACAACCTCATTGGCCATTGCCCTAATAGTCACCATGCTTATCAGCGCGCTGGTCTACATCTTTGGTGGGCCTGAGTTTTATAAGCATTGGATAGGGTATTAAAATACTTTTTGTTGACCGTTTATTGTACATATTTTGCATGGATTTAGAAAATTATTTGTTATCAACAATAAAGGGTGAGCTATCTAACTCTGCTAATAGTATAGATGAAAAAGCATATCACCTTACGCATTTGATGAAAATGAATATTCATCTTTTCGCAGTTAACTACGCCAGATACTTTCATGAAACTGTGAAAAGTACTGATCCATCTCCTTTATACGCAGATGAATTGTTTTTTGACTGGCTAAAAAATGAATATACAGGCAAAATTCAGATGTCCATAGTCGGTTTAAGGACTTACTTACACGGATTGACAGGGTCTACAGTAAAATTGTATCATCCTTTTGATAGATGCTGCCTCACATTTTCGGAGAATGGGAGCATATAATATAAGTAACATAAATTTACGATGGATGGTATTCTACCATTGTGATAAATTACTGTAAACAAATTAGTTAACTTTTGGACCTGCCAGCTGAACCCCGGAGAGCCGGATGACCTGCAAAGCTTCTTTTGTCCTTTTGCTCATCAGTTCCCGTTCAATCTCAGCGGCCATAAAAAAGACCATTGCCATGACTTTACTTTGAATACTATTGTCTAACTGCCAGCCGCCTTTCACGGAATATATCCTGATACCCTTCTCAACAGCAATGGAAATAATCTCCATGCACTCCAGCATACTTTTATCCAGTCGGGAGAATTCGCTAAGCAGAATGGCGTCGCCCTTTTTCAATTCCTCAAGCAAGGGGCCGATCTTACGTCGCTTCCATGATACTCTTCCGGAAACCTTTTCTTCGATGAACTCGACCTTGCCAAGATTTTTGTCATTAGCTAAGTGCAGAATGTCAGCCTTGTTTTATTCCAGGTTCTGATCTAAGGTTGAGACGCGTAAATAAGCAATTGTACGAGCCATGTTTAGATAATTGGAAGAAAACTTAAAATTGGCTATTTTATGATAAGATTTAGTGATAAATAAGTGTATCGTTTTACCTAATTTTTATTACTGAAAATATGATGGTTTATTTTATAATTTTTTAGAAAATAAATATTATGGAATTTGTCTTATGACTGGGTATTCTGGTGAGATTGATCAGGTAATATGAGATAAGGGGGTCAGGCGTTCCGGCGCAATTGTTTAGTTCCTTATTAACTTAAATCAATTTCCTTGGATATGATAATCTTCTCCGTAGGCTACTAATAATTCTGCCATTAACCTTGCTGATTTTTTACAATAAGTATCTGTTGGCCAGGTTATGGTGGCCAATCTGGTCATACCGTCGCCAGTAATTTTTATAGCTCTTAAATCAGGATGGTTAAAAATGGACGACCCCATCAAGATTGTTGCCCATTGCCCGCTTCCTACCAATTGTAAAAGCATGTTAATATCGTTCACTTCCATTTTTACATCGAGTTTTAGTTGGTGGCGGGACAACAAAAGATCAAAATAATTCCGGATACTGAATCCAGCTGTTGGTAATATTAATTCCAGGCTACCTAATTGTTTAATACTGACTTGCTTTTTTTTTGCTGAAAGATGCCCCCTGTGAACGATCAGCGCCAGGCAGGAAGAAAAAAGACGCTCGGTTTTATAATTTCCGTTTTTTTCTTCCTGTGAAAAGGATAACATCATATCGATTCGGCTCTGATCAAGCTTTGCCATTAAATCCTGTGTTGTACCGAACACGATTTCCAAGTGGATTTTGGGAGATTTTTTGGAAAACTCAATAATGGCTTTGGCCAGCAGGTTGGTTAACCCATAGGTTACGCCGATGGTCAATGTTCCTGTATTCAGGTTCATCAGATCTTTTAACATACTCTTACCGTCGCTGGCATCTTTTGCCGTTTTAGTTGCATAAGGCAAAAAATACCTGCCGGCTTCTGTTAACCGCACTCTTTTTGCGATCCGGTCAAATAAAGGAATACCTAACTCACCTTCCAGTTGTTTAATCTGTTGCGATAATGTGCTTTGTGTTACAAACAAAGCTCCCGCAGCTTCTGTGAAGTTTTGCAGTTCAGCTGCTTTAATGAAGTATTTAAGTTGGCGAAGTTCCATTACTAAAGATACACACTTAATCGATTTTACCGATTAAGTATATCGAAAATAAGCGTTTAGACGATTAATATTTATGGCCGACATTTGATTTATCAAACAAAAACAATATCATGGAAATTCAACAAAACTCAGAAAACGCGCTTTCTCATTCAACTGTAAAAGCTATTATTAATGCTCCTATTGAAAAAGTAAACATTGTCGACTGGTTATTTAATCTGCCCGATGAAGAATATCAAAGATGCTCCACCGCACATATCGCTGCCGGTTTCACCCGAACCCTCGACGGCGAACCAATGTCAATCAACGTGGAAACTATTGGCGGCGCATTAATTATCCAGCATTACGTGGCTACGGAATATAAGCCAGATTATTGCCGGATGCTATCTGTCTCTGATGCGATATCAACCAATGGCCGTAGTAAAGTTCAGGTGTTGTGGGAATTAAAGGCCACAAAAATAGATGATAACACTTGTGAGTACACCAATGAAATTCATGCTACAGCCACACCAGAATTCCTTGAATTTATAAAGGTGCATAATATCACTTTGGCGCAGGCTGCTCACGATCGTCAGGTTGCATCGGATGCTCATAATCACGAGGAAACTCCGCTGTTTGCCAAAAGCATTGAAAAAAAAGCGTTAACGGGTGATTACGGTATTTAATTAGTTTAAGGATGAAAAGCAGATTAATAAGGCTTGTGCGCATGCCGGAAGGTATGCCGCAAGCAAGTGATTTTGAATTACAACAGGACGACCTCTATGATTTTGAGGATGGTGAATTATTGTTAAAACCGTTATATATTTCTGTAGACCCTTACCTGCGGGCTGCTATGAATGGTGGGCATCCGCCAAATCTTAATGTCGGCGATATTATCATATCCCGTGGTATCGCAGAAGTCATAAACTCAAAACACAATAATTTCTCGAAAGGTGATCTTGTAATGGGCTATATGGAATGGCGGGATGTTTTGATAGCGAAAGCGGATGGGTTAACTCGTCTCGAACGTAAAGGCTTGTCATTGAGTTCCAATTTGAGTGTGCTTGGCTCTACCGGCTTGTCAGCATATTTTTCGCTTAACGACATTGGAAAACCAAAAAAGGGCGAAACGATGGTTGTCTCCGGTGCAGCTGGAGCGGTAGGAAGTATTGCCGGCCAAATCGGTAAGATTGCAGGCTGCAAGGTTATTGGCATTGTCGGAAGCGATGAAAAAGCCGACTTGATAAAATCAGATTTTGGATTTGATGCTGCAATTAATTATAAAGAAAACAAGGATATTAATGCAGCTTTGAAGGATCTTTGTCCGGATGGTATCGATGTTTATTTTGATAATGTTGGAGGACCAATATCAGATGCAGTTGTCGAAAAAATGAACGACCACGGGCGGGTAGTAGTTTGCGGTACAATTGCAGAATATAATGACAATAAAGGGGGCGTAGGACCAAGATTGCTGCCACTTGTCGTTTATAAAAAATTATTGATACAGGGTTTTCTGATTAGCGACTACAAAGAACGTTTTGATGAAGGCAAAGCTCAGTTGCGACAATGGTTAACTGAAGATAAAATCCGTTACAGGGAAACTATAGTTAATGGCTTTGAACAATTACCCGAAGCTTTCATTGGACTATTTACCGGTAAAAATGAAGGTAAAATGTTGGTTGAGTTATAATATTAATTATCGTTTGCATTATAGAATTGCTCCTTTTTAATGAACTGAAAATGTAGTACCCTCACCGAGGATTGATTTAACGTAAATTGAGCTTTTAGCAAATTTAGCAGGTTCTTAACGGTCGTCAAGCCAACCCTGAAACGGAATTATTATAGATATGACCAAACGATCACAGGTGTTTTTACTACCAAATAAATAAAACATCTCAAAGTTAGACCCAAGTTTCAATAAAAACAGGCAGGCCTGTTCGGCGATACTCAGCAACTGCATTAAAGTATTTATTCCAAACAGGCTAGCCAGGGTCAAACCAAACAGGGTTTATTTGCTGCTACATTTGCATCAATTAATCTCTTTTTAGCCGCGTATCTCACGCCGCATAAAAAGGTAATAAGCAAATGAGAAACATCCTACTGCTGAGGCCATTAAACCGCTTACCTGAGGCCACACGATCATGACACTTTCCTTAAACGGCAGCGGATTCGGTATAGCGCCCGCCATTTGCTCCATAGTTACAGGACCAAGGCTGCGAACCGACGGCATCAGTAATGTCGTGACTGCATCTGAGTAAAGCTGGTTCGGGGCTACACGTTGCAGATTCAAGATAAGATCATTATACCTGATTATTTCGGCCTGGGTAAGATACGCCGGATCAGGTAAGAAGGACTTGACAATAAGGTTAATGACAATCTGGTAAAATATCGTAAAGAACAACCAGATCCCAATGGCGGTAAGCGCGGAAGTTGCGGCTTGCTTAAACAAGATAGAAAGCATGATAGATAAACTCAACCAAAAAGCCATATAAGCAATAGTGATCACAATAAACCCCAGTATACGAAGCAGTTCCTGCGGCTCCATGCGCACACCAGTCAGTACTAATCCTCCTCCTATCATCAGCAAAGCCAATGCAAAAAACAAACCGCTGACGATAACCAGGGCGCTCACAAATTTGGCCAGCAGCAAATTATCCCGGTAGATGGGCTGCGCCATCAGGCGGGTTAAGGTACCGCTATTCAGCTCGGAATTAACCGCATCGAACCCTAAGCTGATACCCAGCAACGGTGACAGGAAACTCAGGAACACATGAAATGGTGGAATGGAATTGTCGGTTGTTGTTAATAGTTTCAGGTATAAAAACAGATGATCCGGATCTTTTGTATTTCCTATTGCTGATTTGATATTTGCCAGCGATACGTACATGGCGGCGATAAAAGTAAGAACGATGAGCGCAATCAATATGCTGAAGCGCCAGCTGCGTATATGATCCGCTATTCCCTTGTGAACCATCACGCTGAAAGGCCCCGGATCAGGAGATTGACTTTTCATAGCTTGTATTTTTAGTACTATTTGATTCAAAATATTTCTGGTAGATATCGTCCAGGCCATAATTTTTTTGATTGACGCCGATCACATCATAGCCTTTTTCAACCAGGAAACGAACCAGTGCGGCCGTTATATCGCGCCTGCTTGTAAATTCCAGTTCATTTTCGTGGATGCTAATCTGGATAATTGGGTCCCATGCCTGGAGTTCCGGTTTCAGCTGCCAAGGCAGTGAAACGGGTTGTGCTACCCTGATAGAAGTGACATGGCTATCGGTGCCGAATATTTGGGCGGACAGCGCACCGACATCTCCCTGGGCAAGCAATTTGCCGTTTACAAAAATCCCGACCCGGTCGCAAACCTGCTGCACATGGTGTAAGTGATGTGATGAGAGCAAAACGGTCAATCCATGATGACGGCTCAGTTGTTTGATCAGCGCCAAAAAGTCTCTAACCCCAGTAGGATCGATGCCAAGAGTCGGCTCATCAAGAATGATGACCTCCGGGCTCTTGATCAGCACATCGGCCAGGCCCAGCCGCTGTTTCATGCCGCGCGAGAAAGCCGATGTCTTTTTATGCTGGTCTGGTGCAAGGCCCACTATTTCCAATACCTCGGCCGAGCGTTTTTTCAGTTCGTTCTCGGGTAAGCTATTCAATCTGCCCATATACACCAGGTTTTCCAGCGCGGTCATGTTATCATAAAAACCAACGCTATCAGGCATGTAACCCACTTTTTTCTTAACGGAGATCGGATTGCTGGTAGCGTTATGCCCGCACACCATAGCCGTACCGCTTGTCGGATCGGTAAGCCCGAGCATCATTAATATGGTGGTGGTTTTGCCCGCGCCATTTGGCCCCAGCAATCCGAAGATCTCGCCCTTGTCGATATCAAGGTTTAAGCCATCGACCGCTTTAACAGCGCCATATTGCTTGGTTAAATCCTTTAATTGTATAATAGCATTTTTCATTGGGTAAGAAATAGATAGGGTTTTATCTTCTGCCATATTTACGAATGAGATAAAAAACGATGCCGATGGCCAGCAGGATGACCAAAATGCCAATCCAGCCGGAAAGCAGGGACGTTCTGACCGCCAGCCGGAAAGCTATCTGTGAGTTGGTATTGCTATTAGTTGCCGTAAAGTCCGCGGCATAATCGCCGGCGATGGTTTTGTCCGGCACTTTTACCGTCGCTTTAACGTCGGTAGTTTTTCCTGTTTCCAGTTGTTTGATACTGGCCGGTTCAAAAGTAGCTTGCCAGCCGGTAGGCAACTGTGCAGTAACCTGCAGGTCATTTAATGGTAGGGTGCCGGTGTTTTTTACCGTCAGCTGCAATTCTTTTTGGCTGCCGGCAGTGACTTCGTCGCTCAATCTTCCTGTCGGTGTACTCAGTGCCAGGCTGTAGGAGCCCTTAACTACGGCTTCGAGGTTCAGCGATAAGGTATCAGCACCGGATACGGCCTTGATCGGAACCTTATATTTTTTCGGAGAGGCGGTGGCCGTGGCGTTGATCTCAATGGCAATATCCTGCGTTTTTCCGGCGTCCATGTTTATGGAAGTAACCTGGCTGCCGTCCACTTTATAAGCGATCATCCAGCCAATCGGAAGATCGGTCTTGAGTTCGTAAACCAGCGCGCTGGCCGAGCCATTATGCAGCGTGGTACTGTAACGAAAAGTTTCATTCGTTGCGGCTTCGATGTTCATCAGTTTGGCGGTGAAGACTGATTTTCCGGGCGGCCAGGTGACCGGCTGCTGCTGGGCCTGTGATGCGAAGGCGGATGTTAAAATTAATACGAGAAATGTAAAACTGCGCACTGCGCTGGAAGGTGGGATAATGAATTTGGGTAACATGATCTAACAACTAAAATAGTTAATGATAGCTTCAAAAAATGCTTCTTTGATAATTGGTTTTAATGTTAAAAATTGATGGCCCAAAGTAAAAAAGCTGGCAAAAAAATTCAAATAGCTTTAACATTTTTTAACAAATTGATTGGGGTATGCTAAATCTTGCAGATGAGAAAATAGATCAAACCATTCAGACGAATTCATCAATGTCCTGAAATTTATACTCGCTAAAACTTAAAATAGGTTGTAGGTGGTCAACCTACAAAATTGCGAGATGTTATGAGCCTTCATAGACACTTCTTAAATTACTGGCATAGTGGTAATGCTACGGTCTATTCTGTCCTGTAGCGCTTTCATAATTGTGTTCATTTGTATCCACATGTTAAACTTTTTTGGACATGAACATGCCTCATCGCCTATCAAATTCCTGGTTTCACGTTAATTTTTGCAATGTTTTTTAATGAACTACCGCTTTTTTCCTAACTAATTAAACCGGAACAGCCTTTGTTAGGAAAAAGATAAAGCCATGTCTAAACGGATACTTGTGATTGACGATGATGAGGATATCCTGGAAATTCTCGATATCGTATTAAAGGAAGAGGGGTATGAAGTGGTGTTATCCAATACCGGCGAGGCCGCTCAACATATACATGTAATTCACCCTGATCTCATTTTGCTGGATGTCCGGCTCAATGGATCAGCCAAAAGTGGATATGAGATCTGTGCCGAGTTAAAACAGGAATATGCTGACGAACAGATGCCCATCGTCTTGATATCGGCTGAAACAGATTTAGAGGTTTTGGCGAATGAATGCGGAGCAGATCATTACATTCCAAAGCCCTTTAACCTTTTTCAACTTCTGATCCAGGTTAAAAAATTGTTAGTGTAACTTCTTTAACGGTAGCACTCGTTAAATTTGTCCGTTTCGTAAATTAGATACCGCTTACTATGGAAGAAAATCAAAACCGGAAAGCAAACCAGAAAATCAGCTTTGGCTCTAAAAAATTAAGAATCTTTTTTATCAATCATCTTGATAAAATCTACGCAGCAAAAGCACACCTGGTTCTCCACTTGCCGCAAATCGCAGCAAATGCTCATTTTGCCGACTTACGGCATGCTATTTTAGAGACGCAGGAAGATGTCGAAAAGCAAATGGCGAGAATGGAAATTATTTATAATATCCTAGATGAGGAAAGGTCACAAGGAAACTTTAGCGGTCTGGCCGGACTGGTAGACGACGCGTTTGCCGATATCGAATTACATAGCCAGGAGCCTGAACTCCGGGATCTTTCCATTGCATTTTATATGCAAAATATAGAAAGCATGGAGTCATCGTCGTTTCAGGTTTTGCAAATGGCCGCAGTGAAACTAAAAAACAAACAAATCAAACAATTGATCAAAGAAAATTACGACGAGGCCAAAGCTGACCGAACTTTACTATTACTTATTACCGCCAAGTATATCACTGGCAAAGAATAATAACAAAATAATATTCTCCTTGTGGTAGTTCTGTATAACGATCCATGTTGCTTACAACCAACCCTATTAAAGAACACGTATTTATTCTTGAAAATACCGTATTTATTACGGTAATATCAGCATGACCATATAATTAACTTTAAAAAAGGTCAGTTGACTATGTGTATTTTGTATTGGCTATTTGAGCAGCGAGTGCGACATGGCCGAACTTTCCCTATTGACAACTCCGGTTGAAAAGGTTTGCCGGAGTTGTTGATTAAAGCCTGCTACATCGGAAGTTGATACAAACTACATTCGACGCTGTTCCTTTACCTAACTATCACTACAGCATGTCTGAATTAGAAAAATGGTTCCTTAAGATCCTTACGGAGAAAAACGAGCAAGGCATAAGATGTGAAATATCTTCTTATTTAAAAGGTAATCAAAAAAAGTATACGTTCCTGGTTGAAGGTGAACTCAGAAATATTGAACGGTATCTACAGGCAGAGGAACTCATTCAATATCGCTTACTGATTTCAAAAAAGCCACTTAAGCGAGCTGCTCCATCCTGTCAGGACCTGTAAAGTCCCAATAGTTGAATTTGATTATCGGAAAGTGGAGGATTAGAGTCCAGAATGAATTCGATCATTACATGCTGCTATAGGCGAACGCAGGTTGATGCAGCGGAAAGCCACGCCTGCTCGCACATTTTGAGCCGCTAATTCAAAACTTTCTAAATACTTACCTGTATATAATGACAAGGTAAGATTACCGAGTTCCCATTCAATTTTAATAAAACGTGGGTGTTAGCGTGGTTGCTAACACCCATTTTTATTTTTATACTTGTAGTATTATGATAAGTTACGCTCACATTATGTGATAAGGTTTAAATCCGAGCCCCTGAGCAGCGAGTGTCAAGGGGCTTTAAGCTTTTTAGGCTGCGTAGTGACGCGACTCTGGCCATCGTTACATGCTTATTATCGTAAGACGTTTGTATTTTCCAGATTTTGACAAACCATCCCTTGATTGAACGCCCAGATATTGCTTATCCTGGGTTTCCATCATAGCAGTGAATGTTATCATCCAATTAATAGCTGCAACTATACAGATGTCAGAACACCAACTAATATCGAGGTAACAATTTGTTTTATTAACATTTCAGAATAGTGCTAAAAAGACACAATTTGTTTTAGACAGAAAAATCATTAAAATGTCCCTCCCATGTAGTTTTGGGCAATATTTAGGTTCAAAGATCACCTGAAAAAAGACAGGATTTGTTACGAATAGCGCAGAAATGACTTGCGAATATTGGCATCGGTCTTGACTTAAAGTGTTTTTATATAGCTAAAACCAAAAGTCTGATCATGATAGGTAGGCATGATCATAGTTCTGGTACCATTTATTCCTTTATCAGACGTAAATTGTTTTTTAATTAGAGGATAAATCAAATAGGCAATCTTCGTTGAAAGGATGCCTACCCCAGCTCCGGCTACTACATCACTAAACCAGTGAGCGTTGTTGTAAACTCTCAATATGCCGGTGGATGCAGCGATCGAATAACCTGCGATGCCATACCAGGGCGAAATATCTCCATATTCCTGATTTAAAAATTCAGCCGCGGCAAAAGCATTACCGGTATGTCCCGACGGAAAAGAGTAATTATCCTTATCACTGGGGCGAGCCCGTTTACTTAGATTTTTCACTGTAAATGTTGAGCCCGCGAAAATACCCTCAGACAAAAGGTAAAGTGCCGTGCGGTCTGTAAAATTATGCTTACCCTGCACGCCAGCGAGATTTAAACCGTATACGATCACAGCGGGCGCAAACTGCAAATAATTATCTGCGTGGGTTTTAAAACCAGGGTGATCTTTCTGCATATCGTTATACACATTATAGTCAATTTGCCTGATACCTTTAATGTGAAAAGAAAGAATGCCCCAGGTTATAAATGCAGCCGGAGGTATGTACGTAATAATCGAATGATTTTGCTCTTCTAACGTTTTGTTAATTGTGGTATCCTTCAGGGAATTTCGGTTAGCTGGCTGTTGTCCAAATGACTCCAAATGACCAAATAATAAAATAAGGAGTAATACTTTTTTTAGTTTCATAATTACCTCTAAATACAAATGATTGTTGCCGTATGCTTAATTTTGTTTATTCTACACCATTAATGCATTGATAATAAACTCATCACAAATTTCTGTTAGTTTATTGTCACTTAAAACACTCTAAATTTTAGTCATTTCTCGACTCTTATATCTTTGGGTTAACACTTAGTACCATTCGTTTGACTGATATTAAGAACAACATAGTCTGCCGTATGCTAGCGCCAGTTCTTAGCCCAAAGAAATTGAAAAACGGTTGTTTGTTCTATAATGGCATTAAAATAAACACAGAACGGCTATTATTGATTAGCATGACTATTCGGCGTTAGCTGCGTCATCACTGATGCATTCCACATTAGGTTATAAAGTCGATAATTTTTAATTTTCGGTAAGTCTTACGTGATCGTGCTTTTAGCTGCTAAGGCTCCTCCCCATAAAGAGCCTGGGTTAGCGTGTTCCGGGTAAAGAGCGATCATCGCGTTGTATAGTTCAATGGTGGTCGTTGTCTCTGCGTTCACACGTTCGAAATCATCCAAGTATCTCCTGGTTTCCATCAAGATAAACGGTTCATCAGAAAACGATGGCTGTTTATGGCCCGCAACAACCCAATTGGGCTGCAATTTTACAAGGTTATCTAAAGCGTTTCTCCATTCTAAACGGGATTCTGCCGTGGTTTCTCCCAGATATAAATGAATACCGTTATAAACGACATCCCCGCCAACGATAAGTCCGATGGATGGCACGTAAAGAACAGTTGAATCGAAAGTATCAGTGAAACCTGTTTCCACAACTACCATTTTTTTTCCTTCAAGTTCAAACTCGTTGCTTTGCAATACTTGAGGAACAGCCAATCTTTCAGGTATCTCGCCTGGAAAGCGAGGTTTCCAAAAGCCGTCAATGACTTCCGGCCGTGCGTGTTCGGCACAATCTTCTGCAACTGCCCGGGTGCCGATCGCTATGGCATTGGGAAAACGATCAAGTAGTATTTGAAGTCCGAAAAAGTGGTCGCCGTGTGCATGCGATATATATATGTATTTAAGGTTCTTACCGGTATCGGCGATGGAATCCGCCAGTGCATTCGTATGTTCGATCGTGAGAAATGTGTCCACAAGCACGGCATCATCTCTTCCATAGATAAAGGTTGCACTATTTGATACCCATTTTAAATTATCCAACCCTGGAGGGGTGTTCGGATCCCTGTTCAGGCCAGGCCGGGTACAGGTAAATACACTGAAGCCGAGCGCTTCGTTTGTTCTATTGTCTTGTTGTGCCATTTGATTTAAATTTTTAAGTATTAGCGGAAACTTATGTTAATCTTTTAAAAAAGGTATTGCTTCAGTAAGGAACAAATCATGGTATTGGAAAATAGCACCATGGTTGGAATCCGGATATAAACTTAATTTAGCTTTAGGCAGATACTGCAACAGGCGATAAGAATTAATAGTTGGCACCACAATATCATTATTGCCATTTACAACTAAAACTGGGATATCAATTGATTTCAATTTATCCTTAAACTCTTCGTCAGGTTGCCCCCAGGCAATAATGGCTTGTAATTGTGCCATAATAGATTCTTGTGTAGCATTAGGATCGCGATCAATCTGGCGTTTATGCATGCTTTCCAGCACACTTTTGCCAATCGCCCTGCTTTCTTCCGAAGGAGAGTAGAATAAGTATAATTTCTGATCATTGTCAGTCATATTGCTTATATGATTAAGTGGAGTAATAATATCTACGATGCCGTCCCCTCCTTTGGGCCCGGTACCTGCAAGGATCATCTTATTAACCAGTTGAGGATGGTCTAAAGCAAGTTGCTGTGCAATAAATCCGCCCATTGAAAAACCAAGTAGATTTACCTTATCGTATCCAAGCGCTGCAATAAAATCTGCGGCATCCTTTGCCATATCGGCTATGTTATCCGGAGTTGTCCCCTCAGATGCGCTAACGCCTTTATTGTCAAATACAATAACCTTAAATTCTTTAGCAAACCCGTTTGTTAATGCTGGGTCCCAGTTTTCCATTGAACCTGTAAAATGTTGAAACGTAATAAGTGGGATGCCTGATTGTTTACCAAGAACCCGATAAGCATAACGAGTACCGTTGGCATCAATGAACTGAGTGACTGCAGTCTCATGATAATTTGGTGTGCTAATTGTTTCCATTTTTTTAAATATTAAGAGATTATACTTTTTTTTAGTTTTTAAAGATTTTTGTAAGAGGCTGATTGTTTGATTAAAAAAGAGTCGTCCGTGTAAGCGGCCAATTATCAAATTTCCAAGAAGTGCGTCTATCCACAATGCAGCAACTTCTTTAACATCGTTCTTAAATGTAAACCTTCCCGTTTTCAAACCTTCGATCAGCACATCCAGGTTCGGTGTCAGGTTACCCTGACTCATGTGAGGCCATTCGTGATTGTTTAGGTTAACCTCGAAGTCAAGTACCTGAACCAACAACATCAGGGAAGGTAAACTGTACTTCAGTTAATTTATTTGTCTTAACGAATAATTTTTGGCAAGCATAGATTTCAGCTTTAACCTGGCCTTAAATAAATTTGACTTGGATGTTCCTACACTGATATTTAAAGCCTTGGAAATCTCTTCATGTGAATAGCCTTCAATAGCATACAGATTAAATACCAATCTATAGCTAACTGACAACTGCTGAACCATGACGAGCAGGTCTTCGTAGTTTAGCTTACTATCGGCCTCCGGCTCAACTTTGGCCTCGTCGGCATCATCCAGATCCTCAAATACAGAAACCCTCAATTGCTTGCGGTAATGATCAATGGAGGTATTGACCATTATTTTCCCCAGCCATGCCATAAAAGGAAGCTCGTTATTATAGCGGTGCAAACTGGTAAACACTTTCATAAACCCCTGATTAATGATTTCTGTGGCTTCGTAGCGGTTATTTGAATATCGGAGGCAAATTCCCATTGCCAGGCCGTAAAATTTCTTATAAAGCTGTTTTTGAGCTCTGGGATTGCACTCAAGGCATCCATTTATTAATTGTTTAAAATCAGATTCGCTCATTTTAACATCTGGTGTAATAAATATTAATCAGGCAATTCAAATCAATTTTACATTGCAGATCATTAAAATCGCTGGTTACCAAAAGCCTGCGCCGAAGGAACAGTAATGACATTGAACTCATGCTTTGTTACCTGATGGCAGTTGTTACAGGTTTGGGTTAACAAGGCAAAGTGATTTTTAAAACCTTCGGGGTTTTTATCCTTGATGGCTTTTTCCAAAGCGTTCATTTCCGGATAGATCATACCCATCGCATTGGCAGCCTCACTATGCTTATGGTATTTTACAATTCGTTTGAAACCTCCGGCCAGCTGGCGCCTTTCATATTCTGCCAACGTCCAGTTTTGTTGTTGTCCGGCGAGATAAAGTTTATAATGATGCGGCTGAACGATACCGTTCATGATTTCGCCGGTTCCCGGCACATAAGCAGAATCAACTTTTTTCTGAAGACTATCTATGCGGGCCAGCAATTTGGCATTATCACCAGATTGCTGGCAACCTGCGAAAAAAGCAGTTGATAAAAAAAACAAACTTATGATTAATAGTAGGCGTTTCATAGTAGATGAATATTACTTGTTATTTGATTAATTAATTTGACAGATGGGTCAAAAAGGCATTAGTTTGCCTTTTGTTGTTTTGCAGCGGCTATAATTAATTTAGCAACTTCCCGGGGATGAGACTCATATACAGAGTGGCTTGCCCCTGCTATTTCTACTGTTTGGCTTTTTGCTCTTTTGGCATACATACGCTCTAAATCAGGGTTAATGATACGGTCGGCTTTGGCAACCATATACCAGCTGGGTTTAGTTTTCCAGGCCGGGTTCTGAATAATAGCATGAAATACCGCATCTGCCGCAGGCATTTGCGCATTGGCCTCAAAATCGGCTACTCCAGCAGGAAGATCGGCGGCAAAATCTGCATGAAATTTCGCAGGATCTATATAATCGAACCCATCAGCGCCTTTTTGAAGAGATTTATAGGCCGATGGATGTAGTTTGCCGTTTCCGCCTTCACTTTCTCCCTTATCAGGGGCATGCGCAGCAATATAAACCAGGCCAACAACTTTTGGATCATTTCCTGCTTCGGTAATAATCGCGCCTCCATAGCTATGAGCTACCAAAATACATGAACCGTTCTGTAGGTCAATAACCCGTTTTACCGCTGCCAGATCTGCAGTAAATGAGGTTAGCGGCTGCTGCACAACAGTAACATGGTAACCTGCTTTTTTCAAAATATCATAAACAGGTTTCCATCCCGATCCGTCAACAAATGCGCCATGCACTAATATGATATTTTTTGCTTCAACCGCCTCAAATTTTATAATCCGGGTAGCTTTATCCGTATTTGCGGCAGTAATATTCGCTGCCGCATTTTTTTCAGCGGGCGCTTTTGTTAAAGTATCCGCATTCAGCTGCAAACTAAAAAACACAAAAAGAACGAAAGCGACGAGAATGGGTTTTGATGGATTTTTCATAATCATTTAATTATTGATTAACCGTTTGAATGCTTAAAATTAAATACGACTATCGGATATGTATTTCACTTTTCGACTGCCGGGCATATATAATCGTTGAACGTACCTCAATGCACGTTGTCCGGTCATTAATCAGATAAATGTAAATGAACTTATTCGTAAAATCACCTTAGTTATAATTGACCGGTGTTATTATATGGGCCCGTACCGAACTATTCTATTATAAACTCCATGCCACTAATGCAATAATCTGATTATAAGAACTTTAAAATAATTCCCCAATTTAAAAAAAGTGAAATATCCCTTGCTTTTCGCAGAAAAAGATGATATTCCACGAACATACCGCCCATAATCGTTTTCGTGAATTTTGCGCTCAAATATGTCACATGAAATTTTACGGGATACGTATATCTTACGTGCCCCCTTTTTGGCGAAAGCTCCATTGTATTGTAGTAAATGAAAGAATATTTAAATACCAAAAATAAACCTGGTAAAAATGCTTTCTGATTACGGGACATTCCTTGTGTTAGGAATAGTAAGTTCAAATAGCATTGTTAAATAGCGAAATATCATTTTCTTGAACGAATAAAAAATAACAAACATTTGATTTTCAATATGTTAAGCATTTGGCACAATATTTTCTAAGGATAATTCAACAATTTAATACCCCGCTTTAAAATGAAAAAGTACCAATTCACAAAAAAGATCAACAGCAAGATTACCAGGAAGGAAATCGAGCTTCATATCCAGGGATATATTTTAGACTTTTGTCAACTTCACAACGAAAGAAGCTTGTTGTGTTTGCAGGATAATATGCTATTTCCAATGGAGAGTTTAACAATTACACTAATGGATCAATCATACGACAGTCTTCAAAAGTCCTACATTTACATCCATACCATTGACTCCGACTGCGGGTACAAAGGCTTACTGATAGCTGATAAAATTTGTTTTCTGAACAGCGCGGAAGTTGAGAATAGCGATCTGCAATGTTGATGCGTTTAATTATTGCCATATATTTTGCGGCGGTCTCAAAAACCGGATTAATTGTGTTCAGCACAAGTTAAAACAGTGATGCCTCAAAAGGCTATCATCCCTGTATATAGCATTTTTAAACATTTCACGCCCGTTCATAGTGCCGCACATTGTGAATACACTATCCATGCCTTACCGGCTTGGGGGCTGCTGATAAATTTTAAGAATACTTTTTGATTAATATCCCCAATTTTTTCATCCTTGATCTTAAAGTAGATACATTAATATCCATGAGTTTGGCGGCGCCGTCAGAGCCGCATATTTTCCCATTACATTTATTAAGCACACTTAATATATATTCCCGCTCATTTTCACTTATCGTTTTCGTAACAGCATTGTTAGCACTACGATTTTTTGCCCCTCCCGAAAGTTGTATGGTATCAATAATATGGTTATTCGTCATTAATACGGCTCTGGCCATTATATTTTCAAGTTCCCGTATGTTGCCCGGCCACGAATAGTCAAGCATCGTGTTAATGACATGATCTGCCATGAGCGTAATAGTTTTTTTTTCCTTTCGTGCATAATGTTGTAAAAAATGGTTTGCCAAGATTAAAAGGTCACTCTTGCGTTCTCTCAAAGGAGGTATAACAATCGGAAATACATTGAGCCTGTAATAAAGATCTAACCGGAACCGGCCGCCGGCAATTTCTTCTTCTAAATTCCGGTTGGTTGCTGCCAGAATGCGAATATCCACTTTCCTTTTTTTACCGCCAATCGGTTCAACTTCTTTTTCCTGCAAAACCCGAAGTAGCTTAATCTGAAGATCAAGAGGTAAATCTCCTATTTCATCTAAAAAAATTGTTCCCCCGTCACCCTGCTCAAATTTCCCGATGCGCTTATCTGTTGCTCCCGTAAAGGTTCCTTTTTCGTGGCCAAATAACTCCGATTCTATAAGAGTTGGAGGCAGTGCAGCGCAGTTTACTACAATAAATGGTTTAGCCCTGCGCGTGGAAGTGCGGTGAATACACTGCGCAACTAATTCCTTTCCTGTTCCGCTTTCTCCTAAAATCAATACAGATACGTCAGAATTGGCAACTATTTTTATTTGATCAAGCACAAACACCATACCCTCGCTTGTGCCGATAATTTCTTTGAGTGAGTTATCAGGCAATGCTAATGGGGAGGCTTTGCCGGTAATAATACTATTTTGATTTTGCTGATGCAGGTACCAGGCTACATCAAGCATCACTACCACATCCTTTTCCCGAAAGGGTTTTACCAAAAAACCATAAGGCTTTGTTTCTTTCGCTTCGTTTAGTATTTGCTTACTTGAATTTGCAGACAGGTACACAAATGCAATATTTTCTGCTTTTAATACCTTAGCGAGATCTATGCCGGTTAGCCTGCCTTGTAAATGAATATCAAGTAAAACCAGGTTGGGTTTTTCCCTTCGTTGTATTTTTATCGCTTCCTGATAAGATGAGGCTATGGAACACACGGCGTAACCAGCTTTAATAAGAATTATCCTGAGGTTATTCGCTTCAACAAACTGATCTTCGACAATAAGTATTTTGATATCCATATATATAGATACTTTTTATGTATGAGTAAGTAACAAATCTGAAACCTGGGTGTAGTTTAAAATACTTGGGTTAAAGGCAACGGTAATCTTAAGACCGCCGTCGCTTTTAAGCGTCAAAGTTCCTTTAAGCTCTTTGCTCAGACCTTTAATTAATTGCATCCCTAAAGATGCAGTACCAGAGCGCTGTAAATTCATTCCAACCCCGTTATCAACTATTTCCAACTTGACCGACCTACCATAATGAGCGAAAGAGATGGAAACCATCCCCCGCCCATTATTCGGAAAAGCATATTTAATTGCGTTTGTTAATGCTTCATTGATAATCAAGGCCAAAGGTATAGCTTGTGATGCGTCAAGGCTAATCTGATCAATGCTTAAATTGAAATAAATCCCATCTGATATATCAAAGCTCTCTTTCAGATATTGAACCAATTCCGGAATATAATTAGCCATATTAATTGTTTTGATATCTTCCGATTGATATAGTTTTTGATGGATCAATGACATTGTATAAATACGATTCTGACTTTTTTCAATGGCCTTTAATGCGTCATTTTCCAGGTACGCTGCCTGGGACTCCAACAGGCATATGACCGTGTGCAGGTTATTTTTCACACGATGATGTACTTCTTTAAGCAACCATTCTTTTTCATTCAGCAAAAATTCCAATTGTTCATTTTTTTGAGTAATAATCTCATTTTTGCGCATAATCACCTCGCTTGTATGCTCAATGAGCTCGCTTTTTTTCATGATCTCCCGGTTAGCTTTTTGTTTATGTCGGTATTGTCTGTAAAGCAGCACTGTAAACGCCGAAAGCGCTACGATCCCGACCGTGATAAGATTTTTTGTAAAGTTGAATTGTTTTAATCTGATCTCCTGGAGTTTGCTGTTTTGCTGTAGTAACTCGATATTTTGATCCTTGATTTTCAAGGCGCTTTCCTTTTCTTTTGTTCGGTATTCTACTTCCAGCCGTTTCACTTCCTTGTTTTGCTCCTGCCTTAAGTTAAATTCTTCCATCCCCCGAAAATTCGATAAATGCTTGATAGCCGAACGGTAGTCTCCCATAGCGGAGTCAGTTAAAAAAAGCAAAAAATTGAGGTGACTATTCACAGCTGATGTCATTTTACCGTCCAAGCCTTTCGAGGCCACCTCCAAATAAGGTTTAGCTTTGGCGTACAACCTGGATTCAACATACAGTTGTCCAACATCTTTATAAAGCAGCGCGGTAGATTCTGATTGGTTTTTGCTCAAATTCTTGCTTAAATTAACTGCTTTTAAAAAGTATTTTTCAGCCGATCCGTACATTTTCATATCCCTGTAAATGTTGCCGATCATTTTGGCATCATCAATTTTATCAGCATAAGTCACCGGTGGATAATCTTTTTGAATTTTCCGGGCATAATGCAGTGCCTGCTCGTATTTTTTCATTTTTCTTAGTGCCCGTACCGGCATATTCAGTACCTCATGATCAGTCAGGCCGTATTTGCCGGTATGAATTTTCATACTATTGATAGCAAGAACAGCCATATCAAAAGTTTGCTGATAATTTTCGTTATCAATTTGAATAACCGACTGAATGATGTAAATATCTCCGGCCGCAATTGTATCCCTGGTGGCCTTCATGCTTTTTACCGCCTCCATAGAATAGTATAGTGCTTTGTCATTATTTCCGTTCGTAAGATACCAAACAGCAAGATTATTATACAAGTAATGCAGCTTTGCATAGTCTATAGCCTTATATCTGTTGATTACTTCAAGATATTCCTTTTCTGCAACGGGCTTTCTCTGATCTGCGTGAACCATCGCTATGTCGTTAAGCGCAAGGATCTCATACTCCGGGAGATGGTGATAAATGCTTGATATTCTGGCTTCCCCGGCATAAAAAAGCGCTTTCTGCCAGTCATTATCCTTTTTCCCGGTCTCTCTTTGTATATACCTATAGCTTAAATTCAGGTAAAGTTTAATCCTGGAGACATCGTTAAGGGTGGGTAATATCTTTTCTGCTGATTCCATATCATCGCGCAAGGTAAAAATATCGGCTATCTGCAGCATGGCGTCATTATAGCCCGACTCATCATTCAAATTACTGCTTAAGGTACTTGCCGCTGCCGCAAAATTCATAGCACGATCCAGATCAGCCTTTGTTCTTAATGGCTTGTTGATATTCAAATTACTTAAGCTAAGCAATAAGACCACTTTATAACGATCTGGTTTACTAATTTTTAGCGAAGCTAACAAGGTTGTTTCTTGGGCAGGACTTACCGGATTCGGGGAGGGATACAACTGCCCTAAAGCAGTACTATGAACAAACGCCATAATAATTGTAATTGCCAGGGCCCTTATTAAAGGACGCATGCATCGTTGAATCTGGCTTGTCATTTTTATGATCATAATTAAGCGGTATCAGGGGGAACACAGCTATATTAAATGACCTCCGGCACATTATACCTCTATTGCAGTCAGTAATAAATGGTGGTTTATTATCACTCAATTGCAGAACAACAAGGAGCCTTAATCATTTCAATTTAAATTTAGCCAATAAAAAAATGAGTTTCAAATTATCGTGATCCTTTTTCGCGTGAGATAATATTCGCTACTAATTGATTCAAATTAAAAAAGCGTTATTTCCTATAACCCAGTGAAATATCGTCCATTCAAGACACCACTTTCCTTAATATTTAACAAAAGAAAAACTTGGACAGTTCCATTTCAGGATAGGTTCGGTTGCATACAGCATTGCTTTATGCCTGATGTACATTTGCTCCGTGCTTTGCGTCGTAGGAGGAACGGCCCCCAGGCGTTCCTTTGAGATGAACTTTCCTGTCGAGCGGCAAATACCATAAGTCTTATTTTCAATGATGCATTACGGCGGCCTCAAGTTGTTCGATAAATTTCTTCTGTCACTCGGCCAGTTGACTGGTTTGCTCCTTTTCAAAAGTCGCCGAACCGTCCTCCAGGAATAACTCTTTCAGCTTGGCTGAGGAAAAAAACGCTCCGGTATATGCATCGATATGCCAGGTTGCCAAATCCGCCGAATCGATGGCCAGTCGTAGTTGTTCCTCAACCCATTCTACAGCCTGCCGTGCGAGTACCTGCTCAGTGACTTCAACTGCAACATTCATGGCGCAGATGATCTGTTCACCATCCTAAGTGGACGATAGCTGAAATTAAAGTAGCGAATTTCCGATTTTCCATTACGCATCATGCGGCCCGGTACTTCGTTGCCATCCGAAGAAATCCCGTTGTGATAAATATTGAAAAGCAATTCTACTGCTGGCCCCTCTCAATTCCGGCATAGCTTCCAAAAGCGGACGTCCTATTATTTTCTCACCTTTGCCTGATATCTCTAAAATGACTTGATTAGCCAGATCAACTACGAACTCGGGACCCCGGAAAACTAATATAGCAACAGGCGCCTTTTCTGGGTATTCTGCGGAGGATGACCAACTTGGCCCGGAATTGTTCTGGAACAGCTGACCAGGCCTCTCGGAACGCCCTGGTGAAATATCAGCGGTACACATTGCTGTTAGTTAATAGCGATGCCTTTAATATCCCTAACGACCGGTACCATATTCAACGCTTCCCTTATCAATTTAATCTTACCGTTTTCGGCTACCACACGGCCCATATAGTGCTGAGCGTAATCTTTGCCATTTGATGCGATAACAGCAGTTGCCTCGTATTCTCCAAAAGCCTGATCAGGTGTATCAATATGGATCTGAATGTTTTTGAATTTGAATCCGGGGAAAGTCTTTGGCAGATTACCTAAGAAGTTATATAGTACTTCACGGCCTTCCCAACGGGCCGGTAGGCCAAGGCTGGCCAGGTATGGCAGTTCAAATACCGCATCGTCAGCAAATAATTCGATTTGAAAATCAGGGTTACCTACGTTTTCCAGATAGTCCAGTAACAATTCTTTTGCAGTTTTCATGTCTTTATTTTTTAAATGTTTTATGTTGTTTTAACAATACAAAGATGGCTTGTTCACATGCGGCCTCCATTGACCTTTCGTAAGAAATAAGATTGATTTATATCAATTCCCTGAGGCTTTTCAATAACAGAACTGTAGCGGTTTAGCAATCCCCGCGGGTCGGGCCGTCATGTTTTGATGAGTGTGGTCATCCCATCCGAACAAACGAAAAAACCCGGACTGTTTTAAAGTCCGGGTTTAATACTCATATTTTGAAATTTTAAGCTTGTTTTGCAAACTGTACGTTGATCAGCAGTTTAATATCTTCGCCTACTACGATCGAACCGGCTTCGGTGACATCATCCCAGGTCAATCCGAACTCCTTGCGGTTAATTTTGCCTGTTATTTCGAACCCGGCTTTGGTATTGCCGTAAAAATCTCCGGCCAGGCCACCGTGTTCCGCTATAAGGGTTACGGGTTTAGTCACGTCTTTGATGGTCAGGTCGCCGGTTAAAATGTAATCCTCACCGTCTTTGGTGGATGCTGTTGAGACGAAGCTGATCTTCGGGTATTGCTCCGCGTCGAAAAAGTCAGGAGATTTTAGTTGGCTGTCACGCTGTTCCTGGTTGGTGTCAAGGCTGTTTACGTCTAAACTGAATTGAATTTTTGCACCTGTAAAATCTTCGTTATCCGTTTCCAGGCTGCCTTCAAAAGATTTAAAAGAACCGGTCACTGTGGAAATCACCAGGTGTTTCACTTTAAATTGTACTTCTGAGTGCATGGGGTCTAAAACCCATTTGGTTAATGTTAACATGGTTTTAATGATTAAAGAATTTGTGATTAATTTATTTTGTTTTTTGTGTTGGTCGTTTGAACAATACAAAGATGAATTGTGCGCTCCGAGCCACAATTGATGTATCGTAAGAAACGAAATTGACTTAAATCAATTGTTTACAAATAACTTATGTAGGCCGATGCCATTCCTCTATTACAACTCTTTATATAATGATATTTCTTCTTTATCTTTAATCGTTTATTCACCAAAAAACAGATAGTGATCGAGGTATTTAAAACTTATTTACAAGGAAAAGGCAACTATACTGCCGAGGAACTGGAAACAGTTGCGGCAGCTGCAGTTATAAAGAAGGTCAGAAAAAGACAGTATCTCAGCCAAGAAGGAGATGTTGTCAAAAACCACTCATTTGTCACCAAAGGATGCCTACGTACCTATACGGTTGATGAAAAAGGGGTTGAACACATTTTAAATTTTGCTATAGAGAATTGGTGGATCGGCGACCGGGAAAGCATCCAAACGGGGCAGCCGTCGATTTATAATATTGATGCTATAGAAGATTCAGAAGTAGCCCTGATCAGCAAGGAAAAGTTTGACCGGCTATGTATCGAGGTGCCCGCGTTCAACAATATGATCAACGCCATATTACAAAAAAGCTTCCTCGTTGCTCAAAACAGGATCCATACCTTTATCAGCCTCAGTGCTGAAGATAAATATTTAAGTTTTCTGGAAAATTTTTCCCATCTCACTATGCGCGTTCCGCAGAGCATGATCGCCTCTTATTTAGGCATTACTGCAGAGACGTTAAGCCGGGTCAGAAAACAGATCGTTAAACGCCGGATCTGACTTCCGCAAGATTGATAGCACTTGACATTTATCAAGTGCTATTTTATTTTATATCAATTTTTTACTGGTTCCGATCTTTCAATTTTGTTTGCCGGAAAAGGCCGAGTGCAATCTTAACGCTGCGGCCGGCCAATCCCGGTTTAAATGAAGTTGAATATGAAAAAGACAAAAACGATAACCCGGATCTCGGTTAAAACGGGTACCGCCGATGGTGACCTGTTTAAAATATTGTTATCCGAAGGCCTTAAACTGAAGAAAATTCCGGTTCAGCCGGGATTAACAGTTTATAGCATGGATGATGGAACAATAATGGAGTTTTACGGACCCGGAGCCTGCTATCCGGAATATCTGTTTAAAAACACGAATGTGGTTGTAGGCTTTAAAGTTGACAATCTGCATGAAATGATATCATTGATGCAAAATGCGGGAGCTGAACTTTTGGTTAACATCGAAACGGTATGTAATGCATTTATTTATTGTCATTTGCTGTTGAGCAATGAAACTGTAATTGGTTTGTACCAGGATCTGACCCCAGCAAACAAAAGTTGAATTACCTGATCACTGACGGCAATAGCGCCAATTGATATTTATCAATCAAATTTCTTGCCATACATCATTCGGGAGTTTTCCCTCCACCAGTAGGTTTGCTGTATGAAAACACCATCACTAAATCATAGAAGTGCCGAAGATCTCAGGGAAATCTTTGAGCATTATACAACAGTTAATAATCCGGGTTCGACCATCGAGCCGTTTAGTTCTTTAGCTTCCCGATCAGGTGGGTTTGCCTACCGGGTATTTTTTGCAGCCATACTTATCGGCTTATTGGTCAATGTAGGTTACGCATTTGCCCAGGACCCGGTATTACCACCAACCAATCTTGGGTTGTCCAATGTATATGACGGCTTTGCCGGTAAACCGGGCTGGGTTTATCAGGGCTACCTACAGGCTTTTGAAACCAAACATTTTGCAGATGGATCAGGTCACAGGACTTCATCAGATCTAAAGATCAATTCGGTGGTTTCTCTAAACCAACTGATCTATCTGACGCCTGTGAAATTACTGGGCGGGAACCTGGGATTCACCGTAATTGTACCTGTAGTACAGATCAACTCATCCAACCTGAACGGGCCGGCACCAACTGTAAACCCTGGTGCCCTTGGGGATATCGTACAGGGAACAGCAATTCAATGGTCTGATAAAAAGTTGTTTGGAAAAACCTTTTCCCATCGTGCCGAGTTTGATGTAACGCTTCCGACCGGATCATATGACAGCAGGTATAATATAAATGCATCTTCACATCTTTACGCCTTTGGGGCTTATCATGCTTTTACTTTATTCCTGAGCGATAAGCTTAGCTTAAGCTCACGAAACCAGTTCAATTATAATGCGCATATTATCGGCCAGCAAAATAAACCGGGGATCTACTATAATGGAAACTATTCTGTTGACTATACTTTAGCTAAAGGCTTTAAAGTTGAAGCGGCTGCGTACTTTTTAAAACAGCTAAATCAGGATAGTTATGCCGGGAACCATCATTACTATGCAGACCAATTTGGTATCGGAAGTACTAAAGAACGCGTCCTGGGCGTTGGCCCCGGACTGGCTTACTTTGCCCCGAACGGTGTGCTGATCGAAGCGAAAATGTTTTTTGAGACCGGTGCCAGAAACCGTTTTGAAGGAAAAAGGCCAACATTGCGTATTGCTATCCCACTATCAAAATAATAATTTTCTTCAAGGATCAAAAACAGCTTCCTGATCGGAGGCCTTTACCGTTCAGGCAATCAGGAAATACTGGAGGGATTGATCCCGAAATGTTTCTTGAACACAAATGAAAAATGAGACAGGTCTTCAAATCCCACTTCCGCATAGACATCGGTGGTTTTAAACTTTTCCTCTTTCAGCAAATAATAAGCTTCGTCTAACCTTTTCTGCTGCAGCCATTTTGCCGGTGTCATTGAAAACTCCCCTAAAAAATCACGTTTGAAGGTCGATATGCTCCGGCCGGTAAGATAGGCGAACCGCGCCAGGCTTAAATTAAAGCGAAAATTCCGCTCCATAAAAGCCTTGAGGTTGATCTTGCCCGGAGTTTGAAAGTTGAAAAGTATATCTTTTAAATCAGGCTGGACTTTAAGCAGAACGATCAAAGCTTCCTTCAATTTTATTTTCATCAGGTCGTTGTTTCCTTCACTAAAATAAGGTAGTGACTGCTGCAGTGAATCCACAAAATTCTGAAGAAGCGGATGCTTTTTGAGGTGAAACGAGGGTGGAACGTAAGATGTTGCTTCAGCGACTAAATGGTGCTCATCGGCAAACTCCCGCAGCGTTTCTTCGTCAAATTGCAGTGAAAGTGATTGAAAAGGATCACTTTCACCAGGTTGCTTCACAAATTTGGCCAACCTGTTCCGAGCATTGAAGCGAAAGTCACCCGGTTCAAAGATCACTTTCTCGCGTCCGTCCTGAACAGTCAGGCTTCCGCTGATCTGGTAAGCAAAAGCATGCCGGTTAACGATATCCTCGCCATTTACAGATTTCTTGTAGTAACAGGAGATCAGTATTTGAGGGTTTTCATGCACAGGTATCATATGATCAAATTTCGCAAATCAAATATTAAAAGCCTATAATAAAAGGGAACTTATACGATCTTAAATTTGACCAGGCTTTCTGCCGTCTCTTTAATAGTCGTTTCTTTGGAACGCGGGCTCCAGTTCAGTACAGATTTAGCTTTTGCATTTGATAATGTTTTCACTACCCCCAACTGCGCAACAATGGGTTTCAATTCCGGCTTAAACCATGAACTGACCTTTACAAGCCAGTTCGGCAGAACTTTAGACGGCACTTTGTCAACAGGTAAATTACTGTCAGCCTTTAATATTTTAGCGATGCCGGGAAATGAAATCATTCCGTCTGAGGTGGCCAGGAATCGCTGGCCGTTCGCCGCCGGAGTTTTCATGGCTTTGATATGAATGTCGGCTACATCACGGACATCCACGATGCCGAACGATAGTTGTGGTGTTCCGGGCATCTTTCCTGAAAGTAACTGTATGATCATCCCGATTGAACTGCTGAAAGTTTTTCCTAAAACCGGTCCGAATATTCCAACAGGATTAATGACAACCAATTCCATATCACAAGCATTTTTTTTCATAAAATCCCAGGCAGCACGTTCTGCGATGGTCTTGGATTTGATGTAGGCCGGTAATTTTACATTGGGGTCGGTCCAGTCGGCCTCTGTAAAAACATGGTTCTTGGGATCAATGGTATAGCCTATAGCTGCAAACGACGAGGTTAAAACCACACGTTTGACCTTTGCGGCTTGCGCGGCGCGTAAAACCCTTAAAGCGCCATCCCTTGCAGGGATAATGATCTCGTTCTCATCTTTAGGCTCTCCGGCCGGAAAAGGGGAAGCCACATGAAGAATGTAATCACATCCGCACACAGCCTCTACCCAGCCTTCGTCGCTTGTTAAGTTAGCTGCTAAAACAGTTAGATTGTCCATATTCTTAGCCATGCCTGCTAAAAGCATCGCTTTTAGATCATTTACTTTATCTAACGAGCGAATCGTAGTTCTTACCGTATATCCCTCGTTTAATAACTGAAGAATGCAGTAACTGCCTACGAAGCCGGATCCTCCGGTAACCAATATTGTTTCATTTTTTGATTGTCCCATTGCTTTTGTAATTAATTCACAAATCTCCGGCTTATTTATGTATTAAATTTTGTTGTAGCGTTCATTTTAATTTGTTGTGGTGTCCAGAACCTCAGAATCTTCTGCCACATCCAAAATCCTTAATTGATATATATCAATGTTACTTTTTATCATATATCAATGTGGGACTACCCGGCTATGCCCAACTTTGAGCAATCAAAAACAATTAAAAATACGGTCATGAAAAAGATAATTTTCATTACAGGAACAAGTACAGGTTTTGGCAAATTGACCACCATCACCTTATCAAATGCAGGTTATACTGTTATAGCAGGCATGCGTGACATCGCCGACAAAAATGCAGGTCCGGCACAGGAACTTTCAGCACTACCTAAGGTAGATGTGGTTGAGATAGATGTTACCAATGACGATTCGGTTAAAAATGCCTTTGCCGGGGTGCTGACTAAATACGGACGTGTAGATGTGCTGATCAATAATGCGGCAGTAACAGGATTCGGCCTTTTGGAAGCTTACAGCATCGATCAAATTAAACAAATGTTCGAGGTTAATTTCTATGGCGTCATCAGGACTTACCAGGAAGTGCTGCCCGCCATGCGCCGGGCTCAGAAAGGCCTGATCATCAACATTACTTCCGGCGCAAGCGGCCATACGCTGCCATTCATGGTTCCTTATCTGGCCTCTAAATTCGGTGTTGAAACCATATCGGAAGGCTTGCAGGATGAATTGGCTGAATATAACATAGAGAACGTAACTATTCAGCCGGGAGTTTATCCTACAGAAATGACCAACGGATCAAAGGCCGGCGTGCATTCAGATAAGCCGGAGATCACCGCTGCCTACGGCGACGCGGCGACAGAGAAATTCAATGCCATCGGTACCGCGCTTTTCGGTAAAATGGCGCAGTACAACATGGACCCGCAAACTATTGCAGACGGTATCCTGAAACTGGTGAACATGCAGGACGGAACCCGCCCCTTACGTTTCCCACTGGACGCTATTGCCGAGGGAACTGACCAGGAATTCATCGACGCAAGAGCCGCTACTAAGGCTAAATGATTGGCAAAATACACAGCCTGATCAACGCGGCGGTCTGGAGGTAATTCGCTCCCGGACCGCTTATTCATCTACCTATAAAAATCGATCATTATGAAAAAGCTCCTTTTATTAACCATGATATTAAATTCATCAGCGGCTGTTTCGTCAGCCCAAAATATAGTCAGCAAGGCTGATTTTGCCCGGCCCGAATTAGTTAGACCTTTTCAAATTAAAGTTTCCCAGGCCCGTCTGGATTCTGTTATGGAACGGGTTAAAAACGCGCGGATACCTAAACAAATGCCTGCCTCAGAAGGTGCGGAATCCAACTGGGAAACCGGTATGGATATCAAATGGCTTGCCGGACTTCAGGACTACTGGATCAAGCAATATGACTGGCGCAAGCAGGAGAAACTTCTGAACAGCTACCCGCTTTACAAAGCGCATGTCGAAGACATGGATATTCAGTTCTATTATATCAAAGGTGAAGGCAAGAACCCTTTGCCTCTGGTCATCACACACGGGTGGCCGGGTTCCACGTTCGAATTCTTTGACGTCATCGGCCCGCTTACCCATCCTTCCAAATATGGCGGTAAATCGGAGGACTCATTTACGCTGATCATCCCTGCGTTGCCAGGATTCGGATTTTCTTCCATGCCGAGTAAACCGGTTAACGGTATTACGACCGCCCGTTTATGGAATAAGCTGGTAACCGAAGTGATCGGGTACAAAAACTATTACGCCCAGGGCGGTGACTGGGGAGCAGGCGCTACAATTTTGCTGGGTTACAACTACCCGGAAAATGTAAAAGGTATCCATCTCAATTTTTTCCCAGGTGTACCTGTACCTGAAAAAGAACAAACAGCAGAGGAAAAGGCTTACTTCAAAGCAGGTGACGATTTCAGAACGGCCAGCATGGACTATTGGCGGATGCAGGCCCGCAAACCGATGATGCCGGCAGTGGCGCTCAACGATAGTCCGCTCGGAACAGCAGCATGGATCGCTGAAAAATTCTGGACCTGGTCAGATAATAAAGGTGATCTGGATGCAGTAATATCGAAAGACCGCCTGTTGACTGACATCATGCTTTATATCATCAATGAGAATGGCATTGACGGCAGCTTCTGGTATTATCGTGGCGCAATGACCGAAATGAAATCATCCTGGCCTGGGTTTGTCACAGTTCCTACTATGATATCAAAATATCCTTATGATTTCGCTTTTACACAGGCACCTATATCAGTTGCCAAACGTGGATATAATGTAGTTCGCTTCAAGGAAATGCCAAAGGGCGGCCATTTTGCAGCAATGGAACAACCGGAGTTATACACTGCTGACCTGAGAGATGCATTCAGATCTTTTCGCAAAAACGAACCGATAATTATCTGGTAAATTCAACATGGGAGCGGATTATTGGTCGGATGAAAATCTTCTAATACCTATAAAAATCAAAACAAACACACAATGAAAAACACAGAAAATTTTAGAAAAGTTAAAGTAAAAAACCCATCAGATGAAATGTTCGTCACTTCCTGGGGAGAGCAGGCGAGAACCATTATTTCCAGTTCAGAAACATTGGGGAAAGTTATGTTGCAAGATTATAAAGCGCCAAAAAACTTTGGCCCGCCAGTTCATTTACACCGCAATGAGGATGAAATCCTTATCCTTAATCAAGGAACAATAGTTATATGGACTCCTGAAAAATCGGGAGTTGCAAAAGCAGGTGACACCATCATGTTACCCAAAACCGTTCCTCATACCTGGAAGGCTTATGGTGATGAACCGGTACATATGACCGTTATAACCGCCCCTGGTGAATTTGAATCATTTATCAGTGATATTGCAAAAGACAACCTCACCATTGAAGATACGCCTAAATTAATAGAAGTCGCCTACAAGGCCGGCATGGATATTTTAGGACCGCCGCTGACTGACGACCAGGTTTCCGCCATCGTGAACGGAGATACGTTCAACTTATAATGAAGCGAAAACCATAAACACAATCGACATAGCGCGCTTTTTACTAAATTAGCCGGAGTGACTGATAACTTCGGCTATTTTCAATTTCAATATTACATCTTATAATAATTATCTAATTATTCCAGCCCAAAAAAATGAAGACGGTTCACGGTCTAAATAAAATTCAGAGGAATCAATCCCGCTGGGATCCACTTCGCCACAAAACCGAATGAATACCGAAGCCATTTTTAGAAATCTTTTATCGTTGTTTTGTAGTTCATCATTTATTTGAGGTGAGATCGACCGGTGACCTAAGTTTCCGCATTCACGGAGATGCGAAATGGAATAGACGAAAAAATTTGTATACAAAGTCTCACACGAATAGCTTGGACTTCACAATAGAGATTAAAGTCACTTCTTCTTTTTGAACTCGCTCGGCGTACAGTCATACTTTGCCTTAAATACTGTTGCAAAATAATTCGGATTGGAAAAACCGATCATATAAGTGATTTCCGCGATGGTATAGTTTTCGTTGATGAGGAGGTGTTTAGCTTTTTTTAAACGCCTGTTCAAGATATAATCGGTGATACTGCAGCCCAATAATGCTTTAACCTTACGATAAAGCTGCACCCTGGAGATGCCTATGATTTTGCAGATATCATCAACGCTGAAATTTTCGTTGGACAGGTTTTGCTCGACAATCCCTGAAAAGTCATTAACGAATTTTTTGTCAAGGCTTTTTGAAAGCGGGAATTTATCCGTGCCGCCACTAATATCGCTGGAAAAATGCTCTTTTAGTATCAACCTGTTCCTGATTAAATTCTGCACGTTGGCCAACAGGTAAGCAAAGTTAAATGGTTTGACGATATACATATCAGCCATGGATTTTAATCCGTCAATTTGCTGTTCAACGCTGGCCTGCGCGGTGAGCAGTATCACAGGTATATGAGAAGTACGCAAATCCGATTTTAACTTTTCCACCAACACCTTTCCGCTAAAGCCAGGCATCATTACATCCGCAATAATAAGGTCAGGGACTTTTTCGAAGGCCTCGTTTAAAGCCATATGACCATTGCTCGCCGTGTAGATATCATAGTGCTCAGCAAGTTTTTCTTTTAGATAAGCAAGCAGTTCAGCGTTATCTTCAGCCAGCAACAGCGAGTATTCTTTAGGTGGGCCAAATGTCTCGTTTGCTTCTAAAGTGCCTATTCGTTCAAGGTCAGCCTGGTAGATCTTTGACTTTTCACCAATTTCATCATGGCTCAAATGCGTATTCGATATTTGTTCTTCGTTGCCCGGATGTTTGCCCAATGGTAAGGTGACCGTGAAGGTCGTTCCCTTCCATTTTTGACTGTGAACTTCAATGGTGCCGCCATGCAGCAGAACAATCTCCTTAGAAAGTGAAAGTCCGATACCCGATCCCTGTCCTTTGTGATGGTCAACCTGGTAAAACTGGTCAAATATTTTAAGTTCCTGATCCGGAGTAAGGCCAACCCCGCTATCCGTTACATCAACATATACATGTGACTCATCTTTGCTGATATGGATACTGATCTGTTTTTTTTCGGAACTGAATTTTATCGCGTTGGATATCAGGTTAAAAAATACCTTGTCGAGCATATTCACATCAAACCATAACTTAATTTCTTTTTCAGAAGAGGAAAATTTAAGATCGATCTGCAACCTGCTGGCATGGTGCGTAAAGCTTTCCATGATATCTCTTGAAAACTCAACCAGGTCGTTCTCTGAAACCTGAAGTTGCTGCTTATCATATTCTACACGCCGGTAGTCAATTAACTGATTGACCAGCCGCAGCAGACGGTAGATATTCTGATGCACCATTCTAAGCTGACGTCCTGCAATAGAAATGATCTTTTCGTTTTGAAAAAGCTCTTCTATAGGTGATAACATCAGGGTCAGCGGCGTACGGAATTCGTGTGATACGTTAGTGAAGAAATTAAGTTTGGCTTCTGTCGCTGCCTCCGCTTTTACCGACATTTCCATCAGCTGGTTACGTTGCTCCAGAATCTCGGCATTTTTTATCTCCAGGCTTTTATTGATCTTCCGGTTTTCCATCAGGAAGTAGAACGCCAGTCCCCCTAAAATTACGGCCAAAGCCAAGGTTATGATGATAATATTGAGCACTACCTGCTGGCTGTTATAAACCGCTTCCTGTTCTTCCAGCAACCCTTTCTGCTTTTCAATGTCTTTCTGCTGGCTGTTAATCCTGCTCCATTGC